>Ga0209039_10000458_pt1 | contig 39824 bp, 40 predicted proteins | sample BogFormECP12_OM1_FD_188238 | JGI IMG/M metagenome (GOLD analysis project Ga0209039, IMG submission 188238) | Bog forest soil microbial communities from Calvert Island, British Columbia, Canada - ECP12_OM1 (SPAdes) (version 2) | ecosystem: Environmental > Aquatic > Freshwater > Wetlands > Bog ...
GCAGCGTTCCAACCGGGCAGACCAAGGACCTGACACTCGCCATATCCAACAGCGGCACGGCCCCGCTGACGGTGTCCTCGGCCGCCAGCACCAACTCCCTATTCACGGTGCAAACGCCGGCGCCGCCCTACAACATCGCAGCCGGCGCGCAGCAAACCATGACGATTCGCTTCTCCCCAGCCGCCGCCGGCGCGCAGACCGGCACGCTCAACCTCGCCGGCAACGATCCCGCGCATCCCACCACGCCGGTGCCGCTAACCGGGACGGGGATCGCTATCGGCAGCGGCCCGCCGCCGCGGCCGTCGGGATCCGTGCTCGATTTCAACAACCCGCTTTCCACCAGTTTGGCGGGCCTGTTCCTCATGAACGAAGCGCAGGGTCCCTGGGATTCGAACATAATCGATGGCCAGGGGGCCGGCTTTACGGGGGCCAGTTTTCCGTCGTGGAACACCAGCGATCCGTCCCTCGCGTTCAACGGTGGCGGCTCTCTGAACAGCTACCTGAATGCCGGCGCCGACCCGGTGTTCGATAAGCTGCCGGTCGGCAAAATCACGATCGCCGCCAAGGTCTTCGTCAGTACCAACAGCTTGGCGGCGGGAGGAATCTGCGAGAAGAACGACGGCAATTCGATTGACTCGGGCTTCCTCTTTGGCTGGGATTCCTTCGGCACGATGCGCTTCACCATCGAGCGCTCGTCCCAGAACATGCGCGTGTACACGGCGCCCGGATCCGTCCCCACCGGGCGCTGGACACAGGTTGCCGTCACGTGGGACGGCACCGTCGGCGGCGCCGCCTCGGCGCACGTTTTCATCGATGGAGTCGAGCAGGCCAAGACCACCTCCCAGGACGGCTCCGGAACCATGGGATACGCCAACGCCACCAACCAGCCGTTCCGCATCGGGAATGCGAGCTTCGATGTTCCCGGATCGTTCTATGGCAAGATGGCGTACCTGGCGGTCTACAAAGGCCGCATTCTGACGCCGGCCGAGATGATCCAGTTGGACACGCGCCTCCCGATCCGATGACCGGGGCAAGGCGGCGGTTGTTTTCAGACATATAAGTATGATTGGATTGGAAGCGGAGTGGCCCGCGGCGGGTCGGGGCCCAATCGCGGCCCGCGAAGCCCGCCAATAACACGTTGGGAGGTGATATGGAGATCCTGCTGGGAGTGGCCGTGATTCTACTGGTTGTCGTCGTTGCGCTCCAAGTATTCTTATTGCGCGCGCAGCGCAAGCCCGGCCTGGGACTGAAGCCGTTGCAGGTTCAGCTCGAGGCTATCGAGCGAGCCCAGGAGCGGTCGGAACGCGGCCTGCGCGAGGAAGTTGGGCGAAGTCGCGACGAGTCCGGCAAGCAGGCTCTTTCCAATAGGCAGGAACTCCAGACCACTCTGATGGAATTTGCCGCGACGCTGACCCGCGAAATCACCGCCCTCTCGGCCGCGCAGCACGGCCAGCTCGAACTTCTCGGCCGGCAGATGGCGGAGGCGCTGGCAACCCAATCCGGGCAACTGACCGAACTGACCCAAACGACGGACCTGAAGCTGGAATCGATCCGCACCGCGATAGACGGCCGGATGGCGTCGTACCAGGAAGAAGCGGGCGGCAAGCTGGACCTGATTCGGGGCGAATTGACGGGGAATGTCCAGGCGATCCGGGCAGAGGTGGGCGAGAGCCTCAAGGCATTCAACGATTCAGTGGTCAAGAGTGTCATGGAACTCGGCAATGCACAAGCTACCCAACTTTCGCGGCTCACGGAAACCACCGACCAGAAGCTCGAAATCATGCGCAACACCGTTCATGATCGCCTCCAGGCGTTGCAGGAGGAGAACACGCTCAAGTTGGAGCAGATCCGGCACACCGTTGACGAGCAACTCCAAAGCACGCTGGATAAACGGTTAGGGGATTCGTTCAAGACCGTCAGCGAACGCCTGGAACAGGTCCACCGGGGTCTCGGCGAGATGCAAACCCTGGCATCCGGCGTCGGGGATCTGAAGAAGTTGCTCGGCAATGTTCGCGTGCGCGGTACGTGGGGTGAGGTACAGCTTGGGATGCTGCTGGAACAGATGCTGACGCCGGAGCAGTACGGCACCAACATCGCCACCACAGGCACCGGGGAGCGCGTGGAGTTCGCTATCAAGCTTCCCGGCTCCGAGCCCGACCTTCCTGTTTGGCTGCCGATTGACGCGAAGTTTCCGAAAGAGGATTACGAGAGGCTATTGGAAGCGGTTGACAGAGCGGATGCCAACGCTGTCGAGGAGTCGGCGCGACAATTGGAGTTGCGTGTTCGTCAGTGCGCCAAAGACATCACGCAGAAATACGTCGCGCCGCCAAATACCACCGACTTCGCCATCCTGTACCTGCCAACCGAAGGTCTTTACGCAGAGGCGCTCCGCCGCCCCGGCCTGGTCGAGTCGCTCCAGCACGATTGCCGGGTGATGGTGGCTGGACCGACGACGTTGGCCGCGCTGCTAAACAGCCTTCAGATGGGTTTCCGAACACTTGCTATCCAGCAGCGGTCGGGCGAAGTGTGGGAGGTTTTAGGCGCGGTGAAAACGGAGTTCGCGAAATATGCGGGTGTGCTGGAAAAGGTGCAGAAGAAGCTCCACGAAGCGGACCACACAGTCGAGGCCGGATTAACCAGGACCCGCGTCCTTCAGAAGAAGTTGAAGAATGTTCAAGAACTCGCCCCCGGAGAGGCGCCGGAAGTACTGGACATCGAGGACCTTGTGCCAGAACTCGCGGAGGCGGGCGTCGGCGATTAAAGCATCCTTGCAATTCTGGCGCAGTATGCCATAATTGCAAGGATGATGCGGCTGGGGAAGAAGTCCGGCCGCTTTCTGCTTCTCGGTTCCGCATCGGCGGATTTGCTTCGGCAATCCGAGACGCTGGCCGGGCGTATCGCCTACATTGAGCTATCGCCGTTCGATGTGCTGGAAGTCGGCGCCGATCTGCGCCGCCGGTTGTGGGTGCGCGGTGGTTTGCCGGAGAGTTTCCTGGCCGATGACGATTCGCAGAGTCTGATCTGGCGGCAGGATTTCATCCGCACCTACTTGGAACGCGACATACCTCAGCTTGGTCCGCGTATTCCGGCGGCCACGCTGCATCGCTTCTGGACCATGCTGGCCCATGCGCAGGGGGGCCTGTTCAACGCCGCGCTACTGGCCCGCGGGCTGGCTGTCGACGGGAAAACCGTGGCACGCTACCTCGATCTGCTGGTCGATCTGTTGCTGGTGCGGCGGTTGGCGCCTTTCCAGGCCAACATCGGCAAGCGTCTGGTCAAATCCCCGAAAGTATATGTTCGCGACAGTGGGATCGTGCATGCGCTCTTGAACATCGGCGATCACGAGGCGCTTCTCGGTCATCCTGTGTCGGGCGCCAGTTGGGAAGGTTTCGTCGTCGAGAACCTGATTGCGGTCGCTCCCCGGCAGACGGTCCCGCTGTTCTATCGCACCGGCGCGGGCGCGGAAGTGGACCTGCTACTGGAAATCCCAAGACACGGCCTCTGGGCCATCGAAATCAGGCGCGGACTCTCGGCGCGCCCCGAGAAAGGGTTCTTCATCGCCTGCGACGATCTCAAGCCGGCGCGGCGGTTCGTGGTCCATTCGGGCACCGGGCGATATCGCGTTGACGCGCACACGGAGGCCATCGGACTTCGTGAACTGGCGGAGATGCTGGCCGCGCTGTAGGCCGGGCCCGTCAACAGATTACTCTCGTTCGGCGGATAGCTCGTCCAGCACGGCCGCCGCCTTGGTCAAGTTGTCGACCCCGAAGGCCGCCAATGCCAGCGCCGATCCCGGCTCGACTCCGCTGTAGGAGTAATCGATGTTGATCTGCCTTTCGCCCAGCCGCGAGGCGGCGCGGCCCAACTCGCCGGGACGGTGCGCCAGCCGGATGACCGCGACCTCCGTCTCCTCGAAGATCATGCGCAGGCCGCCGAGGACCGCTTTGGCGGCCGCCGGGTCGTCCACCAGTATTCGGGCCAGGCTCTCGCCCTCCTCCACATACGATTGAAAAGCCAGGATGTTCACTCCGCGCTCCGCCAGAGCGAGGAAGCATCTCCCCAGGGCCCCCGGTTTGTCTTCAATCGTTATCGTGAATTCCTTCGCCTTCGCCATGCGACTCCACTCCCTTCCTTCTACCAAAGCTACCCGCCGCCTTCCGCCGATATCGCATACATCAGCGTCTGCACCCGCTCCGGCGAGCCCGTGAACAGGTTCCACGGCGGCCGCCGGTAACTCAACATCTGGCGGTAGATGAAGTCCTCCAGGCTGGAGTTGATGCCCCATCCCGCCAGGTATTGCAGCCGCAGGTCTCCGTCGCGGTTCAGCTCCGCGCCCGCGTACCACGCCCCCAGGTCGGACTTCTGGCCGGCATACGACGCCAGCAGATCTACGGCCGAATGAATTCCGATTTCGTTGAGCGATTCCGCCACCGCCCGGTAATCCGGGCTGTTCAGCCGCTGGTCGATCTCGTCCAGGTTGATCTTCAGCGGCCCGGCCTGCCCCAGAAAAACCATGTCATAGCCTTGTCCACTGACGGTGTTGGCCCACACCGTCCCGTACGGGAAGGCCTCCATGAACGTGGCCAGCTCGCTCTTCACCGTCCGCACGTCGCTCTCATACAGAGGCACATACAAGGTGAACAGGCCGCCCGGATTCAAGTGCCGCTTCACCGCCTCGAAGTACTCTTTCGAATACAGCGCGGCGGTGCCTTTGACAAATACGTCCAGCGGGTCGGAGGCGATGATGTCGAACTTCTCGGGCGTCGTCAGCACAAAGTGGCGCGCGTCGTCGTAAACGATTCGCGTGCGCGGGTTGTGCAGCACATCGTAATCCTGCCGCGCGAAGTAGCGCGTCGAAATGGGCGGGATGATCGGCTCGATTTCGCAGACGGTAATGCTGTGGATGCTGGGATAGGTGGTGAACGTCCCGGCGGAAACTCCCGCGCCGAATCCGATCCCCAGCACCGATTGCGGGTGCGGATGCAGCAGCGCCGGCAGGTGCCCCACGGTGCGCTGCAGCTTCATATCGTAGGGCTCCGTGGTGGCTTCCACGTGGCCGTTGACGTCCACCTCTATGGCCCCGTCGTTCCACTGCGAAATGGCCACCGAGGAATTCCGTCCCTCGGCCGTGTACAGGATTTTCGCTTTGCCGGCCGAGATGGCCATGCGCCGTCCATACGCGATCAGCTCGCCGGGAACCGCGTCCACCTTCCACGCCAGGAATCCCGCCACCAGCATCGATACCGCCAGGCCCGCCGCCAGCGCCTTCGACCGCAGCCTGCGCGCGTGCGGCGCCAGCACCAGCAGCGCGCTCAGGGCTGAGACCACCAGCAGCACGCGCTGCGAATTGCGCGTGCCGATCCACGGGATCAGCGCCAGGCTGACGCCCAGCGCCCCCACGATGGCGCCCAGCGTATTGGCCGCATAGATCCCTCCCACCAGCCGCCCCGGATCTTCGCCCGGCGAAGCCACCGCCCCCAGCGCCAGCGGGAAGCTTGCGCCCCACAGAATGGCCGGCGGCAGAATGGCCCACAGGCATCGCACCATGTCGAGCTGGAAAATGTGCCAGGGGCTGATGGTCAGCAGCGGGTTAATGGGCCAATACGGCAGCGAATCGGCGATCATGTACGCTGTCCACGCGATCCCCAGCGTGAGCAGCACCTGGCACCAGCCCAGCGCCAGCCGGGCCCCCGCGGCGCCTCGCACCGCGCGCACCAGCCACGACCCGCCGCCGCTTCCCAGCGCCAGCCCGATCAGAAATACCGCCAGGATGATGGAGAACACGTACACCGTCGAGCCCAGCATCATCCCCATCAACCGCGTCCAAACCACTTCCGCGCCCAACGCGCACGCGCCCGACAACCCGATGGTGACGTAGACCGGCCATTGCGTGCCGATCTCGACCCGGCTTTCAGAGCCGCGACCGTCAGGGAGCGGTTGGGCCTGCGCCGGCACTCGCTTCGCCAGTGCATAGCTCACCGCCGCCACCACCAGGTTGATCGCCACGGCAACATAAGTAGCCGTCGCCGTGTTGTAGATTCGCAGCAGATAGAATCCCGCCAGCAGGCACCCGAACACGGCGCCCACCGTGTTCCCGCCATACAACAATCCCCACCACGATACCCCGCGCGGCGTGGATTCCACCCACCGCACGATGGCCGGCAGCGACGCCCCCATGAGCACCGTGGGCGGCAGCAGGCATACTGCGCAGATCAGCCCGCGCAGCAGCATGCCCGGCATGCCGTGCTCCGCCCCCGCTACGTAAACCAGATCGATGTACGGAAGGCCGAACAGCACCAGGATGCCGCACAGCGCGATCCCCACCTCCAGCACGGCGTAAACCCGCAACGGATGCCGGCGCGCGAAGCCTAGGCGCGGCAGACCGATGCTGCCCACGCACAAGCCGCCCATAAAAGTCGCCAGCAACACGCCCAGCGACACCGCCGTCGAGCCGATCGCCAGTTGCAGCAGTTGATACCAGACAATCTCATAAATCAGCGCCGAGCAGCCGCTGCCCGCGAACAGAAGCACCAGCAAAGGAAAGAACCGCGAGGGTTTGCTTTGATCCATGGTCAATCTAGATTAGTAACAGAAGTCACAGCGTCTCGCCACGCACCAGGTCTTCGAAAGTCTCCCGGCGGCGAATCACGCGATACGCGGCGCCTTCCACCAGCACCTCCGCCGCGCGCGGACGCGAATTGTAATTCGAGGAAAGCACGAAGCCGTACGCCCCCGCCGCGCACACCGCCAGAAAATCGCCGGGCATGACGTTGGCCATCTGCCGCCCGCGCGCCAGAAAATCGCCGGTCTCGCAGATGGGACCCACCACGTCCGCCGTGATCGGCGGCAGCGCGTTCTTGCGCACCGGAACAATCTCGTGGTGCGCGTGGTAGAGCGAGGGCCGTATGAGGTCGTTCATGGCCGCATCCACCACCACGAATTCCTTGGGGCCGTTCCGCTTGCGGTAGAGCACGCGCGTCAGCAGCACGCCCGCCGGCCCCACGATGGAACGTCCCGGCTCCACCATCGCGTGCAAGCCGCTGTCGCGAAGCCGCGCGCGCAGGCTCTCGATAAATTCGCGGATCACCGGCGCCTTTTCGCTGTCGCGATACGCAATGCCCAGCCCTCCGCCGAGGTCCAGATGCCGTATGCCGAGCGCCGCCACCAGCGCCAGCAGTTTGTCCACCGCTTCCAGTATCGGCGCCGGATCGAGAATCTGCGAGCCGATGTGGCAGCTCACTCCTTCGGCCCTGAGATTCTTCAACCCGCGCGCGCGCTCGTACACCGCCAGCGCTTCGGACATGGCGATGCCGAACTTGTGCTCGCTCAGCCCGGTGGAAATGTACGGATGCGTGGAGGCGTCCACATCGGGGTTCACGCGAATCGAGAAGCCCGCCGTCACTCCCCGCCGCGCCGCCATGGCGTCGATCAGCGCCAGCTCCGATTCCGACTCGCAATTGAAGCTGTGAATCCCGCTGGCCAGCGCGTATTCCACTTCGTCCGCGGTCTTGCCCACTCCCGAGAAGACCACCTTCGACGGGTCCCCGCCCGCCCGCAGCACGCGGAACAATTCGCCGCCGGAAACGATGTCGAAGCCCGCTCCGGCTTTCGCCAGCAGCGCCAGGACCGCCAGCGACGAGTTGGCCTTCACCGCGTAACAAACCGAGTGCGGAAGGTCGGCGAAGGCTTCGTCATACGCGCGATAATTCGCCAGAATTTCCTGGCTGGAGTAGACGTAGGCCGGAGTGCCGGCGCGATGCGCCAGGTCCGCCAGCGCGACCTGTTCGCAATAAAAATCGTTTTGGGAGTATGAAAACATCTAGGGTTCCCGCTTGTGCCAGTATGCCACGCTCCGTCAGCGCCAGGTGGCGCGCGCGGCTCCGATCCGAGCCGCGACCGTGAGGGAGCGGTGGTTGCGGGATGCGTGACGATGTGCACGCGCCCCGCATCACCGTTCCCGGTGACGCGGGACACGCCGGTTGGCTTCGCTAGTCGCCAGCGAAAGTTGCCAGTTGCGCGTCCAGATCCTGCAGGGCCTTGTTCAACTGGGCCTTGTAGCGCGGATTCTGCGCGGTGTTCATATCCCGAACCACCCTGATTCGGGAGAGAAGGATGGTTTCCTTCTTGCGGATCAATTCCAGCGTTTCAGGAGCGGGTATGTTTTCCAGGTCGGCGCTTCGATGGGATTCGGCCTCGTCGATCTGCGCCTCGACCGACTTACTTTCCCAACCTCGAGCCATACCTTTATTGTACGCGCATGCGGCGCAGATTGAAAGCCACGCGCTCCACTTCTCCCATCAATCGCAGCGTGTTTTCGCCGTAGATCTTGCGGATTTCTCCGGCGGTGTACCCCTCTTCCAGCAGCGCGCGCGTCAGGTTGGGCCATTTGTCGACGCCATCGAGTCCCGCGGGCGCGCAGGAAATGCCGTCGAAATCGCTGCCCAGCCCCACCGCGCCGACGCCGCCGATCGCCGCCACGTGGTCGATGTGCTCGACCACGTCGGCCAGCGTGGCGCGCAATTTCGTCGCCGTCGGCGCACCCCCCGCGGATTCCGCCTTCAGCACTTCGGCGTTCAGAAAATCGCACGAGAAATTAATTTGCACCACGCCGCCCTTCTTGGCGAGCGCCGCGATCATTTCGTCGGTCATGTTGCGCGGCGCGGGCGTTATGGCGCGGCACGAAGAATGCGACGCGAAGATCGGCGCTTTGCTGGTCTCCAGCGCGTCCCAAAAAGTCTTGTCGGATACGTGCGAGATGTCCACCATCATGCCCAGCCGGTTCATCTCCGCAATCACTTCCTTGCCCAACGGCGAAAGCCCGTGGTTGGGCTGGTTGGCATCGCCCGAAGAGTCCGCCCAATGGTTGCTGTTGGTGTGCGTGAGGGTCATGTAGCGCACCCCCTCCTCGTAGTAGCGGCGCAGCAGGCGCAGGCTGTCTTCGATGGCGTGGCCGCCCTCGATGCCCAGCAGCGCGGCGATCTTATGCTGTTTGTGCGCGCGCCGTATATCGGCGGCCGTGGTGGCGAAAACGAAATCGTTGGGATATTTCTCGATGATGTCGTGCCGCACCGTGTCGATCATCTCCAGCGTGCGGTTGGCGGAGTGGTTGCCCTCAACCCACTTGGGGGCCACGTAGACCGCGAAGAACTGCGCGCCCATGCCGCCCTTCTTCATGCGCGGCAGATCGGTCATGTGGTCGGTGTTCGGCTTGCCGATGTCGAGCCCCGCCACGGTGTCGCTGGGGATGTCGTTGTGCGTGTCGATCAGGATGGCCGACCGGTGGACGCGCATGACTTCGGCGTCGCCGACGGTCCGCTTCTGGCGCCCCGGCGCCTGGCCGGACACGGTAGCCGCGGCCAGCGCGGCGGCGAAAGCGATTCGAACGGTATGCTTCATCATGGTCAATTCCTCCGCAAAAACAGCAAAAAGCGCCCAATCTCCACCGGCGGGCCCATCGGCGCGTACTGCGAAATCTTCTTTCCGATCCCGGCGCAATCCAGGCACAGCACCGCGCACGGCCGCGGCGGGTCCTTAGGGGCGTAGCGCAGCGAGGCGTTCTCCACCCCCGTGTGCACGAAGCGCACGCTGGGGTTGCGCTCGCGTAACAGCGCCTGGAACGGATACTCGAGCGGGTTCTGGCTGATATCGATGCCCACCCTCTCGCAGCCCGAGCGCGCCGTCAGCTCGACCGCCGGAGAATACGAGACCCCTTTGTTCCACTGCACCATGTCCGAAAAATAGTTGCTGTCACGACTGGTGACCCACAGGCTGTTCGGACCCTTGAGCGGCCGCGTCCAGTTCTCGAACAGCGCGGGGCGCGCGTTGTTCACCAGAAAAGCGCAGATCAGCAACGCCAGCAGCGCCGGGCGGAGCCGCGTCAGAAAATACGCGGCCAGCGGCGCGGCCAGCACGAAGAGCGGCAGCTCCAGCCGCGCCAGGTATGGCTGCCACTTCAGATAGAAGCAGAAAAGCAGAAAGGCCGCCACCAACGCGGCGGCATAAGTCGTCCACACGCGGCTGGGCCTGAGAACCACCAGCGCCGCGGCGAAAACGATCAGCAGCAGGTGCCAGCGGTTGTTGGCGTTGGCTTCGTGGTTCTTGGCGTTGATGGGTGGCACGTACTGCGCCCAACGCCACGTGGTATCGGGCGACTGCGGGTCTATTCCGAGCGCGCCGTGTATGCGCACCACGGCGTCGAACACCGCCTGGTTCCAGCGCGGGCTGCGCGCGCCGATCTGCTCGGAAGTGTTGCGCAGCAGGTTCGACACCGTGGATTTCCATCCCGGGTGCTCGTTGCGCCAGCGAAAGAAGCCATCGCCGTGCGCCGAGTCATAGCCCAATGGCGACCCGCTCAGGCGCAGATTGCGGACATATTGCGGCGTGTTGATGAGGAGCACGCCGCCCGCCAGAAACGCCGCCATGCGCAGCCATGAAACCTGCTTCTTTTCCATCCACGTCCACAGCAGCACGCCCGCCACCAGCGGCGGCGCGAACAGGTACGCGGTGGCCTTGGTCGCCAATGCCAACCCCGCCGCCAGCCCGCTGAACGGTGCGTCCCGGCGCGCCACGAAGTAAACCAGCGAGACCAGCCAGCACGCCACCAGGCAATCGTTCTTGGCGCCGGATGCCTGCAGAATGCCGCTGGGCAACGTGGCGCACACCAGCGCGGCAAACGCCTGCCCCTTGCTCCCCAGCCCCATCGCGCCGGCCACGGCCGAAACCCCAATCACGCTGGCGAAGAACGCGGCGCATGTCAGCAGGTTTATAAAATGATCGCCCCCCGACAGTACGTACGTGTGGAGCATCATGTATTCGGCCAGCGGCTGTAGCGTGATCTGGTTGAAGTACGAGGTCGGGAAGAACGCCACGCTACCGGCTTGCGCCCAGTAGACCACCCGCGGCATGTGGTAGGCCATGGCATCGGCGCTGTTGGGCGGGCTCAGAATTGCTATGACGCCGACAATTCCGGCGATGACGGCAATTACGCCCGTGATTACCGCTTCCACCGGCCGGATGGAAACTCGCGCGAACTTCGGCCGCCGCGCGTAAAGCAGCACTGCCGCGCCCAGGGCCACCGCCGCCCACGCCGCCATAAGCGGAGCACGCCGCAGAAGTTGAAATGGGCTCAGGACCTCGGTGAGAAGTGCAACCACCGCACCGACCACGACCAGCCCGCGTAGGAAGAAATCTCGCAATGCTCATTTTACGCCGCGTCCGCCCCCCCTTGAGGTGCATCTCTTAATTAAGGCATGCGCGATTACATCCAACTGACCAAGCCGCGAATCACCTGGCTCATCCTCATGAGCACCGGCATCGGCTACTTCTTCGGACTCCCCGGCGCGGCCAACTGGTGGACGTTTCTCCGCGGCATCCATCTGCTCTCGCTGCTCCATACCATCGTCGGGACGGGCCTGCTTGCCTCCGGCACCGCGGCGCTCAACCAGTGGTACGAGCGCGTGGCCGATAGCAAAATGCGGCGCACCTCGCACCGCCCCCTGCCCTCCGGCAGGCTGCTGGCGCCCCGCGCGCTGGCTTTCGGCGTGGCGCTCTCGGTCGCCGGCTTCCTCGAATTGTGGCTGGGCGTGAACCTGCTGTCGGGCCTCATCGGCGCATTCACCCTGATCAGTTATCTCTTCGTCTACACGCCTTTGAAGCAGCGTACCTGGTGGTCCACCACCATTGGCGCCATCCCTGGGGCCATGCCGCCGGTCATCGGCTATGCCGCCGCGGCCGGAACCCTCACGCCCCAATCGTTGGTGCTCTTCGCGATCCTCTTCCTGTGGCAGTTCCCGCATTTCTATTCCATCGCCTGGATGTACAAGGAAGACTACGCGCGCGCCGGCATACGCATGTTGCCGGTGGTTGAGCCGGACTGCCGCTCCACCGCCCGCCAAATCCTGCTCTACGGGATGGTTCTCATCCCCGTGAGTTTGGTTCCGGGCATCCTGGGGATGTCGGGGCGCATCTATCTGGTAGGCGCGCTGTTGCTGGGTTTGTGGTTCTTGTATTCCGGCGTGCGGGTCGCGCTCGACCGCACTCTCAGCCGCGCGCGCGGCGTTCTGATTACGTCCGTGCTTTACCTTCCGCTCATTTACGGGCTTATGCTCGTAGATAGGCCTGGTTTGTGATCCAAGTTCAAAATCTGACTCATCGCTACGGCGACCGCGCCGCGCTCTCGAACGTCACCTTCGAAGTGCGCAAGGGCGAAATCTTCGGCTTGCTCGGCCCCAATGGCGGCGGCAAGTCCACGCTCTTCCGCATCCTTTCGACCATGATGGTCCCCACCGCGGGCCGCGCCCTCATTGCCGGGCACGACGTGGTGCTCGACCCCGCCGCGGTGCGCCGCCAGGTGGGCGTGGTCTTCCAAACGCAGAGCCTCGATAAAGCCTTGACCGTGGAAGAGAACCTGCGCGCCCAGGGCCATCTGCACGGCCTGCGCGGCCTTGTGCTTACTGAGCGCATGGAGCGCGCCATGGAACGCCTGGGCTTGGCGGACCGCCGCCGCGACCTGGTCGAGACGCTCTCCGGCGGCCTGCGCCGCCGCGTGGAAATTGCCAAGGCGCTGCTGCATGAGCCGCAAGTGCTGCTGATGGACGAAGCCTCCACCGGCCTCGACCCCGCCGCGCGCCGCGACCTTTCCCGCCACATCGAGAGCCTGCGCTCGGGCGATGGCGTCACCATTTTGCTCACCACTCACATCCTCGAGGAAGCCGGCCGCTGCGACCGCCTGGTGCTGCTGCACCAGGGAAATATGGTTGCCGAGGGCACTCCCGCCGAGCTGCGCGCCCGCATCGGCGGCGATGTCGTGGTGCTCCAGACCGCCGATACCGCGCTGCTGGCCTCGAAAATCGAACAGCGTTTCGGCGTCCGCCCCGTGGTCCGCGACGGCCAGGTGCGCGTCGAAATGGAAAACGGCCACCGCTTCATCGCCGAAGTCGTCGAGGCTTTTCCGGGCACTATTGAATCCGTCGGCCTGCACAAGCCCACGCTTGAAGATGTGTTTGTGGACCAGACAGGAGCTACCATTGACTGACTTCTTCCTGCCCGCCGCCACCCTCTGGCAGCGTGAGCTGGTGCGCTTCTGGCGCCAGAAAAGCCGCGTGCTCGGCGTGGTGGCGTCCCCCTTGGTGTTCTGGCTCTTGATCGGCTACGGTTCCAACGACCTGGCCCGCTTCTATTCCGGCGCGCTGGTTCTGACCGTGATGTTTTCCGCCATCTTCTCCACCATTTCCATCATCGAAGATCGCCGCGAAGGTTTTCTGCTTTCCATGCTGGTATCGCCCGCGCCCCGCTCCAGCATGGTGTTGGGCAAGATATTAGGCTCCGCCACGCTGGCATGGATTCAAGGAATGATTTTCCTGGCATTCGCGCCGCTGGCCGGCGTGAGCATTCGCCCGCTGGAACTGATCCCGGTGGCCGGCGCGATTTATCTCATTTCCTTCACCCTCACCGGCCTGGGTTTTGTGATCGCCTGGAGAATGGAATCCACCTCCGGTTTCCACGCCATAATGAACCTGCTGCTGGTGCCGATGTGGATGGTCTCGGGCTCGCTCTTCCCCATGTCCACCGCGCATGGATGGGTGAAAGTCCTGATGTGGGTCAACCCGCTGACTTATTCCATCACGCTCCTGAACCACACGCTCCACTTGCCCAACGCCGGCTCCGGCGGAATGTCGAGCCTGATCGTCACCGCCGCATTCGGCCTGGTGCTCTTTCTGGCCTCCGGCCTGATGGCCGCGCAGAAGGCCACCCGCAGCGCCGCATGACCTCTTCCGCTCCCCCTATCTGCCCTACCGCAGGCACTCATGTCTCCCGTGGCGCAGGCACTCATGCCTGCCGCGTCGGCACTCGTGCCGACGCTCTTCTGCTAACCACCGCCTTCCTCCTGTCCGCCTGCGTCCGACCCAAGCCCCTTCCCATCCTGGGCCAGATCCCTCCCTTCCAACTCACCGCTCAAACCGGCCAGCCCTTCGACAGCCAATCTCTCGACGGCCACATCTGGGTCGCGGACTTCATCTACACCACCTGCCCTGGTCCGTGCCCCAGGATGAGTTCGCAGATGCGCCGCGTGCAATTGTCCACAACGCCCGACATACGCCTGGTCTCATTTACGGTCGATCCCCAGCACGACACCCCGCCCGTCCTTGCCGAATACGCCAAACACTTCACCGCCGATCCCGCGCGCTGGCATTTCCTCACCGGCGAGCCGCGCCGCCTCAACGACCTGGGCCTCACCGCTTTCAAGCTCAATAGCGTCGATGGCGCCCTGATTCACAGCACGCGCTTCGTGCTGGTGGATGCCGCCCGCCGCATACGCGGCTACTACCTCGACACGCCTCAACTGCTCCACGATATCCGCCAACTGGAGCGCGAAAAATCATGACCGCCATCCTCCCCTCCGTGAACGCCGCCTTGAACGCCACCGCCGCCGTGCTCTTGATCTGGGGCTACACGCTGATTCGCCGAAGACGCGTCGCCCAGCATCGCAAAGTGATGCAGACCGCGTTCGTAGTCTCGTGCCTGTTCCTGGTGTGCTACCTCGTCTATCACTATCAAGTAGGCAGCGTGCGGTTTCAGAGAACCGGCGCCCTCAAGACACTCTACCTGAGCATCCTCGGAACCCACACGCTCTTGGCCGCCGCCGTCCCCGTGCTGGCCATAGTGACGCTCCGCCGCGGCCGGGCCGCGCGCTACGACGCCCACCGCCGCATCGCCCGCTGGACCCTCCCCATCTGGCTCTACGTAAGCGTCACCGGCGTGGTAGTCTACCTGATGCTGTACCACCTTTAGACGGCAGGGGTCCCGGCTGTTTACCAGGGATATCATAGTCTGACGCCCGGAAACCTCCTATCATTGATGTGCTGAGCCCCGCGGGTTCTCTCCTCACGGAGAGACGGGCCCGCCGGAACCGGTGATAAGGAGGGACCTTTGGAATTAATTGTTACGATCCTCTGCACGATGAGTGGTGCCCTGATCGGCACCGCCATTGCCATTCTGTTGATGTTAAACAGGATCCAGCCGCCCGCGCTAGCGGAGCTGGATACCATGCGAGGCCACCTGCGAACCGCCGAGTCTTCGCTGGCTGAAGCAACCACGGCCGCCGAGAATCTGCGAAAACAAATCGCGGAACGCGACCGGACCATTCATGAGAGCGCCGAGGAGCTGAACGAAAAACAACGGCAACTCGGTTTCGCGATCGCTGAAGCGGAGAAGGCGGCAGCCGAACGTTCGGCGGCCGAGCAAAAGGCCCACGAAGTGAGCGCCGAGGCGGCTGAAATCACCGCACGGCGCGATGCCGACGGGTTGCGAGTTCAGGAGCTTGGCGCGGAAGTTGCCCGCCTCACTACGGAACGCGCCGAACTCCAGGCGCAGCTTGCCACGGAACTGCAACGGAGCGCGCAACTGACCGGCCAGATCGCGGAAATGCAAAGCGACCGGCAGTCCGCCGCCAAGGGGATCGAATTGCTTTTGATGGCCCAGCAGAACCTCTCCCGCTTCGCGAGACCCGTTTGCGAGGATGTTCCCGTGGCAAACCCGCCGATGGTGTTAAGCTAGATCACGCCGACAGCATTCGTCATGCCACCAACGCCTGTCCTCGTCGATCTCGATCCGGCAAACATCGAGACCTCGTCCTGTTGTGGCATCAAGAACGCCGCCCACGAAGGACGATGCAACAAGGTCCGCTGGCTCAAGGCCCAGTTCAAGAAGGGGCTTCGCGCCAAGCTACTCGTCACGCCCGACAATCGTCAGTGCGGTTACATCGAGTACCTTCCCGGTGAGTACGCCTGGCGCGGCGTCGATGCCCGCGGCTACATGTTCATCCACTGTGTCTGGATCTTTTTCAGGCAGCATCAGCACCGTGGCCTCGGCGCCATGATGATCCAGTCCTGCCTCGATGACGCCGCCAAAGCCGGCATGACCGGTGTGGCCGTCGTCGCCCGCGAGCAGCCTTGGCTTGCCGGCCCCTCGCTATTCCTGGCCAATGGCTTCGAACTCGCCGATGCCGCGCCGCCCGACTATCAGTTGCTCGTCAGAAAGCTGAACAAGTCCGCCGCGAATCCGGCCTTCAAGACCGGTTGGGAAGCCAGACTTCGAAAGTACGGCCGCGGTCTCACTATCGTTCGTTCCGCCCAGTGCCCGCACATCGCAAAATTCGCCGGTGAGATTGCGCAAGCCGCGGAGCGCGACTACCACATCAAGCCGCGCATCGTCGAAATCAAGTCACACCGCGACGCGCAGAATGCGCCGACCCCCTACGCCGTGTTTGCCGTGCTCCACGACGGCCGCATCCTGGCGGACCACCAGATCAGCCTCACGCGCTTCCGAAACATCATGAGAAACCTGCCCGCGTAGTTTGCGGCGCGTCACACTCGTGTCGGACAATATTCATATGTCAAAATGTTTTGCTGGGTTGGTCCTTGTGGCATCCTCGCTGCTCGGGCAGACGCCCGCCGCCGCGCCAACCTTCGACGTCGCGTCGATCAAGCCGTCCGAACCCATCACGCCTGCGATGGTTCAGGCCGGAAAGCTCCACGCCGGAATGAAGATCGACGGAGCTCGCGTGGATATCGGAAACTTCACGCTGTTGCAACTGATCACCAAGGCATACGATGTGAAGACGTATCAGGTCCAAGGCCCCAGTTGGATGACTCCCATGGCGCAGAGGTTCGATGTCGTCGCCAACCTGCCGCCCGGCGCCACCAAAGACCAGGTTCCGCAAATGCTGCAGGCGTTGCTGGCGGAACGCTTCAAGCTGGTCATCCATCGCGACACCAAGGAGCACAATGTGTATGCGCTGGTGGTCGCCAAGGGTGGCCCCAAGATCGCGCAGACGCCGGAACCGGCGCCCGCCGCCGATGGCGCCGCCGCACCCAACCCCGCGATTACCGGGAGCAATTCGTTGACCATCAGCCAGTCCAAAGGCGGTGCGGCGGAAGTCTCCGACGGCGCGGGCCTGCGGCAGAAGATGACCCCTTCGGCCGACGGCAAGTCCGTCCGTTTTGAGATCTCCAAGGCCAGCATGGCCCTGTTGGCGGAGGGCCTATCGCCGTTGGTGGACCGTCCGATCGTGGACATGACGGAGCTGAAGGGCAACTACGACGTGGCGTTTGAAGTTTCCATGCAGGAGTTGATGAATGCCGCGCGGGCCACCGGCGCCGCTGTGCCGCAAGCCGCGCCCACCGAGGCCGCGTCCGATCCAGGCGGTTCGATCTTCACCGCCATCCAGAGTCTGGGCTTGAAGCTCGAACCGCGCAAAGCCCCGCTCCTCATGATCGTCGTGGACAAAGCCGAGAAGATGCCGACAGACAATTAGCCACTGCTGCATCGTGGGGCGGATTGTCAATCCGCGGCCGATTGGCAATCGGCCTTCTTCTGTGGTCGTCCACGGGTCCAGCCCGCCGAGGGAGCGCATTCACGAATCAGGCAACCCGCTTGTTCTTCGCTCTCGACCTGCCAGCCGTGATGTCAACATCCACTTTCAGGCCGGCGGCGGTCACCATGTTAACCAGCGTGTCGATTGTGAATAGCCCGATCTTGCCGCGCACCAGACCCGAGATTCGCGGCTGCGATACACCCATGATTCTGGCCGCGCGGGATTGGGTGATCCTTCTCTCCTGGATATAGTCGGTCAGAGCCATCATCATCTTAGCGCGGATGCGGAGGTTTTCCGCGTCGGCCGGTGGAAATCCGCAGTCTACGAAAACGTTCTCACTGCCTTTAGTCGTTCGCATCACTTCCGCCTCTCCAACAATTCACGGTAGCGTTTCTTCGCCAGATCGACGTCGAGTGAGGATGCCTTCCGGGTCTTCTTGCCGAAGACATGCAACACATATACGGCGTCCTCGAACTTGGCTACATAGAAGACGCGATATTCACCCTCCGCATGGACTCGAATCTCAACAACTCCAGCGCCGACGAGTGGAATCGGCCTCCAATCGGTGGCCAAACGTCCCGCCTGAATCAAGCTCAACTGGTAGCCGATTTCGCGACGCGCTGCCTGGGGGAACCGTCGCAGGCGGTCACGACTGTCGCCGAGCCATTTGATCGGTTTTGCGCCATTCCTCACTCATTACGATTATACAGAAGTTTTATAATCAGAATGGAACGCGATCTGCTGGTGTACCCTGTCCCAAAATCGCGTTCGGCCACGACTGGCGGCCCGAAACAGGGGTCAGCCCGGCTCTTCCGGGGCAACTTGGACGGCACGGCGAGAGCGGCGCTTGGCCAAGCCGAAAACGGCTCCCGCGGGGAAGCATGCGACTCGCAGGCGCACAGCTCGCAGGAGCGAGGGATGGTGACTGGGTGTATACTGGGTACGACCCGGGAGTCCAAATTGGAAATTCCGGGTGTACCGATTGGCAATCGGGGCAAGAATGGAAATCTCTGAATACACGAGGTTGCTGGTCATTGTCGGCGCGCTGCAAACCATCATTTTGTTCCTGACCATCGGGGCAATTTACCGTCAGACCAAAGCTGCGAAGGATAGCGAGCGCGCGTGGGTGCTCGTCAAAAGAGTCGGCAATCCAGAGCAGTGGTATGCCCCCGACAAGCCGGGCTACTTTCCGGGAATGGTTTTCGAATTTGGCGTCTACGGGAAGACGCCAGCCAGAGTCACAAGTGCAGACTTTCGACTCCATTTGGTTTCGCCAAAGCCAGGGGTGAAGCCCCCCGAACCGGAACTTCCGCGAATCCCTGACTATAGGAGCGGATCCCGCGACTCAGAAATCCCCGAAAAGGGGAGGGTGCTACCTCCCGGGGATAATTTCCGGATCAGGATCGGTCTTGATCCCCTTACCCTGACGGAGGAACAATGGGTGAAGCTAAGGGATAGCGAAATGATCATGTGTGCTTATGGCGTGATCAAATACAGGGACGCTTTCGGAAGAAATAAGGAGACCCGCACATGCTACGTCTACAACTTTGCGTGGGGTGGCGTGATTACGGCCCCAGATGGAACCGTACTTAATCCGCCCGGATTCCGCGCCGGCGGCCCATCCGGGTATAACAAGGCAACCTAGCAGAAAGGGAAGCGCGAGAGCCCAAGCTTGGAGGGTGCCCGCGCAGGAGCGCCTGAAGTATGCGGGAACGCGCTAGGCGGTTTCAGAACGAGGGGTGGCTCCTCATGTTCACTCTTCGACTTGCGCTGCCCTTTCTGGTAACAGCCGTCGTTGCGGTCGCGCAGCAATACGTTATCTCGACAGTCGCCGGGAGCAGACCGGAAGGCACTCCGAACGGGCTTGGGAATATGGCGGGATACTGGGAGTTCTCGGCGTGGTCCAGCGTTTCCGACCTCTCGCTTTCCGTCGGCGTCCCGATGGCGCAAATTGGCAACAGTATCTCCGGGCAGTTCTATGTCGCTGTCTCCGGGCAGATCCCCGTCAGTGGGATGCCCTGCTTAACCCAATACGGACCGCCGTACTCGGTACTCGGCGGAACACTGTCGAACGCCGGCCTGATGACGATGAACCTGATGAGCGTGAGCGGGCAGGTGGTCATCGTCCTGTCCGGAATCCTGTCGGCTGACGGAAACTATGCAATGGGCACATACACGGCACCGTCAGGCGGTTGCATGAGCGGCGACAAAGGAACATGGTCGGGGCAACGCTGGCCCCCATCAAATGGCACTGCGTTCGGCGATGGCGGATTAGCAATAGAGGCCAGCTTGGATGTTCCTAATGGTGTAGCCGTCGATGGCACCGGGGCGTTCTACATTTCACAAATGGGAAGTAACGAGGACGATCCACGCATCCGCAAGGTCTCGTCCAACGGCGTCATCACCACGGTTGCCGGAAACGGCACCAATGGCTTTGCGGGTGATGGAGGCCCAGCGATCAGCGCCCTCCTGTACGTACCAGTTGGCGTATGGGTCGACAGTCTCGGCAACCTCTACATCGCCGATACGGGGAACGACCGTGTCCGCAAAGTCTCGCCCAACGGGATCATCACCACTGTGGCGGGAATCGGCCCCGGTTCAACAGGCCACCCCTACTCAATTAGCGGCGTGCCAGCAACCACCGCTCTGCTGTACAGTCCTTGGGCGTTGGCCACGGACAGCTTGGGAAACCTTTTCATTGCCCAAGGAGGTCTGGACATCGTCAGCAAGGTTTCCTCCAGCGGAATCATCACCACTGTGGCGGGCAATGCCACCCGGGGTTATTCCGGCGATGGCGGATCTGCGCTCAAAGCGCAACTGGCCGCCCCATCCGGCGTCGCCGTAGATAGCACCGGTAATGTTTTCATCGCAGATACCAACAATGCTCGAATTCGGAAGGTCTCTCCCAGCGGAACCATCACTACGGTCGCCGGCAACGGAATCCAGGGCTATGCAGGCGATGGTGGGCAGGCGAACAGTGCGCAATTGAAGTACCCAGATGGCATCGCTCTCGATTCCGCCGGCAATCTCTATATTGCAGATTCGGGGAACAACCGCATCCGGAAACTTGCGTCTAACGGTATCATCAGTACGATTGCCGGTAATGGCCTGCACGGCTACTCAGGCGACGGTGGAGCAGCGACGAACGCCGAATTGAACGGTCCTAATAGTCTATCTGTGGACAGTACCGGCAATATCTTCGTAGCCGACACCCAAAACAACGCCATTCGTCTTTTGCAGCCCACCGGCTTTTCGCCATCCATCAGCGCCGTCACAAACGCTGCCACGAATCTGCCCGGCGCTATCGCTCCCGGTGAGATCGTTGTGCTGTACGGTTCCGGCCTTGGTCCCGCTCAACTTGTAACGGCGACTGTTGGCAGCGACGGCCTTTACGATCCCCAGCTTGCTGGAACGAGCGTGACTATCAACGGCCTCCAGGCACCGATGATCTATGCGTGGGCGACGCAGACAGCGGCCGTCGTCCCGTACGAGATCACAGGCACCACAGCCCTGGTCAGCGTGGCATACCAAGGACAGTCAAGCGCCGCGCTCTCAGTCCCCGTTTCTTCGTCCGCGCCGGGTATCTTCAGTGCCGACTCAAGTGGCAAAGGCCAAGCGGCCGCGATCAACCAAGATGGCTTCACGATCAACGGTGCCGCGAATCCGGCAAGAGTGGGCGATTTCATTTCGCTTTACGCAACGGGAGAAGGCCAAACGACGCCTTTCGGAATGGATGGCAAGCCAGCCTCAGCTCCGCTACCCCACCCGAATCTTTCCGTAGGCGTGACGATCGGCGGACAGGCAGCGCAGGTGCAGTATGCAGGTGGAGCGCCCGGAGAAGTAGCAGGCGTGATGCAAGTCAATGTGCAGATTCCGGCGGGGATTCAGACGGGCAACGCGGTTCCCGTGGTGCTTTCGGTCGGTAATGTCTCCAGTCAGGCCGGAGTTACCGTAGCCGTTCACTAACGCCTTCGACCTTTTCCCCAATTGCCCACGGCCTTGTTCGGGATACGCCAGCACAATCGGTGGCCGCGCTCGAAATCATCCCTCCAGCGATACGCCGGTCGCGAAATAAACCGCGTGCGGTCGCCAAGGATCTACCATCCCTCGGCAGCTCGGCAGCGAAATCCCGCCGAGCGCCTGCCTCAGCGCGCGCGCCTGGTCGGCCATCCGCCCCGCCCCGCCCCCCTACAAACTCCTCAAGCTGAACCCACCATCCACATTCAGCACCTGCCCCGTCGAGTAATCCAGCAGCCCGTCCGCAATCGCCCTCACCGCCTTCGCCACGTCGCTTCCCTCGCCCATCCGCCGCTGCGGCAGCAGCCCTCCGGCGATCTTCTCCTCGTACGCCTTTTCCACTTTGGCGATCATGTCCGTGCGGATAATCCCCGGCCGCACCTCGAACACCTTCACCCCGATTTCCGCCAGCCGCTGCGCATAGAGCGCGACCACCATGCTCAGCCCCGCCTTCGAAATGCAGTATTCGCCGCGATTCACCGACGCCGCGTACGCGGAGATCGACGTCACAAACACAATCCGCCCCTCGCCGCGCTCCGCCATCCAGCGCGCGGCCTGCTGGGTCAGAAAGTACGGGCCTTTCAGATTGACGGCCAGCACCTCGTCGAAGCTCTCCTCGGTGGCTTCCAGAATGTCGCGGCGCTCGCGCGGCGCCATCCCCGCATTGTTCACCAGCAGGTCGAGTCGCTCAAAGCGCTCGCGCGCGAAGCGGATCAGCGCCTCGCGGTCCTCGCGGCGTGCCAGGTCGCACTGGAAAATCTCGCACCCGGTCTCATCGCGCAATCGCTCGGCGGCGGCGCGGCGGCCGCGGTAGGTGCCAATCACGTTGTGGGTCTTCGCCAGCTCCATCGCGATGGCGCGGCCGATGCCGCGGCTGGCGCCGGTCACGATGCTACTTGGCTTGGGCAAGGGCGTCGTCGATTCCCTTCGAGATTTCCTCGAAGGTGAAAACTTCGATGAATGGCGTGCCGTTCACCAGCGCCGTGGGGGTGTGGACAATTCCGCGGCCCACGCCTTCCTGGTAATCCTTCTCCACCAGCTCGGCGTAGTGCGGATTGTCCAGCGCCGCCAGCGCCTCTTCGGGCTGGATGCCGTGCTGGCGCGCGAATTCCGCCACCCGGTCCTTGAAGTTGTCCGCCGTGGCCCCTGCCTGGGTCGCCATGGTATGGCGCCGGTATTCCAAGCCGAGCTTTGCGTCTTTCTCGGTGAAGTACCGCGCCGCGATGGCCGCGCGCCGCGCCCAGGCGTGCTTGGCCAGCGGAAAATCGCGATGCACGAACTCCACCCGGTCGCCGTACTTGGGCAGGATCTTCTGGTCCATCATCACCCGGAAGTTGGCGCAGTCCGGGCATTGCAAATCCTCATAGATAATCACACGCACCGGACTGCCCGCGCGGCCTTCGACGAGGCCCTGCGCCGCGAGTCCGATGGTGGAAAGCAGCAAAGCAGCTCCCAGACGTTTGGTCATATGCGAATCGATGTATCCAAAACGAAAGTCAAACGAGTCTCCGACGGAACCTTCACGCGCTGGCCCTTGGTGACTTCTTCGGCGCCGGCCCCAGCCGCGCCCCCGGCGCCCGCGCCGATCACCGCGCCCTTGCCGCCGCCCGCAATGCCGCCGATGATCGCGCCCAACACCGCGCCCCCGCCGGCCACTTTGGCCGTGCGCTGGCCGCGCGAATCGCTCTCTCTCGAAACGCTCTGCGTGTTGATATCCACCATTCGGCCGTCCACCTTCACCGACATCAAATCCAGCGTCAGCACCGCCGTGCCGGTCAGCTTGCCGGATTCCTTGGCATCCACCAGCTTCACCACCACGTCCGCTCCGCGCGGAATAATCGTCTGGCCGTCCAACACCACAGGTTCGTCCATGCTGGCGGCGAAGGTCTGCCCCACGCGGTTGGTTTCCGAATCCACGCCGTCGATCATCCGCACTACCAGGCTGGTGCCCGCCGGAAGCTCAACCGATTCGCGTGGCGGCGGCGCCGCCTGCACCGGCGGCGGGTCGCTATCGGGCCGCAAGATTGTAGGTTGCGAATCGGGTTGCACGCGCCGCAGCCGCGGCCGATCTTCATCGGAATCGGACGATGCGCGCGGTGCGCGTGTGGGCGCCGGCGCGATATCGCCAAACTCGATGCGGACCACATCCGCCACATCCAGAGTCTCCACCCGGTCTCCGGTATCCACCCTCAACTGCCGGGCCGTACCGCCCAGGTATGTGCCATGAATCACCCGGCCGCTCTTGAGCGTCACGGTGTCGGCGAAACCGGCGGTCGCAAGAGCCAACGCAATCGCAAGATGTATCAGACGCATAACTCTCCCCTTATTGGATTTTTCTTCCCATATTGTACGACGCGCCGCAGGGCCAAAATGTTTACAACTCGCCTTTGACCGCTTCCGCAATCGCCTTCCCGCGCTCGTACGCCGCCTGGTACACTTCCTCACGTTGCGCGCGCGTGTAGGCCTCGCCGGCGTGGTGGTAATGCTCCAGCCCCTTGCCGACCAAAAAGGTTCCGGCGTAAGCGATGGCGCCCTTGGGAATGATCCCGCCCCCAAACGGTATTTTCCCCGCCAACTCGCGTGCGATGGCGCGCCATCCGAACGCGCCACCCACAATCGAAAGGATCTCGGCGGCCCGCTGCGTATACCCGATCTCTTTGCCGCACGCCGCGGCAATCAGAAACGCCATGCGCACCTGGTTGGCCGTCAGGAATGCCGTGTCGGAGGCGAATTCGCCGAACGCCCACGGGATCTCGCCCAGGTTCGGAACCAGGTTGGGCAGCGCCGTGACCACCGCGAACACCGCGTTCTCACGCGACACCGCATGGATGATGCGCTCCACCACCGGCTTCCGGAATGGCGCGAACTGGCGCGCCAACGCCAGCTCCAGATCGTCGTGGTCGCGCAAAATCTCCGCGATGGTGGCCGCGGGGTCGTCGAAGCTGAGGAGATACGCGTCCTCCGGGCAGGGGATTCCCTGTTGGTACAAAACCAGGTCCACCTTGTCGGGCACGCCCGGGTCGCCGGCGCGATATACCTGCTCCAGGAGCTTCCGCCTCAATTTCCTCGGCGTGGCGGCCGGCGCCAGAAAATCTTCCATGGCGGCGTAGCCCGCGCTATCGAAGGCCACGAGGCCAATGCGGACCGGCTGCCGCGCGCGCCGCCGGACTTCATCGGGATTCAACATTCCAACCGCGGTGCGCGCCTGCTTGATGGCTCTTAACATAATGATTCGGCGGGGCCTGCAACGCTTTGCAACCCCTTTTGCCATTCTACCCCCAGGGCGGTTCGAAACCGTACCCCCGCCAGCCCGGATTTATGAGAGAATAAGAGAACATTTTAGTTTTTAGCAGGACCACCCCCGGGGTAGGCGGTCGGAAAGGCGTGTTGTGAGCGACAAAGCCGAGACGCCGTTTGACAGTATCGAGGGTTCGCACGAGTATGTAGCTATGCTCGCCGAGGCCCTGGACGAAGCCCGGCGCGATGTGGAGGCCGAAATTGTGGCTGCGGAGCGCGAAAGCGCCACCCGCCGCAAGGAGGCGCTGCTCCTGGTCTCCTATAATCTCGCCAAGCTGAATCTCCACATCACATCCAGCCGCAGAATCTTGAACGATCTGCGTTCTCTTAGACGACTGCTGCTGGCGGAACGCGGTCTGCCCGTGGAGGAAGACGAAAAGGGCATCGCCGCCGGCGAAGGCGTGTAGGCCCGTAGCGCCGGCGATCTTGTCGCCGGTGTTCTTCCCAATCCAGCCAACCCCACCGGCGGCAAAGACCGCCGGAGCTACTGGTCCGGCCCCCCACCCGGTTGACACCCGCAATCTCCAACGCTTATTATGCAGACAGTTGCTGCGTGCACTCCGTAGCAACACTTGACAGCGGTGGTTTGTGGGGGACCTCCGATGACCTTTCAGATCGGCGAAAAAGTGGTGTATCCCAACCAGGGTGTTGGGACCATCGAGAATATCAGTACTCGCTCCTTTGGCTCCGCGTACGAAAAGTTCTATCTGCTTCGCTTCGGATACGGCGGCATGACCGTGTTGGTGCCGTTTTCCCATGCGTCCAACATCGGACTGCGGAAGGTGACCAAGGACCGGGAAATTTCGCGCATACTTTCCTTCCTCTCCAACGGCTGGTGCGACACCAGTCCCGATTGGAAGGTGCGCTCCAGGCAGAATCGCGAGAAGATGCAAAGCGGCGATCTTCTCAAAGCCGCGGAGGTCTTCAAGAGCCTCTTGCAGATTCAAATCGACAAGCCGCTTTCCTTTCAGGAGAAGGGAATGCTCGACCGCGCGCGCCGCATGCTCGAATCGGAAATCTCCATCTCGCGGAATGTGCCGGAGATCCATGCCGTCAGGATGCTCGAGCGCGCTTTGGCCAAAGCGGGGATCGCTCTGCCGGCGCAGTCGTGAAAGTGCATAATCTGCCACCGCGAATGCAAAGTCCGCACGCTCCGCCATCCCGCCGTTGACGATTCGTTGGCGCTTGCAATCGGCCACCCGATTGCACCCGTCAGGGAGAGTTGTGGGCCTTCCACGGGAGGCAACGCCATGCACGAGGAACACCGGAGAGCCGCCGAACTGCACGAACTGGCCGCACAGGCCCATCGCACCGCCGCCGAGCATAACGAAAAAGGGGAAGGCGTAGCGGGAAGCTGGCATGCCCAACGAGCGCTGGAGTACTCGGATCACGCCTACAAGCTGGCCATGGAAGCCCACAACAAATCGGGGCAAATGAGGCCTCTCTAATGTCTACTCGCTATAACCACGGATCGCACTACGAAAATCATCAACGCGCGGCCGAACTTCACGATCAAGCCGCCCACGCTCATCGCAGCGCCGAGGCCCATGAAAAGCAAGACCACCAGACCGGGCAAGAGCGCTCCAGGCAAGCTCTGGAATACTCCCAACAGGCTCACCAGCATACCGAGCAGGCGCATCGGGCCGCCGTGAATGAACACGGCATCGCAACCTTTGGGCGCCAGGACATCGCCGAGCTGGCTCATACGCTGTGGCAAGCCAGAGGCTGTCCGGAGGGATCTGCGGACCAAAACTGGTTCCAGGCCGCTCATGAATTGCGGGCGCGCGGAGAAAGTCTACCCAAATGATCGCGCACCCCTTCCCTATGCGGGCCGTCTTCTGGGTCGCCCTGCTACTGATGCCGATGGGCCAACTCCTGCTGGCCCAACAGCCGCCGGAACTTCCCCCTCCCAACCAGGCGCTGACCCCCGATCAACTCGACGATCTGGTGGCGCCCGTGGCACTCTACCCCGATCCGCTGGTCAGCCAGATCCTGGTGGCCTCTACCTATCCGCTCGAACTCGTCCAGGCTTTGCAGTGGCTCCAGCGAAACCCGGGCCTCACCGGCGCCGCCCTGACCCAAGCCGCCGAGCAGCAAAACTGGGACCCCAGCATACAAGCCTTAGCGATCTTTCCGGACCTCGTCAAACGGCTGAACCAGGACATCACCTGGACCACCAATCTTGGAAACGCGTTTCTGAATCAGCAGGCCGACGTGATGGACGCCGTGCAGCGCATGCGGCTCAAGGCGCAGCAAGCCGGGAAACTCTCCTCGACGCCTCAGCAAACCGTGACCACCGCCAACGACAAAGGGGCAACCCGAAATCATGATCCAGCCCGCTAATCCGCAAATGATCTACCTGCCGCAATACGATCCCGCGTACATCTGGGGACCGCCTCTGTACTATCCCTACGCAAGTTGGTATTACCCCGGCTCTTACTTCGGTTTCGGTATGGGCATCCCCATGGGGTTATACTTTGGCGGCGGTTGGGGCGGCTGGGGCGGGTGGGGTTGGGGTTTCGGCTGGGGCGGCCACAATATCATGATCAACAACAACTTCATTCACCGGTACGGTTTCAACTCCCGCGGCATCGGCAGCCTGAATGGAACCAGCGCCTGGTCCCACGATGCCTCGCATCGCCAGGGCGTGCCGTATTCGAACGCCGCCGTCTCCAGCCGTTACGGAGGCAACGTGCGCCAGAATCTGCAATCGCGCGGAACCGCCTCGGAGGCGCAATCTCGAGGCGCCGCCTCCCAATCCCGAACTGAGCGAATGGGCAATCGGCAAGTTTCCCGGAGCACACCCAACCAGAACCGTAGCGCTTTCGGCGGCGTTCGGGAGGGCAGCGCGGCGCGCATGCAGAGCGACCATGGATATTCCAGCCTCGGGCCCGCCCGCAGCAGCGGCGGAAGCGCCCCGCGCGGGGGCGGTGGAGCGCCCAGCCGCGGTGGTGGTGGAGGCGGGGGCGGAGGCAACCGCGGTGGTGGACGTCGATAGGGGCGAAAAAATCATGGCGAAAATCAATTCTGTCGATTCGAAAAACAGCCTGACGCGGCTCGGTTGGCTCCTGGCCGCCGGCCTGGTGGTTGGCGCGCCTCTGTTGCCCGCCGCTCCCAAGGACGCTCAGCGCACATTTGCCACCCCGCAAGAGGCCGTTCAGGCCACTATCGATGCCGCCGAACACAATGACACGGCGGCCCTCCTCCAGCTTTTCGGACCTGACGGCAAGGACATTGTCGAATCCGGCGACGCCGCCGAAGACAAGGACCAGCGCGCCGAGTTTGCGCGCTCGGCTCACGAGAAGCTTCGGATCGAGGAAGACCGCTTGATGCCCGACCGGGTGACCTTTACCGTAGGCGAACAGGAGTGGCCCTTTCCGGTTCCCGTGATCCGCCAGGACGGAAAATGGCGACTGGATTCCCCCAGCGGCCGGCTCGAGATTCTCGCCCGCAGGATTGGCCGGAACGAGTTGAACGCCATGGAAGTTTGCCGGGGCTACGCCGAGGCGCAATTGGAATACGCCGCGGTGCCGCGCGATGGAGATCGCGTCCTGAAATATGCGCAGAAGATGTCAAAACTGAACAGCCGGGAAATCCGTCTGGCCTCCCGCCCTAGCGGGATTCCAACCGCCGCTAACTTTACGCTGGCGTGGGCGGACTCGGAACCACTGAAAGATGGGGAGGTGCTGGTTCGTAACCTCTTCATGTCGGTGGATCCATACATGCGCGGCCGCATGAACGACGCCAAGTCGTACGTGCCTCCCTTCCAATTGGGCAAACCGCTCGAAGGCGGCGCAGTCGGCGATGTCATCGAGTCGCGCGCCCCGGAATTCAAGCCGGGTGATGTCGTCGCTTCCAACTTTGGATGGCGCGAATACTTCGTTGCCACGCCGGAGCAGTTGCATCCGGTCAGCCGTGAGATTCAGCCGCTCTCGGTGTACCTCGGCACGCTCGGCATGACGGGCATGACCGCGTGGGCCGGGCTGAACTTGGTGGAAGTCAAAGCCGGCGACGTCATTTTCATTTCGGGAGCCGCCGGCGCCGTCGGCAACGTGGCCGGGCAACTGGCGAAATTGCGCGGGCGCCGTGTCGTCGGATCGGCCGGTTCGGCGGAAAAGGTCCGGTTCCTGCTGAAGGAATGTGGATTCGATGCCGCCTTCAATTACAAAGCCGGTCCGGTGCTCGAACAATTGAATCGGGAGGCGCCCGAAGGAATCGATGTCTATTTCGATAACGTAGGCGGCGAAACGCTCGAAGCGGCGCTACAGGCGCTGCGTGTGCACGGCCGGATCGTCGCCTGTGGCGGCATCTCCGGCTACAACGAGGGAAAGCCGCGCCCCGGCCCTTCGAATCTATTCAACATGATTACCAAGCGGCTCACCATGAAGGGTCTCCTGGTTTCGGACTGGCTGGACCGTCGAGCCGAATTCGAACGGGAAGTGGGCGGCTATTTCAAAGCCGGCAAGCTGAAGCACAAAGAGGCGGTGGTGCAAGGAATCGACCAGGCGGTCGCCGCTTTCATCGGTCTTTTCCAAGGACAAAACATTGGCAAAATGGTGGTGGAGCTGGTTTGAGCGACACCGTTCTGGAAATCAAAGACCTTACTCGGCGCTTCGGCGCATTTACGGCGGTCGATTCTCTAAGTCTTTCCGTCAACGCCGGTGAGGTCTTCGGCTTGCTCGGCTCCAACGGGGCCGGCAAGACCACCACCATCAAGATGCTCACCACGCTGTTGCCGCCCTCTTCGGGCGAAGCGCGCGTGGCCGGTTTCTCCATCGCCACCCAGGCGGTCGACGTTCGCCGCTCCATCGGTTATGTGCCGCAGGCGGTCTCCGTGGATGGTTCGCTCACCGGCTACGAGAACCTGCTCATCTTCGCCAAACTCTACGACCTGCCACGCGGCGAGCGGCAGGCGCGCATCCAGGAGGCATTGGAGTTCATGGACCTGGCTGCCGAGAGCGGGCGCCTGGTGAGCCAATACTCCGGCGGCATGGTGCGGCGCCTGGAAATCGCCCAGTCCACGCTGCACCGGCCGCGGGTGCTTTTCCTCGATGAGCCGACCGTCGGCCTGGATCCGATCGCGCGCGACGCTGTCTGGAAACATCTCGCCGATTTGCGGACCAACTACGGCACCACGCTGTTCTTCACCACCCATTACCTGGAGGAGGCGCAGAGCCATTGCGATCGCATCGCCATCATGCACCTGGGCAAGCTGGATGCGCTGGGCACCTGTCAGGAACTCGAGGCCTCGCTGGGCGGCGGCGTCCACACGCTGGATGAGGTCTTTGTCCGCTATGCCGGCAGCGCCCTCGATTCGGGCGGCAACTTCCGCGCCGTATCCGCCGAGCGGAGGACGGCCCAGCGCCTGGGATAGCCCGACCTTATGACCGCCACTTTCATCCACCCTTTCACCGGCTTCGTCGAGAAGACCTTCGTCATCACCGAGTTCGAGTTGCGCAAGCTGCGCCACGATTTCACGGAACTCGTCACGCGCGCCCTCCAGCCCGCGCTGTGGCTGCTGGTCTTCGGGCAGGTCTTCTCGCGCAGCGGCGCCATGCACACGGGCAACATTCCCTATCTGGATTTCATCGCTCCCGGCATCCTGGCGCAAAGCGTTCTCTTCGTGGCCATATTTTACGGCATCAACGTCATTTGGGAACGCGACCTCGGCATTGTGCAGAAATTCCTCGCCAGCCCGGCTCCGCGCGCGGCGCTGGTGCTTGGCAAGGGATTCTCCGCCGGTATCCGCACTCTCTCGCAGGCCGCCGTGGTTTACGGTCTCGCGCTGATTCTCGGGGTGAAGCTGAATTGGCGCCCGCTGGCGCTCCTCAATGTGCTGGCCGTCGTAGTGCTTGCCGCGACCCTGTTCTCGACCTTCTCGCTCATCATTGCGTGCATCGTGAAGACGCGCGAACGCTTCATGGGTGTCGGCCAGGTGCTCACCATGCCGCTATTCTTTGCGAGCAACGCGATTTACCCCACCGACATGATGCCCGGCTGGCTGAAGATCATTTCTCATCTGAATCCGTTGACCTACGTGGTGGATGCCCTGCGCACGTTCATGCTGGCCGCGAGCACCAGCGCTTTCGGCCTGAGTCGCGACTATGCGGTGATCCTCGCGACCACCACCGTACTGGTCCTCATCGGCGCGCGATTGTACCCCCGCCTGGCCACGTAAAAAAACCGTGTGGCGCGGGCACTTAGTCTGCGCCACGTCATTCCGCAGCCAGCGCTCACCCCACCTCTGCGCTCCCCAGGCCGCGCAGCCGGATGCTATCATTCTGGGCGGCCCACGTTAAGGAGATCTCATGTTCTGCCACAAGTGCGGTACCCAGGTCGGCCTGGGTGTCCGATTTTGCCCCAACTGCGGAGAGTCGCTGACAGCGGCTTCCAGCGCTTCCGGCGGCGCTGCTCCGCCCGTCTGGACTCCTCCCGCCGGCGTGCAGGCCCGCGCCGGCCATTGGGTGGATGAGGGATGGCAAATGGTCAAAGCCGACATCGGCACTTTCATGCTGCTCACGATTGTCTTCGCGATCCTCAATAGCGCGGTGCCGATGATCCTGCACGGCCCCCTGATCGCCGGTTTCCACATCTTCTGTATAAAGAAACTTCTGCATCGCCGGACCGATTTCGCCGACCTTTTCAAGGGCTTCGACTTCTTCGTGCCCACGCTGGTGGCATCGCTTGTCATCGGGCTTCTGGTTGGCTGCGGAACGCTGCTTTGCATCATCCCGGGGTTGGTGCTGGCCGCCATGTTCGAGTTCACCTACCTGTTCATCGTGGACAAGCGTATGGATTTCTGGCCCGCCATGCAGGCCAGTCACGCGGTGGTCAAGAGCGACTATTTCGGCTTCACCATGTTCCTGTTGCTGATGGGGCTGGTGGTGATCCTCGGGGCGTTGTGCTGCATCGTCGGGCTGCTGGTGGCGTTTCCGGTGACCATCGCCGCGGTCACCGTGGCCTACAAAGAGATTGTGGGCTTCGAGCCACGCACCTTGGAAACGTTCTGATGGCGGCGCGCGGCATCCTCATACGCGCCACGGGGGCGGTGCTTGTGCTGGCCGCCCTATGCTACTTCACGCCGCCCGATCCCGGGTTCCGGCTCTGTGGATTCCGCTGGCTGACGGGCCGTCCCTGTCCCTTCTGCGGCCTCACTCACGCTCTGTTCGCCCTGGCGAAAGGGCACTGGCGCGAAGCCATCCGCTTCAATAGCCTGAGCCCGCTGGCCTTCGCCATGCTCTTCGCGCTGCCCTGGAACGGCCCCCTCCGAGCCCGCCTCTGGACCGCCGGCTTGGCTGCATTCGCGGTCTACGGAGTCTGCCGCGTGGTTCTCCCCTCTGTGTAGCGCCGGCGGTCTTTGCCGCCGGTGGGGTTGTCCCGGCCGGGAAGAACACCGGCGACAAGATCGCCGGCGCTACGGCGTCCGTTCGGCGGCATGAAGCATCTATATGAGTATGCTCGTGGAAACCTCGGACGGTTCGGGCGGATCCGGCGACGCTCGCGGCGCCTCCTTCATCGGACTGTATGTGCTGCTGGCCGCCAGCCTGATGGTGTTCGTGGCGTTCAGTGGTGCCTTCGTGTTCCGGCGCGGGCTTTCCGGCGACTGGGCCAGCATGCCCAAGCCGCGCATTCTCTTCCTGAATACGGCCGTTCTGCTGGCCTCCAGCCTCGCGCTCGAAGTGGCGCGCCGCGCGCTCAAAGCCGGTCTCCGCTCGAAGTTCAACGCCTGGTGGAGCGCCGGCGCGGTGCTGGGCGTGGTGTTTCTGTTCGGCCAGGCGCTGGCCTGGCAGCGCTTGAAGGACCTCGGCATTTACGTCGCCACCAGTCCCACCAGCTCGTTCTTTTATATCCTGACCGCCTCCCACGCCTTCCACCTGGTAGGCGGCGTCGCGGCGCTCATCTATGTGGCCGTCCAGTCGCTACGCTTCAGCCAGGGGCCGGCCCGCCGCACCGTCGTCGATATCAGCGCGATCTTCTGGCACTTCCTGGATGGCCTCTGGGTGTACCTGATGGTCTTGTTCTACGTTTGGGGATAACCTTCACGCCTTGTCCGGCTTGGGCGTCTTCGCGGTGCTCTTGGGTAGCGGCGGCTCTTTGATGTAATCCGCCGGGAGTTCGCCGGTGAGCGCCTTCAGGAAGGCGATGATCGAGCTGGCTTCATCCTTGCTCAGCGTCCGCGCCAACTGGTGATCGGCCATCTGGCGCACCGCTTCATCCAGCGTGGCAATCGAGCCGTCGTGGTAGTAAGGAGCGGTCTTCTCGACGTTGCGCAAGGTAGGCACCTTGAACACCATGCGGTCGGCTTCCTGCTTGGTGACCGCGAAACGGCCCGGGTCGTTGGCATTGTCCCAGGGCCTCGCCAGGCCCAGTTTCTGGAACATGCTGCCGCCCACATAAACGCCGTTGTGACAGTTCTGGCAGCCGGCATCCAGAAACGCATTCAGCCCTGCCTTTTCCTGGTCGCTGAGCGCCGTCTGGTCGCCGCCCAGGAATTTGTCCCAGCGCGAAACCGTAACCAGCTTGCGCTCGAAGGCGCCAATGGCCTTGGCCAGGTTGTCGAAGGTCACCGGATGCTTCTCGCCCGGGAAAGCCTTCTGAAACGCCTCGACGTATTCCGGCATGGAGTCGATCACCGCCAGCGCCCTCTTCTCATCCGGCATCGCCATCTCCACCGGGTTCAGGATCGGTCCTTTGGCCTGCTCCTCGACCGTGGGCGCGCGGCCGTCCCAGAATTGCACGAAGTGTCCCGCCGCGTTGTAGACCGTGGGCGCGTTGCGCGTGCCCTTCTGCCCCTTGTGGCCGTCGGACACGTTCTGGCCGTCGACGCCGTACTTGTCCAGCTCATGGCAGGAGTTGCAGGAGACATCCTGGCCCTTGGAAAGGCGGGGGTCGTAATACAACATGCGGCCCAGGGCCACTTTCTCCTCACTGATGGGGTTGGCCGCCGAATCCATGACGGGCGGCAGCGCCTTGAACATTCCCAGCCGGGCGGAATCCACCTCCACCCCGGACTTACGGCTGGTGCAGGCCGCACCCAGCATGAAAACAGCACACAGCGACAGTGTTGCGCAGCGGCGCATGAGTTCCTCCGTGAATGAGTATACCCCCAGAGTGGGACGGACGATCGCCTTTTGTCGTCTGTCAAGCCCTCTGTTTTACGGAAAATCGACAGACCACACAAAACGATGGTCTGTCCCATCTATTCGCTTATCGCAGACCCGCCGTTGGCTCGGGATTTGGCACCGCGTAGGACAGCGCAACGACCGCCCAAACCGTGCCGCTTTGCGAAATCCATTGATCGTGGTGGTGCGGGAAGCCGCTCTCGAAATACGGCTGGAACCCGGCGGCCCGCGTCTTCACGTGCCAGGAGCCGTCCGGTTGCTGCGTGCTCAGCAAATACTCGACGCCCCGGCGGTAGATGGCGTCGGTCGCCGTCATGCCGGTCTCGTGGAGCGCGTAGAGCGCCTCGCCGGTGGCATACGCGTCGCTGGGGAGGTCGTTGGTCTGGCCCCATCCGCCATCGGCGCGCTGCAAAGCGATCAACTCCTGGACGCGGTCCGGCGGCGCCTGGCGATTGGCCCAGCGGGTGCCCAGCAACTGCATGGTGCGGTCTTCGGTGGTGACTGGGGTGTTCTTTTCCAGCCATGCGGCCGCGCGCGCGATGCGTTCCTCGAATTCGGCTTGGCGGCCGGGGATGAGATAAAGTTGCAGCGCCCGTATGCCCTTGGCGGTGTGCTGGAAGCCGCCATCTTCGAGCGGCGGGCGCGCCAGTCCGTAGGCGGTATCCACCTTGATGCCGCTGGCGCGGGCCGCCGCCACGGCGAGGCCGGTCATGTGCTGCGCGTGGCATGAAAGGCATCCGCCGGTCTCCAGGAATTTGGCGCCGGCGCGCTGCGTCATGGCGACACCGGCTTCGATGGCCGCCGGAACGCCACGCGCGGCCGCGGGGAACTCCGGCTCGGCGGGCAACTTTTCGGGCGCCATGCCCAGAGCGCGCATTACCTCGGGGTTGCGATACTTGCGCGCCCAGTCCAGAACCGTCTCGCCGTCTTCGGAGACGATCTTCGGATCGGCGCCATTCTCCAGGAGGTACCGCACAATGCGCGCGTCGGCGTGATCGGTGGCCACGGCCAGCGCCAGCGGCGTCAGGCCGCGTATATCCTTGGCGTTGACTTTGGCGCCGGCCTTGACCAGCATTTCCACCACCGGGTACTCGGCCTGCGGGACGGCCAGCAGCAGGGGCGTCATCCAGCCGATGCGGATCTTGCCGTTCTTGACGATCTCGACGGTGTCGCCGCTGGCGACGTTGACTTTGGCCCCGTGGTCCAGAAGCAGCCCGGTCAGTTCGGCGCTGCGGTTACCGGCGGAGACCGCGTTGCCCAGCGGGGTGTAACCGAGCTCATCGGTGGTGTTGACATCGGCGCCCTTGGCGACGAGGAGGCGCGCCACTTCCAGGTTGTTGACCGAGGCGGCGATGGCGAGCACGCTCGCGCCGGATTCGTCCACGGCCTTGACGTCCGCGCCTTTCTCGATCATCAGGCGGGCGATTTCCACCGAGCCGTCGTAGGCGGCGGCGATCGAGAGCGGCGTGCGTCCCACTTTCGAGCGCGCCGTGACACTGGCGCCCTTGGAGAGCAGGTACCGCACCTTGGCCAGATCTCCGGCGCACCACATCAGCGGCGTCGCGCCGAAATCGTTGGCGGTATTCACCTTGGCCCCCGCCTCGACCAGCAGTTTCACGGCATCCAGACTGCCCAGAGCGGCCGCGTACATGAGCGGCGTGGTATGCCGGTCATCGCCGGTGTTGGCGCCGGATTTCTGGACCAGCCGGCGCAGGCCGGCGAGGTCGTTGTTACGGATCGGGCCATAGAACGGGCTGGCCGTGCTTTGGGCCGCCATGGGCAGCCCGGCTGATAGAGCGATGGAAACGAGCGCAATCCCCGCGCCCCCAGGAATGCCTATGAGTCTATCAAAATGTGGCGCCGGCGATCTTTGTCGCCGGTGTTCTTCCCTGTCCGGAAAACCCCACCGGCGACAAGATCGCCGGCGCCACTACGGCTTGGTCGCCAGAATGAGCGGCGACGGGCCGGGCGCATCGATCGGCCGCGAGTCCCGAAAACCGGCTTCGCGCAGCCAGCCCGAGATCTCGCCAAACGACCACGTATCGCCCTCGTCGGTATTCACCAGCATGTTGACGGCGAAGATCAGGGCGACCGGCGGGCCGGTTCGCGCATCGTCCACCAGGAACTCCGCGATGGCGATGGTGCCGCCCGGCGCCAGCGCCTCGAAGGTCTTCTTCAGCAGCGCGCGGGCGCGCTTTTCGCCTTCGCTGTGCAGAATGTGGCCGAGCGTGGCGATGTGGTGCCCGCGCCCGAAATCGGCGGACGCCAGGTCGCCCGCCACAAATGAAAACCGACCGGCCACGCCCAGGCGCGCCGCCACTTTGCGGGTGACATCCAGAACGCCGGGCCAATCCACCGCGGTCACGGTGACCCGCGGCGATTTCTGCGCCAGCGCGATGCCCCAGACGCCGGAGCCGGCCGCCAGGTCGAGCACCTTCACCGGCTTCTTCGCGGCGGCGATCTCCAGGGCCTCCGCCAGCCTCTGTGCGGAAGGATAGCTCATGGGAAAGATGTCCTCCACGAAGTTGTGGAAGAACTCGGCCCCCACGTTCTCCCGGTTGACGCCGGCCGCGGGCCGGCCGGTGCGCACCACGTCGCTCAGCGCCAGCCACTTCGGCACAAGCTGCGTGCTGGTATGCCGGATCAACCCTCCCAGAAAGCCCGGCTTGCTGCTGACCAGAAAGGCCGCGCTGTCGGCCGTCAGCCCGAACCGTCCTTCGGCGTCCTTGGTCAGAAGTTCGAGACCGGCGAGGGCGTTCATGACCGCGCGCAGCCCGCGCACCGAAGCGCCCGACCGGGCGGCCACCTCCTCGACGGTCTTAGACCCTCCGTCCAACAGATCGAAAACACCGTGGTGAAGCGCGGCCTCGATCATCAGCGGCGGCGCATATCCCCACGCCAACTGCTGGATCTTCTCCGGCGTCACCATGGCTTGACTGGTTGCACCCATGCGACAGAATTCCCCTCTCTTGAGATTGAGATGCTACTTGATTCGATTCTGTCGCGCGCGGAATGGGTTCAGATCGCTAAACGCGGCGTTGCGTAGGTCCGTCCGGGACGGTCCGAGCCAGGAGCGTCCACTTGTTGACGGCGTAGTTCACCAACCCCTGTAGCCCGGCGCGCTCGCCGGGGTCGAGGAGCCGGCGGGACATGGCCGAGACTTCTTCCAGCAGCGCGTCCATGCGAATCAGCAACTGGGTGATGCCGGGCGAGGCCGGCCAAGCGGCCTCGTGGGCCTGCTTCAACTGCGCGCGCAGGGTTTGAACGGCGGCGCGGATCTTGGGGCCGTTTTCGGGAATCAAAGCCAGTTTCCCGCCGTCGAAATCGAGGCCCTCGTCCGACACCTGGCTGGCGATCTGCCGGTAGGTCTCCGGCGAGATGCGAGCGATCTCGGAAAGCCGGAAATAAGCTTCTCCGAATTCCTCATGCTGCTGGATGAGTTTGTCCGCCTGCGCACGGCTGATACCGGCGTACTGCTTGCAGAACTCATCCCATGTCAACTCGAGCTTTTCGAACAAGCGAGTCTCGCGGACCTGCTTCAGGCACAGCGCCTGCGCGGCCGAGCATCGGTTGGCGATCATGGCGAACGCCTGCTGGCGCCCCACCCAGGCGCCGGCATCGATCCATTCTCTTGGTGTTTCCATAAACGATGTGTTTTGCTCAGATCTGAGCGTAGAAACGGGTAGCCTTTGTTGAAAACAAAATGGTTAGCTGTCCGCGCGCGCTCAGATCTGAGCGAGAGCCTCCATCCCCTCCATTTTGATTATGGCTCGCGAGTGGGCAGAAACGGCCCTGTGTGTGGCGGTGCTTTGAGCGTAACCCATGGAATTTGAATGGGTTACGAAAATTGTTGGGGGCTGTGACCGGCGTCCACCGCTCTCCAACGTTCGCAGCTCGGTGCGAGGCCACATTCAGAGCCGCGAACGTTTAGAGAGCGGTCGGAGAGTAGTGTTGATCGACATCGTTTCCGGCCGGGGGCGCCCGTTTCACGGGCGGGGTAAAATGGATGCAGGAAATCCTCGGCAAAAATCCTATGAAGACCTTCGCGCAAATCCTCATGCCGCTGCTGTTGGTGAGCGTCGTTTCGGCCCAGGAACGGCCGTGGCAGCGAATCTCCGATCCCGCCGCCGCGCAACTCGCGGCACAATTCGCCTCGCCGCCCTCGGAATACAGCTCGCAATTCGACTGGGGCTTCAGCGACAAGCTCAGCCGCGAGGCGATAGCGGCCATCCTCGACCATGCCAAATCGCTGGGCGTAATGGGTGCTTACGTCGAGCCCAAGGTCGGCAACTCGCCCTACCTCTCCGCCGGCTACTTCCAGGCAGTGAAGATGGTGGTGGAGGAGGCCAGGAAACGCGGCATGCATCTGTGGTTCGACGATGACGGCGGATATCCCTCCGGGTTTGCCGGCGGCAAATTCACCAACGAGCGCCCGGACTTGCGCATGGAGGCCTTGGCTTCCCCCCAGCGCGTCCCGGTCACCGCCGGCCAGCAGTACTCCTACCAGCTCGATCCGCGAACCATCTGCGTACTGGCTGTCAACCTCGACACCGGCGCCACGCAGGTGCTCGACAGTTCGTCGGGGACCGTGAACTGGACCGTGCCCGCGGGCAACTGGGAAATCGTTCTGCCCCGCTCCCAGTTCCGCTCCGGCCCCACGCGCTCAGCCAACAACCAGACCGGCGCGAAGGACGGCACCCACTCGCTCATGGATTACCTGAATCCCGAGGCAGACAAACTCTTCGTCGAGTGGACCTTCGATGCCTACAAGCAGGCCGTCGGCGACGAATTGGGAAAGACGGTCCTGGGCTTCCGGGGCGACGAGCCGGCCTTCGGCTTCAACCCCTGGTCGCCCGCGCTCCTGGCGGAGTTCCAGAAGCGCAAAGGTTATGACTTGCGTCCCTACCTGGCGAAGATTGCCTCCATCGGTATCGGCGGGCGCGGATCCACTGCGCCACCCAGCGTCAATCTCGACGAGAGCCACCGCGTCTATGCGGACTATTCCGACGTGTGGTCCGATCTGTTCGGCGAGAACTTCTTCGGCATGGAAGGCAAATGGTGCGCGGAGAACCATGTCGAGATGCAGACGCACATCGAACACGAGGAAATCCTGCCGCAGCTCGCCATCGCCGACGGCGATTTCTTCAAGTGCATGCGCGGGATCCAGGTGCCCGGCGTGGACACCATCTGGCACCAGATCTGGCACGATGTGGTGGCCGATTTTCCCAAGCTGGCCTCCTCGGCGGCGCATCTGAACGGGCACCCGCGGGCGATGACCGAGGCTTTTGCGGCCTATAATCCGCAACCCGACATCAAGGAAGCCGGTTGGATTCTCAATCACCTTCTGGTCGAAGGCATCAGCCGCATCGAATACATGGGCATGGGCGGAGCCGGGCCGGGCCGCGGCTTTTACGCCGATCCCGGTTTTCCCGCCCTCTCCGCCCATGTCAACCGTGCCGGCTACGTGCTCGGTGAAGGCCGCCCCACGGCGCAAATCGGCGTCTATATTCCTTCGAGCAGCTTCTGGTTCAACGACTCCGCCGCGAACACCGCCTTCGTAGCCATCGTCCACCAACTCCTGCAGCACCAGCGCGACCTCGACTACGTGGACGAATACGCGCTGTCGAAAACGCTCAAGCTACATGGGAGCGAACTGGTCAACTTGAGTGGCCAGGCTTATCGCGCCATTTTGATTCCGCCGGTGGACGCGATCTCCCTTGCCGCGTTGGACAACCTGCGCGCCTTCGCCAAGGCCGGCGGCAAGGTGATCTTTTTCGGAAGCGCGCCCAAGCTGGTCATGGACAAGAACTTTCTCACGGCCACCGGGCCCGCCGACATAAGCTGGGCCACCCTGGAACCGGCGCCCGAAATCACTCCCCAGGTTCTGGCAGCCCTGCCCGCGCCAGACGTTGCGACCGATCAGGCCACCACGTGGCTCAAGTATAATCACCGCCGCCTGAAGGACGCCGACCTGTACTTCTTCTTCAACGAAGGCGACCAACCGTTGTCGCTAA
>Ga0209039_10000459_pt1 | contig 39775 bp, 30 predicted proteins | sample BogFormECP12_OM1_FD_188238 | JGI IMG/M metagenome (GOLD analysis project Ga0209039, IMG submission 188238) | Bog forest soil microbial communities from Calvert Island, British Columbia, Canada - ECP12_OM1 (SPAdes) (version 2) | ecosystem: Environmental > Aquatic > Freshwater > Wetlands > Bog ...
CGGCGTCGGATGATTGCTACGGGGTTTGAAAGGGCGCGGCTGGAAGCCGCGCCCTTTCAAAGCAGCTTCATGAATAATGCAGGCTTGGTTCGGATGCCGGCTTCCGCCCTGATCCCGGTTCACTTCGCTTGTTTCGCCGCGAACTCGACCAGACTCTTGTAAACCTCCGACATGTTCTCATCAAAGGTTCCGATCTTGCGGCCGTTGATGAAGAGAGTGGGTGTGGCGGTCACTTCTACCGACTTGCCCAGCGCGATCGAAGCATCTACATGTGCCTTGGTCTCGGGCTTGGCGGCGCAGGCGGCGATGTCGGCACCCTTCACTCCCGCTCCGTCGGCGAGAGCGGCAAGCTTCTCGTCCGCGTTTTCGGCGGTGATTTCGGGTTGCTTTTCGTAGGCGCTGGTAATGAACTTCCAGAAGGCTCCGTTGGAAGCGCGGCCCACGCAGTCGGCATAGGCCGCGGCTTTAGCTGCCCAGTTGTGCATCTCGAGGGGAAAATTCTGAAAAACGAAGCGTGCGTTGGGCGCGGCGGCGACCAGGGCTTCGATGGTGGGCTGCGCCCTTTTGCAGGCTGGACATTGCAGGTCGCCGAACTCCACGATCATCACCGGGGCATCCTTGGGGCCGCGTTCCGGGCCGGTGACACCTTTCTCCAGAAGCTTCTTCACGGGATCAAACGGTCGCGCGCCGAAGGGGATAACGTCGCCAACGAGGGCGTGCTCGCCGTCGGGAGCAACGTAGAAGCGGGTCACCTGCTGCCCTTGCGGGCTGGCGAGGATGACCGTGACCTCAGCCAGTCCTGCCACCCCGGCAGGCCGGATGCTGGAAATCTTCCAGGAGAGATCGGATTGGTAGCCGAAGGTTTGCTGCAGGAAGGAATCGACCGTGGCTTCAGACGGCAAATTGGCTGCGGCATCGGTAGCCGCGGACTTCTCCGCAGGCTTGCCGGGGGCTGCTTTTGTCGTGGTGGTTTGGGCTGCGGCCAGACTGCCGGCCAGGAAAAGAATAAAGATCGAGTTCAGAAACCAGCGCATGGGTCCCTTTCAAATTCGTGATTCAGGAAAGCGGTATTTCAGAATACATCACATCAGGAAACTTCAAGCCTCGCTCCTGGCGGCAATGGGAAAACGGCGTCCGTACCCGAAGGCCTTGGGAGAAATTTTGAGACCGGGAGCAGCTTGCTGGCGCTTGTATTCGGCGCGATCGACCATGCGGATCACGCGGCGCACCACTTCGATGTCGTAGCCGCGATCAGCCGCGATGCGCTCGGCCGGGTGCGAGTCTTCCACATAGTCTTCCAGCACCGCGTCGAGAATTTCATAGGGCGGGAGCGAATCGCTGTCTTTCTGATCCGGCCGGAGTTCTGCGGATGGAGGTTTCTCCAGCGTAGCCTGCGGGATCACGGCTTGGCGCGAGTTCACGTAGTGGCTTAAGCGGTAAACCAACGTTTTGGGAACATCGGAAATCACGGCCAGGCCGCCTACCATGTCTCCGTAGAGAGTGCAGTAGCCCACGCCAAGTTCGCTTTTGTTGCCGGTAGAGAGCACGATCGCGCCCAGTTTGTTCGACAGAGCCATGAGCAGCGTACCGCGCGCCCGGGACTGGATGTTTTCCTCGGTCACGTCTTCCTTCTGCCCGGCGAAGACGTCCTGCAACGTCTGGCGATAGGCTTCGCAGGCAGGATTGATGGAAAGCACTTCGAAGCGGATGCCCAGATTGTGCGCCAGGGCTCGCGCATCCTCAATGGAACCGCGCGACGAATACGGTCCCGGCATGCCAACGCCGATTACGTTTTCCCGTCCGACCGCATCGGCAGCAATGACGGCGGTGAGCGCCGAGTCGATGCCGCCGCTCAGGCCGATAATTGCTTTCTGAAATCCACACTTGTGCATGTAGTCGCGCGTGCCCAGCACCAGCGCGGCATAGACGCTGGCGTCGTCGCCGGCAATCTGCTCATGCATCTCGCCGGTCAAGCTGTTGGAATCGAAGTAGACCAGGTCTTCCTCAAACGATCGGCCCTGGGCAATCACTTTGCCTTCGGCATTAAGCACCAGACTCGACCCGTCAAACACCAGGCTGTCGTTGCCGCCGACCTGGTTGACGAAAGCCACCGGAACTTTGTGCTGGCGCGCGATGCTGGCCAGCATGTCGCGGCGGAGTTCGCGTTTGCCAATCCAAAACGGTGAACCGGAGATGTTGAGCAGAAAATTTCCACCCGCCTGCATGAGCGACGTCACGGGATCCGAGGCGTACATCTGCCGGCTCCAGAACTGCTTGTCATTCCAAGCATCTTCGCAGATGGTGAGCGCCATGCGCTGGCCGCAGAAGGAAAACAATTCCTGGCTCCGGGCGGGAGCAAAGTTACGCATTTCGTCAAAGACGTCGTAGGTGGGAAGCAGCATTTTCGATTGCACGAAAGCGATCTTGCCGTCCACGAGCCAGGCCGCGGAATTCATGACTGCCTTGCCGGTGTCCGATTGAGCAGGCGTGACCAGCCCGCAGATTACGGCGATGCCGCGAGTCTCGGCCGCAATGCGGGCGGCGGTCTCCTGGTTGCGGGCGACAAAGGAAGACCGTTCGACCAGGTCGCGCGGCGGATAGCCGCATACCGAGAGCTCGGGAAACAGGATGAGACGCACTCCTGCGGATTGGGCCCGCTGCGAGAAATCTATGATTTTGGCCGCGTTGCCCGAGAAATCTCCGACCGTGGGATTGATCTGCCCCAGCGCAATCTTCACAACTTTAGTTTACCAAGATCGCCCCAGAGTCAGAATTCCAGAAAGCAAGGCAAAACACCTGCTACATTGTCGTTTTAGCAAACGATCATTGGCAAACGATCATTGGCAAACGATCGTGACGAGGGGCAAAACGATGCAACCGCACCTGAACCAGAAGCTGTACAGCTATCTTTCCTTTGTTATCGTCGTACTAACCATTGCTCTTACTTCTGCTATCGCGCAATCCGGCGGGCAAGCCCGTCCCTGGATGAATCCGAACCTGTCGCCGGACGAGCGGGCTGCGATGGTGGTTAAGGAGATGACGCTGGACGAGAAAATCAGCCTTTTACATGGTACGGGCGCGAAAGGTCTCGGCCCAGTCAGCGCGCTCAATGCACAATCCAATGGTGGGGCTGGGTATGTGGTCGGCGTTCCACGGCTGGGCATTCCCGGCCTTCAAATGTCGGACGCGGCCTATGGCGTGCGGGGCAGCGGCGAGAACGGCCGCTACTCGACTGCGCTACCCGCTGATGTAGGCGCCGCGGCCAGCTGGGATCTGGACGCTGCCTACCAATACGGGGCGCTTATCGGACGAGAACTGCGCGCGCAGGGCTACAACATGTCGCTGGGGGGAGGCATCAATCTCACCCGCGAGCCGCGCGACGGCCGCACCTTCGAATACTTGGGGGAAGACCCGATCCTGGCCGGAAAGATGGTCGGAGCGGTGATGAAAGCGGAACAGGCGCAGCATGTGATCGGCGACATCAAGCATTACACGCTGAATGATCAGGAGAGCGGCCGCGACGCGGTCAACGTGAACATTGACCAGCGCGCCGCCCGCGAGAGCGACCTGCTGGCTTTCGAAATCGGGTTGCAGGATTCAAACGCTGCCGCGGTGATGTGCTCCTACAACCGCGTCAATGGCGACTATGCCTGCGAAAACAAGTACCTGCTCACCGATGTTCTGAAGAAGGATTGGCAGTTCAAAGGATTCGTCGTTTCCGATTGGGGAGCGACCCACAGCACGGCTAAGGCCTCGGCCGCCGGGCTGGATCACGAGGAGCCTGGATTTGTTTTCTACGGCAATGATTTGAAGGAGGCGGTGGAAGCGGGCAAAGTGCCTCTGGCGGAAGTGGATGACCATGTTCACCGCATCCTGTGGGCCATGTTCGCCACGGGCGTGATTGATGATCCGCCGCGGAAGAGCGTGGTTAACGTGGAAGGCGGCTTCGAGGTGGCGCAGAGGATCGAGGAGCAGAGCATCGTGCTGCTCAAGAATAGCGGGCAGCTTCCGCTCGACGCCTCCAAAGTTCACAGCATAGCAGTCATCGGGCCGCATGCCGACGTTGGAATGATTTCCGGCGGCGGCTCGGCCCAGGTGGATCCTCCGGGAGGAAACGCGATCATGCCGCCGGGCCAGGGCCAGTCGATATGGGGCGTGCCGACCTGGTTTCCTACGTCGCCGTTGAAGGCAGTGCGGGCCAAGGCTCCGGGCGCGAAAGTTCAGTTCGATTCCGGCGCGGATTCGGCCTCAGCCGCGGCTCTGGCCAAATCCGCCGACGTGGCCATTGTGTTTGCTTACCAGTGGGAGAGCGAGGGCATGGATCTCCAAAATCTCTCGCTGCCGGAACATCAGGATGATCTGATCGGCAAGGTGGCGGCGGCGAATCCGCATACGGTTGTGGTTCTTGAGACGGGCGGCCCCGTGACCATGCCCTGGGCCGATCAAGTCGGCGCGATCTTGGAAGCCTGGTTCGCCGGCAGCCGGGGCTCGGACGCGGTCGCTAACGTTCTTTTTGGAGAAGTGAATCCCAGCGCCAAGCTGCCCATCACGTTCCCGAAGTCCGAAAACGACCTGCCTCACCCCACGGTGGTTCAACCTCCGCGCGAGTCCATTCCCAACTGGTCGGTGCCAGGCGTGTGGAGGCAGATCGCAGCCGGGCTGCCGCCGTTCCAGGTCACCTACGACGAAGGCGTGAAGGTTGGCTACAAATGGTATGACGCGGAGAAGAAGCCGGTGCTTTTCCCCTTCGGCTACGGCCTCTCCTACACAACTTATTCGTACTCGAATCTTAAGGTGACGGCGGGCGCAAATCCTCGCGTGAGTTTCACCGTCACCAACACTGGAAGCCGTGCCGGAGCTGAAATCGCGGAAGTTTACGCTTCTTTGCCCGTCGCCGCGGCCGAACCTCCGAAGCGCCTTGTGGGCTGGAGCAAAGTCCAACTCAACCCCGGCGAGAGCAAGGAAGTTACAGTTGAGGTGGACCAGAAATATCTTTCCATCTTCAACGTGGAGAAAGATGGCTGGCAGTTGCTTCCGGGAGAGTACACGTTCCTGGTGGGCGGGTCGTCGCAGAACCTGCCACTGAAGGAAGGTGTGGGCTTGCGATAGGCAGTTCGTTAGAACCATCGAACGAACGGTTCACAGATGTGCGCGCGATGTGCGTGCGGAATTGGTGGGCCGTTGACGTCACAGTAGATCGTCTTCAATCGAAGCAACGAACTGAATTCCCGGCACGTATCTTCCAACGAGTCTCCTGTCGTTGGTCAGGAAGAGATCGGTTCCGGCCTGAGCTGCCGAAGCCAAATGGATTGCGTCCGCGGGGGCAAGGCCAAGCGTTCCCCTGATTCGAGCGTAGTGATCAGCAGTCTCGACGGTGAAGGGCACAACTTCGGCGACCAAGTCCTGCAATTGCCGGCGCACTTCCTCTGCACGTTGACCTGCGCCTCTGCGGTAAACACCGGCAAGCACCTCCCCAAAGGTGAACGCGCCCGTCAGGAGCTGATCCTGTCGCTTCTTCATCCGCGCGTAGATCGCATCTACCCGCCTGGCATACTGCGGGTTATCTTCCAGCCAGTAAATGAACAGCATCGTATCCCAGTAGATGCGGCTCACTTCCTCCCCTTCACTTGCTTCCCTCCGGCGGGTAGAAGTTACTGCGCTCGTCGCGGAGATAGGTTTCGCCCCCGCCCAATTCTCTGAAAATGTCCTTCAGTGCCCCGCGCAGTTTGGCCCAGGAGTCCTCCTGTTTCGCAGAATCTTCCACGTCAACGAACTCGTAGGTATAGGTAACGGTCGTGCTCTGTCCCGACTTGGGGCCCGTGACCTCGATTAAATGCAAACGATTGTTGCTCAGGAATTGACGGGTCTTCAGGGCGCTGCACACGGCCGGGGCACGCTGGCCTCCGATTCCCAATTCATGAACCACGTCGCCAGTCCGAATGGAGAAGCGAGATACCTTCCTTTCCCGCGCGGGCAAGACGTACCTCTCACGACTGTGTGTGCGAATCCTGTCGGCGAGCTTCATGGCCACTGCCCTCCTTCGGATTAGATAGAATAGAATAGAATACTATTATTTGTCAATAGTATTCCGCTAAATCAGTTAAGAAACAGGCAGGTTCAAGGCGCCCTAGTTCCCAGCGGGACGAAACAACACGTGCTTCGCCGCAGGCACCGGTGCCGAGCCTTTCTGATCCTGCCACAGCACTCGATTCAACTGGGCCGCGGGCGCGGCATCGGGACGCGAGAAGTCCATTCGTGACGAGATTCTTGCGCCCGGCGCTTCTCGTTTGTTGGTCTCGTAAACCATGCCATTCTTCAGATTGCGATAGTCAGCCTTGTACGGCGGTTGATCGCCCGCTCCCGAAAACATCTGGCTCATGACCGGAGCGTAGGCATCGTTCTGGTTCATGGGTGGAAGGCCCAGCAGCATCTCCATGGTGTGGATGAGGTTCACCGTGGTGTAGAAGCGGTGCTCAACGTAAGGTTGCGCCGCCGACCCCGGAGAGTATTTGCTAGCCACGAAGGCGATGGAGCGATGCGCATCCACGTGGTCGGCGCCGTCCTGCGCGTCATCCTCGAGGACGAAGATCGCCGTGTCGTCCCAATAAGGGCTGTGGGACACGGCATCCACGACGCGCCCAAGCGCCAGGTCGTTATCGGCCACCGACGCCGCCGGACGCGGCCGATCCGGGCGCGTGCCTCCGGTGTGGTCGTCGGGCAGGTACAGCAGGACGAACGACGGCAGTTGAAACTCCGGACCTTCGTTGGCCTCGCGCGCATGGACGTACGCGCCAAACTCGTTTAGAAATTCGTCAGCGCGCAGCTGGTCGGGATAGTCGGTGTTGAAATCCGGATAGAGCGGATCGAAGTGGGCGCGCAGCACGGCCTTGGTTGGTTTCACTTCGCTGAACAGCGGCACCGCCCACGGCCACGGACTCGTCCCGCCATGCGGATCGCCCACGTTTGGCGGAAGGCTGCCCCCCTGCTGGACGTCGGTCTGAGGGCAGCGCGCTTGCTGACCTGACGGAGTTCCCTGCTTCGGACTTGCCGCCTTGCGTTTCTCGTTGCACCACAGCGCAGTCACGAATTCGCCGTAGTCGCGGTAGGACACGTGGTTGCGCGCCAGATTGTCCCAAATAAATCCGGTGAAAGGATCGTCAATGTCCGGCTGATTGTGCTCCAGAGGGGATTCCCCGGCTACCTCGCCCTGGAAATCGTAAGTGCGCTCCTGGCCGCGGTAGGCAATCTGCCACGTCTGCTCGTTGTAGTCGGAAGTAATGGCGGCGGTGGACCACAGATGTCCGTCGCCGGAGACTTCCCCGCTATCGTAGAAATTGTCGAGCACGCCGAACTGGCGGGCCAGTTTGTGCTCGTTGGGAGTGATGTCCTCGCCGTAGAGGGTGAGCGAGGGATCTCCGTCGCCAACCTTCAGGTCCCCGAGAATCTGATCGAACGTGCGGTTTTCCTTGATGACGTAGATGACATGCTTGATGGGATTCTTACCGCCAGCGAACGAGATTGTTCCAGGATCACCGGCAAAGAGGTTGTTTTGCTCCGCCATGCGCGTCAGCCCGACCAGACGATTCATGGTGTCGGGAATATTCAGGCGGGCGATGGAGCCACGCAGCAGCGTCGGTATGTAAGGATGGCCGTGGTGCTTCGTCTCATACACGGTCTTCCCCATGACTTTGTTTGGACCCGCTCCCTCGCCTTTGGCTGTGGCAATGAGCAGATCGTCTCCCTGCACGGCGAGCGCAGTGGGGTACCAGTCGGTGGGAATCAAGCCAATATCACCACCTGTGTGCAGCCCTTTCTCGGCTAGGAATTTCGAGACGTCGAACACCGCCACTGCGTTGATGGCGGAGTACGCGACAAAGAGATACTGGCCATCTTTCGACAGCGCCAGGGCGGAAGGAGAAATGCCGACGGCCAAATCTTTCTCCCGCATGGTTCGGGTGAGCATACCGAGAAAGCCACCCGTGTCGGTGTCCACCACCGCAACCACGTCGTCATTGGAAAGGGCAACATACAGGAACTTCTCGTTCGGGCTCAGCAGCATCGCGGCGGGATGAGAAGTCGGAGCCAGCGGGTCTTTTGATCCGGGGAGAGGAATCGAGCGGGATATGCGCGCTCCGATCAATTCAATCTGCTCGACCTGGGAAGTATTCCACAGGCTGCACCAGGCTCGAATGGCGCGGTGGCTGACGACGCAGGTATAAGGAAAAGTCGAGGGGATCAGATCGTGCGTGCTTACGTCGAAGGTCTCGATGGCCTTCCCGGTGTCGGGATTGAGCACGGCGATGGTGTCGGCAAGATTCTCGGCAACGACGAGCCAGTCATTGCCTTGCGGGTTACGCGCCACCGCCAGTCCTGCGGGATAGGGAATGGCGGTATTCGGCCGAGTCTTCTGCAAACCGGCAGCCATTTTTCTCGCCGGTCTTAACGGTTGCGGATCGATCGGCATAAAGCGCTCGGGCGTGACTTTTCCCCCGGTGAAGCTGTAAACGGCGATGCCATTTCCCAGGTCGTTGGGCTTGGTCCCGGTTGGATCGGTCAGCGATCCCACGGACGCGTAGAGATGCTTTCCATCCGTACTGAATGCCAAGCCGATGAAAAAGCTCTGGTGCGCGTCATCGCCGAAGCGCGGGTCGGGATAATCGGCGATCTGGTTCGTCTTCAGATCGAGCACCGCGATGGACTGGTGCGCCAGCGTCTCCTGCGTGCCATAGCCGTCATTCAGCAGAGCGGCATAGCGGCCGTCGGGACTCAGCACCATGGTGGCGGGAAAGCTATTGGTGCTGCCAATGCGCCCGGGCGAGGGGACGGTCAGCATCTTGCCGGTGGGCAGGTTGATGGGAGGTCGCTCCCCGGACGGCGTCTGGGCAACCAGAATCGCTGTAGCAGCCAGAAAGAACAAAAAGCAGATTCCTCGCTTCGCTCGGAATGACAAAAGTTCGGGATCTCGGAGTGACAGGGACTGGGGATGCGGGAAAAAGCTGGTCACGGTGCCTCCGGGGATATTGGAAGTTAGAAACGAAAGAGGTGATGAGCGTAATTCAATCCGGCGGGGATGGTCAAAACGAGGAGAGCGATCGGGTGCCGAAATCTGTGGGATAAGCTGTTTCGTTTCCGCTGTAGTCCGGCCCTGGCTTTTCTTCCACCCCTCCGGGGCTCGCCCATTTTCCTTTCGCCCACCCACGGCTCACGCCGTGGGCTGCATTCTTCCGCCGCTTCGCGGCTAGCCTACAGTCCCGACGCTCTCGAGGAGGGCCGCTCCGATTCCTGGTTTTCCGCGCCCTCGGGGTGAACATTGTGGCGCACATCGGAACCCTGCACCCAGAAGATGACGTCTTCGGCAATGTTGGTGGCATGGTCGGCCACACGCTCCAGATTGCGAGCCACCAGCAGCGCATCCAGAGCCTGGCGCACGAACTCAGGACGCTCGTTCATGGTCTTTACCAGTTGGATGAAGGCGTCGTCCCGCATGCGGTCGATGACGTTATCCATTTCGAGCACGGCCTGGGCGAGTTCGACCTTGGCCTCGATGAAGGCCTCCAACGAGCGGCGCACCATGGCACTGACGGCCGCGCCCATGCGCGCAATGTCCACCGGTAACTCGGCCGGGGGAATCTCGACCATGTCCATGACACGCTCGGCAATGTTGACGGCCTGATCGCCCACGCGCTCCAGATCAGCATTGATCTTGGTCACGGCCAGAATAAAGCGCAGATCCACGGCCATGGGCTGCTGCATGGCAAGAAGATCGAAGGCGGCCTCATCAATTTCGCGCTCCGCCATGTTGATCATGGACTCGCCTTCCAGCACCATCTGGCAACGGGTAAGGTCGCGCTCGACATACGCCTGGCGGGCGCGGTCTACTGCCTGCTCGGCCAGCCCTCCCATGCGAAGCAACCGCTGCCGCAGATCGTCAAGCCCTTGCTGAAAGCGAGTGCGCATTCTCCGAACCTTCCTTCACTAAATCTGCCTTATCTAAATCTTCCTTAGCCAAATCTGCCGGTAATGTAGTCTTCGGTTCGCTTGTCCGACGGATTGGTAAAGATCTTTTCCGTCTTGTCGAACTCAATCAGCTTGCCCAGCAGGAAGAAGCCCGTGAACTCGGCTACGCGCGCTGCCTGCTGCATGTTGTGAGTCACGATCACAATGGTATACCGCTCTTTGAGCTGGAAGATCAATTCTTCGATCTTTCCGGTCGAGATCGGATCCAGCGCCGAGCAGGGTTCATCCATCAGAAGCACTTCCGGTTCCACCGCCAGCGCGCGGGCGATACAGAGCCGCTGCTGCTGGCCGCCGGAAAGGCTGGCGCCCGATTTCTTGTGAATGTAATCCTTGACTTCATCCCACAGCGCCGCCGCTTCCAGAGAACGGCGCACGATTTCATCCAACTTGCGCCGGTCGCGGAATCCATTCAGCTTTAGTCCCGAGGCCACATTGTCGTAGATAGACATGGTGGGGAACGGGTTCGCTTTCTGAAACACCATTCCCACGCGGCGGCGGAGTTGGGTCGCCGAAGTGCCGTCGTAGGCGTTAATATCGCCGATCTGAACCCGGCCTTCCACACGCGCGTCAGGAATGGTCTCGTGCATGCGGTTCAGGCAGCGAATAAACGTGGACTTGCCGCATCCCGACGGTCCGATCAGCGCCGTGGCGTGATTGGCGGCGACCTGCAGGTTAATGTCGTACAGCGCCTGGCCTTTGCCGTACCAGGCATTCAGGCTCTCGACCTGGATTCCAACACCCATAGATTAGGCCGCTCCGAAAGTACCACGTCGCACGACATAACGCACAGCCGAGACGGCGGCGACGATGAGAATGATAAGAACCAGCGAACCCGCCCAAGCCTGACGATGCCAATCGTCATAGGCGGAGAGCGCGTAAGTATAAATCTGCAGCGGCAGCGCCGCCGTGGGCTGATCGTAACGCAGGCTCCAGTACTGATTGCCGAAAGCCGTAAACAGCAGCGGCGCAGTCTCACCCGCGACCCGGGCGAAAGCCAGCATAACGCCGGTAATCACGCCCGAGGTGGCGGTCCGCAGGGTGATGGAGAGCGTGGTCCGCCAGCGCGGAATGCCCAATCCGTAGGCCGCTTCGCGCAGGGCTTGCGGCACCAGAAGCAGCATTTCTTCGGTCGTGCGGCTGATCGTGGGGACCATCATGATCGCCAGGGCAACCCCACCGGCCAGAGCGGAAAAGTGTCGCTGATAGAGCACCACGATCGAGTAAGCGACGATTCCGATCACAATCGACGGAACCCCATTCAATACGTCTGCGGTGAAGCGAACCACGCTGCCCAGGCGATTGTGGCCAAATTCGGCGAGGTAGATGCCGGCGCCGATTCCAAAGGGCACGCCGATCAGGCTGGCGATGCCTAGAATCAGCCCCGATCCCACGATGGCATTGGCCATCCCTCCGCCGGCCTCGCCGACGGGCTTGGGCGTTTGCGTCAGGAAAGCCCAGTTGATCGAGCCGATGCCCCGGTACACCAGATAGGCAAAAATGGCGATCAGCGGCACCAGGACCAAGACAACCGTCGCGATGGCCGCGCCAGTCATGACGTGGTCAGTGATGCGGCGGCGCAAACTGATCGGAGGAACCGCATGCGGTCCGGCGAATGTGGGGGCGAGTTCAGGCATGGCCCCTCACCGCCTGCCCGCGCGTCACCGTCCACACCAGCAGCCGCGCCAGAGCGTTTACCACGATCGTAACCAGGAACAACGCGAGCCCAATCTCGACCAGAGCGGAAAGGTAGACATCGCCGGTGGCCTCGCTGAATTCATTGGCCAGAACGCTGGCCATGGTGTATCCGGACGCAAACAGAGATTTCGAGATCTCAGGCCGGTTTCCGATCACCATGGTGACCGCCATGGTTTCCCCGAGCGCGCGGCCCAAGCCAAGAATGATGCCGCCCATGATGCCAGCGCGGGCGTTGCGCAGCACGCCCATCCGAATCATTTCCCACCGCGTCGCGCCCAGCGCCAGCACGCCCTCGCGCTGATGCTGGGGTACAACCATGAGCACTTCGCGCGTGATTGAGGAAATGATGGGGATGATCATGATGGCCAGAATGATGCCCGCCGCCAACATGCCAAAGCCATAGGGCGTGCCTTCAAATAGCCCGGTCCAGCCCAGGGTCTTCGCCAGGAACGGCTGCACATACTGGCTCAGAATCGGCACCAGCACAAACATCGCCCACATTCCATAGATGACGCTGGGAATCGCAGCCAGCAGCTCCACGAAAAAGGAAAGCGGTCCGCGCAACGCCTTGGGGCACATCTCGGTGGTAAAGACCGCGACTCCGACCGCGAGGGGGACAGCAATGACCAGGGCCAACAGCGAAGACACCAGAGTGCCGTAGATGAATGGCAGGGCACCGAAATGCTCATTGACTGGGTCCCAGTCACTCCCCGAAAAGAACTTGAACCCGAACGCGTGCCAGGAAAGCCCGGAGCCACGCATGAGTTCGTAGACGATCAAACCCAACACGCCCAGAACCGCCAAGCCGCATACAGTCATTGCGCCCCTGAAGACACGGTCGGGCACCTCGCCGCCGGAAGCACGCGAGAGGGTTGCCCGACTTGCCTGTACGGATGTAACCGTCTTCATTTCAACAGGTTGCGGACCGGGCATATCAGGCCGTGGCGATGCAGGAATGGCCATTCGCGCTAACCCTAGCAGACGGTTGTTACAAAGGTGTTAAAATCGGGGAGCTTTTTCGCCGTGGTTTCGGAGGGGGTTCGAAATCACGATGTCGTTTGCAATCATAATTTCTGTTCTCCCGGCAACGGCAGTCCACCTATGGCGCTTGCACCTGAATGCTGTCAGCGTGTGTTTCGCAAGCTCGAGCGAGAGGTTGAGAAGCTCTCTGCCCAGCAGCGTGAAGATACCGTCCACAGCTTCCGCACTTCCACGCGGCGCCTGCAGATACTGCTGGAAGAACTGATTCCCGAGCGCACCCGCAAGCAGAAGAAGCTTCTCCAAATGCTCCGCGGCGTTCGCAAGCAGGCGGGCAAAGTGCGCGACCTGGACGTGCAGCTGGCGGCCCTGCGTAGTTTGAAGATCTCGCTGGAGCCCCGCCGCAAGACTCAGCTGCTGCAAGGACTGATTTCGCTTCGCGCCACACATGAGAAAAAGCTGCGTAAGACACTGACCAAGCAAGTAGCCCGTGAGATTTGTAAACGTCTCAAGAGAACCTCGAAGGAAGTAACGGTCAAGGCCAGCCGCGATCCGTTGACCGCCGCGCGCGAGATCCTGTCGCGGCTTGCGCCGCCCAACGGACCCGTGACCGAAGATGCGCTGCATCGCTGCCGCATCCTGGTGAAGCGGGCGCGCTACGCCGCGGAATTCGCCCCGGAATCGCCCGCCGCCACGGAGTTCATCACCCAACTGAAACGGCTGCAGGACATCCTGGGCAACTGGCACGACTGGGAAACGCTGACCCACACGGCGGCCGAGCGCCTGGGCGATATCAACCACTCGTCGCTGGTGGCGGTCCTGCACAACGTGACCGGAGGCAAGTTCCGGCAAGCGTTAGCCGCGATCGCGGCTTCGCCAGCGCTGCAGGCTGGGCCGAAGCCCGTTCCAGCGTTGGCAGCCCGCAAGCCGGGCGCGAAGAAGGCGACGCGGGCCGCGCGAACCGAATCCGCCGCCTGAGCAGTCGAGCTTCGCTCGACCGGACAGCCGGGGGCGGCTGTCCCCACATGTTGTTTCCGCGAAATGGGACACTACCCGCCCACCAAACTCCGGTGACGATCTTCCCTGGCCCATGTAAACTGTGAGGCTTCGTCATTCCCGGTCCCCATGCCCACGTTTGCCGCGGTGGATATCGGCTCGAACTCGGTACGGCTGAAGATCGCGCGTCTGCAGGCCGGCCGCTTACGTTCCCTGCACGAAGACCGCGAAGTAACACGCCTAGGCGAGGGCGTGTTCCGCTCCGGCTTCCTCACGCCTGAATCCATGGCGGAGACGGTGAAAGTGCTGCGCCGTTTTCATCGCGCCACGCAGCAGATCGTGACCGACAGCGTGCGCGTGGTCGCGACCAGCGCCCTGCGCGATGCGCGAAATTCGCAGGCATTTCTCGAATGGGTGCGCTCGGCCACCGGTTGGAGGGTCGAGATCGTCTCCGGTGTGGAAGAGGCGCGCCTGATTCACCTTGGGCTCGTCTCCAGCCCGCGCGTGGACCGCGCGCCTACGCTCATGATCGACCTGGGCGGAGGCAGTTGTGAGCTGACAGTTTCGCAGGGAGGACACATTCGGGATGCCGTAAGTCTTCCACTGGGTGCGGTACGTCTGACCGACGAGTTCCTGCGCCACGACCCGGTCCGCAAAGGCGAATTGAAACGGTTGCGGGGCTTTGTCGCGCGAGAGGTGAATCGTATTGCGGCGCGCATTTCCGCGGCCCGTGTAAGAAACGTGATCGCGACTTCCGGCACAGCCGCGGCCCTGGCTGCCGTCGCCACTCGTCTGCGCCGCGGGCGCAACCGGCGGCGGCAGGTAGTGTCACGCAGCGAGATGACGCGGATCGCCAAACGGCTGGCGCGTTTGCCGGTTGCGGAACGGCGAAGAATCGAAGGCATTGGACCGCGGCGCGCGGAAATCATCGTCTCGGGCGCGATGGTCTATCACGAATTGCTCGACCGCCTGCACCTCGCCGCTTTCCGCTATTCGCCGTTGGGCCTGCGCGACGGAATCCTCGCGCAAATGGCCGCTGATTATGACCGCAGCACGCGCTCCGGCAAGCAGATCGAATCCGAACGCTGGGAATCTATTCTGAAGGCGGTCGACCATTACCACATTGACCGCAAGCACGCTCTGAATGTTCGCGAATCGGCGATGCTTCTGTTCTCGGCGTTGCGCTCGGTGCACCGCTTGCCTCCGGAATACCGCGAATGGATCTCGGCCGCCGCCATGCTCTACGAAGTGGGCGATTACGTGAATCGCAACGGCCACCATCGCCACACCCACTACATCATTTCCAATTCGGAGATTCTGGGCTACACGCCGCAGCAACGCCGGCTGATCGCGGCGATTGCACGCTACCTGGGAAAATCGCGCCCCACGACCGAGGATGGTCCCATCAAACTGGTCGATCCGGCCGACCGGGCCAACGTGCAGAAGGCGATCCTGCTGCTTCGTCTGGCGCGGGCCCTGAATCTGGGCCGCAGCCGCGCCGTCGAGAAAGTACGCATCGGCCTGCGTTCGGCGGAAGTGCGGCTGACGCTCGTCCCCCGGCAACGCGTGGGCGTTGATTTGGAACTCTGGGCGATCGAAAAGGACTGCGCTTATTTTCGCGAAGTTTTCGGACGGGAGCTCTCGACCGCAGTGTCGTAAAGCGTGCGCAGCACTTTCGGAGTCACGCACCACTGCAACGTGCCCGAGGTTCGGCGCATTTCTACCTTGGCCACGGCTCCCTTTTTCAGCTCCAGGGACGCCTCGCAACCCGAGTCGCTGATCACCGCTCCCAGGAACTGGCTCAGGTTCGGATTGTGCCCGATGACCATAATCGCTTCCTGGCGTGCGTACTTTTCCAGGAGCTTGCGAAAGTCGGCGAGTCCGGCTTCGGGGCGCAAGCCGGCATCCATCTGCAGTTTGCCTTCGTAGCCTAGTTCGTTGCCGACCAGCGATGCGGTCTGGGTGCAGCGTTTCAGCGGACTGGAAATGATGGCGTCCACCTGCACGTCGAGCGCGGCCAGCGCCCGTCCGATGTAACCGCACTGTTCAATTCCCTCTTTATCGAGAGCGCGTTTTTCGTCCTTCTTCGGGTTGGGGCCGTGTGTGCCCGCGCTGGCGTGACGCAGAAAATAGAGAATCATCGCAGATTATCTTTCCTTTCGCACCGCAACCCGGCGCTTCCGAGGCGGACCGGGCACCGGCAGAGCTAAGGGCGCCTTCCCTTCCGCCATGCTGATCAGGAAATCCTGGGCGGAGAATGCGGCCGCTCCGGTCGGGGGACGCCGACTGCGTTTTCCATGCAAGGGCTGCCACGGGCGGATGTAAGTCGCGTCCTTCAGCAGGATACGTGTCTTGCGGTTGTCGGCCAGGTAGGCGTCGAGTATCTCGTGCCGAACCCGCTCCCGCAACAATTCATCCCGCAGCGGCACCAGCACTTCCACGCGTTCGTAGAGATTGCGCGGCATCCAGTCGGCGCTGCCGATGTAGATCTCGTCTTCCCCACCGTTCGCGAAATGGTAAATACGGCTGTGCTCCAGGAAGCGGCCCACAATGCTGCGCACGCGGATGTTGTCGCTCACGCCCCGCACTCCCGGGCGCAGTGCGCAAATGCCGCGTACGATCAGATCAATCTCGACTCCGGCCTGGGAAGCACGGTATAACGCCTGCACCACGTTCCGGTCAAGGAGGGCGTTCATCTTGGCGATGATGCGGGCTTGCTTCCCTTCCCGGGCATGCTCGGCTTCCCGGTCAATCAATGCGATGACCTTCTCCGCCAGATCGAGCGGCGCCACCAGAAGCGGTTCATAGCTGGGATTTTCGGCATACGCGGTCAGGAAGCTGAAGACGTCGTGCACCGCGCGCGTGATTTCGGGATTGGCCGTCAACAGGCTCAGGTCGGTATAAATTCGCGCCGTAGTCGCGTTGTAGTTTCCGGTGCCAATGTGAGCATAACTGCGCGTCGCCCCGTCGGGATCGCGCCGCACCAGCAGCGAGAGCTTGCAGTGCGTTTTCAGGCCGACCAGTCCGTGGAAAACCTGCACCCCGGCATCCTCCAGATCGCGCGCCCAGCGGATGTTGGAGGCCTCGTCGAAACGCGCCTTCAGTTCCACCACGGCGGTGACTTCTTTGCGCGACGCGGCATCAATCAGCGAAGGCACAATCAACGAATGCTCGCTGGTGCGGTACAGAGTCTGCTTAATGGAAAGAACGTTCTCGTCTTCCGCCGCCGCCTCGATGAACGACACCACCGCGTCGTAAGAGTCGTAGGGATGATGCAGCAAGATGTCATGCTGGCGAAGTTCCTCAAACAGATCCTTCGACTTGGAGGTCAGGCGCAACTCGCGGGGAGTAAAGGGGCGGTACTTGAGGTCCGGGCGCTTGGCCTGCTCGTAGATATTGAACAGCCGCGAGAGGTTGACCGGGCCGCTTACGGGAAACACCTGCCATGGATCCAGTTCGAAAACCGAGCGCAGGCGATCAATAATTTCTGGATCGGCGTCGGCCTCGATCTCCAGACGCACCGCGTCGCCTTTGCGCCGGTTATGCAATTCCGCCCGCACCGACTCCAGCAGGCTGCGCGCTTCTTCCTCTGCCAGATACAGATTGCTGTTGCGAGTAACCCGAAACGGCGCCGAAGCCACGATGTCATAACCGCGATACATGCGTACCGCGTGATAAGCGACCAGATCCGCCAGAAAGATAAAATCGGCCGTGCCCTCCGAAGGCAGTGGCACCAGCCGCGGCAATGCCCGTGGAACCGACACCACGCCGGTGTAGGTCAGCGCCGAGCGCCGCCGCCGGCGCAAGAGGAACCCCAGGCAGAGCGCCTTGTTGATGACCCGCGGAAAGGGATGCGCCGGATCTACGGTCACCGGCGTCAGCAGCGGGTCAAGTTCCTTTTCACAGTACTCGTCCACGAAACCCAACGCTTCGGGGTCGAGTTCATGCAGGCCGAGCACCCGGATGCCGTTTTCCGCCATGGCCGGACGCAGACGGGCGTTCCAGCAGTCATACTGATCTTCCACGAACTCATGGGTGAGTTTGTTCAACAGGTCGCGCTTCGCGGTGAGCGTGAGGCCGTCGGGACCTGCCTCGTTGTAGCCGTCCTCGATCTGCTGCATCATGGCGGCCACACGCACTTCGAAAAACTCATCCAGATTGCTGGCGGAGATGGAGAGAAACTTCAGCCGCTCCAGAAGCGGGTTGCCTTCATCCTCGGCCTCTTCGAGCACACGCCGGTTGAACGCGAGCCAGGAGGTGTCGCGGTTCAGGAAATACTGTGGATTGTCCAACGAAATACGGGCCATGGGCCGCTGCTTGCGAATCGTACCTGCCCAATCCGGCATGCCGGATGCCGGAGTCAGGTCGGTACAGAACTATCAGTATAAAGCATTGCCCCAGCTCTTGTCGGTCGGGCGATCAGGCCTGCGATCTCTTGTTCCCGCAAGCACGAACCGGCACGCGGAGAAGTGCCGGTTGCCGGTTCGCGTTGCTGCGTGTGGCTAGCTCCTAGGGTATGTAATAGCGGAACGAGGTCCACACCATGTTATCCACAGCCTTCGGCGAGATGCCCGGTGCAGTTGTGCCATTGTTCCCAGACCAACCCATCCTGCTGAAGTAGGAGTACTGAATTCCCCAGCGCAGGCCGCCTTTCGGTCCTTGGGTAAGCTTATGCCAGAACCCAAGCGTTCCTTCGACGATGAGACGAGTATCTCCCGCGCAGGTCCCGCTGCCAGAGGGAGTCAGCTGGTTGGAGGGAGGAGCCTCCGTGCTGCAACCGGAGTTATTGGCGAAGGGCGAGCCGTATCCACCAATTTGGTTGAGTTTGAATGTGGTTGTGGTGGTGGCGGGAATCGCCGCAGTGGTGGCAGTGGCCGGGATGGCCGGGGTCTTCACGATCGAAATGTTGTCGTAGCCCTGGTATGCCGTTCGCCATCCGTACTCGCCGCCAAAGTCAGCGTAAATGTCCCATTTTGAATTGGGGTGCAGTACCAACTCGCCCAGCGCGTGCGCCGTGCGGATCAGGCCTTGCGTCCCATCAGGCCTCAGCGTTAGATCGGCGATCTGCGCGCTCGCGTAGCGGCCGATGCCATCCCCGTACGCTCCCTGAACGCCGAATTCAGCCTTTTTCCCACCCACGGGCAATCGTAAGCTGCCGCCGAAACCGCCGCCCGTTCGCGTATCGTTAAATGCTCCCACAGAACTGGGCGTGGTGGAACCGTTGATCGCGCACGCAATCGTCGTTGGCGTTGCCGGAGGATTCGTATCGGTCGCGTTCGTGCCCAGCACCGCGCACGGATACACTCGATTGCGGAACGCGCTGAAAATTCCGTACAACTCGTAATGGCCCCACCCAGGATCCGCCGCTGCCTTGACGATGAAGTCCGGACTTTTGTTGAAGGAATATCCCGTGGTGTCGGAGAAGTTCAACAATCCACCGCCGGAACCCGGGCCATCGACGAAGGCATTGCCGATAGTGGTAACCGAGGCAGTTCCCTGGTTCGTTGTTGAGACGCTCGAAAATCCTCGTCCGCCAATGGTTGCCTGTGGCGCTTCTACAGAAAGACCCAGAGCAAACTTGCCGCCGAAGTCCTTCACCACCCGGAAGCCATCCTGCCGCGCCCAACCGAAGCCCACCTGGTATTGTGGGTCAATGGTCATGGGCAGAACTTCCGTGCGGTTAGCGATTCCTTTTCTGTTCTCCGTCAGCAACGTCCATTGCTGACCGCCGGTGAATGTCCAGCCGCTGTCCAGTGCGGCTTGGCCGTACAGAACCCGCTGACGGAACACGTAGCTATTGCTCTGCCGATTGTTGGAAGTCACGCCCGTTCCCAGAAAGTCCGCTTCGTAGTATCCCGTCAGCTTCAGGAGCCCAGTCTTGCCTTCAGCCAGGAGAGAAAGGCGACTCTGACGGGCCGTGAAGTCGCTTTCACTAATATGGGCCAACGCATTTCCCTGATATGGAATGCTATTGAAGGGCGTATTAATGCTCGCCTCGTTCGCGCGTTGGCGGGTCACCGTTTCCGCCGCCACGAATCCACCCGGCGTGATGGTGATCCCTTTGTAGTGAATCGCGGCCGGCGACTCGCCGGCCTTTTTCTGTTCCTCCTGTATCGTCACGACGGTGTTCGCCATATTGCTCTTGAGGTCGGTCACATCGCTCTTCAGCGCGGTGACGGTCTCCTGCTGCTGGGTAGCCTGAGCCTGGGCGGCGTCGGCCTTCCCGGCGGCGTCGGTGGCAGCCGTCTGCGCCTGCTGTACCGCCTGGTCTTTCCTGTGCAGTTCGTCTCGCAGTTCCTGGATTTGCTTCTGCTGCTGCGCCAATGCTGCCTGCTGCGACGCAATGGCATCCTTCAGCGCCTGGACGTCTTCCGCTGTCAGGGTTGCCGCTTTCTTTTTCGGTGAACTGGGAGCACTGGCGGTCTGTGCCACCAGGCCCGTCGCTAAGAACAGAATTACACACAGCCTCCACGCACACTTCATCGTCGTCGTCTCCTTTTGAAACTGTGAATGAGGAAACCCTTGCGTTTGCAGGGTCCTATTTGATCTGCTTGATCGTTTCTTTCACTTTCGCGACCACGTTATCCGGCAGCGGCGCGTAGCTAAGAGCCGAGGTCAGCTTCTGACCATCGCTGACCATCCAGTTCAGAAAATCGGCCAGGATTTTGCCCTTGGCCGCATCCTTCGACTGCTGCGGAATCAGCAGCCAGGTAAAGCTCGAGATCGGGTACGCATCCTTCCCCGGAGCGTTGGTGATGGACACCCGGAAGTCGGCGGGCATCTTGGGAGCCGAGGCTGCCGCCGCCGTTACGCCTTCCAGCGATGCCTTCAGAAAAACCCCGGCGGAGTTGCGCACGCTGCCGTACGGAATGTGGTTCTGCACCGCATAAATCAGCTCCACGTACCCAATTGAACCTGGCAGGTTGCGGACGAATCCCGCTACTCCCTCGTTTCCTTTTCCTCCCATGCCTTTCGGCCACTTCACGGAAGTACCGCTGCCCACCTGGACCTTCCAATCGGCACTCACCTTGGACAGGTAGTCCGTCCAGATGAAAGTGGTGCCGCTGCCATCGGAGCGATGGACGACGACAATGTCCAGGTTAGGAAACTTCACGCCCGGATTCGCGGCGCTGATCGCCGGATCGTTCCAATTGGAGATTCGGCCCAGAAAAATCCCGGAGAGAATTTCCGGAGTAAACTTCAGTTCTTCCGATATTCCTGCCACGTTATAGGCAGGCACGACAGCGCCCAGCACGGTGGGAATATTGAAAACCCTGGTCTTCAGCTTGGTTTGGGCTTCCTTGAGCTGATCGTCAGTCATGGGCATGTCGCTGGCGCCAAAATCCACCGTACCTTCTGTTATCTGGCGGATTCCGCCACCGCTGCCAATGGACTGATAGTTGATTTCAATGTCGGAATGAATCTTGTGATAGTCACTGAACCACTTGGAATACATGGGATAGGGAAATGTAGCGCCTGCGCCATTCAGCGTGGTCTGCCCTACGGCCGGCAGGGCCAGAAAAAAGCACACCAACCACAGCACGGTTTTGCGCATCAGTGGATGATTCCTCCTCGGGAAATCTGTCTTCGTTGTTTTATCGGCGGAGTGTTAAAGAACGGTTACAAACGGGTGAATTTCTGATGAATGCGGGCGCTGTGCGTCTTGTCCACGCCCAGCGTGGGCGAAACAGGTTATTCCTAGGAATGAAACTCCGTCCCCGTCTCAGTTTGCTGTCTGAAGGTGGGCAATCTCGCGGGCAAACAGAAGATTTTCAGGAAACTCACGGCGCAGCCCGGTCAGCAAATCGAGGGCCCGGGCCTTGTCTTTCTCCCGCACACAGGCGATGGCCAGCAGGATGCGCGCAAAGGGCGCGAGATAGTGCCCGCGATTGGCCACCGTCTGCAGGTCGGCGATCCCGCCTTGCTTGTCGGCCGGCAAGCCGCCCAACTGGAGGATCCAGCGTACTGGGGCGGCCATGCTTCCAATGATGTACTTGCTGAATCCGGTGGCCAGCAGCGCGTCATAGCAATCGTGGCAGACCGCCAGCAACTGCTGCGCCCAGGTAGAAGCTTCCCTGGTGAAGTGCAGGGAAGCCAGGTTGCGCTTCTCGATGAGGGCGGCGTAATCGGCCTGCAGGCCTGAAGCTAAGGTCATGGTAAAGAGGGAGTCGCGATCGTTGGCATCTTTTGCCAACCGGGCGCGGGCCAGATTCTCGGCGCGGCCGATCGCAGCCCGGAAGCGTTCCCGCGCGGTTGGATCGGGCGCCAGCTTAGGCCGTTCAGCGAAAGTTTCGTCGTTCTCGTAGAACTGGGCTTCCAGCACACCCAGACGGTTGAACTCGGAAAACAAGAAGCCGGCCGCTTCGCTGACCGGACCCACCGGATTGCCCGGATGCTCGGTCTCCCAAGCCGTGAAGTCGTTTCGCGCGCCGGCAAAGTCAAGGTTGTACAGGCCGGAGAATCCCTGGTCAAGCAGCGAAACCGTATCCGGCTTGGCGGCGTCCTCGGCCCAGCCCATGCTCCATAAGGCGAGGCATGCGCCGAAAACGACTATCATGCGCCGGGTGGCATCTGATGATGGAGCAGATTTTGCCATCTTTTCGGGTTCGTCTATTATCGTTCAACTGCGTATCGTGCAACTGCGCCTGCGGCATTCGCTTCGGCGCAGCCTTTCACTATTCTGATGCAATGGCCGGAACCGGAGTACTACAAGTTCGTCAAACTTCGGTAAATTCTGGGGATAGATTCTGGGGAAAGTTGTTTTCGACTAACCAAAGGAAAGATCGCAGATGAGTGCTTCGCTCGTACGCTACGCTCCGGGCTGGCCCGGCATCCCGCCGCGCTGGACTTCGAGCGCGAAAACCGGCGCCGGCACGGCCCTGAACCAGCACAGCAAGGTCTGGTTCACGCTCAGCCACGGCATCCTGAACGAGGTTTATTTCCCCCGCGTAGACCAGGCCTGCACCCGCGATCTGGGTCTCCTTGTCACCAACGGACGCGATTTCTTCTCCGAAGAGAAACGCAACTGCTCGTATGAGAATCGCCCCTTCGAGCCCGGGATTCCCGGCTATCAGCTCACCAACACCTGCAACAGCGGATGTTACTGCATCCACAAGGAAGTTTTCACCGATCCCTACCGTAACGTGGTGCTGCAGAAGATTCATTTCGAGCCGCTGCTGGGGCAACTCTCCGACTACCATCTCTATGCTCTGCTCTCGCCTCATCTGGCCAACTGCGGCTACGGCAATACGGGATGGATCGGCGACTACAAGGGCTATCCCATGTTCTTTGCCGAGCGCGGAAGCGCTACGCTGTGCCTGGCCGCTTCCGCCCCGTGGAAGAAAATGTCGGTGGGATTCGTAGGCGCGTCCGACGGCTGGCAGGACATCGCGCAGCATTTTCAGATGGAGTGGGAATACACGCGCGCGGAAAACGGAAACATCGCCTTCACCGGCGAGATTGACCTGGGGGCCTGCGACGGCAAGTTCCTGCTCGCGCTCGGTTTTGGCTCCATGTCAACCGAGGCCGGACAGCAGGCGCGCTCGACCCTGCTTGAAGACTACGACGAATTGCGCCAGCACTACGTCCTGCACTGGAAAAACTGGCAAGACAGACTGTTGAAGCTCGATGAACCGCAGCGGCAATACGATCTCTACCGCGCCTCGACTGCCGTCCTGCGCACGCACGAATCGAAAGACTTCCTCGGCGGCATCATCGCCAGCCTCTCGATTCCGTGGGGCTTCAGCAAGGGCGACGAGGACCTCGGCGGATACCATCTGGTTTGGCCGCGCGATCTGGTCGAAACCGCCGGAGCGCTCCTCGCTGCCGGAGCGGTTACGGACGCGGCGCGCGTCCTGCGCTATCTCGAAGCCACGCAGGAAGCCGAGGGCAACTGGGCGCAGAATCTCTGGCTCGACGGCCGCCCCTACTGGAGCGGCGTGCAAATGGATGAGACCGCCTTCCCCATCCTGCTGCTCGATCTTATGCGGCGCGAGGCACCAGACGCGCTGGGTAAGCTGGACCGTTGGTGGCCCATGGTGCGCAATGCCGCCAGCTATATTATTCGCAACGGTCCGGTGACGCAGCAGGATCGCTGGGAAGAAGATGCCGGTTATTCGCCGTTTACTCTCGCGGCTGAAATTTCCGCGCTGCTGGCTGCGGCCGATATGGCGGATCTTACCGGGCACCCGGTCCAGGCCCAGAGCATGCGCGACACCGCCGACGCCTGGAATGACAACATCGAGCGCTGGACCTACGCCAGCGGAAGCGATCTGGCGCAACAGCTCGGCGTCCCCGGTTACTACGTGCGTATCGCCCCGCCGGTCACGGACGGCGCGGCCTCACCCGTACAGGGATTTGTCCCCATCAAGAATCGTCCGCCGGGACAGGATGGCGAGCGCGCTTATCACATCATCAGTCCCGACGCTCTGGCACTGGTGCGCTTCGGACTGCGCGCCCCCGACGATCCCCGCATTCTCGCCACGCTCCGCGCGATCGATGCTTTGCTCAGTGTCGAACTCCCCCAGGGTCCATGCTGGTACCGCTACAACGGGGACGGGTACGGCGAACACAAAGACGGCTCCGCGTTCGATGGAGCTGGTATTGGCCGCCCCTGGCCTCTGCTCGCCGGTGAGCGCGCCCACTACGCTCTGGCCGGCGGCCATCGCGACGAGGCGGAGGCCTTGCTGACCGTGATGGAGAATTCCACCGCCGGACACAGCCGCCTGCTTCCCGAGCAGGTCTGGGACGCGGCCGACATACCGGCGCTCGAGCTGTTCCGCGGCCGCCCGTCCGGTTCAGCTTGCCCGCTGGTCTGGGCTCACTCCGAGTACGTCAAGCTCCGCCGCTCGATTCGCGACGGCAAGATCTTTGACCAGCCGCCGCAGACCGTGAAGCGCTACTTAATTGACAAACATGGGAGGCAACACTATGGCTGGAGGTTCAACAACAAGTCGCGCACGGTTCCCCGGAACCAGACCCTGCGCATCAATCTTCTCTCGCCCGCGCTGGTGCACTGGAGCACAGACGGCTGGAAAACCGCGCACGACACCGAAACGCGCGACACCGGCCTGGGCCTCTATACGCTGGACTTGCCCACCGCTTCGCTGCCAATAGGAGGTCGGGCGGTGTTCACTTTTTTCTGGCCGAACGAGAACCGGTGGGAAGGAACGGATTATACGGTCACCGTGGAGGGCGGTTAGAAATCAGGCAGCCTGATTCGGCACGCTCTAGTTCTCCGCGCTGGCGTAGCGCAACTCCACTACGGTGCAATCGTCGCTCAGGGGGTTCCCGGCGCAGAATTCCGACACCGCCGAGAAAATTCCTTCCAGAGTCGGGGACTTGGCGGCCGCTGCCTCCAGCCGGGGATCGTCGAAGAACTCTCCCATCGCGTTCTCGGCTTCGGTAACGCCGTCGGTCACCAGAATGAAGCGGTCGCCGGATTTCAACTGGCAGCTTGCGCTCTCAAACGTGGCATCGGCCAGCAAGCCCACCGGCACATTGCCGTGCGGAGGACGCATGACTTCTCCGCCACACACCAGCAGCGGAGGGACATGACCGCAATTCACGTATTCGAGTTCGCCATCGCGCCGCAAACGGACCAGTAGTACGGTGGCATATTTTTCGCCACCCATTTTCTCCGTGAAGAAGCGGTTCACTGCTGTCACCACATCCAACAGGGACATGCCCGCGGTCAGGTGCGAGTAGATCATTCCCTGCAGCGTGGAAGCCACCATGGCGGCCGACACTCCTTTGCCGCTGACGTCGGCCAGCACCACTGCCAGACCCTCTTTCGTGTTTACGGCGTCGAAGAAGTCCCCGCCGATTTCCTTACAGGACAGGTTCTTGCCGCGCAGGCTGGCAAAGGGCACTTCTGGAATTTTCACCTGCATCAACCGCTGCTGAATGCTGGCCGCAATGCTTAATTCCTGCTGGTAACGCCGGGCTTCCTCTTCGGCCTGTACCAGCCGCGCGTTCTCAATTAACGACGCCGCTTCGGTCGCGATCACGTGGAGAATCTTCTGGTCCACTCCACTCATGTCGCGCGACGCAAAGCGTGAGTCCACGTACAAGACTCCCATCGCCTCCGCGGAATTGGCCGTGGGCGCCGCCGCTTGCGCGTCGCGCGTCGCCTGCACCTGCATCTTGCGCAGCGGAATGCAGACCACCGTCCGCAGATCGTAGGCCACGATGCTTTGCCGGCCGGCCATTTCGTTCGACTGGCTGGTGTCGGTCAGAAGAAATTCGGAGTTCGACCGCATCGATTCTTCCAGGATCGAGTGCGAAATCGTCTTGTCGTCCAGCAGCGGTTCTTTCTTGGAATTGCGGCCCGCGACCAGCCGGAGTTTCCCGTCTTCGTCCTTGAGAAAAACGTAGCCGCGTTCAGCCCGCGTCAACTGCAAGGTGACGTCGAGCATGGTCATCAGAATCTCATCCAGCACGCCCGCCGTATTCAGTTTGCGGGCTGCTTCCAGAAACAATGTGAGCTTCTCGAGGTCGCTGGTCTCCTGTTTGATCTGAATGCCGGAAATCTGGCTCAGAAACTCGCGGGCGGTGTTGGAGGTGGCGTGCGCGGGATTGAACAGAACGTAGGCCGAATCGCGGGCACCAAACTCCAGGCGATCGCCACGCTCCAGTTTCTGGCGCTGGATGCGTTCTCCGTTAACGTAAGTGCCGTGCTTGCTGCCCAGATCCACCAGGAAAAAATCCAGACCCTCCTGCATGATCTGGGCATGGTCGCGGGAAACGCGAGGGTCGGCGATGACCAGGTCTTTGTCTACTTTTCGCCCCACGCTGAACGGGGTACGGTTCAGGACGATATTCTTCTGCTCGCTGCCTTGCACGAAGACAAGGGCGGGAAACACTCCGGAGGAGGTGTGCTGGCTGATTGTATTCAGGGCCATGAGTGGTCGGTCCGCGCCCTTCGGGACGCGGAAAAGCCGCGGCCTCGCCGCGGCCAAGTCTTGCTCGAACAGACTACTCTCGCGCTGCGCCGTCTCGCAAGTTGCGGGATGCGGGGCTCCAGGTGTGCAAGAGAGCCAATCCGAAGACGAACACCGGCACTGCCAGCAGGAGGTTGGGAGCAAGCGGGATCTTCCAGACCCACTGCAGCGATTGCGGCGTCAGCCAAGAAAAGGCTGCGCACAACCCCAGAGTAGCCAGCCATGTCCAGCCCAGCGCGAGCGCTCCGACGCCGCGAGCCAACCGAACCACGGGCAAAATGCGATCCCGGCGAATCTCGCTCCACACTAAAGCCAGGATTGCAGGCACAAGTAACACCTGGTTATAGGGGGCAAACATGGGAACGACGAGCGCGGCTAAGGCCAGCACGAGGCTCAGGGCGCGCCCGAAAGCCGCGCTGGAAGCCGCTTCTACGCGGACTCGCCAGACGCAAACGGCACAGGCCAAAACGCTTGCCGCCTCGAGGATGTGGCCAACGATGAAGCCGAACAGCAAGACCAACACCGACTGATTCTGTGTGTAGCGATGATAGTCGCCAATTGCTTGGATAAACATGCGCGGCCATGCGGGCAAGAGCAGTTCCGCGCCGCCGAGCAGCAAGAGCATCGTGATGCCGAAAGCGATGATAAAGCGCCGCCGCGGGCGCCAATCATTGGCGGCCCACACCAACAACCACAGGACCAGCGGCCAGGCCAGTTGCGGCTTGATGGTGGCCAACGCCAGCAGGACTCCCGCGCAAGACAACCATCCAGCGCTCAGACAGGCGGCACAGGCCGCAAGCATCCCCGCCACGAGCAGGCTTAGCTGTTGCAGCTTGATTCCCTGCACCATGGGGAGCCAGCCTAGCATTAGCACAATCATGATGAGTTTGGCGCCGAGCGATGGCTTCCAGCGCAAGACCTGGAGCCATAGCAAGATGCTGGCGGGGGCCAGCGCGAGCAGGAGCCAGCGAAGACCCGTCTGCACCACATCGAAGGGGAGACGGACCGTGGGCGCGAGCAGAAAAACGACATGGAGAGGGTAGGCGAAGCCCTGCTCGTCTTTTGGATCGTCCGCGCGTGCGGGATCGAGCGCTCTGCCGTAGTACCCTTGCTGAATCTCCCGCGTGATCTCCGCACTGTAGGGATTGCGCCCGCGCAGCAGCAACTCACGCGCTCCCAGCCACCGCGGATAGAGATCAGACAAATTTCCGCGCGGCCGGTTATGCGCTGCCGCGTCGGCAATCTGCTGTGCCCTCAGGATGCGGTTCATGTAGAACCACGTGCTGGCCGAGGCCACCACGGCCAACGCGACTGCAACGAGAAATGGCAAGCGTTTCAAAGAGGAACGTTCTCACTTACGGCAGATCGAGATTCGTCCGGTTCATGTTACAACTGTGGCGCACGGAATCCCTATGCGAGGGCGCATTGCAGTCTCGGCCGCAATCGGAATCGCCAGCGGCGCATTCTGCTGGTTTCTGATGCGGCACTTCCATCAGGATGCCGCCGACTTCCGCTGGGCGCTTCATCTGGCGCAGCGCCTGCTTGCCCGGCAGAATCCCTACGATACGCCGCTCGAGCAATACCCGCTCACCGCTGCCATCTTCGCTCTGCCGTTTGTGCGGTTGCAACCGGAACTCGCTGCCGGACTCTTCTGGGGAATCAGCTCTTCCCTGCTCGCCTTCGGTCTTACTCGCCACGGTTATACCCGCCTGTTAGTTTTCCTCGCTTATCCGTATTGGGCAGGGATGCTGGCGGTGCAATGGTCCCCCATTATTGCTGCCGGCGCATTCTTCCCTCTGCTGTTGCCCGTGACCATGGCCAAACCACAAGTCGGATTGCCCGTCCTGCTGACGCGCATCAGCCGCCGCGGACTGGGCGCATGCCTGGTCGTAGCGCTTGCCAGCCTCATACTGATGCCGACCTGGCCTTGGGCTTGGTTGCGGCAGACGGGAAATTACCAGCACTTCATTCCGCTGCTCGTACTGCCGGGCCCGTTGCTTCTGCTGGCGCTCATTCGCTATCGCAACCGCGACGCGCTCTTATTGACCTTGTCCTCTCTTATGCCGCAGCGCTGGTTCTTCGACAGCTTCATTCTCTGGCTGATTCCGCAATCGCGCCGCGAAATTGTGTGGACTGTGTTTTTCAGTTGGGGAGCCGGCATCTGGCGCTGGTACCACTTTCCGCACAGCTTCGCGGAGGTCGGACGCTGGACCGTGATCTTTCTCTATCTGCCCATGCTGGCTGTGATCTTGCTGCGGAAGACCGCTGCGGGCGCACCTATCGCCACGTCGAAGGTTTGACGTCGAAGATTGTTCAGACCACGATTGTCACAGCGACGATGTGACGCGCCCGGCGGTGTTCGTTTCATCGTTTCTCAAGCGCAGCAGTTCCCTCCGCATCGCATAAATCCACCACAGCAACAGGATCGCAACCAGGTTCAATTTGCCCCAACGCATCCAGAGAAAAATCCAGAGGGGACTGAGCAGCAGCGGTACCACGGGAATGAGCAGCGCTCTTATCGCCTGGCGCTCGGACCAGTGGATCGCGACATATTCCGCAAGCAACGCCAGCGGCAGCACCAGAAGGCACAGATCATGCGTGTTTGTGAGATAGCTCACAAGAACTGCGGTGATCACCGCACAGGCGAAGCTCAGCCGGAAGGATGGCACACTCTTCGCCAGGCTGCGCATGCCCACAACGGCGATCAGCAGCGCTGCAGAACCTGTGAGTGCCACCACCCGCAAAGGCGAGACCAGAGTTTCCGGAAGGGGCCAACCGGTGGCGAGGCCCACCAGATTCGACATCAGCCCCACCGGAGTCTGGCCGTGGCCGGGAATTGACACAATATGCCAGGCATACGCCGGATATTGCAGGGCGCCGTGCCATCCCACGATCCCCAACGACAGGAGCGCTGCAGCAGAAGCCGTCGCTGCAAAACCCCATACTAATTTTCGCCCCTTCCACAGCGCCAGAATCAGAACCAGGGGAATCACGAAATGGTATTTGAAAACTCCCAGCCCAAACCAGCAGCCCGCAGTGAAGTCAGCATTGCGATCAAGAGCGCGAAAACCGAGAACAAAAACCAGCAGCAGCAGGATTGCGTCCTGCCCTTGCAAGAAATTGGTAAAGACCGGGAAGAACGCCAGCAGCGCCAGAACCCACTCCCAGAGCGGAATCCGGCGCAGGGAATCCAAAGACCGCCGCAACAACAGCGCGATCGCGAAGAGCATAGCCAGGTTCAGCAGGTTCCAAAGCACAAAGGCTTCCCCGTATGGCAGGAAAGTCAGCGGCACGAAAAGCAGAGCTTCGAATGGCGGGTGAATGTAGGGCAAAGGCCCTTGCCGGATGTCGGAATCGGTTGCGAACTCCCACTGGACTCTCTGCTGCGTGGCCCCGTTGTAGAGTTCGGCACTGCGCCCTTCCCGCAGGATTTTTCCCGCGGTGTAATAGACCGTGAAATCCGGATCTCCTTTCTGAATCCGGCCTCGCACGCTCCATAGAAATGCTGCGTGGATTGCCACCATCATCAGCAGAAAGAATCGGCCAATGGTCCTCCAGGATCGGGGGGAAATCTCGATAGACCTCCGTTTCTTCGCCAGTTACGGCCCGGCACGCGATTGTATCCTTCCGCGGCCATGGTCGCCATAAAACACGAAGCCTCCTGTAGTATCCAGGCAGTTTCGCGTCAGGTGGGGCCCCGACCGCGCCGCCGCCAGATGATCCAGGCGGCTGCAACCTGTTCGGATCGCGGGGGTTAACCATCCGCTAAGCTGCGCTGCGGCTCCTCCCGCCTAGTTACCTCGGGTAGTCCAGGGGGGTGCAAGAATTTACCACTTTTCCCCATCTTGCAGGGTATGATTACCCTAGAGCGGGCACTGTCTTAGCGGATTAAACGCACAGGTTGAAGCCAGAGGCGTGTCTCTGAGCAACGACCCCTGCCTGTGCCGCCGGTAAGATCATTCCCCCGTGATCCCGTAAGAGGCAGATAGGAGAATATTTATGGAACTTTTGCGCAGGCTTTGGCGCGATCAGGAAGGACAAGATGTCGCCGAGTATGCAGTGATGCTGGCGGTGATTCTGGTCATTGTGATCGGAACCGTCCGGCTGATTGGCTCGAACGCAAACAACGTGTTCTCCTCCGTTGCCAGTTCCATCCAGTAGCACTCAGGCCAGGGCCGGGGAAAGAACCCATGAGAGTCCGGCAGGTGGTAGCAGCTTCAGGTTTCTAAGGGAGCATCATGAACCGCACACGTTTGTTGATGATAGGAGGTCTGGCGCTGGCGCTGGGCCTGCTTGCCGCCGGCTACGTCTATAAGAACCTGCAAAAAGGAGCCGGGGCGGGCAGCGAACCGGGTGTCGAAGTCATGGTTGCCGCCGACGATCTTCAAGTCGGCTCTAAGGTGGAAGAACACGATATCAAGATCATCCGAATCCCGGCGAGCGATCTGCCCGCGGGCGCGCCGCGAAAGCGCAGCGAAGTGCTGGGGCATGGGGTCATCATTCCGATTTCCAAGGGCGAGTTTATCCTGGCCAACAAACTGGCCGGCGAGAACGTAACCGGTCTGCCGTCCTTGATTACCCCCGGGATGCGCGCAGTTTCGGTACGAGTGAATGAAGTGGTGTCGGTCGCGGGTTTCGTCACACCTGGAACACGAGTTGACGTGCTCCTGACGGGAACGCCCACGGGCGGTAATGACGCGCAAACCACAACCGTTTTGCAGGATGTTAAAGTCCTGGCCTCGGGCCACACGCTGGAGAAAAGCGCGACCGGCGAGGCTCAGAACACGCCCGTCATCACGCTGCTGGTTACACCCGACGATGCCCAGCGGCTTACCCTCGCCAGCTCGGAAGGACACATACAGCTCGCCCTGCGCAATCCGCTCGACACACGCCAGGATGAGGTCCCATCCTCCAGCGCCAGAGGTCTTTACCGGGGCGGCGCGGCTCCTGCGCCGACAGCTCCAGTTCATCACACGGTAATCAAGAAGCCGGAGGCACCGCCAGCTTCAAACGGCATCATTATTGACGTCATTGAGGGCGACAAAAAAGCGAATCCAGTCAGCTGCACAGATGAAGGCTGCCAGACCAAGTGACAAGGAAAACTTTGATTTCGCGAATCGCATCTGGACCGAGCATCAAACCTCCTCACAGAGAGAGGAATCCGAAAATGAAAGTCCGCACGTCTGTCCTCGGGGCGTTTCTGTTCGCAGCCGTCCTCGTTGTTCCCGCGCTTTCGGAGATCATGCAGCAGGCCGACACCGCGGGCCAGTCCCAGAATCCCGCCCCTACTTCCACCCAGACCACGACCCTTTCGCCCCAGTCTCAGCAGCCGGCGGGATCAGCGCCGTTGCGTGTGATGGTAGGCAAGTCGCTGCTCATTAACACCACCGAACGGCTTCGGCGCATCTCTGTCACTGACCCAACCATCGCCTTTGCTCAGCCCATTACGCCCACGCAGATTCTGGTTCACGGCAAGGCGCCGGGGGAAATTTCGCTCCTCATCTGGGACGAACTGGAGCGTTCGCGCAGCTTCGACCTGCGCGTCGATGTTGATGTCAGCGCCTGCGCCGACGAAGAGCACCGCGTGTTCCCCGAGGAGCAGATCACGGTTACACCCTCGCGCGCCGCCATCGTACTCTCGGGACACGTTTCCACCGAGGATGTTGCCAAGCGTGCGGGCGAGCTGGCCACCGCCTACTCCCCGAAAGTCGTCAATGTGCTGACCTTCGGACCAGTCGGGGCACAGGAGGTTCTGCTGCAGGTGAAGTTTGCAGAAGTGGACCGAACCGCGCTGACCCAGCTGGGAGTCAATTTTGTTTCGACCGGCGCGGGCAACACGCTAGGCACGATCAGTACCGGCCAGTTTGGGGGCTTCGGGCCGCAAACGTTGGGCCAGCCTGCGACGACCACCACCAGCACCGCGGCTGGGACCACGACGACCAGCGCCGTCCAAACCATCAACAACGTCCTGAATCTTTTTCTTTTCCGCCCCGACATCAATTTTGGCGCCGTGATCGAGGCCCTCCAGACCAGGAACCTGCTGCAGATTCTTGCCGAACCGAACTTGATCGCGGTAAACGGCAAAGAAGCCAGTTTCCTGGCCGGCGGCCAGTTTCCTTTCCCGATCGTGCAGCCGGGCGCGGGCTTTACCGCGGTAACGATTTCGTTCAAGGATTTCGGGGTCAACTTGAAGTTCACCCCGGTGATTATGCCCAACGGAAATATTCATCTGAAGGTTGCGCCGGAAGTCAGCACCCTCGACTATTCGAACGCGCTTACGATTTCCGGCTTTACCGTCCCTGCGCTCAGCACGCGCAAGGCGGAGACCGAGTTTGAACTACAGGACGGGCAGAGTTTTGTGATTGCGGGCCTGATCGATAATCGCGTCACCGACATTTACAACAAGATACCTGGCCTGGGCGATATCCCGATCCTGGGGAATTTTTTCCGCAGCAAGAGCTTGCAGAAAACCAATTCTGAGCTGATGGTCCTGTGCACGGTGCGGCGCATCTTCCCCAACGCGGAGCCGCCGACTCTGCCCAAGCAGCCGCAGCCGTTCATGGACAGGGGCAAGTTCGACAAGTCGCCAAGCAAGTGAGCACGATGGGAGTACAGCCCCGGGGGCCAAGCGGGGAGAGAGTTTGGCGGTAATGGGGAGAACCGCGCGTTAGTTATGGCAGAGCTTTCTGTCGTCATCGTCGCCACGGACAACGAGCAGCGCGCCGTGCTGCAGGTGCTGGTGGATGGCACCACGGTGGCTCGCACGGTGCATACTTGCGCCAGCTTTCCGGTAGCGGCTTCCGATCCCATCACGCGCCGCGTGCGCACCGCGAATCCCGACGTGACGCTGGTAGACATTCCCGCCGACAACCCTCCTTTGGCTCTGCGCGCCATCGAACTCCTCCATCAGGAGATGCCCGAGGCAGCCATTTTCGCCGTGGGCAGTCTCAGCCAGCCCCAGGTCATCGTAAACGCCATGCGAGCGGGAGCTCGCGAGTTCATTGAGCGTCCCACCACTACCACCGATTTGCTGGAAGCGTTCGTGCGCCTCACCGCGGCACAGCGCCGGGGACGGCAGGAAGGACCGCGCGGCAAAGTCTTCTCGGTCATCAACGCCAAAGGCGGAAATGGCGCCACCACGGTGGCCGTGAATCTGGCTTTGGCGCTGCAGACGGCGCAGGGACGGACGGCACTGGTAGACCTGGCTCCGCTGGGTCATGCCGCCCTGCACATGAACCTCAAACCCCAGTACAACGTCGCCGACGCGATGCGCAACCTCCATCGCATGGATGCTTCCCTGCTGGAAAGCTACATGACGCGCCACGGAGGAGGATTGCAGTTGCTGGCGGGAACCAACGTGCCCGCGGCAGTCGATCCTTCGACCGCGGAGTTCGTTCGTCTCTTCGACATGCTGGTGACCCAATACGGTTATGTGGTGGTGGATGCGTCGTCGCGCTTTGACGCGGCCAGCCGGCTGATCGCGAATCTCTCGGAAACTGTGCTACTGGTGGCTTGCACCGATGTGGCCTCGCTGTGGAGCGCAGCCCGCGTGCATCAATATCTGGGCGAAACCGGCAGCCGGGAGCGCGTCCGGTTGGTTCTCAATCGCTTCCGCAAGGTTCCGGGTTTCAGCGAAGCCGAGGCCGAGGCCGCCGTCGGCGCCAAGTTGCTGTGGCGGGTGCCAAACCAGTATTTTGCGGTGTCCACCGCGATTGACCGCGGCACGCCGGTGATGGATCAGCGCAACAGCGAAATCGCCCGTTGCTTTACCGGACTGGCCGAGGAATTGACGCGCAACGACGTTGACGTAAAGCGGACGGCGTGGTCTTTGTTCAAATCGGTTTAGGAAGTTAGGGCTCTATGGCAAATTTGCAATCGTTTGAGCGCTCCGATTACCAGCAGATAAAAGCGGACCTGCACCGCAAGATTCTCGACCGTCTCGACCTGGAAAAACTGGGCAAGACCGGCGATTCCGCCCGCGACGAAGTTCTGGTCGTGATTCGCAACGCGGTCAACAGCGAGGTCGTCCCTCTCAGTTTCGCCGAGCGCGAGAACCTGGCGAGGCAAATTCTCGACGAAATCTTCGGTCTCGGACCTCTGGAACCTCTGCTCAAGGACCCCACCGTCTCCGACATTCTGGTCAACCGCTTCGACCGCGTTTACGTGGAGCGTGCCGGCAAGCTGGAGCTGATGCCCGCGCTTTCGTTCAAAGACAATTCGCACCTGATGCAGATCATCGAGCGCATCGTCTCGCGCGTGGGGCGGCGCGTGGATGAATCTTCGCCCATGGTAGATGCCCGCCTGCAGGACGGATCGCGTGTTAACGCCATCATTCCTCCGCTGGCGCTCGATGGGCCGTGCCTCTCCATTCGCCGTTTCGGACGCGACCCCATTACCGCGCGCCAGATGATCGAGAACCAAACCCTCACCGAGTCGATGCTCGAACTGCTCTCCGCCGTGGTCAAGGGGCGGCTGAACGTTCTGGTCTCAGGTGGAACCGGCGCCGGCAAAACTACGCTGCTGAACGTGCTGTCCGGCTACATTCCCAACTCCGACCGCATCGTCACCATTGAAGACGCCGCCGAACTCCAGCTCAAGCAGGAACACGTTGTGCGACTGGAAACGCGGCCGCCCAACATTGAAGGCAAGGGGGCCGTGCGCCAGCGCCAGCTCGTCATCAACAGCCTGCGTATGCGGCCCGACCGCATCGTGGTCGGCGAGGTCCGCGGCGAGGAGGCCTTCGACATGCTGCAGGCGATGAACACTGGCCACGAGGGATCTTTGACCACGGTCCACGCTAACTCGCCGCGGGATGCCCTGGCCCGTGTCGAAAACATGGTTTCGATGGCGAACCTCAACATTCCCGAGAATGCGGTGCGCCAGCAGATTGCCGCGGCGATTCACGGAGTAGTTCAGATCGCGCGCCTCTCCGACGGTACCCGCAAGGTCATCACCATCTCGGAGATCACCGGCATGGACAACGGTTCCATCGCCATGCACGACATCTTTACCTTCGATCGCACTGGCATTGATGAAAGCGGAAAGGTTCGCGGCGTATTCCGGGCAACCGGGATCCGTCCGAAGTTTGCCGACCGGCTGGCCACCTCGGGAGCCCGTTTGCGTCCCGCGCTGTTTGAATCGAGGACGGAGGTCTGATTCTCAATATGACCGCAGCTCTACTTGCCTTTCTAGCTTTCGTCCTCGTCGCCATCGCGGCTTTTGCCGTGCTCTCGCTGCTCGATCAGCGGCGCGCGCGGGCTCGCCTGATCAAGGAACGCCTGGCTAAAGAAAGCAAAGCGCCAGAACGCGCTGCCGAAGAAGAACTGGCGGTCGTGCGGGATGAGCAACTGAGTAACATTCCCGCCCTCGACGCACTGCTGCGGCGTTCCGAGCGCGTCTCCGCCATCCAGAAAATGCTGGCTCAGGCGGGATTGACCATTCGTGCGGGCAACTTCCTGGGCGTGTGCGCCCTGGCCGGGATCGTCGCTTGCATCGTGGCCTACGTCTTGAGCAAGCGAGTCGAAGCCGCCTGGATCGCATTACTGGTCGGCGCACTGCTGCCGTACTCCTACGCATCGATCCGCCGCAACAAGCGCTTCGAAAAGTTCGAGGAGCTTTTCCCCGAGGCCATTGACACGCTGGCGCGCGCCGTTCGCGCCGGACACGCTTTTACCACCGCTCTCGAAATGATTACCAATGAGGTATCGGAACCCGTGGCCGGTGAGTTTCGCCAGCTTTACGAGGAGCAGAAATTCGGCATGCCGGTGCGCGATGCTTTGCTAAACCTCACCGAGCGCATGCCCCTGGTGGACGTGAAGTTTTTCGTCACGGCGGTCATGCTGCAACGCGAAACCGGCGGCAACCTGGCTGAGATTCTCGACAACCTCTCCTACGTGATCCGTGAGCGCTTCAAGATCCAGCGTCAGGTGCGGGTTTACACCGCCCAGGGACGCCTGACCATGGCCCTGCTGATGGGCATGCCTCCCATCATTGTGACGATGATGCTGGTGCTGAATCCGGGATTCATTCATCCGCTTTTCGCCGACCCGATCGGCCACACGCTGCTGGTGGCCGGGATTACTTTGCAGACCGTTGGATATTTCGTGATTCGCAAGATCATCAAGATTCAGGTGTAACGCATGTCGCCATTGATTCTGACTATCGTCGTGTTCGCCAGCGTTGTGCTGGTGGTCTTCTCCTTTGGCGCCGCCGCGGTCACTCCAAGTTCGCTCCTTGGCGCGCGCTTGCGCGAACTGGGCGGACGGCAACAACCGGTGGAGAACAAGCCTGCCCTCAAGGAACGCCTGGAACAGGCGCTGGAGCCGATCAGCAGAGCCCTCCCGCTCTCCCCCGGCGACGTTTCCCGCACGCGCGGCTGGCTCATTCAGGCCGGTTTCCGCGATGCCAGCCACATGAGCTACTATTTCGGCCTGCGCCTGGTGATGGCCGTAGTGGGCTTTGCCGGTGTCGCGCTTTTCACCGGATTCGACAACGTTCCCCTTCTTGCCGGTGTTACCGGTCTCGGCTTTTTGCTGCCGCGCTTCGTCCTGAAGCGCATGATCAAGGATCGCCAGCAGCGCATTCGCCTGGCCTTGCCCGATGCTCTCGACCTCACCGTGATCTGCGTCGAGGCGGGTCTCGCCCTCGACCAGGCCTTGATGCGAGTGGGCCAGGACTTGCACCACGCCCATCCTGATCTGAGCGATGAATTCCACCTGGTCAACCTCGAGATGCGCGCCGGCAAGCCCCGCGCCGAGGCCTTGCGCAATCTGGTGGACCGCACTGGCGTGGACGATATCCGTTCTCTTGTTGGTACACTGATTCAAACCGACCGCTTCGGCACCAGCGTCGCCCAAGCCCTTCGTGTGCACTCCGACTCCCTCCGCACGGAACGCCGGCAACGCGCCGAAGAACAGGCTGCCAAGACGACCATCAAGATGGTCCCCCCCTTGGTGGTGTTTGTTCTGCCCTCTATTATTTTTGTTACCATCGGCCCGGCAGTAATCGAACTGATCCGGCAACTGGGCCCGGTTTCTGGAGGCCACTGAGCTTCAGGGCAGGCAAACACCCAGAACAATGGGAGCGCTTACATTTATGGCCATTCTTACCCCGCGGGGGGAGGCTTTCAACCGAACCCGCCAGACGCACCTGGCCACGTCCCTGGCCGTGGCGGATACGCACTGGACCCGCCTGCGGGGGCTCCTCGGCCTGAGTGCGAATGACTTCCGTAATGGCTGCGGTCTCTGGATCATCCCCTGCCGGGGCGTTCATACTTTAGGGATGGGGTTTCCGATTGACGTCGTGTACCTTGATCGGACACAGACCGTCGTGCACATCGAGCGCGAGCTGCGGCCCTGGCGTCTGGCTCCGGTCACGCTGGAGGCGGCGTCGGTACTGGAACTCCCGAGTCGTTCGATAGTGGAAACAGAAACGGCGGTGGGCGATAAAATTGACATAACCCTCAGTCCGGACACCTGTGGGGTCCGTTAGAAATACTTTGCCGTAGGAGGTTGTAACCAGCCAGTTTGACCGAAGTACTCCAACTCGAAGCGCCCGTCGAACTTCACGACGCGCCCAAGCTGCTCGTCGAGTGGTCCTCGCCGTGGCGGGAATTTGTCACGGCCATCGGCCCGGCTCTGTCGCGTTCGGAATCCCGTCTTGCCGGCGAAGCTCCTTATGGGCTGTTTCCTTATCGCGGCATGGTCCCTTGCTGGTTGTTTGAGGCATTCCTGATTTTTGCCGCCATCGTTGTACCGGTAAAGCTCGCGCAACTGCGCCCCCATGTCGCGCCCCGGCTATCCAGCCACGACATAATTTATTACACCGGCGACGAGCTACCCCGTACCGCAGATCTCGGTGGCGCGCAAGCCGGAACCAGCGGCCGGGCCGGCGGAGACGAAGCTTACCACCACACCCAAACCATCAAGATCGCGCGCGGCGGCTCCCTCGTGCCAAAGGTTGTGGATGCACCCAACCTCCGCCTCCCGCCGTCAAGCGATGCAGTTGCAAACCTGCTCGCCGTCAAACCGAATCCGGGCCCGCCTCCTCTGGAAGGAGTGCGCACGACGCGCAGCGTTCCCAGCTTATCGGCAGTGGTTGCTCCGGCTCCCAACGTCATTCGCGATTACACGCGCAACGGAATTGCGCTGGACGCGGTGGTGCCTCCCGCTCCCAATTTTTCTCGCGACCAGCCTTTGACTGCACCCACCCTGAACACCAACGTGATTCCGCCCGCGCCCAATGTTCCGGGAGCGCACACGCTTGTAGCGCCGGCTTTGGGCCCTGCCGTAATTCCGCCCGCGCCCAGCGTTTCCCGCGACCGCACGCAGCCTGCGCCGCCTCTGAATGTCTCGGTTGTGGCGCCCGCTCCCGATGCCCCTCGCGATCAGGGGCGTTCCGCTCCGTCGCTTGCGGCCAGCGTGATTCCACCCGCACCCGGCGCGGTAAGCCGGGAGATTACCAGCGCGCCGGTGCAGATGACGAACGTAGCCGTGGTGCCGCCGCCGGTTTCTTCGCCCGAACGCGCCGCAACGCGCGATTCCAAGCTGACCGTGCCTGCACCTTCAGTCATCGCCCCACCGCCGTCGGCCGATGTATCGAAAGACGTGAGTCATCTTGCCAGCGGCAGCGTTCCCGATCCGTTTAAAGCGGTTGTGCCGCCTCCACCGACACAAGCGGGCAGCGGATCGATGTTGAGCAGTCTGATCGGCAAGATCTTTGGACCATCTGAAGTTGTGCCTCCGCCGCCGGCGGTCAAGACCAATGCCGCAGGGGGCGGGACCAGCGCGTCGCTCGCAACCAACGTCGTACCGCCTCCGCCGACCGTTAGCCCAAGTGCCGGGAGCAATCCTCACGGCGCTCGCAATGGCGGGGCCGCGTCGCTCGCAACCAACGTCGTACCGCCTCCGCCGACCGTCAGCCCAAGTGTCGGGGGCAACCCGCACGGGGCGCGCAACGGCGCGGGCGCGTCGCTCGCTTCCAATGTGATCGCTCCGCCACCCTCCGCTGGCGTATCCGGTGGCACTGGCCCCCGCTCGCTCGCGCCTTCCGCCGCGCCGGCGCTTGGCCCGCCCAGCATTGTTCCGCCTCCGCCGTCGCTCACTGGTCCGGGAGGCGGCACAGGCAATAGCGGCGGTGGCGCGGGCATC
>Ga0209039_10000460_pt1 | contig 39767 bp, 42 predicted proteins | sample BogFormECP12_OM1_FD_188238 | JGI IMG/M metagenome (GOLD analysis project Ga0209039, IMG submission 188238) | Bog forest soil microbial communities from Calvert Island, British Columbia, Canada - ECP12_OM1 (SPAdes) (version 2) | ecosystem: Environmental > Aquatic > Freshwater > Wetlands > Bog ...
CTTTAAGCTAAAAACTCGGTTCTTCTTCATCAGGTTCAGTTCTCCATTCAGTGTAGAACTGTCCCTAATTTCTGCGTCTCACTTTGGGGGCGCACTCCACTTCCTGTCACCGCCCAAAGCCTCAAGCCGGTTCCCTGGAACTGCCGCCATGTCCTCGAGCTTCTCGGCATCGTCCAGCATCCGCAGCTTTCGCCGCGCAAGTGCTCCAATGTTGCCGAATCGGCGGCTCTGCTGGCGGTGAAACAGCTTCTCGGTCTCCCTGCAGCGGAAGGATCGTATCACACGGGCAGTATACCACGGTGACCGTTAAACGGAGTACGGTAAAGAACAAATCACCCCACCTTGACGGGAGATCAACAGCGTTAGTTGCGGCGCCATGCTGGGCATTCCGTTCCGCACCCTGATCGCCATTCTCTGAACCGCGTGTAATTCCCTCCTGTGCGGCTGATCCCATCTACAGTCTGATGCCTTGTGGTGTGACCCGGCGGGCCGGAGGTGTGTCTGCTGTCCCCGGAAGGGCCTGAAGAGTTTCGCCAAGGATGAAAGACTCCCGACCCGTGTGGACAAACAGACCTTAAATTGCTAGTCTTGAATCAACACAGACAGCAACCAGGCGGTGAGTCCCCTCCCACCGCCACTACGCTGAGTGGAGGCCCCGAGATACCCAGCTCGGGGCCACTGCTTTTTTGTTCCTTCCTTTGTTGAGTCAGGATTGACAACGGCGCACAGATTCCTGCGCCGCTGTTCCCGATCACCATCTGGTTCCCGCTGTAACCAGCCAGGCCGGAGGTGTGTCCGGGCGCCAAGTCGTTGCCATCGCATCACATCTGGCGTTTCGTGGGAGCGAGGATCTCGATTTTCGGAAAATAGCTCCGATAGCGCGCAGCATCGCGCGTGAGCAGGGCAAGGTGGCCGATGGCGGCGTGCGCGCCGATGTAGAAATCCGGCAGAGGCGAGTTCCGCAGGCCGCCGCGGCGGCGGTACAGCAGGAAGCACTTCCCGGCCAGGAAACCGGCTTCCCAGGGCAGGGGTTCGCGCTGATACGAAGTAGTGGGCAGGGCGGCATCCAGAGCTTCGATTGTGGTATAGCCGATGGATACCTCGGCGTAAATGATCGGATTGATGATGAGTGTCGTGTGCTCAGCGGACTCTGCGAGCGCCCTCCCTGACCAGTTGCTCCAGGTCGGATCGTTCGTGGCGACGTCAAGCAGGACGTTGCTGTCCACGAGCACGCCGCGGCAGGCGCTCAGGCGCACCGGCAAACTGGTTATGGCCGGCGTCACTTGCGGCGCTTTCGAGGCCCGGCTTCGCCACGGGTCAGTGCCATGATCTCGTCCGTGTTCATCCGGACGTCCGCAGTGCCGCGCAGAGCATCGAGCGCCAGGCGTCCTCTGGCGCTTTCTCCGGCCTCGCGCCCAGCCTTGCGAATCCGGGCGTGATCTCCGGCCAACTCGAACGCGACCTTGGTATGCGGCAATAGACCTAGGCGGTTACGGATCTCCTGAGGGATGGTGACTTGGCCCTTGCTGGTGACCTGCATGGTAATACTCCTACTGGTAAGTGTAATACACACCTTGCCAAACCATTGCTTAGCCCTTGTAGGCCTCGTCCAGCAGTTCCACCACATGCATCACGCGCTGGCGGTTGCCGTGCAGCCGCACGCCGGCTTCGAGTTGCAGCATGCAGCCGGGGTTGGCGGTCAAAATGATGCTCGCGCCGGTCGCATTCACGGCTTCCATTTTGCCGGCGAGAATCTGCATGGACATCCGGTTTTCAACCACGTTGTAGATACCGGCGCTGCCGCAACAAATATCGGCCGAGCGCATCTCGCGAAACTTCAATCCCGGGATGGCGGCGAGCAGTGTGCGGGGAGCCGTGCGGATGTGCTGTCCGTGTGCCAGGTGGCAGGAGTCCTGGTACGTGACGATGCCATCCACCGGGGTCATCTCGCGATTCAGCTCGATAGAGGCGAGGAACTCGGTCACGTCGCGCATCAGTGCCGAGAACTCGCGCGCCCTGGCGGCGTAGGAAGCATCGTCATGCAGCAGGTCGCCGTATTCTTTGAGCGTGGAACCGCATCCGGCGGCGTTGGTAATGATGGCGTCGAAGCCACCTCGCAGGACGGCATCGATATTCCGGCGCGCCAGCCTGCGGGCATCTTCGCGCAGACCGGAGTGCGCGTGAAGGGCGCCGCAACAGCCCTGCCCGGCGGGCACCACCACTTCGCAGCCATTCTTTTGCAGCACGCGCACGGTGGCTTCGTTCAGGCGCGCGAAGGAAACGTTGGCAATGCAGCCGGCGAGAAACGCGACGCGATGGCGCGTCGAACCCAGCGCGGGAAAAGTCCGGCCGATCTGGCTGAAGAAAAACGGCGGTTCCGCGGATGGCGCCAGTTGCGCAATGTCGCCCAGGCCACCGGCCAACCCCAGAGAGCCCATGGCCCGCATCAGGGCTTTCAGGCCGCTCGCCTGGTACATGTAGAGCAGCGTGCCGGCCACTGTCAGGGCCGTGCGGGATTCCAGCAGATGATTAAAGAAGAAACGGCGGACGTGCTGCGCCAGGCGGCCGCGTGGAACCCGGGCTTCGATTTCGGCGCGCGCATCTTCCACCATTCTCCCGTAGCGCACGCCGGAAGGGCAGGCCGATTCGCAACCGCGGCAAGCCAGGCACAGGCCGATGTGCTGAATATAGGAAGGCGTGATGGGCGCGCCCTCGGCCACCTGCACCATCTGATACACGCGGCCGCGCGGCGAATCCATCTCGAGTCCCAGTTCCCGGTAGGTGGGGCAGGCGTTGAGGCAAAGCCCGCAGTGGATGCAGCGGTCGAGATCGAACTGCCGGGGGCCCAGCCGGGCTGTCTCAGATACGACCATAGAGTCGGCCACGATTCAACAGGTTCGACGGGTCAAACAAATTCTTCACCCGCCGCATGATTTCAAAATCGCCGCCGGGCGCGGGCCACAATTCCAGGGAATGTTTGCACTCCTGGGGTGAAAACTCGATCACGGTTTTGAAACCGCGCGCCACGGCGCGCGAGACCCAGCTTGCGGCGGCCTTGTGCCGCTCGAAATATCCATAACAAACACCCGACCCGGCGCGGGCCAAAGCCGGAACCTCGAAGGCCGCCATCACGCCTTCCAGCTCCTTCAGAGTACATGAGACGCGCACCACGGCGCCATCCGCGTTCTCGCGGAGGAATCGGGGAGTGAAGGACTCCAGGTCGCTCCACAGCCTCTCGGGGCATTCACTCTCGACGGCCAGGCGGCTGGTGATATGCGCCAGCTCGCGCTCATAGCGCCGGACGGATGCGGCATTGCCCGCGGCGCGCACGGCCAGCAGCCAGCGGTCGCCGCCGAAGAAGGGGGTCGCCGCCGGGTTGAGCAAGTCGATGGCGACCGGCTGGAGCACGCTGGCGAGCACCTGGTTACGCGCCGCGATGGCCTCATCCAGCAAACGGAACGGCAGGAGAAAACTTCGCTCCGCGTCGGGAGCCGGCGCCAGTTTGAAATTGACCACCGCGATGGCGGCCAGGGTGCCGAACGAGCCGATCATGAGCTTGGCCATATCCAGCCCGGCGACGTTCTTGACCACCATGCCGCCGGACTGAACCAGTTTGCCTTCGAGCGTGGCGAAGCGCATGCCGATGATCAGGTCGCGGGCGGTTCCGTAGAACCGGCGCCGCGGCCCGCTGCTATTGGACGCGACCACGCCGCCCACCGTGGCGCTCTCGGCGAAGGGCGGATCGAGCGGAACCATCTGGCGGTTGGCGGCCAGCAGGCGGGTGAGTTCGCGCCAGGGCAGCCCGGCTTCCACGCTGATGGTGAGATCGTGCGGCTCATACTCCAGCACGCGATCGAGCGCGGTGGTCGAGATGGCAACGTCGGCGGGTTCGCTCGCGCCCGCCATCAACCGCTTGCTCGAATTTCCATCCAGCGTGATGGTGCGTCCGTGCGCCGCGGAATCGCCGAGCGCTTGGGCGAGCTCTGTCGAGTTTTTCGGCGCCAGCACTAGAACACCAGTTGGCGCAGCAAGCTGGTGAGAATGGTCAGCACCAACGATCCCAATATGGCATTCAGGACCCCCCGCACTTTGAAGCCCGGCGTGAACAGCGACGCCACTTTCAACAGGAAGGCATTCACCGCCAGTTCAAAAAGTCCGAAGGTCAGGATGGTGAGCGGCCAGACCACGACGCGCACCAGGTGGCCAATCGTGAAGTCGACGATGGCGATCATGGCGGTCGCCGCCATGGCGGTCCAAAAGTTGCGGACTTCGATGCCCGGAATGATGCGCGACACAATCCACAAAGCCAGCGCGCTCACAATCCAGACCAAAAGCAGGTGCAGCAGCGGCATAAAGACCTCCGGCCAGAGATAATGATATTCCATGGCAACTTTGTATGCCGGAACCTCCGGCTTCGCATATCCGGCCTGGAAGCCGGGCTTCTATCCGGCCAAGCTTCCGGCCAAACAATTCCTGCACTACTATGCCCAAAGGTTGAACTGCGTGGAAATCAACTACACGTTTCGGCGGTTGCCCTCGGCTTCCACATTGCAGAACTGGGTAGAGGCCACTCCGCCGGGCTTCGTGTTCGCGGTGAAGGCCAACCAGCGCATCACTCACATTCTGCGTCTGAAGAACGCCGCCGAAGCCACCGCACTCTTTCTGAAGATGATCGACCCGCTGCGCAGCGCCCGCCGCCTGGGCCCGATTCTGTTCCAATTGCCGCCGCAGTTGAAGTGCGACGAGGCTCTGCTCCGCGACTTCCTGGCGTTACTGCCGCCGGATCTGCGCTACGCGTTCGAATTCCGGCACACTTCCTGGCTGGCTGAACCGGTCTACGAGCTCTTACGCCGGCGGAACGTGGCGCTCTGCCTGGCGGAATCGGAGAAGCTGGAAGTACCCAAGGTGATCACGGCCGATTTCGTCTATTACCGCTTGCGCAAGCCGGAGTACACCGAGGCCGACCTGGACGCGATCGCCGCCGGAGCGCGGGAGTTGCTCGCAACCGGCCGCGATTTGTATCTGATGTTCAAGCACGAGGAAACGCCGGAGGGAGCGATCAACGCTGAGCGGCTGCTGCGTTGAGAGCCTCTACCGGCTCCAATCGGAGCCGGGAACCAGAGGGCCCCCCGGGAGGGAGCGGTCTTCGCAGAATACGAGAGTTTATTGATGAAACGGTGTACTACGCCGGCTTCAAACACTCCGCGATTTCTTTTTCTTCGATGGCTCCGGTCTTGATAACTCGCCAGAAGGGCTCGGTGATATCCACGGTGGTCGAGCCTTGGCCGCTGCACATGCCGCCATCCACCACCAGGTCGACACGGCCATCCATCATGCCGAAAACGTCGATGCCGCTGCGGCAGGTGGGATGGCCGGAGATATTGGCGCTAGTGGCAATCAGCGGCTGGTTCACCATTTCGATGAGCTTGTTGGCGATTTCCGAGCGTGAGCGGCGCAGCGCCAGGCGGCCGGTGTTGCCGGTCACCTTGAGCGGAATTCTAGCCGAAGCCGGCACGATGATCGTGAGCGGCCCCGGCCAGAAGCGCCGCGCCAGCAGGAAGAAACGGTTGTTCAACTCTCCGGCCAACTCTTCGGCCGCGACGGTGCCCCCGATCAGGATGGGCAGCGAACGGTGCGGCTCACGGCCCTTGGCCGCAAAAACCTGCCTGACGGCGTACAGGTTGAACGGATCCGCCACCAGCGTGTAGAGAGCGTCGGTGGGGATCGCCACTACCTTGCCGCGGCGCACGGCGGCGGCGGCGCGTTCCAGCACTTCAGGCTGCGGTTCTTCCGGATTGATCTCGACCAGGTCGGTAGCCATGCTTTCGATCTCGGCTCGGCTTCAGCGTGGGCCTATGGCCTCGGCAACATCCAGCGCCATCTGGTAGCGGCCGAACGGTGCACTTAATTGTACGCCCTGGACCATGCCGCGGACACGCGTCACCATTTCGCGGGCGATATGGACGCCTTCTTCGCGGGCCTTTTCGGCGTTGTCGACGCCGCGCATCCGCTCCATGAAATATTCCGGCACCGGCACGCGCAGCTCGTTGACCATGAACTCGGCGTTGCGGTAGCTGGTGAGCGGCCAGATGCCGCAGATCACCGGGATCTTCACGTGGGCGATGCGCTTGAGAAATGCCTCCAGAAGGTCCAGGTCGAAGACCGGCTGCGTGACCACGTATTCGGCGCCGGCCTCCACTTTCCAATCGAAGCGGCGGATCTCTTCGTCCATGTTCAGCGCGCCGGGGTTGGCTCCCACGCCGATCAACAGGGCGGTCTGCGAGCCCATCGGGTTGCCGCCGATATCGAGGCCGTGGTTCAGGTTGTTGACGATGTTGACCAGGCCGATGGCGTCCACGTCGAAAACCGCCGTGGCGTCGGGATAGAGGCCCATGCGGGGCGGGTCGCCGGTGATGCAGATCAGGTTGCGGACCCCGGCGGTGTGCGTGCCCAGAAGTTCCGATTGAATGCCGAGTATGTTGCGGTCGCGGCAGCAAAAGTGGTTGACGGCCTCGATCCCGGCGTGCTGCTGGATGAGCTGGCAGGTGACCTGCGAACTCATGCGCGCGCTGGCGCGGGGGCCGTCGGGAACGTTGATGCAGTCGATGCCGGCTTCGGCGCAGCGGCGCGCGCCGGCGATCTCGAGCGACGCATCCACGCCGCGCGGCGGCAGAATCTCCACAAACGAGACGAACTTCCCCTCGGCCAGCCGGGCGCCGAGCTTCGATTTCCGCGCCGCCGGAACGGCCTCGAGGGCGTGCACTTTGGCCTGCGGCTCTTCCACCGTGACCGCCAGCCTTTTTTGCGACGGCTGCAGCGAGCGCGTTTCCGAGCGAATCAGCTTGATGTGGTCGGGCGTGGTTCCGCAGCATCCGCCGATGATCTTGACGCCGGCCCACAACAGGCGGCGGGCGTATTGCGCCATGTATTCCGGCGAGCAGAGATAAATGTTGCGGCCTTCCACGCGCGTGGGCAGCCCGGCGTTGGGCATCGCGCTCATCGGTTTCGAAGAGTACTGCATCATCAGCTCGATGGTTTCGAGCGTGGCCTTGGGCCCGACCGAGCAATTGAGACCGATGGCATCCACCGGCCAGGAGTTCATCTCACGCGTGAAGGTCGCGGTATCGGTGCCGCCCGGCAGGTGCCCGAAATCGTCGATGGTGACCTGCGCGACGATGGGAATCGCGTCGCCGCCGGCTTGACGCGCGGCGAGGACGGCCTCGCGCAGCTCGTCGAGATTGCCGAAGGTTTCCAGAATCAGCAGATCGGCGCCGGCTTCGATCAGGGCTTCGGCCTGCTCGCGGAAAATATCGCGCGCCTCGGTGAAGGAAGTCGGGCCGAGCGGTTCAATGCGCACGCCCAGCGGCCCGATGGCCCCGGCCACAAAGGCGCTATCGCCGGCTGCTTCGCGAGCCAGGCGTACGCCGGCCTGGTTGATGGCCTTCAACTTCTCCGCGACCCCGAAAGCCGAGAGGCGCGCTCGGTTGGCGCCAAAGGTGTTGGTTTCGAGAATCTCGGCGCCGGCCTTGGCGTACTCCTGGTGAATCTGGCGGACCAGGTCGGGCTGCGAGAGGTTCAGCTCGTCGAAGCAGCGGTTGATGAAGACACCGCGGGAGTAGAGCATGGTGCCCATGGCGCCGTCGGCCACGATGACCCGGCTGGACAACTGTTCACGAAACTCCTCGGCACGATTAGGTGTATTCATGGGGAACGGATCGCAAGAGCCGGTTCGGCACGGAAACTGCGATATTTTCGATTTTAGCTCAAAGGCCCAGGAGTGGGACAAGCCTCCTGGCCTGTCAGTTTTGAACTACCGCTCGAACACCAATCCCGCCGAGGGCAGAATCGGGAATAGCTTGTCGAGCGTGATGTAGGCCTGCTTGGTGCTGCTGGTGTAGCCGTTGAAGCTCTCAAATACGTAGTTGTCGCGGTCGGTCAGATTGATCACTTCACCGTAGAGCGTTAGCTTCCACTTGTCGTGCGTCCAGGCTTTATTGACGCGGAAATCGGTGCGTGAATAGAGGCCCAGGCGCAACTGGTCGCGGCTGTTCGAAAGGTAGTAGAGGGTTCCGCTCTGCCGCAGATAACCGGGAATCGGGAAGCCGCTGCCATAGCTCCATTTCAGGCTTAGGTTAATGCTCGGCCGCAGGCGGTAGCCGCCATAAACGTTGACGGTGTGGCGCTGATCGTAATCGGAAGGGAAGCGCGCGCCCGTAACGCCGTCACGCATCCCGGTGCGGCCGAAGGCGTAGGAAACCCAGCCGGTGAGGCGGTTGGCGCTCGAATGTTGCAGGAAAAATTCCGCTCCGCGCGCGTACCCGCGAAGCGAATTCACGTATGGAGGATTGATGGGCGGCGCGAAGACTTTGCCGGTCGGAAGGATTCGCGCATCGTAGAACGGTTGAAAGATCAGATCGCGATCCATGCGGTCGTAGTATTCCGCTCGCAGGCGGGTGCGCTGGCTCAGGCGCTGTTCGATGGCGGCTTGCGCGTGAATGGAGCGCTCGGGCAGCAGGTGGCGGCTGCCCAGAGGCGAAGTCAACTGTGAGATTTCGGGATATTGCGCGTATTCGCCCCATGCCAGTTGGATGCTGGTGGACGCCGTGACGCCGAAGGCGGCCGAGGCCGAAGGTGAAACCGTCGAGACCGTGTCAATGGAGTGATGGTCCCAACGCGCCCCGGCGGTGAAGCGCAGGCGTCCCGAAAAAGCGTTCCACGACTGCTGCAGGTAACCGCCCGCCAGCAGCGCGTTGCCGTTGAAATGGTCCAGCACGCTGGGCGCGGTGACCACGGTCTGGTACTGGTCGGAGAAGCCTTGGTCGCGCAACTGGCGCAACGACCAGCCACCTTCCAGCGGGCTCTTGGAATTCCACATCCAGGTGGCCGAGCCGTTCCAGACCCACTCGCCGTAAAAGCCGCCGCTGGTGGGCAGCTTGTTGGGGTTCTGATCGTTGAATTTTTCACGCATCCAGGCAAAATGGTTGACGATCAGCAGCCGATCCACCGGCGAGTAGCGCCATCCCAGATTGGCCAGCGTGTAGTGGTATCCGGCCGTGACGATGGAGTTGATGCCGAGATTCGTGCCCACACTGGAACGGTTGAGGTCGGAAAAGCTTTCCAGAAAGTAGAGCGTGATGTTGTTCTTGGGTGTGAGGTCGTAGGTGAGGCGCGCCTGCGCATCTTCCAGGCCGAAGATCAGCGTGGTGTCCGGGAAGGTGCGCGCCAGGATGTATTGCAGGTAGCTCTTGCGCACCACCGCCAGCCAGCTTCCGCGCTTCTTCTTGCCGAACGGGCCCTCGCCGATCAGGCCGGCGTTGGACACGCTGGCGGCCAGGCGGAAGGTGGTGCCGGTGCGGCTGCCATCTCGCGTGGTGACGTCCAGAACGCCCGCGGAGCGATCGCCGAAGCGCGCCGGGAACGCGCCCTCATGCAGCTCCATTTCATCCACCATGTCGCCATCGAAGGTGCTGCCCGTGCCGCTCAGATTCTGGCCCTGGATCATGTGAAACGGCTCGTGCAGCAGCACGCCATCCACGTAAAGTCCGATGCGGTCGAAATCAGCCCCGCGAAGCGAGAAGCGGGCGTCGAAATCGTTATTGGATGAGACGCCAGGAAGGCTCTGCACCGCGCGAAGCGGGTCGTCCGCCAGCACGCTGGCCAGGTTCTTGGCATCGTTGCCCGCCAGCACCAGCGCGCTGGGGCTGTCGGCGCGCGCGGCTTCGAACGGATCGGCCTTAGCCTCTACCGTATCGGTCTGGTGAAAGGTGTCGGGACTGAGGATCACCTCGAAATCCTTGATGTCGCCGGCGTCCATGTGGAAGGGCTTCTTAATGAGGTGATAGCCCACGGTCGAGACGTTGAGGACGTAGTCGCCCGGCGCCACTTCCTTGATCGCGAAATGGCCGGTATCGTCGGTAGTGGTGCGATAGCTGCCGCTGCCGAGCAGGATTTCGACTTTAGCCAGGGCCTCACCGCCGCGCGCGTCAACCACGGAGCCGCGCACTTCGCCCGAGGTCTGCGCCCAGGCCGAGCACGTCAGGGCCAGAGCCCCGAAAGCAAGCAGCCGAAGCATGAATACGAATGATGATACCGCATGGCGCCCATTCTGACTTCCTCGACTCCTAGACTAAGTCTAGAAGCTCCAGGCCGACGAACCGTATGCCGCACCCGGCTCCGCCGGCGGCCTCTGGGCCCAGGGGCTCTCGGCCGGCGCCGCCGGCTGAGTTTCCCGCTTCACCTGCTGCCACGCCTCCGCCAGTGTGGCCAGCAACCCCAGCACTTCGGCCAGCGGGTCGTCGGACTGCTGGAAATTCGCCTCCAGCAGCCTCCGCTGCATGTAATCATATAGTTGCGCCAGCCGGCCGCTGATCTCGCCGCCGCGATCATGATCGAGCGCCGCCACCAGTTCCTGCAGAATGGAGAATGCTTTGGTGATCGAACGCGACCGCGCCGCGATCTCTCCCTCCGCCAGATGCCGCCGCGCCTCCCGCACTGCCGCTATCGCGGCTTCGTACAGCAGATGTACCAGTTCCAGCGGATCCGCCGAGAGCACCCGGCTTTCCAGATATGCGTCGTGCGCGTTCTGCCACATTCTCGTTCTCCCCCACTCCCTCTCATCGGCATATCGGGCAGCTTCCTTACGCCTCAGTCTTTGCCCGTCTTCAGATTCGCAGCCAGTTGCAATACGTATTCCGGCGGAATCTGCGCGACCACGTCCTTGGTCTTACGATTGACCACTTTGATCACCATGCGCTTCGTCTGCGGATCTTTCTGAAACACCAGGTCGTTCTCCTGCCCGAACATTTCCGCGCTGTTCAGCGCCTTCACGGCTTGAACCACTTCGCGGTTCTCCGCCGCTTTTTCCGCTGGAACAGGCGTCGCTGCCGATGGCAAATCCTGCGAAATTCGACTCAGAGCGGTAATATCCATAACAGCTCCTCGGGAGAAAACTCGGACCAGGCTCGGTGTTTCCTTTGCCGCCGCCGCTTTCTCCGCACCTTCCTTATCGGCCCGCCATCCGAAAACTGTAAGTCACGAATCCCCCATCCCCGCCGAAGAGTTAAGCAAAAGGACTTTATGCCCAAACCGGTCGCGGTCATCGGAATCGACCCCCGCGAGCTTCGCTGGCTCCGTATGCTCCTCGCCCTGCTCCGGCATCCCGATTCCAGCGTCGCCGAACTCGCCCGCCAGGCCCTCCTCTACCTCACCGAGGCCGCCCATCAACGCGCCATCCCGCGCGCCGAGCCCATCGACCATGCCGGCTAGTGTGCTGTCCGCTCTACACTAAATACTGACAATTCCGGCTGGTCCGACGTAGGGCAGCCTATTCAGGCTGCGGGCGGGATTGCCCGCCCCTCGCCGGTCAATGTGGGTTTTGAAAAGTCTACTGCCCGACCCGGTTGGGATAGTAATCCGGCCGCGTAAGCACTTTATAGGATCCCGGCGGCAGCGTCGGAATCTCTACCTTGATCCGGTGCTTGTCTTTATTCGCCGATACCGCATCGAACTCCGGTGAGTACCTTAGAATGTACTGCGTCGTAACCTCGCCCTCAAGCTCGCCTACCGCCTTGTAGATTGCGGAATTAATGGCGGCCGCATACCCGCCGGTCCCGACATGTAAAGCATAATTGCCTTCGTCGGACGGCTGCGAAAGGAACCCAGACACCTCGGAATACGGGTTGTCCAGCGGATACCATACCCGTCCGCCCGTCGAATGGGTCAGGTTTTCCAACTGGTTTCGGTCCGGATCGTCCATCCCGTAGGCCGCCGTGCTCACCCCGTAGATCGTGACCATTTCCCTCTGCGCCAGCTCGATGACCTGGTCCATCGTATACTCGCTCGCGCTGTCGTGCCCGTTCCCGAATACCACGATGATGCGCCGTGGCCTGTACGGCTCGCCCGGTATCAGCGCGCGGTCCGTGCATGCCCGCTTGATCGCATCGAACAATGCCGCTCCGCCGCCCGGTCTCATCCGGTCCACTTGCGTCGTCAGCTTGTCCGGATCCCAAGTGGTATTCACCAACAGCTCCGCCGTGCTGGAAAAAGAAATCAGATAACCTGTGTAATTCTTGTCGTTCGGGAGCAGGCCCCAGACCATTTCCTTCACGGCGTCCTTGTAATTCTGCCAGTGAATGGTGCTGTTGTTGCTCATGTCCACCAAAAAGCCAATCACCGTGGGTTGCCTTGGGTCGTGGCTGAAGAACTTGATTTTTTGCACCCGGCCCTCGTCCAGGATCCGGAAGTCCGACTGTTCCAGGTTGTCGATAAACTTCTTCCCTTTATCGTCGGTCACCGTCACCGGCAGGATAACCTCCGTTACCGACGTCCGGATGGTCGGCACAGACGTCTGCTGCTGCGTCTGCTGTTGCGCCGGTGGTGGGCTCTGTTGCGGGGAGCCGGCCATCGATAGCAATAGTCCTCCGGCACAGGCAATCCCGGTAGCGCGCAAAATGGTAGTCACGGCGTTGTCCTTATTCTAGCGCGATCCGCCAACTGCCATCCCTCCCCTACTTCACCGCTACCACATCCATCGCGAAACCGGCGTCCATCGAGGGCAGACCCTCCACCGGTGCCAGCGACCCCGCCGGCGGCCGCGCGGCGTCGAAGAATTCCCCCCGCACTTTCCGCACCTGGTCCGCGATGCCCGATGACAGCGCATAATACTGCGCGAACGCCACCCCCCGCGTGGATGTTCCAGCCTGCTCCAGCGATTTTTCCAGCCGCTCGAACGCCAGCCGCGCGTCCTTTTCCGCGAATCCAAACGACACCTGCGAGCCCGTCAGCACCACTCTCGGCGCGCCCACCAAGGCCACCTGCGATTGTCCCGCTTCCCGCGGCAGGCCTTCCGGGTTCAAAACCGCCAGCGGCGCACCTACCTCCCGGCGCAACCGCGCTACCGCTTCGCATGCCGCCAGTGCCCTGGCCGGCGCGCGTTGCGTCTGAATGAAGTCCGCCGCCGCGCCCGGAAACTCTCCGGCTAGCAGCTTTCGCGTCGCATCCAACCCCTCGAGCGAACTCAGAAAACACGTCACCCGCGCCACATCCGCCGGCTTCGAACCCGCCGCTTCGACCGCCACTCGCAGCGCGGCCAGCGATTTCGCCGCCAGCGGCCCCGCCGCGTCCAGCGGACTCTCCGACCACGCCGGTTGCGCCGAGATCAGCGCCAGCCCGTAGCGGCTCATCTCCTTCTTGCCCTCGGCGATTCCCTCCAGCACCACCTGCGCCCCTTCCAGCGGCAACCCTCCCGCCTGCACCAGGCTCAGCACCGGCAGCGCCTGCTTGTGGTCCGTGAAGAATTCGCTCACCAGGTCGCGCACCCGCCGCGCATCGCCCGAACCCGCCACGAAAGCCCGAATTTTCAGAATCGAATCGCCCTTGGCTTCGCGGATCAGCGCGCTTAGCGCGTCGCGGACCTGCTTCGTCAACAGGCCCTTGGCCGAGAGCGGCGTCACATGGAATATGAACTTCCGCGGATCGCCTTCTACCGCCGCGGGAAGGTCCCTGGGCAGTTGCAACGTCTGGGTTTCGTCTTTCTTTTTTTGAGGAAAGGCCAGAAGCCCCAGTCCGCATGCCAACGCGGCCAGCTTCACCCCTTTTTTCGCGACGCGGCCGCGCTCAAAGCGCATAGAATTAGGATTGTAGCAAAGCGACCTTAGATCGCTCGGACCACACCATGCTCCCGACCGACAGCAAGCCGAAGGCATTATCCCAGGGCAAAGGATTCCGCCGCCGGCGCCACCACAGAAGAGCGCCGTGGATTCTGCGCTTCTGGTGGCTGATCCCTCTCGCCGGCATCGCCCTCTCCACTCCATGGATCTCTTCCTGGTTCGCCGGCCAGCCCGCATCGCGCCGCCCGCCTCTCCCCGGCTACATCTCGAGCGCCGATTCGCTGCGCCAGGAATTCCTTTACTTTCAAGGCAAGTCCCTCGGCGATCCGGCCATCCAACAGAATTTCGACCGCGCCTCCGACCTCATGAACCAGGGCGAGTATTCCTCCTCCGCCCTCCTCCTCGAAACCGTCGCCGAATCCGCACAACTTCCCGTCGTCTATAACAACCTCGGCGTCCTCTACGTCAAGCTCAACGATGGCGCCAAGGCCGTCGGCGCGTTTCGTGAGGCTCTCGCCCGCGATTTTGAATATCCTCCCGTCCGCCAGAATCTCGCGCGCTACAAGCTCGGCAATTCCGCCGCCCCGGTCACCCGCGAAGTCGAACCGAACGGCACCGACCGCCTCGCCAACATCATCTCCCTCGGCAGATCCGTCGATGCCGAAATCTCTCTCGACCTCAACGATGTCGATTGCTTCCGCGTCGTCTCCCCGCCCGCGCCCCGCGATCTTCTGCTGGTCGAACTGGCCAACCGCTCGCAAACTCTCGCCCCCCGCCTCCGCCTCTACGATGCCGGCGGCCGTCCGCTGGACTGGTCCAAGGAATCCCAGGACCCCGGAGCTTCTCTCCGCGAAGTCATCGCGCCGCCTCCCAATTCCATTCTCTTTCTCCGCGTTGACGGCGTATTCGATACCGCCGGCGCCTACTCGCTCACCGTCTCTCCCATGAAAGCCTTCGACGCTTTCGAGCCCAACGACGACATCCTCAGCGCCACCAAAATTGGCCTCGGCCAAACCGTCGAAGCCAATATCATGGACGGCGAAGACACCGATTATTATTCCTTCCGCGGCTCCACGCGCGGCGTCGTCGACATTGAGATTCAGAACCGATCCCAAACCCTCATCCCCGCCATCACCACTTTCACCCCTGAAATGACCAACAACGGCTTTGGCCCCAAACTGACTGCTCGCGGCTCCAACCTCCGTTTCTCCATGAAAGTCGAATCCGGCAAGACCTATTACATCCAGGTTTGGGGCCAGTCCAAGACCGCCGGAGGGTACTCCCTGACCATCAAGTGACGCAGCCAGGTAGTGCGTCATGCCCGAACTGAATGGTATTCGTGTGATGCTCGACGAAGGCGTTCGATCTTGTGTATTGAGATAGCAGGAGTTGGCCGTGGAGCGGGCCTCCGGCCCGCAACGCCGGCTTTCCAGCCGGCGGCTGCCGGGCGAAAGCTGGCCCACGCTTGCTAACCAGTTCGAAACCCTACAGTCTAAAGAACAGCCGAATGGAGCCGACCGACGGGACTTATGTAGCTAGGGCGCGGACGGGCGATTCCGACGCGTTCCGCGTGCTGGTCGAGCGTCACAGCCGTTCCATTTTCCGTTTGGCTTATCGTATGACTGGAAATGAACAGGATGCCGAAGACGTAGTCCAGGAGAGTCTGCTCCGTGCCTACAAACAACTCGGCAAATTCGACGACCGGGCAAGCTTCGGCACATGGCTCTACCGCATTGCCGCCAATTGCTCGCTCGATCTGGTCCGCGCGCGCAAACGGCGCGGCGAACACGTATCGCCGCCCACCGATGCCCACGGCGAAACCGAAGACGCCGTTCTCGCCCTCCCGGCCTCCGGTCCCACGCCGGAACGTGCCGCGCTCAGCGGCGAAGTGGCCCACCACGTCAGCGCCGCCATGAATGAACTGAGCTCTACCGAACGCACCGCCTTCGTGCTGCGCCATTTCGAAGGCATGCGCATGGAAGAAGTCTCCCGCGTCCTGGAATGCCAGCCCGGCGCGGCCAAGCACAGCGTATTCCGGGCCGTGCAGAAATTACGGCGGGCGCTGGAGCCCATAGTGAGTGCAGCCAAATGAACCATCTCAGCGAAGAGCAATTGATCTTGCGTTACTACGGGGAAGAGCCCGATGCGCCGGGCGCCGAAATGCACCTGGACGAGTGCGCGGAATGCCGCGAGCTATACGGCTCGCTCCAGCGCGTGCTCAACGTGGTGGAGATGCTTCCCGTGCCGGAGCGCTCGCCGGAGTATGGCGCCGGAGTCTGGCGGCGGATTGAACACCATCTGCCGGCGCGCCGCCGATTGGTCCTTTCACCGTCCTGGCGCTGGGCCGCCGCCGCGGTGGCGCTGGCTTCGTTGCTGTTGTTGGCGTTCCTGGCCGGCCATTTCTATCCGCGGCCGGGCCGCGCCCCCGCGATGGCTTCGGCCGCCGATCCCCAGCTCGGCGAAGGGGTTCTGCTGGTGGCTGTGGGCGATTACCTGGAGCGCTCTCAGACGGTCCTGATCGAGCTCGCCAACGCCAGCTCCGACGGCCCGCTCGACATCTCTTCGGAACAGGAACGGGCCGCCGATCTCATCACCGAGAACCGCCTCTATCGACAGACCGCGGCCCACACCGGCGACGCCGCCGTCTCCGGCGTGTTGGAGGAACTGGAACGCGTGCTGGTGGATATCGCGCATGAGCCATCCAGCATGCCCGCCGCGGACGTAGCAAGGCTCCGCGACCGCCTGCGCGGGGAAGGCATTCTCTTCCAGATTCGCGTCTTGGGCGCAAACGTGAAGAACCAGAAGGAACCGGCCGGGCTGGTGGGGCAACCCGGCGGGCACAAATTATAAGGGGATTGAAAACGCTATGAAGAACTTTCGCGACCTTACCAAAATCGGGACGACAATCGGCGCCCTGTTTCTGACCGCTGCCCTGGCCCTGGCGCAGACCGCGCCCGTGGCTCCGACACCACCAACGCTGCCAGCCGCACCCGCGCCGCAGGCTGCTCCGGCATCCCCGGCAACTCCGTGGCCTGCGCAGCCCGCCGCTCCGGCACAGCCGGCAACTCCGTGGCCCGGCCAGCTCGACCTGGATATTGACGTGCAAAACCTCATGGATCTCCAGCTCGATAAACTCGATAAGTTTGATTTCAAGCTCGACCAGAAGTGGGCCGATGCACAGGAGAAGGCCTTCGAGAAAATGCAGGAAGCGCAGGACAAGATGTTCCTGGCCGAAGGCAAGCTCGAGGGCCTGGCATTTCAGCTCCAGACCCCCAGGCCAATGGCGACGATACCGCCCACGCCCCCCATGCCGCCCATGCCTCCGATCCGGCCCAACGGCCGGTTTGGGGATGATGGCCTCTACCAACGTGGCCTGGCGGCCATCGACGCTCATCACTACGACGAAGCCCTGGAGGACTTCAACCAGGTGGTGGCGCGTGCGGGCTCGCGCACGGAAGGCGGTCTCTATTGGAAGGCCTATACGCTGAACAAACTGGGCCGCAGCGCCGACGCCCTGGCGGCCATCGACCAGTTGCGCAAGACTTTCGCCGGCAGCCGCTGGCTGGACGACGCCAAGGCCCTCGAAGTCGAAGTGAAGCAGTCCTCCGGCAAGGCGGTCTCACCCGAAGGCGAAACCGACGAGGACATCAAGATCCTGGCTCTCAACGGACTCATGCAGTCGGATCCGGAACGGGCCCTGCCCCAGGTGGAGAACATTCTCAAGACTTCGCACTCGCCCAAGCTCAAGCGCCAGGCCATCATCGTCCTGGGTCTCAATAGTTCTCCGCGCGCCCGCCAGGACCTGGAACAGATCGCGCGCGGCGGCAACCCCGATCTGCAGCTCGATGCCATTCGCTACCTGGCTCGCGGAAGGGACACCAATAGCGCCCAGCTCTTCTCGGAAATCTACGCCGCTTCGAGCGATGTCGCCGTGAAGCGCGCCATCCTCAACACCTACACCACCACCAAAGACAAAGACCGGCTCGTGCAGATCGCCAAAACGGAAAAGAATCCCGACCTTCGCAACCAAGCCATCCGCGACCTCGGCGAGATCGATGGACAGCCCGAGGTCTGGCAGATCTATCAATCCGAAACGACTTCGGACGGTAAGGAAATGTTGATCGGCTATATGCAGGAGAACGGCAACCTGGACAAGCTGGTGGAAGTGGCCCGCACCGATAAGGACCCCAAGGTTCGCATGGCGGCGGTGCGTGCCATCGCTTCGCAAAGAGCCGGCAACACGGGCGCCGCGCTGGTCTCGGTCTACACCGCCGAACAGGATCAGCGGGTGAAGCAGTCGATCATCGACGACCTGGCCCCAACCCGCAACGGCAAAGCGCCCAACGGCAAGGCCCTGGTGGATCTGGCGCGCGCCGAGAAAGACACCAAGATGAAGCTGTACATCGTCAATCGTCTCTCCAATCTGGCCAAGTATTCCAAGGAAGCGCAGGACTACTTGCAGGAGATCCTCAACAAATGAAACCGGCGCTGTGCTTGATGGCTGTGGTGCTCTCGCTCGGGGCGCAGCCCAAACTGCTGGTCAACGCCAAGGTGGACAGCCGTTCCGGCGCAGCTCTCGACCGGGAGTTCAAAGCGCTCGTCACCACGCAGCCGCAGCCGGCCTGGATCATGTACGACGTTCCGGCGGTGCGCAACTCGAGCCTGAGCTGCGAATACGTGCGCGATGGCTACTCGTCGCCTGGTGTCATCCACCTGGAACCGCCCGACCATGCCGTCATCCTGTTCCGTGTGGAAGGCAACCTGGTCGGCCGAATTCGCAGCCTCTCGCCGGACTGCGAGATCGACGCCGGGGGCCTTCCGGTTCATTGGCTCACGAACGTGGGGCCGGCTCAAAGTGTGGCGCTGCTTGCAAGCTACGTGCCACAGCGGGAGCTGGATGGGAACGGCGCCCTGGCAGCCATTGCCGCGCACGCCGACGCCTCAGCCGACGCCGCGCTCGATCGCCTGCTGGCCCTCACGCAGCCGGAATGGCTGCGCCGCTCCGCCGCGTCGCTCGAAGCTTCGCAGCGCGGCCGCCATGGCGTGGAGGCGGTGAAGAGCCTGATCTCGAGTGATTCGAGCGACAGCGTCCGCCAAGCCGCCATTAATGGGCTTTCGCGCAACAAAGAGCCGGAAGCCGTCGATCTGCTGATCTCGACCGCGCGCACCGACCGCAACCCGCACATCCGCGCGCTGGCCGTCTCAGCGCTCAACCGCAAATCAGGCAAACCGGTGCTGGACGCCATTCAGTACGCTATCTCGAACGACACGGACGCGACGGTCCGCCGCCGCGCGGTGGACGCCCTCGGCTCGCTGCCCGATGACGCCGGCATCCCGATGCTGATCCAGCTTGTGAAGACGTCGAAAGACGGCGACGTGCGCAAGCAAGCCATGAACAAGCTCGAAGCTTCGCACGACGCAAGAGCGCAGGCGTTCTTTGAAGAAGTGCTGAAGTAACTCGACTTTTTTGGAAGGCCGGTGTTACCGCGTTGTAAAAGTGGGGCGGCCAATCCTGGCTGCTGCCGCTTTTCCAGGCAGCTCTTCGGACTCGGCGAGAATCTCCGCCAACGCCCAGTCCTTTCAAGGGCGCTATGTTACCGCGTCCCGCTGACAAATCGGTTGCCGCGGATCAGAAATCGCAGCGGCAACTCCGCCGCTTGCTTGATGCCGATACGTGGAGTGACTTCGATTTCGAAAGCCACCGGCCGAAGCGGTCTGCGGACCACCAGCTTGCCGCGGGTGACATCGGCCGCGTTGTAAGCGCGCGTGATGGCGAGCGCCATGGTAAGTTTGGCGGGGCCCGATGCCAGTTCCTCGGCCTTGCGCGCGCCCGGCCTGCGCCGCCGCATGAGATCGAGCCCCGCGACCGGTTCGAGGGCGCGAATCAGGACGCATCCGGCAGTGCCGGCCGGCTCGCAGACCAGGTTCAGGCACTCATACATCCCGTAGATGAAGTAGACGTAGGCATGGCCGGGAGGCCCGAAGATGACCTCCGTGCGAGGGGTGATGCCGCTCGCGGAATGGGCCGCCCGGTCGCCAAGGCCGAGATAGGCTTCGGTCTCGACAATAATGCCCGCGGCGCGGCCGTGGACGAGGACCTTGCCAAGCAGGTCGCGCGCGACATCGATGGCCGGGCGGGAGTAAAAAGAACGCGGCAGGACGGGACCGAAGGCCATTCGTCCTTACTGTACAATGGCGGCTGATGCGACTGTTCACGGGCCTCGATCTGCCGGAAGATGTGGTCGGAAATCTCGAGCGGCTGCTCGAAAAACTGCGTCCGGCGGCGCGCATCGCGTGGAGCGCGCCGGCGAATCTGCACATCACCACGAAGTTCATCGGTAAGTGGCCGGATGAGCGGCTCGAAGAGCTGAAGCAGGCGCTTGCGGCAGTCGAGGCGCGGGCGGCGATTGAGGTGGCCATCCGCAAGGTGGGCTTCTTTCCAAACGCGCGCGAGCCGCGCATGTTCTGGTGCGGGGTGGAAGCGCCGGAATTGGCGCGGCTGGCCGCGGACATCGACCACGCCACCGGGCGGTTGGGAGTGGAGCCGGAGAAACGGGCCTATTCGCCGCACCTGACGCTGGCGCGGATCAAGGAGCAGACGGATCTGCGGCGGCTGCGCGCGGCCGTCGAAGGGCTCCCCAATATGGAATTCGGACGCTTCGCGGCGCGCCGTTTCTTTCTGTACCGGAGCCGCTTGCAGCCGGGCGGTTCCGTGTACACTAAACTTGCGGAGTTTCCTTTAACCACGTGACGATGGTAATTCTGGCGGCGGCGATCGCTTATCTTCTGGGCGCCATCCCGTTCGGCTACCTTCTGGTGAAATGGAAGACCGGCGGCGATGTGCGCGCAGCGGGAAGCGGCAATATCGGCGCGACCAACGTGCTCCGCACGACAGGCCGCGCGACGGGCGTGGCCACACTTCTGCTGGATATCGGCAAGGGTTACCTGGCGGTGTGGATCGCCGGTCGGCTCACGGAAGGCAGCCCGGCGTGCCAGAGCCTGGCGGCCTTGTCCGTGATGGCCGGTCACGCTTATCCGGTGTTTCTGAAGTTCAAAGGCGGCAAGGCCGTGGCCCCTTTTGTCGGCGCATTTCTCTGCCTGACGCCGCTGGCGCTCGGGGCGGTGCTGGTTGTGTTTATCGTGGTGGTGGCATGGACCCATCAGATTTCAATGGGATCGATTGTGAGCGCGGCGACCTTTCCACTAGCGGTATGGCTGATTCAGAAGCCGGAACCGGCGGTGATGGCGGCGAGCGTGCTCGCGGGGGGCTTTATTATCTATAAGCATAAGAGCAATATCGAGCGGCTGCACGCCGGTACGGAGCACAAGTTCACGTTTGGAGCGCCGAAGGCTTGAAGAACCTCGCGATCATCGGGGCGGGGAGTTGGGGGACGGCTCTGGCGATGGCGTTGGGGCCACGATTTGAGCGCATCCGGTTGTGGGTTTACGAGATCGATCTGGCCGCACGGATGGCCGCCAGTCGCGAGAACGACGTTTATCTCGCTGGGTTCCAACTACCTGCCAATGTGGAAATTACCAGCAACCTGGCGGCGGCGTTGCAGGACGCCTCGATCGTCTTAAGTGTGGTGCCCTCGCACCTTGTGCGGAACCTTTACGAGCAGATGCTGCCGCACTTGACCGAATCGATGGCGTTCGTCAGCGCGACCAAGGGCCTAGAGAACGGCACACTGCTCCGGATGTCGGAGGTAATCACCGCCGTTCTGTCGCCGCGAATGGTGCCATTGGTGGCTGTGATCTCGGGACCCACCTTCGCCAAGGAAGTCGCCGCCCGCCAACCAACGGCATTAGTAGTAGGATCGGCCGATCCAGCTTTGGCCGGACGCGTTCAGGAGGCCTTTTCAGGACCGGTATTCCGGTTGTATACCTCTTCTGATACTATTGGCGTAGAAATTGGAGGATCGATCAAGAATGTCGTTGCCATTGGCGCTGGCGTATTGCATGGGTTGGGGTTAGGAGATAATCCCATGGCGGCATTGATAACCCGGGGTTTGGCGGAAATGACCCGATTGGCGGTGGCGATGGGCGGACGCGCGCAGACCATGGCTGGGCTGGCCGGTCTGGGCGATCTGGTCTTGACTTGTAATGGAGACCTGAGCAGGAACCGCAGGGTGGGGATCGAACTGGCACACGGCAGGAAGCTGGATGAGATTGTCCACTCCATGAGAATGGTAGCGGAAGGCATTAAAACTACAAATGCCGCAGTTGATCTCGCGAAGCAGTATTCGGTGGAGATGCCGATCGCCGAGCGGATGTTTGAGATGATGCACTCGGACTTGGCCCCGCGAGTGGCCATCCAACGGCTGATGGAGCGTTCCCTGAAAGGCGAATAACCGCAACCTGCGATGGAAAAACGGGTTCAGACAGATATGGGGGCTTTGGCAATGACCCTGGACTACGACGCGGAGTTGATGCTCCGGGTCAAGGACGGGGATGGAGCGAGCTTCGGCGTGCTGCTCGAAAAGCATCGCACGGCGGTGGTTCACTTCCTGTATCGGATGGTACAGAATCACGCGGTAGCCGAGGAGTTGGCGCAGGAAGTTTTTCTGCGCGTGTACCGGTCGAGGGAGAGTTACGAAGCGAGCGCGAGGTTTACTACGTGGTTGTTCCGGATTGCGACGCATCTGGCCTTGAATGCGCTCCGGGATGGGAAAAACGAGAAGTTTCAGGAAAGGCTGGACAGCGAATCGCCGGATATGCCGGCGAGGCAGGTTTCCGACGCGCGGCCGACGGTTGAGCAGAGGATGGTGTATCAGGTTCGGCTGGATGAAGTGCGCCGGGCCGTCGCGACGCTGCCGGAGAAGCAGCGCGCCGCGGTGTTGATGCACAAGTACCAGGAGATGGAATATTCGCAGATTGCGAAAGTGTTAAGCTGTTCGGAATCCGCGGTAAAGTCATTGCTATTCCGGGCGTACGAAACATTGCGCGCCCGCTTGGCCCATATGGCATAGGGAAGGAAGAGATCGACATGAACTGCCCGATGGAAGCACGGCACGGATCGGAGTTGCTGCTGGACTATACGGCGGGAAGGCTGGAGGCTGGAGAGGCCATGGCTCTCGAAGCGCATCTGGAAAGCTGCGCTCGCTGCCGCCAATTCGCGCAGAGCCAGAAAGCGGTATGGCAGGCTCTGGAAGCGTGGGAAGCGGAGCCGGTTTCGATGGATTTCGACCGCCGGCTGTTTGCCCGGATCGAGCAGGCGCCGGTTTCGTGGTGGGAGCGCCTGACGGGACAAGCGATGCACCATGCCGTGCCGGTGGCGGCGGCGGCTGGTGTCATGATTCTGGCGGGGTTGATGCTGGAACATCCGGCGGCGACGCCCGTCGCGCCGCCGCGGGAATCGGCGCAGGTGGAGACTTTGGGTCCCGAACAGGTACAGAGCGCGCTGGACGATATGCAAATGTTGCGCGACTTTAACCACCTGGTGCGGGCGGATAGCGCCGAACCGAGGATGTGACGGGCATGAAGCGCTGGCTTGAGTTGGGAGCAGTGCTGCTGCTCGGAGCGGTTGCCGGTCTGTGCGACGACCAGAAGCCGGCCGCGAAAGTGCCGCCGCCGCCTCCGCGGCCGGCGGTGAAGGCGCCCGCGAAGAATAACGCGGCCAAGGGCGGAGTGCCGAAGGCCGGCGTGCAGCGCCTGGTGAATCCCGCGAATCCGGCCACGCGCCTGTTTCGCATGGCTCCGGAGCAGCGGGAGCGCGCCTTCGAACAAATGAACCCGCAACAGCAGGAGCAAGCCCGCAAGCTGGTCGGATGGTTCGACGGACTGCCGAGGGAGCAACAAGCCATCCAGCTACGGCGGATCGAGCATTTTGAGCAATTGCCGCCGGAGCAGCGGGTGGAAGTGAAAGGGCTGATTAAAGAGGCTCAGGAATTGCCGGAACCCCGGCGGGTACTGGTTCGGCAGGCGTTGATGCGGTTGCAGAATCTGTCCGACGCGGACCGGGACCGATTCCTGAACAGCCCGCAGTTCAAAGCGCGCTTTTCCGCCGAGGAGCAGAGGTTGATCACGCGCCTGGCGGATGCGTGGCTGCCGCCGTTTTGACAGGGCTCCTTTTGGGCCGCGTTCCAAAAGATAGGCTAGAATCGGTTCAGGAGACTGTGGATGTTCGCACGCCCATTGATCGCCATCGCTTTCGCAGCCGGGCTCCTCATGGCGCAAGATGCGGTCCCACTGGCGCCCGCCGCCGGCGAGTATACCGTCGCGGCCGGCACCAAACTGCCGCTCAGCCTGATCAATAGCGTCAGCACCAAACATAGCGAACTGGGCGACCGCGTCTACCTGGAAACGGCTTTTCCCATCCTGGTGAACGGGCGCATCGTCATTCCTGTAGGTAGTTGGGTCATGGGAACCGTGACCGAAGTGAAAAAACCCGGCCGCGTCAAGGGCCGCGGCGAACTGTATATCCGGTTCGACAACCTCACACTGCCCAACGGCGTCACGCGCGAATTCCGCTCGCGGATGGGCGGCATGGACGCCGGTTCCACCGGCGAACTGGATCGCGCCGAGGGCAAAGTGAAGAGCGAAGGCAACAAGGCCGGCGACACGCGCACCGTGGCCGAGACCACCGGAGCCGGAGCTTCGGTCGGCGCCATTGCCGGCAACGCCGCCGGCCACGGCGCCATGGGATTAGGGATCGGTGCGGCCGCCGGTGCGGCCGGTGGATTGATTTATGTGTTGGCATCGCGCGGCCCGGATGCCATCGTCGCCAAGGGCAGCACCATCGAAATGGTGCTCGACCGCGCCATCAGCTTCGACGAGCGCGACCTGGATTTCACAAACCCGGTGCCGCGGCCGCTGGGCAAGGGCGGCGTCTAGCGTCTGGTTCCTTCGCCTGCCCCATAAGACAATTCAATCCGAAATCGCTGAAGAAGGACACAACAAGCGCGAATACGGACAGGCCCTTCATGATGCGTACCTCCGCACACTCCCGATACGCAAGCATAACTCACATTTTAGGGGTACGCGCCCGCAAATCGACCACCGTTCCCCGATTTCAATACACGGCGAAGCGTTCTGGACGAAAGACAGGTTTATCGTACAAGTGCATTAGGCCACCTTCCGCGTCTGCACGATCCCTACGGCCCGGAGCGCTGCTGAAACCAGTTCCTGGACGGTCTTCTTGTTGCTCGGGGAGAACCAAAACATCGGTTCCCTGCGCTGGTTGATGGCCGCTATCCGTGCCGCCTGTGGGTTGTCAAAACCAATGCGCACCTCATTTGCCTTGGCGCTGATGACCCGGATGGACCGCATGGTTAGTCCGCGCCACATCAAATCACGGATCGGCTGCAGGCCCCCGGGCGGCCTTGTAGTCGGGATACCCGCGGTGCCCGTTGCGGCCGGGCTTTAACGGCTTCGCGGGCGCATCCTCCACGTTCTTGCCTTTGTGGATACGCGCCGACACGTCTGCGATCACCAGGTTGCCGATGACCGCCATCTGTTCAGGAGACAACGGCCGATATACAAACCGTGCGCTCATGGGTAAGCCAATCTATTGGCGCCGTTGCCGGTCCGACAACCGCATCATCCTGGCTTCTTCCGGACTTACCTTGTTGGGGTCCGCTTGCTGCTCCCGCTGGTAGCGATCCCGCTCATCCTTGAGGATCTGGAGCCCCACCACTTCTTCCGCCGTAACGTCGCTCCATGAGACCGCGAAGTTATTGCAGGAGAACTCCAGCTCAAGCACTCTCTCAAACAGGTGCCCCGTTCTCGAATAGGTCGCCATCAGCGCGATCGTGGGATTGATGCTGGCCCGTTTCGTCCCGTTGATCTGCGCGGCCAATGAAGCGGCGATCGAGGAGGTCGTGTCGCCGGGTTGGACCAGGTAATCGTAAAACGACGTTGCTCAAATAGACGAGCTGCACCCGGTCGTACACCGCGGGCGTGCCGTTGACCGTGAACGTCTGGGAAGCCGCCGCCATGCCGGTGGCGGATGTCGCCATGGGGCTGGAGAGAGATGGTGCCGGGCGTTTCGGACTTGGTGATGTAGCTGAGCGCGCCCCAAGGGACCAATTGAAACTTGCGGCTGACGGGGTTCTGCGCGTTGGTGATCGCGAGGTCGAAGCAAAGCGTGACGCCAGCGAGGGAGAAGTCGGGCAGGTACTTAGTGGTGAAGAGATGGCCGAACTGGTCGTCGGCGTCGAACAGAACCAGGACCGCGAAATCGGCCTGATCGCTGAAGACACCGCTGACCGTGAACCCTGAGGCCGAGGCGTTGTTTAGGGACGCGGCACACCCGCGGCGGTCGAAACCGCGGAGGTACATCGTGCGATGCGGATCCAGTTTGGAAATTGGCTCACTCATGCTATTCGGTGGGGGGTAGCCGTTGCAAGCGAGGGCTCAATTCGGTTCGGCTCAGGAATCCAACTTACCCCGAGATCGGCGGGAAGGCTTCAGGCGTGGCGGCACTTCTACGGGACCGCCGACAAACCAGCCAGGTGGATTCGTAAGCGCTGCCGCGTTTCAGCGTGAGAGCTGCGAGCATCGAGCCGATATGAACAAGTGTCAACTCCCGCGACGCGATACCAAATGGTTCCTCTTGCTGCACCAGCGCAGACTGCATTGACGCTATACTCTGTTGAATATGTCTTCCAAGGTATTAGCTAAGCAACTCTTGTTCGCCTTGTTAGCAGTACTGGTAACACAAGCGCGCTTGGCCGCTGCCTCACCCGTAATTTCCAAGGTCGCCAACGCCGAGGGCGAAGCCGCCGTCATCGCTCCCAATACCTGGGTCGAGGTGAAAGGCTCCAACCTTGCGCCCGCCGGCGACACCCGCATCTGGCAGACCTCCGATTTCGTCAAGGGACAGATGCCGGCCAGCCTCGACGGGGTCAGCGTGACCGTCAATGGCAAGAGTGCCTTTGTCTATTACATCAGCCCGAGCCAGATCAACATCCTCACGCCGCCCGACGCCATGAGCGGCTCCGTCCAGGTGGCGGTGAACAACAACGGCGCCACAGCATCGGCGACCGCGCAAGCCGCCACGATGTCGCCGTCCTTCTTCGTGTTCTCCGACGGCCAGCATGTCGCCGCAGTGCACCTCAACGGAACGCTGGTGGGAGCGTCCAGCCTGTCGGTGCCCGGCTATCCGTTTGCCCCCGCTCAGCCGGGCGAGACCGTGGAAATCTTCGCCAACGGATTCGGATCAACCAGCACTGCGGTGGTCAGCGGCTCCTCCACGCAATCGGGCACGCTCTCGCCGAATCCGACGGTGACTATCGGCGGTGTCCAGGCGCCCGTCAACTTTGCCGGTCTGATCTCGCCGGGGCTGTTTCAGTTCAACGTTTTGGTCCCGTTGAACGCGCCCGGCGGAGACGAGGCCATCGTCGCGACTTTCAACGGCCAAACTACGCAAGCGGGAACGCTGTTGACCCTGACTGGAACCGCTCCGCCGACGTCGGTGACCTTCTTTGTCGCGTCCAACGGCAACGATTCCTGGAGCGGCACCCTTGCAGCGCCCAACAGCTCGTCGACCGACGGTCCCTTTGCGACATTCGATCATGCCCGTGCCGCTGTGCAGGCCCTCAATAAAAACGGATTGAAGCAGATCTCGGTCCAGTTCCGCGCGGGAACGTATGATCTGCCGGCCACCGTGAACTTCACCTCGGCGGACTCGGGATCCGCGAACCTCAGCATCGTCTATCAAAACTACCCCGGCGAGACTCCCGTTCTTAGCGGCGGAATGCGCGTGACCGGTTGGACCAACACGTCCGCCAACACCTGGAAGACGACGCTTCCGGCGTCCACACGGTATTTCGAGAATCTGTTTTACAACGACGTGCGCCGGCTGCGGCCGCGGCTGGGGAGCTCCGCCGGGAACAACCTCGGCACCTACTACCGCGTCGCCGCGACCGTGTATCTGAACGCACCTGGACCGCCCGCCGCGGCGCCGGACCCCAATTGCTCCATCTACGTCGACGGCAGCGGTTGGGAGTGTTTCGATCGGTTCCAGTATGCCGCCACCGATCCCATCTCGGGCGCGTGGAAGAACCTCGCTCCGGCGGCCGGAAATCTCTGTGGACAGCCTGCGGGAAGCGCCCCGCTCGCGGGCAACGTCGAGCTGATCATCTTCGAAAAGTTCGAAACGGCCAGGATGCGCATCAGTTGCGTCGATACGGCCAAGCGCATCGTCTACCTGACCGGGCCGACGCTGGTGAATGCGGGCTTCTATACGGCCCTTGGTTACATCCCGTCGCACCGGTATCTGGTGGAGAACATCGAGGACTCTCTGGGCCCGCCCGGACAATGGTTCCTGGACCAGTCGGCGACGCCCTGGACGTTAACCTATCTTGCCAACGCGGGCGAAAATCCGAATAGCGACACGGTGGTCATTCCTCAGACGGCGCAGTTGCTGGTCGGGTCGAACCTGCAGTACGTGACCTTCCGAGGCTTGGCCTTCGAGCACGACAACCACACCGTTCCGGCGGTGGGCGAAGATCCCGACGTGCGCCTGGACGTGAGCGCGGCCGTGTCCTTCCAGAATTCGCAATACATCACCTTCGATTCCGGTGTGGTGGCGCACACGTCGGGATCGGGCCTGGACTTTACGACCTGCGACAACGCAACCGCGTCCCCATCCTGGTGTGTTTCGACCAGCACCACCGCGGTGACCGCAAACAACGCGGTCCAGAACAGCGCGTTCTATGACATCGGGGCGACCGCGGTGCGCGTCGGGTTGCCCGGCAACGCCGACTACAGCGAAGCAAATGTCCCGCAGTTCACCACCGTGGCAAACAACGTGGTCGAAGGATACGGGCGCGTGTTTCCCGGATCCTATGGAATCACGCAAGGCGACGGCCACAACAACACCTACACCCACAACGACGTCTACGACGGCTATCGCGCCGCGGTGGGCATTGGCTTCCTTTCCGGGTACACTTCGCACACGCACGACAACGTGATTTCGTTCAATCACGTGTATAACCTGATGCAGGGAATCATGAATGACGACGGTTCGCTCTACATCAATGCTCTTAACGAACTGGCCCCCGTGCCGCAGGGCAACAAGATCCTGAACAACAAGGTGCACGACGTGAGCGACGCCTCGGCGCTCGATTCGGATGGCTACGGCGGCGATGGCCTCTATATCGACAACACCACCGGAGCGGTCGATGTGGAGAACAACCTCGTGTATCGGGTTTCGGGCTCGGGAATGAGTTTTGCGCGATCGCCCGGCGCGGCGAACCAGCCAAGCACGATTAAGAACAATATATTCGCCTTCGCGCGAACGGCGATGGTCCAGACATATGATCCCTACCCTTTCGGCGTTCCCACAAGCGTAAATCAGATCTTCACGCTGAGCAACAACTTGTTCTATTTTGATCGGACCGCTGCGTCATCGCCCCAGTTTTTCGTGCAGGGCGGCTGCACCTACAGCGGAGGATTCGCCTTCACCGCCTGGCAGCCATTTGCGAGCAACCTTTACTGGCGCACGGACGGCGGCTTCGCGACGGACCCCCAAGCGTTCCATCAGCAGCCGGCGGAAGTTTCCGCGGGAAACTTGTGCTTTGGCGCCGGGGCTCAATCGAAGTGGGTCTCTTATACCTTTGCCAACTGGCAGAAGTTCGGCGAGGACCCGCAAAGCGTCGTCCAAAATCCGGGCTTCACCAACCCGGCCTATCCGGCGGACGATTTCTCGCTGACTAAAGGCTCTCCTGGAGTTGGCTTCGTCGCTTTCGATCCTTCGCAAGCGGGGCGCTCCAATCCGGTGATCAATCCGCCCGCGGTGCCGGCGACGTTCCCAACTAAGACGTTCAACCCGGCGACGGATTTTTGAGAGTCTACCTGGGAGGCGTGCTGTAGCGCACTGCTCCTTCACAAAATCCACCCAGGCCAAGCCGTTGAATAGGAAGTTCACCGTCGCGACCAGTGGTACCTTTGAAAAAGTTTGGAGTCGAGCAGGGTCGAAACTAATACATGTCGCGGGGGTGCCACCCAGCGGTTTACATGAACAGCGTTGGGACTAGCGTCGAGAGAACCGGCCTTTCTGGGCGAGCCCCGTGAGCAGCGCCTCGTAGGCATCGGTCACCGCGTCCCAGGAATAGAGCGCGCGCACGCGGTCCATGGCCTTCCGTTGAAACTCGGCGCGGCGCTCTTCGGGCATATCCAGCACGAACTGTAGCTTCGCCGGCAGCTCTTCGGGCTCAAAGGGGATACCCGCGTCGCCGGCGACCTCGGCGTTCTCGGGCGTGTTGCGATAGAGCACCAACGCCCCTCGGCCCATGGCTTCGATCAGCGCCGGGTGCGTTCCACCTACTTCGGTAGCGTGGATGTAAGCGAAGCAGTGCGAGCCAAGCTCGTGATAGCCCTCCCCGTAAACCGCGCCGGGCAACACCACGCGAGCGTCACGTGTGTCGCGCACGCGGCGGATATATTCGTGGGCGTATGGTGCGTCGCCCACCAGCGCCAGCTTGAAGGGCGTCGCGATCCGTTCAAATGCCTGCCGCACTTCGAGCGGATGGTTCTCCGGCTCCATCCGGCTCACATAGAGAAAGTAGCGGCCGGGTTCGAGGCCCAGCCGCGCCAGAACTCCGGCAGTTGCGGTCTTGCCCGCCGCGGCGCCGTAGGGAATAAAGGTGGTCGCCTTGCGGTATCGCTCCAGGTAATACTTCTGAATGGCGAGCGCGTCGGTGACCACCGCGCTCGGGCAAAAGGTGGCGAGCCATTCGGAAGCCAGGTACCAGGCGCGGGCCGCGCGATTCCACTTTTTGCGCCTGCGCTCGATGCCGTCCACGTTGAGCGCCACCGGCATGCCGAAGAGGCGCGGCCACGCGGTAAAGACGGCGTTGGCGCCGTTGCAGTAGAGCGCCACGTCGACGCGATGGGCCAGCAGGTGGAGCGTGGAAAAGAAGGTGTGCACGATGGTGTCGAAGTACTTGTGGCGGATGGTGGGGAGATAGCGGAGCTCGACGCCGCGGTAACGCGGTTGGGAATAGCGTTCGCGGCAGTAGACCGTGACTTGGTGGCCGCGGGCGGCCAGGCGGGTGAAAAGCTCTTCGGCGAAGGTTTCGAATCCGCCGTAGTTGGCGGGGATGCCACGCGTGCCGAGGAGGGCTATGCGCATTGCACTTCTGACTTCTGACTCCTGACTTCTGACTTCCATCCGTGGCGGAACAAGGGCGAAGCCCTTGCTTACGTCTTGGCAGTTTCGGAACGCGAGAGCAGGCGGATCATTTTCTTGGGCGGCTGTTTGCTGGTGGGCGCGTATTGAAACCAGCTCGCCATATACTTGTCGTCCACGCGCAAACGCGCTTGGATCATGCGGCGTTTGGAAATGACGCGCTTGAGGTTGGCGCCCAGAAACCAGAACGCCTTGAGCGAGGTGTGCTCCCAGAGCAGGCAGCACATCACCACCACCAGATCGCGCGAGGTAATGGAGAACCAGTTCCGCCAATAGAGATTCGGGGAAATGTTCTTGATGCGCATCAGGAAGCGGTTCTTCACCGAGTGCATGTTGATCTCCGGCGGAAGCGCGCGGCGGTTGCCGGGAAGAACTTTGCGCACGTGGTAACCGCGGGCATAGGGGGCGTACAGGCACTTCCAGCCCAGCAACTGGGCGCGCCAGGCTACGTCGGCGTCCTCGCGATAAACGAAGAAATCGGTATCGAAGAATTCGCCATCGAGCGAAATGTCTTCGATCATCGTGCGGCGGTATAAAGCCGCTGCGGCAGTGGCTCCAAAAACATACTCGTATTGCAGGTAGTGGCCATTGTCGACTTCCTGGCTGCCGCGATCGAGGTGGCGCAGCATGGGGTTGAAGTAAATGCCGGTGGAATCCACCACGGGCTTCTCGGGGATCTCGAAGTGCGAGGTCATGGTGAGAAGCTTGCCGCACACCGAACCGATGCGCGCATCGAACTGGCCGGCGTCCACCAGCGCCTGGATGAAGTTGGGCAGCAGCAGGACATCGGGATTCAGAGTGAGGACCCAATCGCCGTTGGAGAGTTTGATGGCCTGATTTTGCGCCGCGGCGAAGCCAATATTTTCTTCGTTGTAGTAGACGTGGCAGCGGTCTTCAAACTGTTCGAGGATGTCGATGGTGCCGTCCGTGGATGCGTTATCCACCACGATCACCTCTTTGAGGGGGTACTTCTGGGCCAGCACCGATTCAAGGCAACGCTTGATGAACCGGCCGCTGTCGAACGTAACTATCGTGACGGAGACGAAGTCGCTTTGCGCCATGAACAAGAACCTGAGTGTCCGAGCTTTTTATACATCCTTATAGATAGTCCCGAGATCATTTGGAGCCGGACCGAAGCGGTCCGTCCCCCCAGCCGAATAAAAAGCAACGGCTGGCGTGCCGCACGACTTTCGCGTAAGCTGCCAGGGGTTGAACACTTTGGTGCAGAACCGATTCCCCAAGACCACGCAGCAGCGAGCCCGCCACAACCGCCAGACAAACCACCCGAAAGGCAAGCGGGCGGAAATGTTTGGCTGAATACCTTAGTAGACTACCATACCAGTAAACGCGGCGTTTCTCTACTGATAGCTTCTGGATTGTGTGACCTCCCGCGTGAATCGCCACGGCGGCTGGGACGTAATATAGTTGATAGCCTCGATCGGCCGCCCGCCGGCAGAAATCCACATCCTCAAACCAGAGGGGGAAAAAGCCCTCGTCGAAGCCGCCCAACTCGAGCCATACCCTCCTCGGGACCATCAGAAACGCCCCCGCCGGCTGTTCTACCTGGAAACGGGCAGAATAGTCCATGCCCAAACCGCGATACCTCTGGTTCACCGGGTTGTTCGGCCAGAGCTTGTTAAGCAATAGGACTTCCAAAACCAAGGTGGCCGCCGTGGGAAGCTGGCGGACCATGAATCCAATTTGCGGGCGGCCCTGTGGGTCGAGCAAACAGCCGCCGGCGCCGGCCGCCCCGGGCATGCAGCAGGCTTCGCGGAGCGCCTCGAGGCCGCCCTGCAGGATGGCGTCGGGATTCAGCAATAACACGTATGCCGAGTTCAATGCGGCAAACCCCTGATTTGCGGCAGCCGCGAAGCCCCGGTTGGCGGGATTGGCGACCAGGCGGACCTCGCGGCGGGCGGCTTCCGCAATGGTGCGGTCAGCCGACTGATTATCGACCACCACGATCTCGGCGCCGGTGGGGAGGATGGCGTCGAGACACGGGCCGATGTGCGCTTCCGAATTATGGGTGACGACGACGATTCCAATATCGGACATGTGTCACCTTGTCCCGCCTCCGGTTAAAAGAAAGTACAACTTCCAGTAGGAATCGAATCCGGTCGAGGTCTGGAGATCGCGGATCAGTTGCTCATTGGAGCGCAGCAATCCCTCCAGGGTTTCCGGTTCGATCGGGGGACGCCCCGCGCGCACGGCCGACGCACGGCGGAGGCCCTGGGCGATGCCGCGCAACCAGGAGAAAACCGCGCCGTGGCGAAGCGCCAGCCCACCCCACAGGAACTGGGCGATGGCGATAGGCCATAGCCATCGCCAGAAAAGACGCCGGGGATAGTGGCGCGCCACTAGAAAGATCTGGTTGCGGGCCATGCGGCGGACGGTTTCCGGATGCCAGCGGCCCAATGCGGCACTGCCCTGGTGCCAGGCGAGCGCGCCGGGAACGTACAATCCGGCCAGGCCGCTCGAAGCGCAGCGCAGACCGAACTCGACATCTTCCAGATAGGATTCGAAAGCGGCTTCCAGCGGGCCGATGCGGCCGAAGAGCTCGGAACGCAGGAGCACCGCGGTAAAAGGAGGCGACCAGATCTGCCGTTCGACGGAAAAGATCGGGCCGTCTCGCCGGCCGCTCCCGACGCGCCAGGCGGTGCCCCCCCGGCTGAGCGCATCGAATGTGCCGTCGATCTGGTCGTTCGATCCGGCCACCAGGATCTTGCCGGTCGAGAACCATGCGGAGCCGGATTCGGCGGCGGCGGTGAGACGCGCGAAATAATCGGGGGCCAGTTCGACGTCGCTGTTGAGGACCGCCAGCCAACGGCCGCGGCTTTCGCGGATGCCGCGGTTTACGGCTTCGGCGAAGCCGGCGTTGCGGCCCATCGGGAGGATGCGGGCGCCGCGGGCGCGAGCGGCCTCGGGAGCGCCGTCCGTGGAACCGTTGTCCACCACCAGCCATTCGGCGGCGGGCAGGGTCTGGGCCTCCAGAGTGTCGAGCAACCGCTCCAGCAGAGGCCGGCCGTTCCACACCGGCACGATGGCTGAGATGCTCATCGGAAGAACCGCTTTCTTACCAGAAAAGCGAGGTTGTGGATGCCGTCGCGCCAGGGGTTGAGCTTGACTTCACCCAGGCGGGTGGAATACAGAATCGCGATCTCGCCGAAGCGGATGCGGCGGTTGCGAATGGCCTCGATCTTGATCTCTTCGGAGAAAGCCATGCCGTCGGCTTCCAGCTTCATGTGTTCGAGGATGGAGCGGCGCAACACCCACATGCCGGATTGCGAATCGCGCACCCAGCGAAAGAAAAGGATGGAAGTGGCGAGCGAGAGCGCCAGGTTGCCGAACTTGTGTTTGAAGCTCATGGCGCGGGAATCGCGGACGGGGAAACGCGAGGCATTCAGGAAATCGACATCGAGGTGGAGAAAAGCCTCGAGCAGATAAGAGACGCCGTCGATGGGGTAGCTGTGGTCGCCATCGAGGGTAATGATAAGATCGCCCGTGGCGGCCGCGAAGCCGCGGCGGTAAGCCCGTCCATAACCGCGCAGCTCCTCGGTGATGACTTTGGCGCCGAGGGATGCGGCCACCTGGGCGGTGCGGTCGGTCGAGCCGTTATCGACGACGATGATTTCGTCCACAAACGGCGGCATGGCGTGGAGCACCTTGCCGATGCCCTCTTCTTCGTTGAGGCAGGGGATGATGACCGTGATGGATTGGCCTTTATACATGGGCGGGAAGCATCGGCCCGGCGCCAGGGGCGGGCAACCGGAAAAAGCGGCCCGACTTTTTGGCGGCGGCCGGCGTCATAATAAAACAGATGATGAAACGGCTATTGCTTCTGCTGGCTTCGGCCGGCGTAATCATGTGCGCCGACCTGGCGGACGTGCGGCGAGTGTATGTGCTGCCGATGTCCCATGGCTTGGACCAGTACATCGCCAACCGTTTGACCAACGACCACGTCTTCACGATCGTGACGGACGCCAAACTGGCGGATGCGGTGCTGACGGACCACGTGGGAACCAGCTTACAAAATAAGCTAACTGACTTGCTGCAGCCGGCCCCGGCGGAAAAGCCGGCGCCCAAAGCGGACGAAAAGGACGCGCCGAAAGCCCCCGCATCGCTGGCTGAATCGATCAGCCAGACGTCCCACCCGGCCGATTCCTCGTCCATCGGGCGGAGCAAGGGCACCATATTCCTGGTGGACACGAAATCGCGCCAGGTGGTGTGGTCGGCATACGACCTGCCCAAAGATTCCAGCTCCAAAGAATTGGATCGCACAGCCTCCGATATTGTAAGCCGTATCAAGAGGGACCTGAACCCGAAGAAGAAATAATTCCGGCGGGCTTGGTGGGGCAGGATGGTATCCTGCGCGCCGGTTGGCAACCGGCGCTGGTCGGCCATTAGCAAACGTCGGCAGGCGGGTTATCAACCCGCCGCAGGTAACCTGCCCCGCAAGACCGCGACCAAGGCGGGCGCCTACCAGGACTCTTTCCCATGCCGATCTCCCCAATTCGTCTCGCGATGGAAATTCCCTGGCCTGATACCCGCCACAAGCTGACTGAGAGAATACTTCCGACGTTGGGGTCGCAGCACAATGCTTCCATCTCCAACAAGAACGAGCGACAGTCTATCGCCTTCCGTTAGCCGCGCCTCTTTGACAATCGCCTGCGGAATCCTGACCGCCAGACTGTTTCCCCATTTCGCCACGTGCGTATCGTTCGACATATGGATCTACATTGAACATACACGGCAACCGGGTTTGCCCACAACGGGAGACCACCGGACTCCCGGTGCGGAATCCCGGTACGAAGCCACCTTGCCCGTGATCCGATAGAATGGACCAGAGGACATCACACATGGCCACACTGGATTGGTCGCAATGTTCGGCGGTGGAGAGTGTTCCAGGGAAAGTTAGCGGCGCTTGGGTATTTCGGGGGACGCGTATGCCGGTGGCTGCCGTCTTCGAGAATCTGGAAGATGGCATGAGCATCGACGAGCTCGTTCAGCTTTATGATGGCCTGACGCGGGAACAGGTTCAGTCGGTTTTGGAGTTTGCGGCACGGAGCCTCGACGTTCCGGCCATGGCCGGCTAATGCTTGTCCTCTTCGACCAGGGCACACCGGTTGCAATCGCCAAGTTTCTCGTGGGGCACTCGGTGAAGACCGCCAGGCGACTGAATTGGGATACACTTGCCAACGGCGAGTTGCTGAATGCAGCCGAGCAGGCGGGCTTTGAAGTGCTGCTCACGACCGACAAGAATCTCGCTTACCAGCAGAATCTGAAAAGCCGAGGAATCGCGATCGTGGTTCTGGGCCGAAACAGGTGGTCCATTGTGAGAGCCGTCGTACCGCAGATCGTAGCGGCGGTCAATGCTGCTCTTCCCGGCACCTACACGCTAGTTGAAGTGCCAGACGTATAGAGGCGGTACGCCTGCTATCGCCAGGAAGCCAAGCATCGCCGGGCAACTGGACCGATGGAAAGGTCCTTGCCAACGGGGGTACGATCAGCGCGGTTTGCCCCTCCGGTCGTTGGGGCAGGAGGATCCGAGCCTTATCCGCCTCGCGGTGCTACACGCATTCTTGGGCTTCGATCTCCGCGCCTCATCGAGCTTGTCACCGTAGGTTCGCTCCGGCGAATTCGCTCAGCGGGGCAATAACTTCGTCGTATCTGCGGGCATTGCCAAGCGTGTATTCTTTGGCGGCGCCGTCAGGGATCGGCACATAGACAAATTGTCCAGTCGCGGGATCAACTGGTGCGTTCCACCCACCATAATCATGATCGACTCCTATCCTGACGAGAATGGCGTTCATTTTCGTTTCTCTTCCACCAACGCGCGGTAGCCATCCACCAGCTTGCGGGTGATCGCCGTCATGTCCCAGTGGGCTTCCACTTCGGCGCGGGCGCGGGCGGCCATCTGAGCTGCGGCTTCCGGATTTTCCAACAGCGCGAGGACCCGCTCGGCGAAGTCCCTGGGGCGATCGGCCAGGGCGCAGAATTCGCCGTCCTGGCGAGCCAGGCCTTCGGCGCCGAGGGTGGTCGAGACCGCCGGAATGCCGGCGGCAAAGGCCTCGAGCAGTTTCACGCGCACGCCGGAGCCGCTCAAAATCGGGCAGACAAAGACGGCGTAGCGCGCCAGAGGCTGGCGGACGTCATCGACCAATCCCAGCATTTCCAGATGGCCGGCGCTGTCGGCGTAGGTGTGCGGCGGAGGAGGATCGGAACCGGCGATTACCAGGCGCACCTCGGGGCGGCGGGCGAGAATCAACGGCAACACGTCGCGCACGAACCAATCGAGAGCCACGCGGTTGGGGTCGTGGCGGAAACTGCCGACGAACAAGAGGGTAGTGGGCTCGCGGCCGGAGGGGCGGAATTCATATCGCGAGGTCATGATGCCGGCGCGCAGCCCGGCACGCACCCTCGACCCCAGGCGCGGCAGGAAGGAAAGCAGGTAGCGGCGATTCTCCGGGGTGCAGACCTGCACCTGGTCGAAACCGGGCAGGGCGCGCAGTTCGAAGCGCAGCGCGCGAAGGTATTCGATGCGGGCCTTGATTTCATCGATCACGCCGAGTTGATGGCCCAAGCCGCGGCCGATGGACTGGAAGTAGACGTCGTGCTCGAAGAGCGCAGTCGCGATGCGATAAAACGCGCCGCGATACTGCGACATGGGCATATATTCGAGCTGCAGCACGTCGATGCGGCGGCAGTAGAGCTGGCGGTGGATGAGCCACTCGAAATCCTGATTGGCGAATTCGCGAACGGCGTGGGGCGTGAGCGAGGCGGTGCCGGCGGGATGCCCGGTGGGGCGGACAAGCCAATCGGCGGAAGCGCAGAACGCGCGCAACTCTTCGTTCTGCCGGGCTTGCTCGGGCGAATCGAGCAGTTCGACCACGTGCACTTCGGCGAGCTTCACCATTTCGAGCAAGGTCTGGTACATGAAAACGCCGCCACCGTGCACCGGCGGGCAGATGGAATACGGGGAAACGAACAGGACACGCAAGTCGCGCGGCGCGCGTTCCATGGGAGCGAAGCGGTCGCGGAAATAGCCGCCCAGGGGGCGCAGAAAGGCTTCGGTGTCACTGATGCAGGCGAGCGAGCGGGCGCGCCAGCGGGAGCGCATGGCGCCGGGCAATTGAAGAAAAGCGCGCCACAACGCTAAAGGATTGGGGCGGCCGGGGACATCGCCGAACAGCACGCTGAGGACTGCGCCGCACCAGGCGAAGAAGAAGTGCGCGATGAGGCGCGGCCACTCGTGAATGTTCTTCCAGCAGAACAACAGGAAGTTTTTCTTGAGGACGGCTTGGATCTGGTCTTCGCTGAAGCGCTTGCCGATGGTGCCGCGGTGCTCGTGCCAAGCCACGCTGCGGGGCTGGTAGAGGACTTTCCAGCCGCGCTTCCAGGCGAGATATCCGATGTCGGTGTCTTCCAGGTAGAAGGGTGCGAACAGCTCGTCGAAGCCGCCGATCTCGAAAAACTTTCTTTTGTCATAGGCGCAGGAACCGCCGCCGCCATAGGCACAGGGGTAGAGATCGTGGATGGCCGGGTCGATGCGGTGGCGGACGCGCAGCGCGCCATCCTGCCACCAGCTTTGCGTGAGGCCGGTTTCTTCGCGAAGCTTGGCGGGATCGCCGAAAAAGATCTGGCAGGAGACCGAAAAAACGCTGGGGTCGCTGAAGCCTTCGAGGAGCGGGGAGAGGAATCCGGCGTCGACGCGCATGTCGTTGTTCAGCAGGACCACGATGTCGTTCGAGGCGGCGCGAAAGCCGGCGTTGGAACCGCCGCCGAAGCCCAGGTTGGCGGTGAGCCCGAGGAGCTTGACTTGAGGGAATGCGGAGCGGACAAATTCGGCGCTGCCGTCGGAGGAGCCGTTGTCGACGACCACGATTTCATTGGCCGGATTGGCGGCCAGCGCGGCCACCACGGAGGGCAGGAATTTCGCGAGAAGATCTTTGCCGTTCCAGGTGGGAATGACGACGGAGGCAGCGGTGGCGCGAACCGGCTGGGTGGCGGCGGCGGCGCGGGGCACGAGCTTGTGCAGCAGGTCTGTGACGGCGAGCGCCAAGGCGCCGATGAACACCAGAAACGGTGAAAGCAGGAGCAGCGGGAGCGAGCGGAGGAAGCGTTTCAGGAGCGGCATGTCAACTGGCCGGCATGGTGGGGCCAAGGCCGACCTTGTGGCCCAGCTTCACCCAGCGGGAAGCACGGAAGAGCTCGACCTGTTGGGCGAGTTGGGCGGCCTCCGCCTGCAAACGGAGCGCCCACGCGGTGCGCTCATCGAGTTCCTTCTCGGTGTGGTGGAGCGCGTCGACGGCCTTCACCAGCTCATCGGTCTGCTTTTTAATGTCGGCGGTCTGCTTCCTGATTTCGGCGGTGAGGTCGGTTTCCACGCGCAGAGCCCACTCGATCTTGGACTGGATATCCTGTTCCAGGTTGGCGATCTTGGCCTCATATTCCCGGGCCATGAGCCGGGCGGCTTCCTGATCGCGTGCCAGTTCTTCCTGCAGTTCGGCGACGCGGGCATGGCGGCCGGCCAGTTCCAGGTTGAGTTGTTCGGCCCAGCGGTTGCTGGCTTCGAGTTCGGCTTCCACTTTGGCGCACTCCCCGATGGACTCGGCAAGCGAACGCTGGGTGTCGGCGAGCCAGCCTTCCTTTTCGGCGACCTCACGCATCAGAAGGTCGATGTGGCGCTCTCGCTCGCGCAGGACGTTGGCGGCGCGGGGCACGTACACAAAAGTGGGATTGCCGATTTGCGGACGGCGGGCGCAAACGGCCACGAAGAAGTGGGAATCGTCGGGCGCGGGCTCGCCGGCATCGACGCGCACTTCGACGGTCCCGCCGGCCTCATGCGGCTGGAAGGTGACTCCCTCGATGTGGTTTTCAAGGAATAAAGAAACGTATGGGAAGACGGCGTTGAGCTCCTGGCGGAATTCGGCAAAGGTGAACTCGTGGACGTGAAACGGGTTGGCGCCATGGGGGCCGCGCGATTCCGTGTAGTAGAGCTTGTTGGGCGTGGAGACCACCAATTGTCC
>Ga0209039_10000461_pt1 | contig 39567 bp, 27 predicted proteins | sample BogFormECP12_OM1_FD_188238 | JGI IMG/M metagenome (GOLD analysis project Ga0209039, IMG submission 188238) | Bog forest soil microbial communities from Calvert Island, British Columbia, Canada - ECP12_OM1 (SPAdes) (version 2) | ecosystem: Environmental > Aquatic > Freshwater > Wetlands > Bog ...
TGGAAATCGCCATCGTTCAGGTGCTGGGGGAAGAAGCCCTGCGATATGTCCGGAGAAATCGACCTTCCGCTTCCTGATGCGGGAAGCCTGAAACGCGGGCGCTTCACTTACTTTCCGGTGGTGCCCGGCCGCCTGGAGTTCGCCATCGAGGTGCGCCAGGCGATTCTGCGCCAGCGGCCGCAAATCATCGCGCTCGAATTGCCGGCCACTTTGCAGGGGGCCTGGATGCGCGCCGTGGCGCGCCTGCCCCAAATGTCGCTGATCTTCTACCCGGACGAGACCGCGAACCTGGACCAGGCGATCTACGTGCCCATCGAGCCCGCCGACCCGTTCACCGAAGCCATCCGCACGGGCCTCGAAATTGGCGCCGAGATCGTGTTCGTGGACCCCGACGCCGGCCAGCGCCCGCACCTGAAAGACGCCTACCCGGACCCCTACGCCATCCGTCATATCGGCCTGGCGCGGTACATCGAGGCGTACCGCGTGTACCCGCAGGCGCGCTCCGAAGAAATCTCGCGGCACGCCGCCGGCATCGCCTGGAAACTGCAGGGCGCCGACCCCCTGGCGAATGTCCTGGTGGTAGTGTCGCTGAACCTGCTCGACCCGCTGCTGGACGCCATGGAGGAACCGCAGGCGCAGCCCCTGGCCCGGACGCAGCGCGAGGGCGTCGAGCTTTTCAACCCGCACCCGGAATCCCTGGCCGAGATCGCCCTCGAATATCCGCTGCTTCAATGGCGCTATGAGGAGTTCCGCCGCCTTCCCTCGGACTGGCGCCTCATCGACCGGCGGCACGCGCAACTGGCCGTCTTCCGCGAGGCCGAGAAGCAGTACGAAACCTCGACCGGCGAGCGCATCGCCCACTGGCAGAGGCGCCTGCTGGCCCGCTATACCCGCAACCTGGCGCTGGCCGCGAATGAACTTTCGGCCGGCCTGTTCGACCTGGCCGTGGCGGCGCGCGCCGTGGCCGACGACAACTACGCCTGGGAGGTATGGGAGGCGGCCGGCCGTTATCCGCCTCAGAACACCGCGTCGGACCTGGTCACGGTGCGCGTTTCGGGCGAAGAGGTGTGGATGGATACCAGGCGCATTCGACTCCGCCGCCGGTTGCCGAACCCCAAGCGGCGCCTCCGTCCTTTTGCATTGAAGCCGCGCAAGAAAGAGAAATTCCCCGGCGAATGGGCCAGCCAGTTGAATGGCGCCGGGATCTGTTCCTACCCGCCCGAAGACCTCGTCATCGAAGACTACGGCCGCTTCCTCAAAAAGAAAGGCAAGAGCATTCTCTCCGAAGAACGCGTGCTCGTCGAGCCGTTCACCACCTCCATTCTGGATGGCATCGACATGCGCGAGACCATTCGCAAATGGTACGAAGGGCGCATTTACGTGCGCCAATTCCAGAAGATTCGCGGCGAGGTGGGCGCGGTGGTGGTGATCTTCGATGAGGATCGCGATAACCGCTACCCCTACCTGACCACTTGGCTGGGCGAGAACCAGAACGAATCCGACATGGCGTTTTACTCCACCTTCCCCTTCGACCACCTGGTGGGGCCGGGCATGGGACGCGCGGAGTACGGCGGTTTCCTGATGACGCTTCCGCCACGCCGCCTGTACGACGTGTGGCAGGACGCGGATTACCAATTCGCGGAGTCGAAATCCGAGCGCTTACTGCTCGCCGCGCTCGACTATTCGGTCCACCGGCACGTAGTTTACGTGGCCGCCAAGCCGCCGCGTTCCATTTTCAAGACCATCGCCTCGCGTGCCGGCCGCACCATGGTCTACATCCCCATCGGCCAGCTTTCCCCGACCTCTCTGAAGAAGATTCGCGTGGTCCACGTGCTGGATGGCTACGATAAGCGCGAACTGGCGAAGGATTATCTGTAAGGCCGGCGTCTTTACCGGTCTTCGAAATTCCTGAAAGAAACACTATAGCGTCGGAGGCTGCCTGCCGATAAATATCTTAGCCACGAGTTGGCACGCCGAATGAGAATCGCTGATCGAAGTCTAACGGGCGCCGCGCCCGCCGAGTCTGGGCGAGCTTCCGAAACCCAGAAGCCGAACCGCAACCAATGGGTCCAGGCTGAGACCGCCGCAACCGGCCAAGCCGGCGATCGCGTCGAGCTTTCCAGCACCCTGGAAGCTCTTTCCCGCGCCATCGCCGCATTTGGATCCGAGCGCTCCAACCGTGTGGAACTCCATGCGGTGCAATATCAGAGCGGGAACTACCACCCCGACTCCACAGCCACTGCCCACGGCATAGTTTCCGAGGCATTGCTGGCGGGAAGCTAGGGGCCAGACGGCGTGGTTTCGTGCTTTTTCGGAGAACCACTCCCTGAGGAGCCGTGAAAGAAACGCCCGCAAGCGGGCGCGGCAGGCGGAACCGCCTGCCCGACCGCTGAGAATGCGGATCTTGTTGTGGTGGCGCAGGCGGTTCCGCCTGCGTAGCTGGATTCCTTTACGGCTTCTGACGGTCGCACCTCAGTCGAAGACGTGCGGCACAAACTGGCTGGCGTTGGTGGTGATGGGAGTGTCCGATTCCCGAATGCCCATTCCCGCCGAGGCGTTGCCTTCCTCGTGTCCGATCACCCAACTGCCAATCACCGGGTACATCCCCTCGAAACTTTTCAACTGCGCCGCGTCCTGGTAGATGAAGCCTTCGGCGCCGTAGTTGCCTCCAGTTTCGACGTCTTGGCCCGGCCGGTGCAGGGTGATGTTTGCGCCCTCGCGCCCCCACAGGGGTTTCCTGACCCATGACAGCATGAGGCCCGGGCCATCCCAGCTCGCCTCCAGCAGGTTGGGATGGCGCGGGTACAGCTTCCACAGCACGGGCAGGATTCCTTTGTTCGAAAGCAGGATCTTCCACGGCGGCTCGATCCATAGCGTGCTCGCCGTGGCCAAGTGCTTGCCGAACTCTTCCCGCACCATCCACTCCCACGGGTAGAGTTTGAAAACGGCTCCCAGAGGCCGATCGTCCGGCCCTACGAACGTGGCGCCATTCCACCCGATCTCATCGATCGGGAAAATCGACGCCGTAAGTCCCGCCTGCCGCGCCGTGTCCCGAAGGTAGGCGACCGTCATCCCGCCTTCAGCGTCGTCCATCGAGCAGAAGTCGATGCCGCCCCCCGGAAGAGACGGCGCCAGTTCCTTCCACCGCGCGACGAGCCGCTCATGAATGGAATTGAATTGGCCGCGCTTGGGGAACGTGTCCCGCAACCAGCGCTGCTGCGCCACCGCCGCTTCCACCAGCGAGGTGGGGGTATCGGCTTCGTATTCCAGGAGCTTCGGCGGGCCGGAACCGTCATATGCGAAATCGAAACGCCCGTAGAGCGAGGGCGGCCGGGCTTCCCACGATCTCTCGATGAGCGGCCGGGCGTTGTCCGGTATCCCCATCCGGTCGTAAAGCTGGTGGTCGATGATGTGCTGCGCCGCTTCGAGCGTCATCTTTTCAAGCTCGTTGGTGGCCGCCTCCAGCAGGTCCACCTCCTTGGCTGTGAATTCATAGAAAGCCGTTGGCGTCGCCGCGATCCTTCGCATTGTTCCCCCGTTCCATGGCCTATCCTACCGCGGCGTAAACGTCGACGACGCGCCGAACCGCATATAATTGCCGTACGCGATTCTCAAGCGGATGCGTTGCCCCCCGGTGCGGAATTCGAGCGTGTCGTCGGCATAGGTGTATACCGGAAACCAGTGCCGGCCGTCGACCGCTTTGCGGAGGGTGGTGAAGCGCGGGAACAGGTTCTCGGTCTTGGTGGTCCGGATCTGCGGCACGGCTTGGCCCTCCAGCCGCACAATGTTGTACTCCTTCTTGTCCACCCAGATCATCCCATCGAACAACCTCTGCCCCGCGAGGATCTGGCGCGGCCTCACCTGGAGCACCCAGCACTCCACGTCATCCATGGTCTCTTCGCCGCGGAACTTCGTCTCGTAATTCCAAAGCCGGTCTTCGGTCAGCACCAACGGCTGAATCTCGCGGATGTCGCGAAAATCTTCGTCTGTTAAGAGGAGGTATTTCAGCCGGTTCTCCGGCTTCCCGATGGCCTCTTCGGTGCGCTCGTGCTGGGGCGAAAAAATAATGTCCCGGACCTCGCGATACGCCCCGCGAGCCGCGCCATGGTCGTCCAGTTCGTCGATGGTGACGGTCTGCCGGTACATGTATTCGTTGCGCTCGGCCTCGGTTTCGGTCTCGCGGCGGGCCACCAGTTGGGCGAGATTGGCGGGAGGATCTTGAGCGCGCGCAAGGGGCGGGAAAAGCGCCAATGCTAGAATGAAACCGATGGCGAAAACGCTCGGCGGCTTCCGGGCGGCTGTGCTGATCGGCTGGATGGCGCTGGGCGTGGCGGGCGTTCTGTACGCGCGGCTCAAAGGCATTCCAAGCTGGGCGGCCGTGCCGGTGATGGCCGCCTTCCTCGTGGAATACCCATTCTATCTGGTTCCGGCCTTCCCCACCCTCCGGGAGCGCCTCGCCGGAGCCCGCCTGCCCGGCTTCCTGCTGGCCTCGACCGTGCTCCCGTACCTGGTCTGTTGCTGTGGCGCGGTGGAGTTTCACTGGATCGGCCTGGTGCGCCTGGCCGCGCTCTCGCTGGCGCTGTGCCTGTGGTACGTGGTGCTGCCAGCCAACGCCCTGACGGATATCGGCTTCCTCGCGCTCATCGCCGGCGTGATGCTGGGCAGGTACTTCGATTCCATTTATCCCAAGCCCTACCCAGGCGTCGATGCCACCTATCTGGGGAAGTTGGCGCTGATTCAGATGACCGTCATGACCCTCACCCTGGAGCGCCGCATACAGGAGACGGGCTACGGCTTCCTGCCGAAGTGGAGCGAGTGGCGCATCGGCGCGCTACATTACTTGTATTTCGTGCCGATCGGGCTGCCGCTTGCGCTGGCGCTCAAGGCAGTCCGCTTCGCCGCGCCCCAGCCCGTCTGGGTGGTCGCCGGGACGTTTCTCGGCATGTTGTGGGTGGTGGTGCTGTTCGAGGAGTTCCTGTTTCGGGGCGTGCTCCAGCAGTGGATCGAGGAGTGGACCTGGCGCCCGACGACTGCTCTGATCGTCACGTCGCTCCTGTTTGGTTTGGCTCACCTCTGGTTCCGCAGCTTTCCCAACTGGCGGTGGGTACCGGTGGCGGCCGTGCTTGGATGGTTCTGTGGCCGGGCCCGCAACCAGGCCGGCAGCATCCGCGCCGGAATGGTCACGCACGTGCTGGTGGTTACGACTTGGCGGGCGTTTTTCGCGTAGGGCGTGCCTAGACTAAATGATCCATATAATCAATGCCTTACAAGGAATTGGCCCGCGCGGCACAAAATTTCGACAAAAAAATACAGATTTTTGTTGCTTCCAGAATCGGAATCTATTATTATTGGAAGTAAGCCGGGGAGGCAACTCCCACCAAAGCGAGACTAACCTCTAAATAAAGACCCCTGAAGCAATCCTCCCCGGCGCCCGAAAGGGTTAGGGTCTTCCAATAAAAAACGAAAGTGATGCATTTTCCTGCGTCTAGTGCGGCATCGGCGGGGGAAACACCCGATGCGAGTCTTGGCGGCTGTGTTTTTGCGCTCACCGAAAAAACACCGGCGACAAGATCGCCGGCGCCACGTGATATGATGACAGATTCGTCCCGGAAAGACTGCCCCGCATGAGGATGCTCACGGTTCTCGGTTCGACAGGGTCCATAGGAACCAATACCTTAGACGTTGTTCGGCGGAACCTCCACCGCTACGGTGTGCACGCGCTGGTGGCCGGCCAGAACGTGGATACCCTGGCGGCCCAAATCCTGGAATTCCGTCCCAGGCTCGCGGTTGTCGCAACTTCCGACGGTTTGGCGCGTCTGTCAAGTAGACTCACGGCGTCTGGTCTGGCTCGAAGCGCCTGGCCCGAGTTGCTATGGGGTGATGCGGCGCGTGTACAGGCTGTTACCGCCGCGGAAGTCGATACGGTGATTTCGGCAATCGTCGGGGTGGCGGGCCTGGAGGCCACTTACGAGGCTGTCCGACTGGGTAAACGGGTGGGGCTGGCCAATAAGGAAGTCCTGGTGTCGGGTGGCAAGCTGGTGATGGACGCGGTGCGAGAACACGGAGCTTTGTTGGTGCCGGTGGATAGCGAACACAATGGCGCGCACCAGTGCCTTCGTGCGGGCAACCGTCAAGAGGTGACCAAGTTGATCCTCACGGCTTCCGGCGGTCCGTTTCGAAACACACCCAAAGAAGCCCTGGCATCCGTTACGCCGCGGCAGGCCCTCAATCACCCTACGTGGAGAATGGGGAACCGCATCACGATCGACTGCGCCACCCTCATGAACAAGGGTTTTGAAGTCATCGAGGCCTGCTGGTTGTTCGATTTCTCTCCGTCGCAGGTGGAAGTGGTCATCCATCCCCAGTCCAGCGTGCATGCCATGATCGAGTACAGCGATGGCAGCGTGCTGGCTCAGATTTGCGCCACCGACATGCGGATGCCCATTCAGTATGCGCTGACTTATCCGGACCGCTTCGAAGCGCCGGTGCCCAAGCTGAACTGGGCGGAAGCGCGGAAATGGGAATTCCTGCCGCCCGATTTCGACAGGTTCCCGCTGCTCAAGCTGGCTTACCAGTGCCAGGAAACCGGCGGGTCCGCCACCTGTACCTTGAACGCGGCGGATGAAATCGCCGTGGAGGCCTTCTTACTGGGGAAAATCGGTTTTCTGTCGATATACGAGATTGTATCGGAGACGCTGTCGAAGATGCCGTCCTCTACGCCCCACACGGTTGGCGATATCCTGGAGATTGACCGGGAGTCGCGAGCCATGGCGCGCGAGATGGTGACGGCGCGCGCGGCGGGTCCCGTGACCGCTTGAGTCCGTATGCTGCTAGTCGGTGTTGAAAACATAATCTGGCTGCTGGTCCTGATCGGGGTCATGATCATGATCCACGAGTTGGGGCATTTTTGGGCGGCCCGCTATTTCGATGTCAAGGTGGAGACCTTCAGCTTCGGGTTCGGCCCGCGGCTGTTCGGCTTCCGCCGGGGCGAAACGGATTACCGGTTTTCGGCCGTTCTGTTTGGCGGCTACGTCAAAATGGCCGGCGAACAGATCGGGGACGAGCACGCCGGCGATCCGCGCAGCCTGCTCGCCAAACCCCGCTGGCAGCGCCTGATCATCGCCTTTGCCGGGCCGTTTATGAATGTGGCCCTGGCCGTCGGCCTGCTCACCGGCCTGTACATGGTGAAGTACCAGAAGATATCGGACGCCGATATGCAAGCCATCATCGGCCACGTGATGCCCGATTCACCCGCCGCCAAGGCCGGCATTCAGGATGGCGACCGAATCGTCAGGCTGGGCGACAAGCAGAACCCCACTTGGGAAGACGTGGGGCTGAAGGAAGTCGAGGGCGCATACCAGCCCATGTACCTCACCATCGAGCGCAACGGCCAGCGCTTCGACACCGTCGTCACGCCCACCATGGGAGAGCGCTCGGGCGTGGGATTCGCCGGCTGGGATGAGAGAGGCGAGGTTCAGTTGGGCGAGATCACGCCCCATCTGCCCGCCGAGAAGGCCGGGCTCAAGAAGGGCGACCTGCTGATCTCGGTGAACGGACAGCCCATCCATTCTTTGTTCAAATTCCAGGAGATCACCCAGAACAGCGGCGGCAAGCCGGTGGAGATCGATTTCGAGCGGAACCATGAAAAGCGCCATGTCTCGGTGCGGCCGGTGTTCGCGGGCATCGACGGTCCCGAGCGATGGATGATCGGGGTCATGCCGCAACAGAAACTGAACCTGATCACCACCCGGCTTTCCTTCCCCGACGCCTTTCATGAATCGCTCCGGCAGAACGGCAAGGGCGCCTTGCTGATTGTGCAGTTTCTCAAGGGAATCGTGGAGCGCCGCATGTCGCCGAAGAACCTCACCGGCCCCATCGGTATTGCGCAGCTCTCCGGCGAAGCTGCCCGCGAAGGCCCCTCGGCATTCATGATCCTCATGTCGATGGTGAGCCTCAACCTGGCCATTTTCAACCTGCTGCCCATCCCCATTCTCGACGGAGGCGTCATTTTGATGCTGTTCGTGGAAATGGTCATGAAACGGGACCTCAGCCTCAACGTGAAGGAAGCCGTGTTCAAGGTCGGTTTTGTCGCCATTATGGTGATTGTGGCATTCGCCATTTACAACGACATTTCGCGAATCCTGCCGGCGGGCTAATCCTCGCCATGCACTGTACCTCCGTTCGCCAGAGCGATCTGCCACACACCTCGCAGCTCCTTACGGACGTGTTGTATCATCCCGATCGCACGGCCGCTTTTTACCGGCATCCGCTGCGCGATCTGGCCGCTTTCCAGGCCGCCGCGCGCGAGATCCAATTCTCCGACGAGCGCCGCGCCGCGTTGGTGGCGGCCCTGCGCCTGCGCAATCCGGCCAGCCCCGCCCTGGACCGCCTGGCACAGCCGGGCACACTGGCGGTGCTCACCGGGCAGCAGGTGGGGCTGTTCTCCGGGCCGGCCTACACGGTCTATAAGGCGCTCCACGCCGCCCGGCTGGCCGAGTGGCTGACCGCTAACAGGGTCCCCGCCGTGCCGGTCTTCTGGCTGGCCACCGAAGACCACGATTTCGCCGAGGTCAACCACGCCTGGGTCTTCGATTCGGAGCACCGGCCCGTCAAACTGGAAATGCGGCGCTCGACCAGCGCCCAGCCCGTCGGCGGAGTCGTGCTGGCGGACCCGCCCCTGCGCGAACTCCGCGCTGCCTTGAGGTCTCTGCCGTTCGGCGACGAAGTGGCCGACCTGGTGGAAGAGACTTACCGCGGCGGCAGCACCATGGGTCAGGCGTTCGGCGAACTGCTGCGGCGCGTGTTGGCGGAGTTCGATATTCTCCAGGTGGACCCCATGCTGCCGGCGTTCCGCGAGCTTGCGGTGCCGGCTCTGCGGGCCGCCTTGGAATCCGCGCCCGAGTTGACCGCCAGCGTCCTGGATCGCAACCAGACGCTCGCGCACGGCGGATACCACACGCAAGTCCACGTCGAGGACCACACCTCCTTCGTCTTCCTGCTGGAGAACGGCAAACGCCTGGCGCTCCGGCGCAACGGGCGGGAGTACACTCTGAACGGCCGCCGCTTCACCACCGCGGAGTTGATGGATCGCGCGGCTTCGCTCTCTCCCAACGCCCTGCTCCGGCCGGTGGTGCAGGATTCCATGCTGCCCACCATAGCTCTCATCGGCGGCCTGGCGGAGATCGCCTACCTGGCCCAGTCCGAAACCCTCTACCGCGCCATTCTGGGACGCATGCCGGTGGCCATGCCGCGCGCCGGTTTCACGATCCTCGACAAGCGCAGCCAGAAGCTGCTCGACCGCTACGGCCTGGCGCTTCCGGATTTCTTCCATGGAGAAGGGCCGCTCGCCGAGCGCATCTCCGCCAAACTCGTCCCGCCCACGCTGACGGAAGCCATGCGCGAGACGGTGGCGTCCGTGGAGACCGCCGTGGGGCGTCTTCGCGGCGAGATGGCGGGTTTCGATCCCACCCTGGCCATGGCGCTCGACCGCGGCGCGCGCAAGATTCAATACCAGCTCGCCAAGATCCAGCGCAAAGCGGGCCGCGAAGCGCTACGGCGCGATGCCAGCGCCGCGCGCGACGCGGCATCCCTTTATGGGCTGATCTATCCCGAGCACCATTTGCAGGAACGCATCTATACCATCCTGCCATTCCTGGCCAAGCACGGTCTGGATCTCGCGGGCCGCATCTACCAGGCCATTCAATTGGACTCGACGGACCACCGGCTGCTGGCGGTGTAGCGCCGGCGATCTTGTCGCCGGTGTTCTTCCCAGTCCAGACAACCCCACCGGCGACAAGATCGCCGGCGCTACTGCAGCCGCGGGCGCATCTGCTCGTTGGAAATGAGGCCGTCGAAGATGGCCAGCACCTGCTTGCGATAGCTGTAAACACGCCGCAGGTTCTCGCGGAAAGAGACTTCAAAATCGCGGGCGGTCAACCACTTGTCCAGCATGGCCCGCGGCACGTCGATATCCTGCCGCAGCGTATCGACATCGTGTCCGCGCAGGAAGAGTCCATAGAAGAAGGCCGCTTCCCGCTGGGGCGCCAAGGGATCGAAATCGTCTCTCGCCATCATAAGAACAGCAGCGAAAATGCCAGTATACCGATGCCCCCGACTGGACGGCAAGTCCCATTCGGACCGATTCGGTGTCATAGTGGGGTGAACATGCCGAATCCGTCCTACCTGGATTGGGTCATACGAAACACCCGCACACAGTGGTGGCACGATTCCGCCCAGGCTGCCGAATTGGCGCTCGGGCTGGAACGCGGCGCCATTGGCGTCACCACCAACCCGTATCTGGCGAATCTCGCTCTGGTGAAGGACCGTGGATTATGGGCCCCGGCCATCGAGGCCGTGCTGGCGCGCAACCTGCCGCCGGAGCAGAAAGCCGAAGAACTGATGCGCATCGCGGTTACCACCACGGCCGCCAAGCTCATGCCGCAATTCGAAGCCAGCCATGGCCAATCGGGCTTTGTCTGCGGACAGGTGAATCCTGAGCGCGCCGGCGACCGCGATTCCATGCTGCCCATGGCCAGGCGCTATCACGCCTGGGCGCCCAATATCGCGGTCAAGTTGCCGGCCACCAGCGCCGGGCTGGATGTCATGGAGGATTGCATCGCCGAGGGGATCACAATCGCTATGACTGTCAGCTTCACCGTGCCGCAGGCCATCGCGATCGCGGAGCGGCACATGGCCGGCATCGGGCGCGCCCGCGCCAAAGGCACGCAGCCGGGAAAGTGCTTCGCCGTAATCATGATCGGACGTCTGGACGATTTCCTGCGCGAGGTTGCGCACGACACCAAGGCCGCCGCGACGGAGGCCGATATCCGCTTCTCCGGCCTGTCCGTGACCAAGCGCGCTTATCGAATCTATAAGGAGCGCGGCTACCAGGCCGTGCTGCTGGTGGCGGCGTTGCGCGGAGACTACCACCTTACCGAGTTGGCCGGGGCGGACCTGTTGATGTCCATCGCGCCTGGGATCCAGCGGGGTCTGGTCGCGAACGACCTGCCGCGCGAGGAGCGCATCGACCAGCCCATACCCGCCGCGGCGCTCGAACGGCTCCGCCAGATGCCGGAATTCGTGCGCGCATACGAACCAGACGGGATGTCGCCTTCGGAGTTCGTCGCCTTCGGCGCGACGCAACGAACCCTCAGCCAGTTTATCGAGGCTGGCTGGAAGCTCATGGAGAACTACCGGTGACCGTTTTATGAAAATCAAAACTGTTGGTGCTTTAATCCTTTTTGCGGCATCCTGCGTGCCCCTGCTCTCGGGACAACAGAACGCGGGGACGGCGAAGGGCGACTGGATCGCCTTCATCGGTACTTATACGCGGACGACCAGCAAGGGAATCTACGCCTGGCGGTTTCAACCTGCCACCGGCAAACTGACATCGCTCGGGCTGGCTGCGGAAACCAGCAACCCGACGTTTCTGGCCGTCGCTCCCAACCAGCGGTTCCTGTATGCGGCCAATGAAGACAAGGTAGGGACCATCAGCGCGTTCGCCATCGACGCCGCAAACGGGCAGTTGAAGCTGCTGAACAGCGTGCCCTCGCGCGGCTCGGGACCGTGTCATGTGGCTGTCGCCCCCAGTGGCAAGTGGGTATTCGCCGCCAATTACAACAGCGGCAGCGCGGCCGTATTTCCGGTGCATGAAGACGGCACGCTGGGCGAAGCCACGGCGTTCGTGCAGCACGCCGGTTCCAGCGTGAATGCGCAGCGGCAGAGCGGGCCGCACGCGCATTCCGCCAACCTGTCGCCGGACGGCCGCTGGCTGTTCGTGGCGGACCTGGGGCTGGACCAGATTCTGACCTACCGGCTGGACGCGGTGAAAGGCGCGATCTCCGCCGGCGATCCCCCGTTCACGAAAATCGCTCCCGGGTCTGGGCCGCGCCACATGGCGTTTGGCAAGGACGGACGGTTCGCTTATGCCATCAGCGAAATGCTCTCGACGGTGACCGTGTTTCGCTACGACTCCGCGGGCGGAACCCTGCAGGAGTTGCAGACCGCGCAGGTGACGCCGGAGGGCTACACCGGGCAGAAGAGCAGCGCCGAGATCGCGGTCGATCCGAGCGGCAAGTTCCTCTACGCTTCAAATCGCGGGGACAGCACCATCGCGGTATTCCGCATCGATGGCGATAAGGGCACGTTGACCCTGGTGGAGCGCGTCTCAACCCAGGGCAAGACGCCGCGCAATTTTGCCATCGACCCGAGCGGAGCGTTTCTGTTCGCCGCCAACCAGGATTCCGGCAACGTGGTCGAGTTCAAGATCGATGCGGCCACGGGGCGGCTGACTCCGGCGGGAAATGTACTGGAGTTGGGATCGCCGGTCTGTGTCGTTTTCGCACCGGCGCGGTGACCGGATTGACAGACCCTTGTGGGGCAGGATTGTATCCTGGATAGCGCCGGTTGGTTACCGGCGCAACTGGCGGGTTACCAACCCGCCGCAGGTTGGAAACCTGCCCCACACCCTCACACCGACATCAGGGCGGCCTGCATCATGGCGCGCGTGTACCCGACCTGGAAGGCGTAGGATGCGTATCCGCCGCCGCCGGGATAGCCGCCGATCCGGCCGCGGTCGCGATCGTAATCCAGCCCGCGAGGATGCTCCGGGTATATCTCCAGCTTGTACTTGTGCTTGATGAGTTCCTTCATCACCAGGAACATGTTGTTCTCGCCTTCGTCGATCATGACTTCCGAGTACCGTTCGTAAGGCTTCTTCACCTTCACGTTGCGAAAGTGGACGTGGTTGATGCGGTCGCGCGAGGCGAAATAGGCGCACACCTCGACCGGGTTCTGGCCCATCTCGTGCGTCACGCCGCAATCGAAAGTGATGCCGTTGGACGGGCTTTTGACGATCTCGATGAGGTGCTTCCACCCTTCCACGCTGCCCATGATCTGCTGCGATCCGCGGCTGATGGGCGCGGGCGGATCGTTGGGATGTAGCGCCAGCCGCACTCCGGCCTTTTCGGCTTCGGGAACGACCTTTTTCAGAAAGTAAGTGATGGTGGCCCACATTTCGTCCAGCTTGTGGGCGCCCTCGTTGGGCAGGGGAGGCAAGTCCCGGAACTTCATGCCGGCTTCCGCGGGGCGGGAGCTGCTCGAATATTGACTGCCGGCGGTGATTACGTGGTCGTAATCGAAGCCCGTCCACCCCACGCCGGGGCGGACATCGTCGGTCTCCTCGAAGTAGCCCTCCATGGCGCGGTGCGCGTACCAGTTGTATTCGACGACCGGCAGCCCCACCTTGCCCGCCGCCCTGATGGAAGCGATTACTTTTTCGATTTCCTCATCTCGTCCGGGCCGGCCATAGATAACGTTGCCGCTAAACCCGATCATGAGGTTGCCCAGGGTCAGGCCGCTGGCTTTGAGGCGGTCCATCTGCTCTTTGAGGCGACTTTCCTCCCACGGGATCTGGCCCATGCCGCCGAGCACCCAGTCGACGCCGAGTTGCTTGATGCGGCGCGCGGAGTCCACGCCCCCGCCACCGCCGTCGCCCGTCGAAAGAGCGATCTTGGGCGTGTCCTTTCCTTCAAAGCGGGGCGCGGGCATGACAGCCGCGGCGCCCGCCGGAGATGCCAAAGCCGCCATGCCGGCGGTTTCGATCAATCTTCTTCGCGAAATTCCCACGTTCATAATTCCCTTCTCCTGGGAAGCTCTTCTGCGTTGGCCCGGCTCAACAGCGCCCGCATGTATGCGAAACCGTAGGCGGTCTGGGCGTTGCCGCCGCCCGCAAGGCCTGGCGAGTGATCCAGGATGGCGATGCCATCGAAGTTGACGTCGCGCATGGCCTTCATGATTTTGTACATGTCGTAGTAGCCGTTGTCCATGAAAGTCTCGACAAAATGGGGCAGCGGCCCGCTCACATTGCGAAAGTGAATCTTCCAGATTTTCCCGGCGCCGAAATAGCGGATCATCTCTTCGGGATCTTTGCCGGTGAGTTCCTTGCCGCCCTCGAGCCAGGTGCCGCAACACATGCAGATCCCCACGTTGGGGCTGTTGGCGATCTCCATGGCGCGGCGATATCCGTCGAAGTTCGCGAAGATACAGCGCGGCACGCCCGCCAGCATCGGCGCGGGAGGATCGTCCGGGTGAATCCCGATGCGCACGCCCACCTCTTCCGCCACCGGAGCCACCTGTTTGATGAAGTACGTGTAGTTCTCCCAAATTTCTTCCTTGGAGAACTCGCGGCCGTGGGATAGCGGCTCTTTGTACACCACGCCATCCCAGACGCCCTGCTTGTTGGGACTGGCCATATCGAACTCGCGAGCGGTGGCGCCCCGCGTGGTGCTGGCGCCGCTGCTCCAGATGCCGTTGCCCATGTGGGCGTAGGTGGTGTAGTAGATTCCCGCCTTGCCCAGGTTGCGCAGATACTGTTTGTACTCCTCCACCTTCTTGTCGCGCCCCGGAAGGTTGAGAGTGACCTCCGGCATGTTGTGCACGCTGGTGTTGCCGATGTTCCACACGGCGATGCCGGCGTCGGCATAGCGTTTCCTGATCTGCAGGAATCCTTCGGCCGTGCGCAGGTCGGGGGTGGACCCCACACTCACGTACTCCGCGCCAATCTGCCGGAGGAAGAGCAGGTCGCTGTCCGAAGGCTTGGCGGAAGCCTGGGCGCACAGCTTGATTCCGGGCTGCGGTGTGTGCACGGCCGCCGAACCTCTGCCGGCTGAGGCCAGCCACGCTGCCGTTCCCAGGGCGCCGCCCAGGGCCAGCTTGCCGAATTGTCTTCGGTCGGGATGATCCATTGTTTTATCCTCGGATTCCGAACGGCCGCGGAGGAGCCGCGCGCCGCTGCCTGCGGATGGCGGCGAAATCGAACTTCACCTCGGCGATGGACGCGCCCGCCACTTCGATCCGCTTCAGGTCGCGCGTGCCGACGCCCGCCTCTTCGGCCAGTTTCAGGGTGCTGTCGCAGCGCTCGAACGGCGGCGTGCCGCGATCGGCCATCGGGTCGAACCCCATCACCGCCATGGCCACCGCGTCGGTCGACACCGGGTTGAGACCGGCCACCATCACGCCCGGAGCCACCAGCTTCTGTTCCACGGGAATCCACGGGCCTTCGCCCCCGGTCATGGTCTTGATGCCTTCGACAATCGCCAGGTGCACCGGGCGGGCCGCTACCAAGTCCACTACCGTGCGCGGCACACGCCACGTATCCTGGCGCGGCGAACGCGGGTCCTTCTCCGGCGGAGCGCTCTTGGAGGGCTGGCGGTCTCCTGCGTGGACCGTGGTGCGTCCGCCGTGAGGCGTCTCCGACGGCTCGTCGATGCCCGCCCCGGTGCCGTAAATGGTACATGGGGTCAGCCCGAAGCAGTTCTTCATCGCGAGCGTGATGCCCGCGGTGGCGTGCTCCTTCATCTTCGTCAGGCTCACGAAGACATCGCAGTCCGCATACGAGTGGTTCAGATCGAAGGCCGGAAACACGTACCCGCCGAAGGGGACCGTGAGGCGCGAATACTTCTTGCCCGAGCCCAGGTAGTTGGTGTTTTCGAACTCGACGTTGGGCGCCGCACCCAGAATGTCGCGCGGCTCCCAGTTGGCGCGCAGCAGGTATTCTTCAATCGGGTCGGCGGTGGCCCACGGGCTTTCCAGCAAGCGTATGCGGCGGGCGCCCGCCTCTGCCATCAGGTGCGCGGCGGCGGCGATGACGTGCGGGTGGGTGTAGTGCGTGTCTTCCAGCGGCAGATAGCCCAGGCGGTAAGTGGGCGAGCCGGTCAGGTTGATCTTGATGGCTACCGTCTTGCCTTTGACCAGCCGTCCCAAGCCGCCCAACTGGTCGAACATTTTCCGCATGGTGGGCACCAGCTCGGCGGGGTCGTAGGTTTTGCACCGGGCCACCGACACGGGCGCGGTGGGCGCGGCGGCGCGCGCGAGCGACGCGCCGGCGAGCGCCGCCGCGGCGTTCCACATCAATTCTCTGCGTGTGTAACTCACTAAATGTCCAACTCCAGAGCAACGTACTGCGGCACCGGTGGCAAGTGGATCTCCACGGCGCCGGTTTGCGGCGCCCATTCAACTTTGGTGGCCGCGGGATTGTCGGCGGTGTACGCCCGTACCGCGCGATACACTCCGGCGATGCGCACGGTAGCCGAATCGGGCCCGCGGTAGGCGTAAAACAACAGGTGTGCCACGGCCTGCCTGCCATCCGGCGCCACGGTGCAGAACGAGCCCGCCGCGCCGCTATTCCAGAAGCGCACCAGGTCGTAGCGGTGGCTCACCATCACTATCGATTCGTTGGCCCACAAGTAGGGGTCGTCGCGGCCGGCCACGGCCACTGCCACCTTCCCTTTTCCCAGCGCCCGCATCGAGTAGCGCGGGTTGCCGCCGTCCCGGATGGGCGTGCCGGGAACCTCGCCCCACGTGGGCGGCGCGATCAGCATTCCCCCCGCCTCCACAAACGCCAGAATCCGTTTGCGCAGAGCGGGCGCCGGCGGGTCGGCGTCGGCGTAGATGGCGGCGCGCAGCGAAACCAACGAAGCATCGGTGATTCCGCCTTTGGGCAAAATTCGGCAATGCTGGCCGGCGCGCGCCAGCAGGTTCAGCAACTCCTGGCTGAAGAATTCATTCTCGCCGGTGAAGCCCGAGACCACCCCCACCACGGCCATGGGCGCATACGCCGGCCACGCCTTGTGCGCGGCAAAGAAACCGGCGGCCGCGGCCAGCCTCTTCCACGTGGCCAGCGCGTCGGACTTGCCCGCGGCGAGGGAGGTCGCTAACGAGTTATCGAGCGAGACGATCCAACGGCCCCCATACGCCGCGCTATCGGCCACCGCAATCAGGTAGGAGCCGGCGGTGATAAACGCGTTCCCGGCGGGCGCCGCGTCCACCCAAACGGCGGACTCGGGATGTAGGGCGGCGGCCAGCCGTATGGCCCAGCCATTGGAATCCACCCAGGGGTTGCCCGTCGGGCCGGCGCCGGCCCCACCGCCGGCGCGCTCCATTTTCACGCCCGGCCACTCGCCCTTGACGATCTCGACCCCAACCGGAGGCGCGCCGGGCGCCGATACATGCAATCCACCCTGCGCGGCGCGCGATCGTACCGCCGACAATTCCGCGCCCATGCCGATCACCAGGTGGTCGATGGCCGTGCCCTTCAACAAATCGAGCATCCTGGGGTCTTTCCAGGCATCCGGCCATCGCATCGGCGTCCACGGAGCGGTCATCGGTTCTCTTTATTTGTACCACTTGCGGCAAAGCGGGTAGCGCCGGGCCCAGGGGTCGCCCCCTTGTCGCCGGTGGTTTTGTCCGGATTGAAGAACACCGGCGACAAAGATCGCCGGCGCTACGCGGACTTATTGGGTACAATCAGGTATTGACACCTGGAAAAGGTGTCAACCCTGGAGGCACCGTGGATTCTTCTCGTCGCAACTTTCTCGTGGCCGGGATCGGACTGCCCGCAATCGCGTCCGCGTCCCGTTCCGCAAGTCCCCAAGCGCAGGCTCCCGCCAAAAGAGCGTCGGACATCAAGTTCGAATACCGGACTCTTGGCAAAACCGGCCTAAAGGTCACCAGCGTGGCCTTCGGCTGCATGGTCACATCGGACGGCAGCGTGGTCGAACGCGCAGCCGATATGGGCATCACGTATTTCGATACGGCTCACAGTTACCAGCAGGGCAACAACGAGCGCATGGTGGGCGCCGCGCTCAAGGCCAAGCGCAACAGCATCACGCTGTCGAGCAAAACCCATGGCGCCACCAAGCAGGACGCGCTCAACGACCTGGACGCCAGTTTGAAGTCCCTGCAGACCGACCACCTGGATATCTGGTATCTCCACGCCAAAAGCAAGCCGGAAGAGGTCACCGACGACCTGATCGACGCCCAGCAGACCGCCAAGAAAGCCGGCAAGATCCGGTTTGCCGGGGTCAGCACCCACGCCGGCCAGCCGGTGCTGGTACCGTGGCTGGCCAAGAATCCGAATGTCGATGTCATTTTGAGCGCCTACAACTTCACGCTGGAGCCCGCCGTCACGACGGCGCTGGAGCAGGCTGCCGCGGCCGGCAAGGGCGTGGCGGTCATCAAGGTGATGGCCGGCGGCTTCCGCAGCATCAAGCCGGGCGACCCCGCCTACGCCAAGCTCAAACAGGACGGCGGCTTGCTGGCGGCCCTCAAGTGGGCCATGCGCAATCCCAAGGTGGTCCACACCGCCGTTCCCAGCATCACCGACAACGACCAGCTCGAAGAGGACCTCACGGCCATGCAGAAGCCCTTCGGCCCGGGGGACGCGAAACTGCTGGCCGAGCGCATGGAGTTTATCCGGCCGCTCTACTGCCGCACTTGCGGCAAGTGCGATGGCGATTGCCGCCAGGGCCTGCCGGTGGCCGATATTCTGCGCATCCTGACCTACGCCGATGGTTACGGACAGTTCGCTTTGGGCCGCGAGCGTTTCCTGGAGCTGGCCCCCGCGCACACCAGCGTGAAGTGCGCCGATTGCGTCGGCTGCACAGTCCAGTGCCCGCACGGCGTCAAGGTATTTGAGCGCATGAGCAAGGCGCAAGAACTATTCGGCTGTTAGCTACGCAGGCGGAACCGCCTGCGCCACCACAACGAGTCCTGCATTTTCAGAGGTGGGGCAGGCGGTTCCGCCTGCCTCCGTGGGTCCGCTATGAGCGGAACGTGTAACCGAGCTTGATGAGGTATTCTTTGCTGGCCTGAGCGGTCTCGAAGGGGGTCATGGGGGCGTCGCGGCTGCCGTCCAACTCGACCATGACCCACTCCAGGTCTTTCGACGTCTCGAGCACATCCAGCACCGCCGGGATATCCACCTTGCCTTGTCCCAGGGGGCAGTAGCCGGCCCAGTGCGGGCCATTGAGGAAGTCTTTCAGATGGACGCTGCGGATGATGGACGCGAAATCCTTGACAATTTTGACGGGGTCGGCGCCGCCCTTGGCGAGCTGCGCGACGTCCGGACCGAACTTCACATAGCGGGTGTCGACGGTTTCCATGACCGCGTACACTTCGTCGCTCGTCATGACACACGTGTCGGTGTGCTGGTGCAGGGTCGCAATCAGGCCAATGTCGGCGAGCGCTTTGCCGGCGTCGTTCAGGGTGGCTACGATCCCTGGCTTGGCAGCCTTGAAATCGTAAGTGGCGCGGTTCACGTGGTTGGGTCCGAAGACGCCGATGATTCCGCCATACTTCTTGAGCATGACACCCCACTTGACCACCTTGGCGATTTCTTCCTTCCGGCGCACCGGATCATCCACATTCATTGTCAGATGGAGGTAAGTGGAGGGAAGCGGCATGTTGTTCTCGGTTAGGATCTTCCCCAGACCGCCTTTGGGCTCCCAGGCTTCTAGCGTCTCCCCGAGAGATTCGTAGCCGTGGTAGCCGAGTTTGGCGACGTCCTTGATCCCCGGCTCGGCGGCGGCCGCATTGGATCCCCAGGTAATGCTGGTGTGGCCAATTTTGAGCCGTCGCTTGGGGGCCGCGTGGACCAGCGGCGAGCCCAGACACGCGGCGCCTACACCGAGGCCCAGCGTCTTGATCGCGCTTCGGCGGTCGATTGCACGTTGCATTGCGTTTGTACCTCCCTCAGGATTACTTTATCGGTTGTCCAAAGACTTCCACTTCAAGGTAATGATTGGTCGCGGTCTTGTCGCTTCCGTTGCTGATCAGGCGCACGTAGCGCGCCTCGACGCCCTTGGCATCGATGAGTTTGCCTTCGGCGGTTTCCACGTAGCGCAGGTCCTTGCCGATGCCCTGGCCGGCGGCGTTGGTTCTATCGTTGTTGAAGAGGGTGCGCACGTTGGCGATGAAGTCCGGGTCGTCGGCCACCTGGACCACGACGTCGTCGTAGGCCCTGGCTTCCTTCAGATAGTGCCAGACCAGGATGGCGTAGATGGCGCACTTGGATTCGAGGTCGATGGTGACGCTTTGCACGCCCTCCTTCAACTGCACGAAGGTGCCGTCGGTGCCGGCCTTATTGCCGTCGGTAATCATTTCGAGGGTGCCGAGGACGGGATCGTCATCGCTGCTCGAAACGGCCTTGCCGCGGGCCACGTTGGTCGTGCCGGCCGGAGCCAGAAAGGGCGGTCTCGGACGGCCGGACGGCCTTTCCAGGTTGGGCACATTGGGAGGTTCGGGGGTACCCTCGAACAACGGCTTGGGCAGGACGATGGGCAAAGGCGCCAATTTCGGCGCCTGGGCAGCCGCGTTGGAACCGGCGGCGGCGAGGACCAGGATCAAGGATAGAAGTTTCACGATTCAGGCTACTCTTGTACAAGGATACAAATGAATAGGGCCTTCGCGCCATGCCTGGCGATTTTCGCCGCCGCGCTGGTGTTCCGTATCCCCGACCTGGCGGACCGGCCGATGCACGCCGACGAGGCGGTGCTGGCCGATAAATTCGGCGGATTGCTGGAGACCGGCTCATTCGCCTACGATCCCCAGGACTACCATGGACCCGCGCTGGCGTGGCTGACGCTGGTTCCCGCCCGGATCGCGGGCGCGCATCGCTATGCGGAACTCACCGAAACCATGCTGCGGATTGTGCCGGCGCTCTGCGGCGTGCTGCTGGTGCTGATGCCGCTGCTGCTGGGGGACGGTTTGGGGCGATGGGGCGCGGTGGCGGCGGCGGGGCTGACGGCAGTTTCGCCGGCGATGGTCTACTACAGCCGCTACTACATTCCGGAGATGCTGCTGACCACACTGACGGGCGCAGTGATCGTCTGCGGGTACAGATATGCGCGCTCGGGGAAGGCGGCGTGGGCAATCGCGGCGGGTGGTTGCGCGGGGCTCATGTTCATCGCCAAGGAGACGGCGGGAATCGCGATTGCGTGCATGTTGCTGGCACTGGCCTCGACCGTACGCCGCAAGCCAACCGTGACCTGGCCGGTGGTAGCGGCCGTCGCCATTGCGATCCTGATTCCGGTGGCGACGCTCGGATTCACGAATGGCTGGCGCGCGCTGATGAGCTACTGGCAACGGGGGATTCACGGTTCGATGCACCGGCACGCGTGGGATTACTACCTTGGGTTACTGGTACGGAACGAGGGACTGATTGTCGCGGCGGCAGTGGTGGGATCCCTCAGAAGAGCCCCGGGGCTGCTGAAGTTTCTGGCCGTCTATGCGTGCGCCATGACGGCGGCGTACTCGCTGATTCCGTACAAGACGCCTTGGTGCGTGCTGGGGCCGCTCGATGCGATGATTCTTGTGGCCGGCGCCGGCATCGTCACGTTGGTGGAATGGTTGCCGCGAAGGGCACGGGTGGCCGTCGCAATTCTGCTGGCCGTGGGCGTGGCGAATCTCGGCTTTCAGGCGTGGAGGGCATCCTTTCCTTTGTCTTCCGACCCGCGAAATCCGTATGCCTACGCGCACACCGGCCGGGATGTCTACGCCATACGAGACCGTCTGGAGGCCCTCGGGCGCGGCATGGCGGTACAGGTGGTCAGCACGCGGAACCTGTGGCCGCTGCCGTGGTATCTGCGGGCGTTCCCACACGTGGAATGGTGGCGCAGTTTGGGACCGGGCTATCGGCCCGCCGACGTGATCCTGGTGACGCCGGAGATGGAGCCGGCAGTGGCTCATGAGTTGTATGAAGTGCCGCCGCCGGGGAGCCGGAACTTGTACCGGTCCATCTTCGACCGGTACATGGAACTGCGGCCGCAGGTTGAATTGCGAGGGTATATTCGGGCAAGCTTATATAGCGTGCTCAAGGAGGCATTGTGAAGCTAAAAGGTAAAGTGGCCCTCATCACGGGCGCCAGCCGGGGCATTGGCCGCGGCATCGCGGAGGTGTTCGCCGAAGAGGGCGCGGACGTCGCGGTGAACTACGTGGCCAGCGACCGGGCGGCCGAAGATGTCGCGGCGTGGATCCGCGGCCGGGGGCGGCGAGCTACCACGGTGAAGGCCGATGTGGCGAAACGGGCCGAGGTGGAGGCGATGTTCGAGCAGGTCTGGAAGGAACTGGGGCCTATCGACATACTGGTCAACAACGCAGGCATCGAGACCATCGTGCCGTTCCTGGATTTGACGGACGAGCAGTGGACGCGGTTGGTGGATGTGAACCTGCGGGGCGAGTGGCTTTGCGCCCAGGTGTTCTGCCGGCGCGTGCTGGCGGAGGGCCGCAAGGGAAACATCGTGAACATCGGGTCGGTTCAGGCGGGCAAGGTCCTTCCGGGACGCACGCACTATGCGCCCACCAAGCTGGGGCTCGAAGCGCTGACCCGTAACATGTCGGCGGAGATGACGCCATTGGGCATACGAGTCAACTGCGTCCACCCGGGTCTGATCGACACGGACATGACGGCTTGGGTGATGAAGCGGCCGGATCTTCTGCCGGGAATTCTGGCGCAAATCTCGCTGGGCCGGGCGGGGGAGCCGCGCGAGATCGGGACGGTGGTGGCGTTCTTCGCGTCGGACGAGGCCAGCTATCTCACGGGGCAGTCGATACACGTGGATGGGGGCTGGGTGGGGAAGTAATAAGGAGGGAGACGACTAATGGGTGTCAGGCTGATCGATCTGAGTATGGAAGTCTACCAGGGAATGATGACTTACCCCAATGTGGTTAAGCCGGTGATTGTCGAGATGGAAAGCCACGGGGAAATGGCCCGGAGCGTCGGCGTCGACCAGTTCGGGGTCGAGGAGATCACCAATCACTGCATGATCGTTACGGGCGATCACGTGGGGACGCATATAGACTCGCGGGGGCACATCAAGCCGGACGCGCCGCGGGCGGAGGGCATCCCGATTGAGTTCTGCTTTGGGGATGGCGTGGTGCTCGACCTGACTCATAAAGGGCCAGGCGAGGAGATCGGCACAGGCGACATCGAGGAAGCCGAGCGGAAGCTGGGCGGTTACCGGATCAAGCCGCTGGACATCGTCCTGCTGCGGACCGATGCCGCGAAGCTGCGGTTTGAGAAGAGATATCTCACGGATCATCCGGGGATGACTAAGGAAGCGGTGCACATCCTGCTGGACCGCGGGGTGAAAGTCATGGGCATCGACGCCATCGGCTTCGACCCGCCGGTGGGCAAGATGTTCGAGCGCCGGAAATTCTGGGAAGCCCACAGGGTGATGCGCGAGCGGGAGTATTATCACCTGGAGAACCTGTGTAACCTGGACGAGATTCCGCCGCCGTATCACTCCTTCACGGTCAGCGTGCTGCCGGTGAAATGGCGTGGGGCTTCGGCGGCGCCGGTGCGGGCGGTAGCGATTTTGAAATGATCTTTTTCACCGCTGAGACGCGGAGACGCAGAGGAAGAAGAAGGGAAGAACAAAGTCAAAATCTGAGGGCGCTGAGACGGCGGAGAAATGGAGAGGTGCAACGAGCGAAATGGGATTATCCGAGGAGTTGTTTCGGCTGGACGGGAAGGTGGCGTTAGTCACTGGCGGATTTGGCGGTATTGGGGCGGTGGTCAGCCGCGGGCTAGGCGCAATGGGCGCGAAAGTGGCGGTGACGGGGAACGACGCGGGGTTGGCGGCGGCCTTCGCCGAGGAACTGAAGGGCCAGGGGTGCGAATCCTATGCCACGGCCTTCGATGTGATTTCCGTGCAGGATACCAAGCGGATGGTGGATGAGGTGGTCAATCACTTCGGACGGCTGGACATTTTTGTGAACTGCGTGGGGCAGCACCGCGAAGAGAAAGCCGAAGACTTCACCGAGGAACCATTCGATTTCGTTCTGGACGTGAACCTCAAAGGCGCCATGTTTCAGGCGCAGGCGGCCGCGCGGCACATGATCCGGCAGGGCACGGGCGGGAAACAGGTGCACATGGGATCGGTTCGCGCGCTGCTGGCCCTGCGGGGGCGCGGGTACGCGGCATACTGCGCGTCGAAAGGCGGGCTGGTGATGCTGTGCAAGCAGTTGGCGGCCGAATGGGCGCCGCACCAGATTAATGTGAACGTGGTGGCGCCGACGTTCGTCCGGACTCCGCTGGTGGCGGACATGCTTTCCGACGCGAAGTTCTATAGCAGCCTGGTGGCGCGGATTCCGCTGGGACGAATTGCCGAACCGGAGGACGTGAGGAACACGGTGCTGTTCCTGGTTTCGCCGGCATCGGATTTCATCACGGGGCAGACGATCTACCTCGACGGCGGGATCACCGCCACGCAATAGCGATTCGCAATGCGAAACGGAGAGATCTCCGCCGTGGGGCGGAGAGATTTGCCGCTGCTTCAAAGAACTTCTTCAAATTCAATCACTTCCGTCGAAATCAGACATCCGAATGGGTTTTACTTGTTGTAACCGATCCGGGTTTGAAGATACCGCTTGCTGGATTTTACAGTGTGCATCAGAATATCACGAGGCGTGCTAGGGGCCGGAACAAGCGTGCGGATCGTGGTAAATCCACGCAAGAAGGAGCAAATGAGTATGAGGAAGGCGAGAATTGTAATCGGGGCGCTCATCGCGATTGCCGCCCTATCGATCTGTGCTTTTGCGCAGAACAGTGGTTCATTCACCGGGACCGTCAAGGATTCCGAAGGCGGGGTGATTCCCGGAGCGGCGGTGACGGTGTTCGAGCAGGCTACGGCACTTCGCCAGGTGACGACGACCAACGCGGAAGGGAACTTTGTTTTCCCCCAGCTTCCTGCGGGCACTTACACCATTACAGCCGAAGCCAAGGGCTTCAAGAAGAGCGAGAGCAAAGACGTCATTTTGTCGGTGGCCACCAGGGTCAGCCTGGGCGACATGGTTCTGGAGGTAGGTAGCATTACCGATACGATTACGGTCGAAGCCAACGGCGGGACGATCCAGATTCAGGCGGATTCCGGCGAGCGTTCCGACATCGTGACCAATCGGGACCTTCGGGAGATCCCGCTCAACGGCCAAAACGTCATCGACATGATGAAGTTTATTCCCGGCGTCAACGTGAGCGCGCTGGTGGCGAACGCGGCTTCCACGGTGACCAACATCACGGGCAGCTTCCAAGTCAACGGCACGCGCAGCCTGGAACACGAATACACGCTGGACGGGATCACGAACTTGAACCTGGGCAACAACACCGGGGCACTGGTGTCGGTCAACCCCGACGCGCTGGAAGAGGTGAAGGTGCTGACGTCGAACTACCAGGCCGAGTATGGCAGATCGGGCGGAGGCGTGATCGCGCTGACCACGCGCGGGGGCAGCAACGAGTATCACGGCGGGGCGCGCTACTTCCGCCGCCACGACAGCATGAACGCCGACTCCTACTTCAACGACCTGCGGGGCGGCCAGGGGACGTACTCGCGCCCTCTGTACCGCTACAACTTCTACGGATGGGATTTCGGAGGCCCGGTCTACATTCCGCACGTGGTGAAGGGAAAGAACAAGCTGTTCTTCTTTGCCAGCCAGGAATATTACCGGCAACTGGTGCCCCAGGCTTCGTCGATGAACATTCTGGTGCCCACGGCAGCCGAGCGCACGGGCGACTTTTCACACTCCGTGGACGGCACCGGCAAGGCGATCACCATCACCGATCCGACCACCGGGGCTGCGTTTCCGGGCAACATCATCCCAACGAGCCGAATCTACGCCCCCGGCACGGCCATTCTTAAGTTTCTGCCCACGGCCAACACCACCGCGGGTGGATTCGGCTACAACTACACTTCCCAGGTACCCAGTTCCTACCCCCGGAGCGAGACCATTCTGCGCGGCGACTGGCTGATCAACGACAACATGCGGATGAGCGTGCGCTGGGCTTACAACCACGACGATCAGCAATTCGCCTACGGCACGACGACGGCTTCCTGGAACTGGCCGCTGGCCATCACGGACCGGAAGAACGGTCCGGGCAGCGTGCCGAGCATTTCGCTGACCAAGAACTTCGGACCCACGGTGGTGAACGAATTCGTGTTCGGAATCGGGCGGGGCGGGGTGACCATCGCGCCCGAGGGGGACGCGATCACGCGCGCGACATCCGGCATTAACACGCCGCTGCTGTACCCCAACGCCAACACGCCCGGCTACATCCCCAGCCTGAGTTTCGGCGGGATCGCGAGCGTCGGCTCGATCGCCAATACCAGTTTGTTTGGTCCCTTCGAGCAGCGCTTTCTGATCTGGCAAATCATGGACAACCTGACCAAGGTCCACGGCGCGCACGTGTTCAAGTTCGGCTTCTATTTCCAGAGCGCCTCGAATGCCAGCAACAGTCAAGCCCACGTGCAGAGCGACATCGACTTTACGACCAACGCGTCCAACCCGCTCACTACCGGCGACCCCTTCGCGAACGCCCTGCTGGGGGTGTACAACACGTACGCGCAGTGGAGCACGAAGGTGTATCAGAACTACCTTTACCATGACATTTCCTGGTACGCGCAGGACACCTGGAAGGTCAACAAGCACCTGACACTCGACCTGGGCATACGGTTCTCCTGGTTTCAACCGGTTTACGACACCGCCGGAGATGCGGCCTACTTCGACCCCTCGGCATACGACCCCACCAAGGCGGCGCGCCTGTACAGGCCGGTCTGCGTGGGCGCCTCGACGTGCTCGTCGGGGGCGGCCACATACCGGGCCATCGACCCGGCCACGACGGGCGCCGCGACGCTACAGAACACGCAGCCAGGCTACTACGTGGGCAAGTTGGTATCGGGCGCCGGCAGCATCAGCAACGGGATGGTGCTGGTGAGCAATGGCTACCCGGACGGCGGCGTGATCACGCGGAAGATTCTGCCGCAACCTCGTCTCGGCTTTGCGTATGACTTAACCGGCAGCCACAGAACGGTAATACGCGGCGGCTTCGGAATCTCAATCGACCGGTACGAAAGCGGCATCACGGGGTTTGGAGCGAGCAACCCGCCGATCGTGCTCCAGCCCTCGCTTCAGTACGGCTATTTACAGGATATCCAGCCGGGCGGGGGCGGCATTCTGTCGCCGTTGACCGTTACCGCCGTTACCAAGAACATGAGTTTTCCGCACATTTACTCTTACAGCATCGGCTTGCAGCGCAACATCGGATTGGGCACGATGATCGATATCTCGTACGTCGGATCGAAATCGCGGGATCTGCCGCGCAAGGACAACCTGAACACCCCGCCCTATGGAATCACCTTCAAGGCCTCGTCGCAGGATCCGACCAAGTTCGCCGGGGGAGTGATACCGGCCACGGAAGCGGGATTGCCGGCGATTTACTCGAACGCGGGGTTGAGTTTCAGCGGGACGAACATTTTAGGCACGGACTTCCTGCGCCCCTACCAGGGGTACAGCGACATTACCAACTACGCCTTCGACGCCGACGCGAATTACAACTCGCTGCAGGTGGGGGTCAATCGGCGGTTCTCGCAGGGGATCACGTTTGGCTTCGCGTATACCTGGTCCAAGACCATGACGACCATTTCCGACGATGGCACCATGACCAGGCTGGTGAACCCACAGTGGGACTATGATCTGGCCGCCTTCGACCGCGCGCAATACATCGTCGGGAACTATGTGTGGGATCTGCCGAAGGGCAGCAAGCTGGTCGGGGGCAGCAAGGCGGCAGGCTTGTTCCTGGACCACTGGGTCCTTTCCGGAGTGACGACGCTGGCATCGGGGCAGCCGGCCGATGTTGGTCTGACGATCTCCGGCCAGGATGCCGGGACCCGGCTTCTGGGCACGCCGACCAGCGGCAATCTCTCGGGGCAGCAAATGCGCTTCCTGTTGAACGGCAGTCCGCAAAGCGGCGGGACCATCAACATGTCGGCGCTGGTGGTTCCCGGGATCAACAATATCGGCCCCTACCCGCGCACGTACCTGCGCAACCCGTGGATCGCGAACCAGGATCTCTCGGTGTTTAAGAACATCCCATTCAGCGCCGACGGGAAGCGGTACTTGCAGCTTCGCCTGGAGGCGTTCAACGCCTTCAACCATCCGCAGTTTTCGGGCTACAACCTGACCAGCAACGTGACCAACGGGGCGGGCGCAACCGGAAACAGCATCTTCAGCAACTTCACCGGCCTGGTGGCTTCGAACAATACCCGGCCGGCCGGCAGCACGGCGGTACTCGGGACCTACTTTGGGGAGTACAACGGGGCGCAGAACATGCGCGTCGTACAGATTGCCGCGAAGTTCTATTTCTGAGCGGCCAGCATTTCGAGTGACCTCTGGGCCGTAAGGCGCTGTTCAAGAGCGCCTTGCGGCCCAGAGTCGTTTTGGGGCACTAATACCGCGAACCGTCTGGCCCGGGCATGCCCGGCCCCTACATCGACCGTTGTAGGGGCGAGGCGTGCCTCGCCCGCGGTCACGGCACTGGCTGCGCCACTGGCGGTGATACCTGATACACTGTCCACAGTCTTTGAAAGGAGTGTTTCGGTGCGAAAAGTCTTTACGGGAGTTTTGCTTGTTGTTTTGGGAATGTTGCTGGCGATACCCGGTGCCGGCCAGATCGGCGGCACGGGGTCGATTCGGGGCATCGTGACCGACCCATCGGGGGCGGTGATCCCGGCGGCCAGTGTGGTCGCGACCAACGTCGCAACCCAAGTCAAGACAGCGCGGGAAACCACGGATGCGGGTGAATACAGCATTTCGCCGCTTCCCGCGGGAGAATACACGGTTACCGTGACGGCAGCCGGCTTTCAGACCATGAATCAGGAGCACATCATCGTGGATGCTCTGGCCATGGTCGGGTTGAACCTTACCTTGAAGGTAGGGGCCTCGAGCGAACAGATCACGGTGGTCGATACGCCACCGCAGTTGAACACGGTGGATGCGCGTGTCGGGGAGACGGTACGCAACGATGTCTACATGGCGCTGCCGCTGTTCATGGGGAACGCTCCACGCGACCCCACGGCGTTCGCCAGCCTGATGCCGGGCGTGCCGACTAATTCCGGGACGTACAGTTTCGGCGATATCTCCGGCGCACAAGGCAACTCGGGCGAGATGTACCTGGAGGGAATGCCGATATCCAACCCCGCGATTCAGGGCGAGGTGAGAAACGTCTCGCTGGGCGTTTCGGCGGAAGCCATAGAGCAGTTCCAGTTGGAGACGGCCGGCTCGCCGGTGATGTACGGGGGCCAGGGCGCGGCGAACTTCGTCTTGAAATCGGGGACCAACCATTTCCATGGCGCGGTGTACGAGTATTTCCGCAACACGGATTTGGACGCGCGCAACTTCTTCGCCGTCACCCGGCCCGCGGAACACCAGAACGAGTTCGGAGAAAACATAGGCGGGCCGATCAAGAGGAACCGCATCTTCTTCTTCCAATCGTACGACGGGTTCCGGTATATCACGGGCAGCAGCCCCGCGTACTACACGCTTCCGCCGATGGCGGAGCGGACCGGCGATTTCAGCGCGTATCCGGCGCTGATCTACGATCCGCAAAGCCTGGATTGCTCGAAGGGGCCATGCACGCGGACTGCGTTTGCCCAGAACATCATTCCCGCAAGCCGCATTTCGGCGATTTCCAAATTTCTGGAAGGGCCCCTGCCGGCGACCGACAACGCGAATATCACGAACAACTATCTCGAATCCAACGCCTACGGGTTCAATAGCTACAGCACCACGCAGAAGGTGGACCTGAACCTGACCGACAAGCAGCGGCTGTTCGGTCTCTACAGCCGTGGACACCGGAACCAGGCGAACCAGTACCGGGGCGGAACGCTGCCGAACCCGTACGATAGCGGAAGCAGCGCGCTGGAGGTGGACGAGATCACGACGACGGCCCAGGCGCGGCACACGTACGTGGTGACGCCAACCATCCTCAACCAGCTCAGCTACAGCTTCGCGCGGTTCTTCCAACCCCAGACCAACAACACGCAGGATGGAAATTGGGCGATCAAGGCCGGGATAAAAGGACTACCTGCGGGCGGGGCTTCGATGGAATTCCCGAGCATTTCATTCAGCGGCTCGAATTCGCCGAGCACGTGGTCGAAAAACCATCCGGTTGACGAAGTCGACCAGTCGTTTAATCTTCAGGATAACGTCCAGTGGACCAAGGGCAAGCACTCGATCACGATCGGCCTGCAGATCGCGTGGACGCAGATTAACTACGCAAACAACCGGTTCGCCAGCCAGGCGAGCTGGACTTTCAGTAATGCCCAGACGGAGGGCTTCAACAGCGCGGGCACGGCGGTCACCACCACGGGAAATGCCTATGCGTCCTATCTGCTGGGGGCGTTGAGCTCGGCCAGCCTGCAGGACGATGCCACGGAGACCACCGGCGGCCGTTACAAGAACTACACCGAGTGGTTCCAGGACAACTTCAGAGTGTCGTCGAAGCTGACCATGAATATCGGGTTTCGATACGACATCATGACGCCGTACAGGGAAGTGGCGAACCGGCTGTCGTTCTTCAACCCGACGGCTCCCAATCCGGCGGCCAGCGGCGCCCCGGGGATACTGGAGTTCGCGGGCAGCGGGCCGGATAGTTGCAACTGCAGCACCAATATTGCGACGTACCACGGGATGATCCAGCCGCGCATCGGGTTGGCGTACAGCTTCAATTCGAAGACCGTTTTTCGCGCGGGTTACGACATGACGTATACGCACCGCGGGGCGGTAGGCGGCCGGGGCGGCGGCAGACAAGGCACGGGAATCCTGGGCTTTTCGGCCCAGCCATCCTGGAACAGCCTGGACACATACAGCCCGGCGTTCTACTGGGATGCGGGCGTGCCGTCGTACATCCACGCGCCGTTCTTCGATCCAACCCTGAACACGGGGTACACCACCACAGTAGCCAACGGCTCATCGGTTTCGTACGGAGACCCGCAGATCGGCGGGCATCCTCCGCGTTATCAGAACTGGAGCGTGGGTATGCAGCACGCGTTCACCAACACGTTTACATTGACGGTGAACTACGTGGCCAGTAACGGCCATTTCCTGGGAGGCGGCTCGCGCAGCGCGTGGGGCGGCCAGATCCAGCCGAAATACATGAAGCTCGGAAACCTGCTGACTTCCAAAGCATCCGCCACGACCATCGCGCAAGCGGCCGCGATGTTCCCGGAAATCCACCTGCCGTATGCCAACTATGCGGGTTCGATCGCCCAGATGTTGCAGCAGTTCCCGCAGTATTCCTCGGTCAGCGATGTGTTTGGAGAAGTGGGCAACTCGAACTATAATTCGATGCAAGTCACGGCGGCCAAGAGGCTCTCGTACGGGTTGGTGTTCAACGTGAACTATACCTTCCAAAAGACGTTCGACGACCTGGGCAGCCGCAGTTCCTGGTGGTCGGAGAAGGCCCAATCGGGGGACTCTCCGCAGATGCTGAACGGCACGGTGGTCTACAATCTGCCCTTCGGAAAGGGCCAGAGGTTTTCCGGCAACCCGATTCTCAACAAGGTGGCCGGGGGCTGGCAGCTTTCCGGAATTACGACCTTCCGCGAAGGCGGTGGCTGGGGATCGATCGGCGGGAGCTGCAACCTGCCGAGCGGCGGCAGTTGCTATGTGGACATGAACCCGAACTTCACGGGGCCGGTCCGCATCGGCGGCAACCCAGCGGACGCAAATCTGAAGGCCACCACCGCTCCGGTGTTTCTGGATAAGAACGTCTTCCTGAACCCGGCGGCATACACTTACGGGACCAGTCCGCGCAGCATGGTCCTCAAGCTGCGCAATGTGAACTCCTTCAATGAAAGCCTGAGTTTGAAGCGGGAGTTCAAGCTGCTCGAGTCGGCGTCCCTGATATTCCAGGCGGATGTCAGCAACCCGACTAATTTCGTGATCTTCGGAAATCCGTCGACCAGCTTCACATCCACCAGTTGGGGAACGATTACCAGCCAAGGGAACGGCCCGCGGTATGTGCAGTTGAGCGCGCGGGTGAAGTTCTAAACGATAGCGTCGTGGTAGCGCCGGCGGTCTTTGCCGCCGGTGGGGTCGTCCGAACGGGAAGAACACCGGCGGCAAGACCGCCGGCGCTACCAGTGCGAAGGTGGCAGTATGCGGATTACCGCCCTGCGACGTCTTGCTATTCTGATTCCCGCCGCGGCCGTTCTGGCCATGGCCGCCGATGCGGACATTGAAAGTGTCCGGCGGTCTTTCGAAAACCCTCCCGACGATGCCCGCATCATGATGCGCTGGTGGTGGTTCGGACCGGGCGTCACCAAGGCTGAGATCGAGCGCGAGTTGCGCGCCATGAAGGCCGGAGGAATGGGGGGCGCCGAGGTGCAGCCGGTTTACCCGATGGCGCTGGACGATGCCGAGACCGGTTTCCACAACATCCGGTATCTTTCGGACGAGTTCCTGGACGTGCTCCGCTTCACGTCGGACAAAGCGCGGGAACTCGGCCTGCGGCTGGACCTGACGCTGGGCAGCGGATGGCCGTTCGGCGGGCCGCACATCCCCGTCACGCAGGCGGCCGGAATGCTGCGGTGCGACCGCGTTCCGGTGCCAGCCGGAGCTTCGACGGTGCGCATGCCATACCTGGAGAACGGCGAGGAACTGCTGGCCGTGTTTGTGGCCAGAGGCGACGCCAAGCAGTTCGCGCCTACGGGCATCCGGCAGATTCCGATTTCGAAGGGCGACTGGCAACCGGTGGGCACGGGCGAAGGCGAGCCGCGGGTGGCGCTGTTCTTCATCTCCAGCCGCACGGGCCAGATGGTGAAGCGCGCGGCGGTTGGCGCGGAGGGTTACGTGCTGGACCATTACGACCGCTCCGCCATCGAGAATCATCTGAAGAATGTCGGCGACCGGCTGATGCAGGCATTCGGAGCGAACCCACCCTACGCGGTATTCAGCGACAGCCTGGAGGTGTTCTACTCCGACTGGACGCCGCGCCTGCTGGAGGAATTCCGCAAGCGCCGGGGCTACGACCTGACACCGTACCTGCCGGCGTTGGTGGGCGACATGGGCGCTCAGACCGGCGCCGTTCGGCACGATTGGGGCCAGACGCTGTACGAACTGGCCGACGACAACTATTTGCGGCCGGTGACAGAATGGGCGCATCAGCACGGCACGCGCTTTCGCTCTCAAACCTACGGCATGCCGCCGGTCACGATGTCGAGCAACGCGCTGGTGGACCTGCCGGAGGGAGAAGGCGCGGGCTGGCGGCGTTCGAGCGCGACGCGGACGGCATCGTCGGCGAGCCATCTCTACGGCAGACCGGTGACCTCCACGGAGACCTGGACATATCTGCATTCGCCGGTGTTCCGCGCGACGCCTCTGGACATGAAGGCGCAGGCCGACCTCTACTTTTTGCAAGGCAGCAACCAGCTCGTCGGGCACGGCTGGCCGTATTCGCCGCCGGATGCCGGAGAGCCGGGCTGGCGCTTCTATGCGGCGGCGGTGTTCGACGATCACAATCCGTGGTGGATCGTGATGCCGGAGGTGACGAAGTACCTGCAGCGCATCAGCTTCGTGCTGCGGCAAGGCACGCCGGTGAACGACGTGGCCCTCTACATCGCAACGGCGGATACCATGGCGCAGTACCAGGCCGGGCGGGAACGCATCGGTGGCGCGGCCGGCGTCGGGATGGGGTCGAACGTGGAGGCGCAGGTATTGGACGCGGGATTCAACTTCGACTTCATCGACGACGAAGCGATCGCGCAGGTGGGGATTCCCTACCCCGTGCTGATCCTGCCGAATGTGGAGCGCATGCCCCTGGCGACTCTTCGGAAGATTCAGGCGTACGCCGAGGCGGGCGGCAAGGTAGTGGCCACGCGCCGCACTCCCTCGCTGGCCCCGGGACTGGCGGAGGCCGAGAGCGACACGCCGCAAATCCGCGAACTGGCGCGCGCGCTGTTCGAAGCCGCGGGCGCGCGCGGAAAGTTTGTGAAGGACGAGCAGTCGCTGGGCAAGGAACTGGCTGGGATGGAAGCGCCGGACGTGCGGATTTCCTCGGACGCGGCCACCATCGGCGTGGTTCACCGGAAGGTGGCGGACGGCGAAATCTATTTCATCGTCAACACGGCCAACACGCCGATTCACACACAAGCGGCGTTTCGGGTGAAGGGCCTGAAGCCGGAATGGTGGGACCCGTTCAGCGGAAAGCGGTCGGGCGCGCGGACCGCAACCGGCGAGGGAGCGGCGGTGGCGCTCGACTTGCTGCCTTACGAATCGCGCGTGCTGGTATATTCGGCGAACGCCACGGCGGCGGCGCCGGGCCCAGAGGGCACCCCCGCGGCCGCAGCGCGCGCGCCGGTGGACCTGAGTTCGGACTGGAAGGTCACGTTCGGAAACGGGCGGACGGCCGAGATGCGCGAGCTGAAGTCCTGGACCGATAGCGAGGAAACACGGTTTTTCTCCGGACAAGCGACCTATGAGAAGACGGTCGATCTTCCCGAGGCGTGGGTGCGTTCCGGCGGCGAGATGGTTCTGGACTTCGGCGCTGGAAAGCCCGCGGCGCAGGACAGACGGGGCGGAGCGGCCATCGAAAGCCCGGTGCGCGAGGCCGCCCAGGTGTATGTCAACGGCAGTTTGGCGGGTTCGGTGTGGAAGCCGCCTTACGAAGTGGAGGCGACCGGATTGCTGCGCGCGGGCAGCAACACGATCCGCGTGGTGGTGGCGAACCTGGGGATCAACCGGCTGGCGGGGACCGCGAAGCCCGATTACCGCCTTCTCAACCTACGCTACGGCGAGCGTTTTCAGGAGCAGGATTGGCAGAACGTGCAGCCGGTTCCGTGCGGGATGTTGGGGCCAGTGACGCTGCGGGCGCGGTAAGTCGCCCGCGCGTGTTCATTTGTCATTCCCGATGCGAACCACTGCCTGAAACGCAGGTTTGGGCTGGCCGCTACGGTCGAACAACAGCGGATAGGCGGTTCTTCCCCTGACAGGCCAGTTGTTCAGCCATGAATCGCCGTCCGTCACGCCCCAGAACGTCACCCGAGTGATGACGCCGCGGTACTTGACAAACACGCCAAACAGATCGGCATAGCGCTTCGCCAATGCCTGCTGGAGTGAGTCCGGCAGCCCGGTGCGGTAAGGGTTCAGTTTGGCCTGCGCCTCGACGCTGAGCGAAACGTCCGCACCCGGTTGTCGCGCGGCGGCAGGCAGCACGTCTATGTCGAGCTCGGTGATGTTCACTTTCACGCCCAGTTCCGAGAGGGCGGCGATAGTAGCGTCCTGCTGTGCAAGGGTTGGCCAATCCATTTTGTCGTGTCCTTGCAGCCCGACAGCCGTGACCTGAACGCCCTGGACTTTGAGTTTCTGGATCAGCTCGATCGCGCCCTTGCGCTTCGGTTCGTTCTCCAACGAATAGTCGTTGTAGTACAACTCCGCCTTGGGGTCGGCTTCACGCGCGAATTGAAACGCCTTCGCGATGTAGTCCTCGCCGATAATCCTGAGCCAGGGTGTTTGGCGCAACGTGCCATCTTCGTTCAGGGCTTCGTTTACCACGTCCCATCCGCCGATTCGGCCCTTGTAACGGCCTACAACCGTCTGAATGTGCTCGCGCAGTCGTTTGAGCAAGGCCTCGCGGTCCAGGGGAGCGCCCGTCGCGTCCTGAAAAACCCATGCGGGCGTCTGGCTGTGCCACACGAGCGTGTGACCGATGATGAACATGTGGTTCTTTTCGCCAAATGCAACGTAACGATCCGGCTCCGCGAAGCTGAAAGTGTCCGGCTTGGGGTGGACGGATTCCCATTTCAGAACGTTCTCCGGGCTGATGCTGTTGAATTGGGCTTTCACGAGAGCGGCGCCGCGAGTGTCTCGCTCGTCAAACTGGGCCTGGTTGAGCGCGGCGCCGATACGGAAAGAGTCTTTGAACGCGTCTTTAAGCTGTGCCCCGGCGCTTGACACGAGGCCTGCCATCACCAAACCGCACAATATTACCGATTTCATACTTGCTCCTTACTAAGTAGTCGTGAAGTTCTTCCGGCGCTCCGCCAGCTCGTCCTGTATCTGGATATTCAGCCTCTTACCAATCTTGTAACAGATCAGACAAACAATCACGATCAGGAAAAACGCGGCTGGATAGACGCTGATGGTCATACGGATGCCCTTCAACGCCTCGGGCGTCTGTACCGCATTGGCTCTGTAACCGTAGCCGGACAGAAGCCAGCCGGCGATCGCGCCACCCAGGCTCAAGCCGGCCTTGAGGCCGAACAGGATGGTCGCGTAGATCACTCCGGTAGTGCGGCGGCCGGTCTTCCATTCCGCATAATCCACCACATCGGCGAACATCGCCCAAATCAGGGGAACCGTGGGGCCATAGGTCAGAACGCGAAGGTATTCCAAAATGAATACCGTCCCGATGGCGGTGGGCGGCAGCAGAACAAATGAGGCCATGAATATCGTCGTCATTGAAAAGCCCGCAATCGCGACCGCCTTCTTGCCAAACCGGATCGACAAAAAGGTCGAGCAGAGCACACCAATGAGCGTGATGAACAGACTCGACATGTTGAACAGGCTGAACCCCACCGAAGACACATTCGTGTTGGCCACATTCACAACCAGGCCGAAGGTATTCAGTAAGTAGTGCCATGTTCCAGCGGGGACGGCCCCGCTCGCTCCGCGGGTCAGGCCCAAGGACTGAAGGAGTCCGTACAGACGGCCCTGGTTGACGTAATACCGAAAATAGTAAAACATGGTGCCGCCCCTCATGGCGAGAACGAGGAAGTGGGACACCGTGAGTATGAACATCGCGATCCAAGGCCCGTTCTTGAGCAGATCGCCGAAGTCCAGCCTGGCGGACACCTTCTGCTTCGGGTCGGGCAGGATGCGCTCGCGGGTGGTGAGGAACGTGATGACGAAGAACACTACGCAAATCGTCGCCCACAACGCCATAGTCATCTGCCAGCCCTTGGCATTGTTGCCCTGCCCAAACTTGGCGACCAGCGGCAGCGTGAAACCGCCCACAATAAGCTGCGCAATCATGGCGGCCACGAAGCGATACGACGACAGGCTCGTGCGTTCATTGATGTCGCCGGTCATCACCCCGGTCATCGCCGAATAGGGGGTGTTATTGGCCGAATACAGCGTCATCAGAAGAATGTTGGTCAGGCACGCGTAGACCAGTTTGCCCGTGGTTCCCCAGTCTGGAGTCGTGTAGGCCAGAACCATGGCCACGCCCCACGGTATCGCCGTCCACAGCACCCACGGGCGGAACTTTCCCCACCGCGTCTTGGTGCGGTCGGCGATCACGCCCATCATGGGATCGAAGAAGGCGTCCCAAAGCCGTCCCACCAGCAGGAGCGTACCTGCCGAGGCAGCCATGATCCCCAATGTGTCCGTGTAGAAACTCAACTGGAAGAGGATCATCGTCTGGAAGACGAAGTTGGCAGCGGCATCACCCAGGCTGTAGCCCGCCTTTTCGATGAAAGAGAGCTTCTGGGGTTTAGCTGACATGGAGGATCACTTTCCGCAGATCGCAGTCGCGCGACGAATTGCCGATCATGATTTCGAAGTCGCCAGGTTCAACGGCGTATTTCATGTCGATGTTATAGAACGCAAGCGACTCAGGCGTGATATCCAGCGCGATGGTTGTGGTTTCGCCGGGCCGCAACGAGACCTTCTTGAAACCTTTCAGTTCCTTGAGCGGCCGTGTCACGGAACTGAACAAGTCCCGAATATACATCTGCACAACTTCCGTTCCCGCGCGTTTGCCTGTGTTGGTCACGTCCGCCAAAACGCGAGTCGCGCCGTCGCCTCTCATTCTCTTGCTGGTCAGCCGCACGTTGTCTATGGCGAAAGTGGTGTAACTCAAGCCGTAGCCGAAGGCATAAAGCGGCGACACGTCGTCGAACAAATAGCCGCGGCGCGCCAGGGGCTTGTAATTGTAGAATGCGGGCAAATGGCCCGCGGAGCGAGGAATGGCGATCGGCAACTTCCCACCGGGATTGAAATCGCCGAATAAGACCTCTGCGACGGCATTACCGGTCTCCTGACCGAGATACCAGCACTCGAAAACCGCCGGCACGTTCTGGCTGATGTAATTGATTGAGATCGGCCGGCCGTTGAACAGGAAAACAATTACCGGCTTGCCGGTCGCGATCATCGTCCTGACCAGTTCTTCCTGTCTTCCGACCAGGTCGAGGCTCGCGCGGTCGCCTAAGTGGTTGAACGCGTATGCTTCACGCGAAGTCTGCTCGTTGCCGCCGATGGCCAGCACAATCACGTCCGCCTGTCTCGCTACCTCCACGGCCTCCGCGATTTGCCTGCGGTCTTCGTCTGGATCGCTGGGAACGACCTCGTCCCGATGCCATGAGCCGCCAATCGTAATCTTGCAACCTTCGCTGTAGAGCACCTTCACCCGGTCGCCGGCCCTCGACTGAATGCCCTCGAGCACGGTGACGTTGTGCTTGGGCACGCTGCTGTAGCCGCCGAGCAGGACACGATGGGCATTCGGGCCGATGACCGCTATGGATTGAATGCGATCCAGATCGAGCGGCGCCAAATTGCCATCGTTCTTCAACAGCGTGATGGCTTCCCGCGCCGCCTGCAAAGCGAGCTTACGATGATCGTCGCAGCCCACCACGCGGCCGGCTTCGTCCGGATCGACATACGGGTCGTCGAAAAGGCCCATTTGAAATTTCCAAAAGAGCATGGGAGCGACAAGGTCGTCGAGTTGCGATTCCTTCAGCGCGCCCTGGCGGACGAGTTCAACCAGATGCAAGTAGCACTCCGGCTCCGGCAACTCGATGTTGACGCCGGCCTGAACGGCCAGAGCGCACGCTTCCTTTTTGTCCTTGGCCACTGAGTGGCCGCGGACCTCGGCGCGCCGGCTCAATTCCCAGATCGCATAGTAGTCCGAGACCACGAACCCTTTGAAGCCCCACTCCTTGCGGAGCACGTCCCGCAAGAGCCACCGGTTGGCGTGAGACGGTACGCCGTCGATTTCGTTGTAGGAGGCCATGACGCTGATGGCGCCTCCCTTCTGGATGGCTTCTTTGAAGGTATACAGGAAGGTCTCGCGAAGCACGCGCGCGGAAATATTCGCGGGCGCGCAGTTCATGCCGGATTCCGGCTGGCCGTGCGCGGCAAAATGCTTCAGGGTGGCGATCACGCGCTTCTTATCGCGAAAGGTGGCATCGCCCTGGAATCCACGCACTGCCGCCATGCCCATCCGCGAAACCAGAAATGGGTCTTCGCCGTAAGTTTCTTCGACGCGGCCCCAGCGCGGATCGCGTGCCACATCCACTACGGGCGTCAGCGCCTGGTGCGTGCCGCGCAGCCGCGCTTCCCAAGCGGTCATGGTGAAGAGCGACTCGGCCAAATCGGGATTGAATGTGGCGCCCAGAGCGATTGGCTGAGGAAAGCTGGTGGCATCGATGGCCGCGTGGCCATGCAGGCACTCCTCGTGAAACATCACGGGGATACCAAGGCGAGTGTTCTCGATAAAGAATCTCTGAATGGCGTTGGTGAGTTGCGCCATGCCGCGGGCATCCTGGCCCTTTCCCGCATCGCTGGGGCGGCCAACCTGACCGAGTCCGCGCCGGTCCTTAAAGGCCGCTTTGGCTTTCCGAAAATCGAAGCTGCCGTTGGCGTCCACGAGCGTTTCAGCTTTTCGTTGCCAGACGCACGTCATCTGTGCGGCCTTCTCTTCCACGGTCATTCGGGACAAAAGGTCTTTGACCCGTTTCGCCGCGGGCAAAGCGGAATTGCGATAAGGCGGTATTCTCGTTCTTTTGCTGGTGGCAGATGGCTTCATACATTCCGTTCTTCTTCACGAGCAAGGCCGGCTCAAACGGCCGGTCCGGGCCTGAGCATCGATCGCTCGCCGCTCACGCAGAATTCGTTGTGGAATCAAACTATAACGAGATTGCGGGCCAAAATCAAGCTGCGGAGGGGGGAGTGCGGAGGGGG
>Ga0209039_10000462_pt1 | contig 39524 bp, 38 predicted proteins | sample BogFormECP12_OM1_FD_188238 | JGI IMG/M metagenome (GOLD analysis project Ga0209039, IMG submission 188238) | Bog forest soil microbial communities from Calvert Island, British Columbia, Canada - ECP12_OM1 (SPAdes) (version 2) | ecosystem: Environmental > Aquatic > Freshwater > Wetlands > Bog ...
GGCGCAGGAGAGCGAAAAGTTCGCCGAGCATCCCCCGCCATGCGTCTGGAAGTCCTTCGTGATGACCTGCTTTCCGAGCTCCGGCATCCTCTCGATGCGTGTGATCAAGTCGACGTTCACGTCCCCGATAGTAGCGATCCTTGGCATTTCAAGCTTCCGTAAATATAAATGGGCTGATAAATATATTTACCCTTCGTGTAGAAAAAGAACGCTAACAATAATATAGATGCACCAATACATAAGGAAGCCATAAGGTGGTATCTTGGATTCGGATATTATAATCATCTACGCCGTTGCGATCATCGGCATTATCATGATATTCCTCACCCGTTTCGTAGCGAAGGGCCGATCGAGGGATATGACGAGGCTGTGGTTCATTACTTTCTTCGCTTTTATGGTGTACTACATCCTGGCAAAAAGTTATGGATATTATGAGGATACTAGGGATATCGTTTATGCCTTTGGGCTCTTATGGCCGATCGCCGGCATACTTGCATTCTGGATCGCCGAACTGATCACACGGAAGGGTGCCCAAATCGCCTTTATCAAGTGGATGGTCTATTTTGTAGTTGGTATTGCTTTTGCATTCGTACTGGATGGTGTCGCGGGGATATTTCAGTTATACAAATATAGTCAGGATGTCCTCGTCGATAAGACCTGGCTGGTAAACCCCATCGGCGGCTTACAGGTGCCCTCGCTCATGCTGCTTTTACCGGGGATCCTCATGCTCGTCGTGTTCTTCCTGGTCTTTAACGTATACAAGCTCTTGAGGAAACGAAGGATCGACGATACGTCCGCCACGTTATTATTGTCCGCGCTCTCCATCGTGGTCGTGGGATTCCTGTGGGAAGCCTCGATCCTGATCGTGAGCTTCATAAAAAGTATGATGTAAAATGAAAAAAGAGGGAATGGTTTAGAAGCCATTCCTTTTCAGCTTTAATTTTCCTATTTTATTGATGGCTTCCAGGTTTACGCCTTCCGTCGTCTCGATCGTGCCCATCTCCCGGGCGATCTCGAAGAGGCCGGCGCCTTCGGGCGTTCTCGTGATGACGACGCTCGACCCCGGCGCGCTGCCGACGCTGCCGACCGATATATCGGCCAGCTTGGCGGTAAAGTCGTTGCACTTCCTACAGCCGGGCTTGACGAACTCCGAAATGCTCGACAACGGGATCGTCCTGGCCTCGCCATTCCTGAGCGTAACGGTCAGCTTTCCCTCCGCCGCGTTCATCTTTGCTATGCGCCACGAGGGCACGCCAAGGCGTTTTGTGACCTCGGATATGACTGACTCGTCGAAGGCCTCAAAGCAGAATAGGCCGACCAGGAACCTTATTTTTTGAGTGAGCTTTGCGGAGTACTCGTTGGTGGACATTCTGAGCAGCCCCACGGCCTGCACCGTACAGGGGGTGCCCACGAGCGCCACGTTCCTTATGCCTGGGTCTTTCATGACGTCCCTCAGGGCTTCCAGGACATCGTTGCTCGTGTACTTACTGCCCGCCGTTTTGTCCAAATCTTTGGAATTATCGATAACGAGTGCGTTCGCTTTCTGCGCCCACCGGTCGCCGCCCATGACGATGACGCGGTCGACGAGCCCCTCGTCTAACGCGACCTTAAGCATAGCTATGACCGCCCCGCCATTCTGGCTTCGGCCGGTCGTCTTCGCCTTCACGTTCTTAATGTCCAGATAAGGCCCTACGATGTCCGCCGGAGTGAACTTCTCCATGTTGGCGGGAGTCCTCGGGCAGGCGTCGAGACAGGCCTTACAATCAACACAAGGGGTGATCTGGTATGGCCTGGCAAGCTTCAGGTCATATGCTAAAGTGTTCGCCGGGCACACTGTTATACAGCCCCGGCATCCGGCGCACATCTCCTTCTTCCATACAGTCTGCTCGAGGTCCTGGAAAGGAAGAAGCGCGGGGGCAATTATCACATTATTCAACATGGACGCACCTTTAATTATGGGTAATCATTTTCCTACTTTCACATCTTGATATATATCGTTATCGTATATGGGCACGCGGGAAAATTTTTCAATGGCGGTCATCGCAGGAGCCGATTTTTTTACAACAGATTTACACACGGCTTGATATCTTTTGTTAACACCGCTTGATTTTTCGCTGGCCACTTAAAATAATGTTTTGATATTATTCATTCATCGCGGGTAAGGAGGAACATTGATGGACATGAAAAAAATCGCCATATTCGTTCTTCTCGTCGTAGCGGCATTAGCCCTCGCATTACCCGCAGCAGCCCAATGGTGGGGCGGCTGGGGCGGCCTGGGCTGTGGCTGGGGTGGCTGGAGCTATCCTTACTGGGGCGGCCTGGGCTGTGGCTGGTGTTAACGATCCACTGGCCGGCCTTCTGCTACACGAGAAAAGATCCCATGATTAGTAGGCGCTTAAAAAATAAACGCCTACAAATTTTTATTAATCGCCAGTTTTATATATAGAAATTTTTTATTATTATCATATGACTAACCCTATTTTATTTATTAATACTGCAACCATTTAATGTATACGTGATAGCTTTGAAAGTGATAACGATTTTTTGCAATCCTTTGTTTGTATTTTCTTTTTTGTAAGGAGTTGTTTGTTGGTTATGTGATCTCTTGCAAGCCTGGTATTCGGTTGGCGGGCAGCTCGTCGTCTCCGTTAATTCGGCCCCAGGTACTCCCTCATTATGTTGTCTCTGTATCATGTTACATGATGGGCTATGTTTTATTGGTTTGCTTTTCTTGCCCTTTTTTATATATTTTATAGAAAACAGTCTTTTCGGACATCGTGCTCTCGAATTTTACACCGTATGTATTGAACAAGCTATCTCCGAACATTTTAGACGTTTTTGAGCCGTTAATACCAATGCTGTGATATACTCTCAGCATATAATAGTCGCCTTCGTCCGAATAATTAATCGTATCATACCAATTTGACATTCTTAATACGAGGACCAGCCCGTCCAAGACTTCTGTTAAACTACAATCTTTAAGAGGCTTCTGATGTACAAATTCTAAAGTATATTCCATGGGTTTTTCTTTTTCTACAAGTTTTTCGCACAGCCCGAAGTCTGCGGTCGCTAATAGCCATAAAAATGCACCATTCATAACGGTACGGAATGAATTGTCTGCGGCAAATCTCCGCAATAATTGCTCTTCCGGGGAAAGCGGTGGACTCTGTTTTGAATTGTTATCGAGGTTATCCAGAGCGTGTTCTAAGACACTCTGCTGGGTGCCATATTTCTCCAAATATCTTTTTAGGATTGTCGCATGCTTCGAAGATATCGTGGTAGAAATACGAGTTTTCTTCATGTAATAGACTCCACAATTTTTTAATAACTTAATAAAGGCTCAAAAGGTTCTTAAGCATTTCCATGCGCATGCCTGGCAAATGATGCGCATACCAACCACACGCTGTGTGGATAACCGATTTATGAATGTGTATATAATTGGAAATATGAGATGGTATATTATCGGTGAAACGGAGGCGTAATATGAAGAATGAAATAAAGATATTGATAGCCGTAATAGTAGTTATTTTAATTATTTTGGTCGGTGCCTATGCGCTCAAGGGGTCTAACAACCCCACGCCCAGTGTTACGCCGACACCACAGCCTGTGATTACGCCGACTCCGACGCCCACGCCAACTATCGAACCGACTATAGCACCAACCATAACGCCTACACCGGCAGCAACTATACCGCCCTGGGTGGATGAGCATGTCGTACCAGGCACACCGTATACGCCGCCAGCGTTTACTGCAACAGCGACGCCTTCGCTGCCCCATGCAAATTGGGGGACTGGACACTACGATGGGCCACTCCCGGCGCATGGGGTACCATTCTTTGACATGTCGTGGTCTGATACAGGTCCGATTATTTCATGGCTTTGGAACTTTGGTGATGGCACTACGTCCAATATGGAGAATCCTTTGCACGTGTTTCCAAGTAGTGGATATTATACGGTGAGCCTTACCGTAACTAATGCCGCAGGAAGCAATACAGGAACGGGCCATGTCCTCGCTAATTAAGTTGTCTTAGGTTTTACTCTATAAAAATAATAATTGGTGAAAAATATTTAATAAGAATATGTGAAGTGGTTTCGGTGAAATGTGCTAAATGTGGAACTGAATTGCCGGTTGGGTCACAATTTTGTAATGTTTGCGGGACAAAAATAGATACCAACTTAAAGTGTGCTAAATGTGGAGCTGATCTTTCCAAAGATTCTCAGTTTTGTAATGCTTGTGGAACAAAAGTAGCAGCACCCATAGATCAAAGTAGAGATGTTGTTAGAAATGTTGCCCCTCCAGCCGTCGAAGCCCCCTCTAATGTGAGATTAAAACTCGCATTAGGTTACGTGTTTACGCCGATTGGAGTAATAATTGTTATGCTAACAACGAAAGATTATGGAAAGAATAAATTCGTACAAACGCATTTAAATATGGCGCTATTGTTAGGTATGTTAATCAGTATTTTTGGTTTTGGGGGTTTGCCTCAATTATCGCTCCTTATCTATATATACGTCTTGTATTGCGCCTACCGGGCCTATAAAGGCCAACAGGACTTATTAGTCTTATATCTTCAGCAAAAATACAAACCAGCCCCATCTCCTGGTCAGGCTGCCGCTGGCAACGTGTCTATGCCAGCACCTGCTCCCGCGCCGGTAAGAGCGATCGAGATCGAGGCCGGGGTAAAAACTCCTATCTCCGACATGCCTATTACTAAACCACAAGAAACTAATATTTATATGAACTCCCGGGGCGGAAACGTGTCTCCTGGAGCGCCCGCTGTTGGCAGTGTATCACCTCTCGCCACTACACCGCAGACGAGTACGATGAACAATGCGTCGAAACCCCCGAATAAAAATAAGATCAAGCTGTTATTGGTGCCCGTATGTATTTTATTGTTCATTGGCATAATCGGCATAGTAGTCCTGAATAACAACAGCAATACAAACATTGTTACTCCGACAGTAGCACAGTCTTCCGTTTTTAATAATTATTTAAATGCAAAATATAATCTTGAACATAATTTAAATACTACTGTGGCTATGCTTAATGACCATGTGAATACATATGATAGTGAAATAAATGCGGCATCCCCAAATTATAACTTGTTAATAAGTAATTTCGAGATCGACCAAAGTAATTTCCAGGGTTTGAATAGTTATTTATCTGAACTTAATACCACTATAAATGATTTTTCAGCGAGTGCTTCAGGAATGACTGGCGTATCTAAATCAAATGCTGATCAAGCCCTTTACTCTATGAGATCATATCGATTCTATATGGATTGTGTACAGCTTGATTCTTCTAATTATTGTGACGATATGATCAAATACGTTAAATCATGTCAAAGCGGCTCTCCCGACGCTACATTATACAAAAATGCTGTTAGTATGTATAATCAAGCAAATACTGACTATATGAATGCTATGAATGGTTCACAGGTTATATGATTATGAAGTCCAATAATATGGGGAAGTATTCGGCTCGATTAATTATAGTATTGCTTGCTATCATGATCGCGATGGCATTAGTTCCATCGCTCGCTGCTTCGAGTTCCCCTGTGGTAATGTTCCGCAACGACCCGGCGCACACGGGAGTCTACGATGGAGGCGGGATCCAGCCCGGCAATTTAACATTTTGGAACTATACCACTGGAGATAGTATAGTGTCTTCGCCTGCCGTGGTTAACGGTATCGTCTACATTGGAAGTAGGGATGATAATGTTTATGCGTTGGATGCGAACACAGGCGCGTTAAAATGGAACTATACGACAGGTGGTAGTGTGGGTTCTTCGCCGGCGGTTGCTGACGGCATCGTATATGTTGGAAGCGATGATGGTAATGTTTATGCGTTGGACGCCAACATAGGCACATTAAAATGGAACTACACGACTGGAGATAAGGTATATTCTTCACCTGCTGTTGCTAATGGCTTCGTATACATAGGAAGCGAGGATAACAATGTTTATGCGCTGGATGCCACTACCGGAGCGTTAAAATGGAATTATACGACGGGGGATAAGGTATATTCTTCGCCCGCTGTGGTTAACGGTACCGTCTACATCGGAAGTAATGATGGTAATGTTTATGCTTTGGATGCCTATAGCGGCGCGTTAAAATGGAAATATGCGACCGGAAGCAACCATATCACAAGCAATATTGGCTACACCATTGCCGATACTGGCGTGGAGTCTTCGCCTGCCGTGGTTAACGGCATCGTCTATGTGGGAAGTTACAGCAATAACATTTATGCGCTGGATGCAGACACTGGCGCTTTAAAATGGAGTTACACGACTACGTATGACGTGGGTTCTTCGCCTTCTGTGGTTAACGGCGTCGTTTACATAGGGGGCTGGGATGGTAATGTTTATGCGTTGGATGCGAACACTGGCGCATTAAAATGGGGCTATGGGAACGGAAATAGTATAAGTTCTTCGCCCGCTGTTGCTAATGGTACTGTCTACATAGGTAGCCCTGATGGCAATGTTTATGCGCTGGATGCGAACACTGGCGCATTAAAAGGGAAGTACACGACCGGAAGCCTTGTGGATTCTTCGCCCGCTGTGGTTAACGGTGTCATCTACATAGGGAGTGATGATAATAAAATTTATGCCATAGGAACGCAGGGGTGGAGTCCTGTGTCGCAGGGGTGGAGTCCTATATCAAACATTCTAAAACCTATGCCAACACCTTTTGTCGGCGTGGAAGGCATCTGCGCAATCGTGCTGGGCGCATGGATCTACTTGCTCATAGGAAGAAAGAGGAACTAAAATAATAGGCGGGAAATTTTCTTATGATGAGGAATACGGGAAACGGGTTAAAACGGTTAGTTTCGAGAAATATAGATATGGGACTGGGCGGGATAAAAGGGGTTAGAGTATGGCTTATTCTGTTGCTGATGATTGTAATGTTATTTTCTATCCCTAATTGTGTTCAGGCTGCAGTCGCAACCCCCAGCCCTTCAGTGAATGCCCCGATTGACATAATGAGCTTGGCACCTGATATCCAAGGATACAACGCATGGATATATAATACTGAAAGTTATGATGCGTATGTTGCACATCAAAAGGCGCTGAACTGGCCGCATGCAGACTCGTATTTAGGTACCGGCGGAACGCCTGATAATTTTCTATTGGTGAAATACAACACTACTCAAACTGGGATAGAAGTCTGGGTGGAGATTTATGAATATCCTAATGCGAGTGTTGCATCAGCTGAGTACAACTATGAATACAATGAGGGCAATCGTGGAGATATTTTTAATAGGTTTTATGCTGAGAGTGTTTTGCTTCATCGAGGCCCATTTATGGTTTTTCTCTCTTATTATACTAAAAATTGGGGTAATGATCCAGTGGCCAAGGCTACAATCCAGGATTTCGCACAGAAATATATTGACAACTTGTTCACTATCCTACCGGAATCAACTCAACCTTCACCTGATCCATCCCGGGACTCTGGGGGCAATGTTGTCTGGGGTGTCAAGCCGGGAGACAATATAACTTGGGCAGCGAATAGTACAACGTTCACGGGATATGTGGGTGGAGGCATGGGCCATACCCAGACTTCGGATACGATAACTTTGGAAGTTCTCAGGATCTCTGATGATACCTCGTCAATACTGTTAAAGTCGCCGACAAGTAAACCTTCAGATTTTGATTACTATGTATACTGGATGCCTATCAATCTCGTTTTACCACAATATGAGTATTTCTGGCAAACTGACAACGTCAAAAAGGTTGCGCCTTTTCCGCTCATTTTCCCCATTTATTCAAATGGGCAAACCCTGAAGGATGTGATTAAATCTCAATATACTTATAATGATAATGAAATGACAGAAGACGCCGAAGATATTCACATTCATAGTTCGACCCCTTATCTTGGGGGATATGGTTTTACTCAAACAGTTACAGGGTGGGTAGATGTTACCGTACAGAAGGGCTCGGGCATAGTAACCGGTTATAGTTTTTACTACAACGACAATAAAAATTATATCACGACATCAAGTAACACGAATCTTATAAATACTAATTTTGATCTAAACAGCAGAATGCCCATGCCAACCATTATACCGTCTACACCAACCGCTAATACACCGTCTACACCAACCGCTAATACACCGTCTACACCTGTGCCCAAACCATCTCCATTTGTCGGCGTGGAAGGCATCGGCGCAATCGTGCTGGGCGCAGGGATCTACATGCTCATAGGGAGAAAGAGGAACTAAAAATATCAGACGGGCAATTTTTATCCGTCACTATTTTTTTATTTTTATGATGCTTTGAAGGCTAAGAAAAAAAGTCCGAAATGTTCAATCGCAGGGCTGGTAATTTGTCCGGTTCTCCTTTCCTCTTCAACGAATTATTGTAAAACATTTGTAGCGTCTAATATCGTTCCGATTTTACTCATGATAGTATTTATGACTCTGTAAGTACTAAATGATAAATGTTCGAGAAGTGAAACATATACTACTGAAACCAAGTCTGTACAACCACCGATTCGACAAGAATAATCGGCTTTAAACATTTTGCTGGTACTATTTGCCATAGATTATTTATACATTAATATATAATTTTATTATTGGAATGGGATGGTTATGGATTTAAGAGGTAGATCGATTTTTCGAGTAGTAGCCACCGCGCTCATCGTTGCAAGCGTTATTTTAGTCGTGCTGTCCACGGCCCCGATTATTTCATTATCACAATCGGCGGATGCGCCTTTGTCCGACAGCGGGAATGTGATCGGGTATAAGGTCATCACGGACCGGCAGGATGCACAGGGTGTTCACCCCGTCCTTATGGAGAACTCTGATGCAAGGGACCCGACGCTCAGCCAGCTCATGGCGTTCCTCAGTACCGACGATACGGCGAGTAATAAGTATAGTCCCCCAACGTTCACCTGTGCGGATTTTGCCCAGATGCTTCAGAACCATGCCGAGGAGCATGGGATACGGGGCGGATATACGTCCATGAGGTTCGTCGGTAAAAATGAAGGGCATGCCGTAAACATATTCGATACCACAGACATGGGGCCGGTCTACGTGGATACGACGGACAATAAGCCGATCCTGACCCAGGGCCTTTGTCCCGGCTACAGCTACTTTAACCTGGGCACGATATCCAGCCTGACGGATTACTGGTAATACTTCTTTAGGTAGGGCCTGTTTTGCGGGCTAAAACGGGCACTATTACTTTTTTGCCCTCCTAATGTTATTGTCATCTTTATACAAATGATTAAATGGATACAGCGCGGATTTATCTTCACTTAGAACGCTTGAGGAGGGTAAGATTTGGTCCAAACTCAATATTATATCGTAGACGTTTTCGCTGAAGAAAAATATACAGGCAACCAGCTGGCAGTATTCCGGAATGCCGCATCACTATCGACGAGCGAGATGCAAAGGCTGGCCAGCGAGATGCATTTTTCCGAGACCACTTTTATTGCGTCGGACGATAAACGTGACGGCGGCTACGATGTCCGTATCTTTACTCCCGATGCCGAGTTGCCCTTCGCCGGCCACCCGACGCTGGGGACCGCATACATCATACAGCGGGAGATCATGGGGCCGGGCGACGATGTGATATTAAACCTGGGCGTAGGCCAGATAACGGTCTCCTTTGACCCGTATACGGGCATTCCCTGGATGAAGCAGGTGGAGCCGAAGTTCCTGCGGGAATTCAAAGCTTCGGACGTAACAGACATGCTGGGCATCAACGTCGGAGATATTGATGACCGTTTCCCGATCCGGGAAGTTTCTACCGGCATACCGTTCGTCATCGTGCCGCTAAAGACCCTGGCCTCGGTAAAGCGCTCTCACCTCGACCTCCGGAAGTACAACCAGTTCTTCAGCGGTAAAGGGCCCGAAGGCATACTGGTGTTCTGCCCGGAAACGTACAAAAAAGAGAACGACCTGAACGTGCGGGTCTTTACGAAGTTCCCGAGCGTGCTCGAGGACCCGGCGACCGGCAGCGGTAACGGGTGCCTGGCCGCATACCTCGTGAAATTCAAATTTTTTGGCGCCCCGAAGATCGATATCCGCGTGGAGCAGGGCCATGAGGTCGGGAGGCCGTCGCTGCTCTACCTGCGCTCCGAAGAAAAGGACAGCTCGATCGACGTCCGCGTTGGCGGGAAGGTCATAGCAGTAGCAAAGGGAAACCTGGAGTGATACATATGACAAAGGCGGATGAAGCGGTCGAATGCTTCAATAAAGGCTATAACTGCTCGCAGGCGGTCCTGTCCACATATTGCGGTGAGTTTGGCATGGACCGGGAACAGGCGTTGAAAGTGGCGGGCGCCTTCGGCGCCGGCATGGGCAGGATGTGCGAGACCTGCGGCGCCGTTACGGGCGCATTCATGGTGATCGGCCTGAAATATGGGAAAGTCAAGGTCGAGGATGAGCCGGCAAAGGAGAAGGCCTATGCCCTGGTGCGAGAGTTCGCCGGAGAGTTCAAGGCTAAGAACGGTTCCATCGTATGCCGCGAGCTTCTAGGGTGCGACATGAGCACGCCCGAAGGGATGAAGTTCGCAAAAGAGCATCGGCTCCATTCGACGATATGCCCGAAGCTAGTGAGGGATGCCGCCGAAATACTCGATACATTGCTATAGGACCAAACTAGATGGAAAACTACTGGGACGGCCGATATCTCAAAGAAGGCAGGATCTGGGGCGATACGCCGAGCGTTACGGCATCGTATGCCTGTAAGCTATTCCGCTCAAAGGGTGCAAAAAAGCTCCTGATACCCGGCATCGGCTATGGCCGCAATGCCCGCGTCTTCGTCGAAGCCGGCTTTAGCGTCGATGGGATCGAGGTATCCGGCGAAGCATCGAACATATTAAAGGCAAACCTGCCCGGCGTCGAATGCTTCCGCGGCTCGGCCCTGGATATGCCGTTCAGCGATACCATTTATGACGCGATCTATTGCTTCAATGTCCTCCATCTGTTCCGGGAGCAAGAAAGAAGGTCGCTCACGAAAAAATGCCTGGACCGGCTAAAGGAAAACGGCCTCGCCTTCTTCACGGTCTTTTGCGAAAAAGAGCCCAGTTTCCGAAAGGGCAAAGAAGTGGAACCGGGCACGTTCGAGAGCAAGCCGGGCCGGCCGGTCCATTATTTTACCGATGACGATCTCCGTTCACATTTTAAGGACTTCATGATTCTGGAAATGGGGCTGGTGGAAGATGCGGAAGACCACGGGGAAGAAGGGCCTCACGTCCATGTTTTACGATACGTGCTGGCGCAAAAGCGGTCGATACAGTTCGACGGCGAGCAGTATAAAAAGGTGTCAAGCCCTCAAAAGGAGTGGGGCGACCGGGTGATATCCGGCATGAGCCTTCGGGGGGATGAGAGAATACTGGATATGGGGTGCGGGGACGGCGTCTTGAGCGAACGCCTGGCAGACCTGGTGTCGGATGGCAGTGTTCTCGGTGTCGATGCCTCGGAGTCGATGATCTCGACGGCGAGGAAGTTGGAGCGGGCCAATCTCAGCTTTAAGCAAATGGACCTTAACCACCTGGATTTCGAGAAAGAGTTCGACGTCATATTTTCCAATGCCACCCTGCACTGGATAAAGGACCATGAGCGGCTATTAAAGAATGTCGCAAGGGCTCTCGCCAGCGGCGGCACAATTCGTTTCAACTTCGGAGGGGACGGCAATTGCCCGAACTTTATCGCTGTGATCAGGGAGGCTATGGCCCACCACAAATTCTCACCTTACTTCACGAATTTCGAGTGGCCATGGTATATGCCGAAAGCTCAGGAATACGAGGCTCTCGTGAACGCTAATTTTGCAAATGCCCGTGTCTGGGTCGAGAATGCGGACCGGCATTTTACTAAGGAAGAGATGATCGGCTTTATCGAGCAGCCGATGATCCTGCCCTTCCTGCGCTATGTTGATGGCCGCGACCGCCATGCTTTCAGAGAATTCGTGATCGGCCGGGTGCTGGAAAATACCCGACAGGCGGACGGCACATATTTCGAGGCGTTCCGCCGGATCAACGTGTTCGCCCGCAAACGATCATGATGATAGAACAATCCTTTTTATATCATAACCGAACTCATTCGGCCATAAAATTTATTATTATTAATACCTGGTAAAAGGTACTCGAGCGATACTAGCCCGGGAGGAGAGGTCTTATGAAGAATATATTCGCGGACAGGATGTACACAGTCCAGAGGTCGTTCATCAGGGAAATACTTAAAGTGACCGAGGACCCCTCCATTATTTCTTTTGCGGGCGGCCTGCCCAACCCGAAGTCGTTCCCTGTAGACGCCGTCGCCTCCGCCGCGGCTAAAGTCCTCAGGGAAAACGGCGAAAGCGCCCTGCAGTACAGCACCACCGAAGGCTATCTTCCCCTGAGGGAATACATCGCAAAGCGCTATGCAGGCCAGGGGCTAAAAGTGGATGCCAGCGAGATCCTGATCACCAACGGCTCCCAGCAGGGCCTGGACCTGATCGGTAAAATATTCCTGAATAAGGGCGACATGGTCGCGGTCGAGCGTCCGACCTATCTGGCGGCCATCCAGTCTTTCGGCATGTATGAGCCGGTCTTTCGTGACGTGCCGCTCCAGGATGACGGCATCGACATTAAAGCCCTCGACCGAATACTATCGGGCAACAGGATCAAGATGTTCTACTCGGTCCCGAGCTTCCAGAATCCCACGGGCATCACCTATTCGCGGGAAAAACGAAAGCAGGTGGCGGACGTCCTAAAAAGCCATGACACGGTCTTCATCGAGGACAACCCGTATGGCGACATCCGGTTCATGGGAGAGGACCTGCCGCCGATGAAATATTTCCTGGAAAATGACACGATCACGATGGGCACGTTCTCAAAGACGGTGTCCCCAGGCATGAGGCTCGGATGGCTGTATGCTTCCGGCGATATCATGGACAAGCTCACCATCGCCAAGCAGGCCGCCGACCTGCATACCAGCTACTTCGTCCAGCGGGTGGTCTATCAATATCTTGTGGATAATGACGTGGGGCAGCACATCAAAATGATCAAAGCCATGTACAAAGCGCAGAGAGACGCTATGGTCTCAGCCCTGGAGCGATACTTCCCGGAAGGCGTCGGATATACGAAGCCGGAGGGCGGCATGTTCCTCTGGGTGACGCTGCCTGAGGGCATCTCGTCATTGGATTTGTTCGACATGGCTATAAAACAAAAAGTGGCCTTCGTGCCCGGCCAGGCGTTCTTCGTCGACGGCAGCGGAACTAACACGCTCAGGCTGAACTACTCGAACTCCGATGAGGCGCAGATCGAGGAAGGCATAAAGCGTCTGGGCAGGGCCGTAAAAACGCTGATCGCAGAGAAAGCAACAGTTCAAATATCAAAAATATCATAGAATATTCCGATGAGCGAGGGTAGCGATTATAATCAACATTTTGTTTGTACGGCAGACGAAGCAAAAACCATCGTAGCCCGACACAAAAAGTTCTGGATAGCGAACTGCGGCTGCCGGGAACGCAGCGGCAACTGTAAGCGCTCACGGATGGACGTGTGCCTTCAGTTCGCCTCCCATACGGCCGTCGGCTCTAATTTTAAGGCCATTTCAAAAGAGGACGCGAATGCCCTGATCGAGGAAGCAAAGGAAAAGCACCTCGTACCGAGGCCGTTCAGGAATGATAAAAATAAGAATAAGCTCGACGGCATCTGCTTCTGCTGCGACGACTGCTGCAGCTATTTCAAGGGATATGATGCGGCCTGCGATAAGGGCAAGCTCATCGAGTCGACCGATAAGAGCGCGTGCATAGATTGTGGCATCTGTGCAGGTGTCTGCTACTTCGGGGCCCGGGATGCCAAAGGCGAAGCGCTCAAGATCGACGATGAAAAATGCTATGGCTGCGGCCTCTGCGTCGATGCCTGCGCGATGAAATGCATAACGATGGTCCCTAGAAATTGATTTTTTGACTCTTCCGCGTTTTTATGTGGTATATGTACAACTCCTCGGTTTCCCAACACGAACCGCACTAAAACTTTTTTAGAGGGACACAAAACTACTAAAGCCACCAGCATCACGGCTAAATCACTAATTGCACTAAGTCTCTATACAAGCTCACTAAAGCGCCAAGGGCACGGCTATTAATACCCTAAAGAGTGCCGCGAAAAAACGAAATGGGCACAAAAATGATACAATTAAAAGGACCACAAGTCCAGCTAACCTGATAATTAGAGGATTGGCTGAAGCGTGGAACTCTGGAGCCGTGGTTCTTTTGGGTATCGTTTTGGTGCCGTTCGGTTTTTTGCGGAACTCTTTAGGGTATTAATAGCCGTGCCTTTGGTGTTTTTGTGAGCTTGCATTGAGGCTTTGTGCACTTGGTGATTTAGCTGTGATGCTGGTGGTTTTGTTTTTTTGTGTCCCTCTAAAAAAGTTTTGTGCGGTTCGTGTTGGGAAACCGTGGGGTTGAACGCAACGCTCAAACCGAACAAACCATAAAACATGTACCTGGAAAAAACTAGGGCATAATAACTTTAGATACTAATTAAAAGAAGTATGGTTATCAGGTCATCCCTTTTTCATAATCGATTTATGACAAAAACTCCGGTTATCAACGATACAATAGTATTACGACAAATACCAATTCATTTATTATCCTAAAAGTGCGGAAGACTCATTTTTTAAAAACTAAACTTTATTAATGTCCTGCGGAGATATATCAGAAAATATTCGACAGTGATATCCTCATGCTCATCAAGAACTCGACCTATTATGACGGCAGCAAAATAGTCAAAGGCGACTTCACGAATGGCGTATCCGACAAGGAGTTCGACGCCTCTGGCAAGTTCGCCTTTCCAGCTTTTAACAACGGCCATACGCACCTGGCGATGACGCTCATGAGGGGCGCGGGAGACGGGGAAAAGCTACAGCAATGGCTCGATAATACTATTTTCCCGACTGAGCAGCGGCTGACGCCCGACCTTGTTTACAAAGGCTCCATGCTCGGGCTGCTAGAGATGATCAAGACCGGCACCTCCAACTTTTTAGACATGTACTATTTCGTCGAGGAGACAGCAAAAGCGGTCAATAAGGCAGGGCTCAGGGCGACACTCGGCACGCCCATAACGAGCTTCGGGACACCATACTATAAAAACGCGAACGATGCGCTGCGCATTGCCGAACGCCAGCTAAAAAACATGTCACCCGGCATGGTACGCTATTGCGTCGCACCTCATTCTATCTATCTCAACGACGAGGAGACGCTCATAAGGGCAAAGGCGCTGGCCGATAAATATAACGCGTGGCTCTCGATCCACGTCTCGGAAACAAGAAAGGAATGTGCGGACTGCCATAAAAAGACCGGGCTGTGGCCGATCGAATACCTGGACAGCATCGGGCTGCTCGGGGAAAATACGGTACTCATCCATGCCGCCTGGCTCACGAAGATGGAAATAAAGCTCATCGCCGACCGGGAGGCCTCTGTAATCCACTGTCCGGTATCCAACATGAAGCTCGCTTCCGGGGGCGTCATGCCACTACCTGAACTATTGGCCGGTGGTGTCACCGTCGGGTTGGGCACGGATGGTGCGTCGAGCAATAATTCCCTGGATATGCGGGAAGAGATGAAGATCGGCTCTTTGCTTCAAAAATCCCATCGCTGGGATGCGACGGTGGCCGGCACCCGGACCATGCTGCATATGGCGACGCTGGGCAGCCAGGACCTGGCATTCGTGAGCCTGGACGACGTAAGGATGCTCCCGCACCACGACCTGATATCCAATCTTGTGTACAGCGGCGGCGTAGTGACGGATCTCATAGTGAACGACCGCGTCATCATGGATGGTGGGCAGATACTGACGTTCGACGAGGAAAAAGTCAAAACGGAGTTCATGGAAGCCGCAGCGGAGCTACTCAAATGAGGATAGCCGCCCTGTTCTCCGGTGGTAAGGATTCCAACTATGCGCTCTTTTGCGCTCAACATTATGGCTGGGACGTCACCCACCTCGTTTCCGTCTTTTCCACGTCCCCAGAATCTTACATGTATCACGTCCCGGCCATCGAATTGACGAGGCTGGCCTCGGAGTCCATCGGGATACCGCTGATCGAGGTCGTCACGCCGCCCGGACCCGAGGCCGAGCTCATACCGCTCAAGGATAAGCTAAAAGAGCTGGGCATCGATGGCATCGTTTCCGGCGCGCTGGCCTCCGAATACCAGCGAAGACGGCTCGACCAGATATGCCAGGACATCGGCATCAAGTCATTCGCCCCCATCTGGCATAAAGACCAGCGGGAATACGTCCGTGAGATGGTCGAGGAGGGCTTTGAGATCATGATCACCGGCTGCTACGCAGAAGGGCTCGATGGGTCCTGGCTCGGCCGCATACTAGACGAAAACGCATTAGGCTCGCTGGACAGGCTCCATAAAAAGTATGGCATAAGCGTCGCCGGCGAAGGCGGAGAGTATGAGTCCTTCGTCTCTTTTGGCCCCCATATGAGCCGGCACGTGCGCATCGAGTATGAAAAGGAATGGAAGCGCGACTCAGGTAAAATCGTGGTAAGTAAGGCCTGGCTACAATAAATTATAATCGAATCGAATAGTATATCATAAATAACTATTATAGTATTTTAAAGGTGTACTTACATTGTTATGAGAGAATCCGGGATATCCAGTCAATCTAGATCCCATAATTTACAGGTAGTGTTTTCTTTATTTTTAGTTTTGATGTTTACGTTAGTTTTTATGTCGGCCTTTGAGCTTGCCGTTCAGTTGATCTTTCCCACGATATCCCTGGGGATATCTTATTCCATTATAATTCTTTTAACCACCATCGTATTTACGTTAGCTGCCTTTTTGGCCATCCGCATTATACATGAGCGTATGCGTGCCGAAGAGGTGCTGCAAAAGAGCGAGCAGAAATTCCAGGCCATTATTGACCATACTTTCCAGTTCATCGGGCTGATGTCCGTTGACGGCACGCTCATCGAGGCCAACACGGCCGCCTTAGATTTTATCGCAGCGGAAAAATCCGACGTCATTGGTAAGCCTTTTTGGGAGACTCCCTGGTGGACGCATTCAAAGGAACAACAGGAAAAATTGCATGCCGCCTCGGAAAAGGCCGCAGCCGGGGAATTAGTGCGCTACGAAACGACTCATCGAGCGGCCGACGGGATTATTCACTATATCGATTTTTCCCTTAAGCCCGTGAAGAACGGGTCAGGAGAGGTCGCATTCATAATCCCCGAAGGCCGGGATATAACAGATCTCAAGCGCGCGGAAGTAAATTTAGAGAGGACTAACCGTGCCTTAACGGTTCTTTCCCGATGTAACGATTCGGTAGTACATACAAAGGATGAAACAGCTCTTTTACAGGATATATGCAGGATCTTCGTGGAATCGGGCAAATACAGGATGGTGTGGATCGGATACGCGGAGAATGACCGGGATAAGACTGTCCGCGTGATGGCCAATGGGGGGCACGATGAAGGCTATACGGAAAATTTGAGGCTGTCGTGGGCCGATATTGAGCGGGGCCGGGGACCGACGGGCGCGGCGATCCGGAATAAAATTCCCTGTGTCGCCCGGAATATTCTAACCGACGCCAACTTTTTACCATGGCGCGATGAAGCCGTTAAAAGGGGGTATGCCTCCGCAGTCGGCCTTCCATTGATCGCAGATGGCCGGGCTTTCGGCGCGCTCAATATCTATTCGGAGTGGCCCGATGCTTTCGACCAGGACGAGATAGCGCTTTTAAAAGACCTGTCGGATAACCTTGCGTATGGTATAACATCTTTGCGCAGAGAAGCAAAGCGAGTGCAGGCTGAAAAAGAGCTGAAAAAGAACCGGTTCATCCTGTCAAAGGCCCAGCAGATCGCCCACGTAGGCAACTGGGCGCTGAACCTGAAGACCAACGAGCTCAACTGGTCCGATGAAGGGTTCAGGATTTTCGGCTATGAGCCGGGCGAGATAAAGCCGGCGCTTGAATTATTACTTTCGAGGATGCACCCGGATGAGGTCGATGGGGCTAAAAAGTCGATCGACGAGGCCGTAAACGGGAATAAGCTCTACAATTTCGACTATCGTATATTCATGAATGACGGCTCCATGCGGTATATCAATAGCGTGGCTGATAAGCTAAAACGAGACTCAAACGGTGAACCCGAGTGGCTTTATGGCATTCACCAGGACATTACGGGGCGTAAGCTGGCGGAGGCAGCGTTGCGTGAAAGCGAGGAGCGGTTTCGGCTCTGTGCCGCTACGGCCAGCTTTGGTACTTTCGACTGGGATATCGTGAATGACAGGCATATCTGGTCGCCGGAGACGTATGATATCTATGGCATTCCAACGGGCTCGCCGATCACCTATGAAAATATTGTCGGCGTGATATATCCCGGGGACCGGAGGGATGACATATTGGATGCTGGCCTGGACCCGGCAGGGACTGGCGAATATACGATGGAGTATCGTATCATCCGCCCGTTGGACGGCGCTGTACGATGGGTGCACGTAAAAGCCAGTGTCTTTTTTGCCGGTGAAGGGTCAAAGCGAAAGGCGATACGGGTGCTGGGCGCGATCCAGGATATTACCGATCATAAGCGGGCCGAAGAAGCGCTCAATGAGTCTAAGGCCCAGGCGGAGCTGTACGTCGACCTCATGGGCCACGATATAAATAACCTGAACCAGGTCGCTTGCGGCTACCTGGAGCTGGCCCAGGATATACTGGACCTGAAGGATAACGACCTGGTTTTCTTGAATAAGCCGATGGAAGCGCTGCAGCGGAGCTCCCGGCTCATCGATAACGTCCGGAAATTGCAAAAAGCCCAGAACAAGGGCGTGGGCCGTGAGATCATGGACCTTCGGCAGGTGCTGGAGGACGTGAAGGATGAATACGATGGCCATGCCAATGCCCGCGTTACCTTTGATGGTGACCATCTGACCATATGCCGTGTCCTGGCAAATGAGCTTTTGCGGGATGTTTTCGCCAACCTCGTCGATAATGCCATCAAGCACTCGAGCACCAGGTCTCCTATTGTGTCGATAAAGCTAGAAAGATCGCTCGAGAATGACCAATCTTACCATAGAGTTTCTATTGAGGATAACGGCCCCGGCGTTCCGGATGACCTTAAGCCTAAGATCTTCACCCGGCGCCTGCGGGGCAGTACCAAAGCAAAAGGCAGTGGCATCGGGCTTTTCCTGGTCAAGACCTTAGTAGAGGACTACAATGGGCGGGTGTGGGTCGAAGACGTCGTGCCCGGGGACCGTAGTAAAGGAAGCCGTTTCATAGTCATGCTACCGGCTGCTACGACATGATACTATTTTTATATTAAATTATGTGTAGGTCAAATTATAAAATCGGATGGCCATGTGAGGGACTTCTACCCTCACACTCACCTTAAATGTATTATTGTCCTTTATTTTTAAATGCATTTCTTACGGTGTCGCCATTCGTAGTATGGAAATTCAGCGGCGTCTTATCGAAGGATTCAGCCACAGATTCATAAAACCTTTCCTTCTCAAAATTTCCGCTATCAGATCTGAACTTCTTAGCGTAGAAGATCGCTAATTCCGCCACTTGATCGGGGTGGAAATTAAACATCTCCGATAACGTATGGATATCCTCTATGGTCTCATTATATTCGCTTTTTGAATAAGCGCTGGTCCTATGATCCTTCATGTACTTTCCTCCTTTTAACTATTTTAACGCCTGCGATAGCCTGGATTTATTGGATATTGCCGTTCGCATCGTAGGAAGGCGCGGCCGCATCGATTCGAGCCGGCTTTACTGACTTTCTACTGCCGTTTACCAGCATATCCTTGACCCTGTCAAGGGCTTTCAGTAATACCAGGAACGCGCCGAGGGCGCCGAGGGCGATCGCGACTATGTCGATGGCCTGTAGCGATAATGACACATCGTTTCCCGGGATCCTGCCATATACCGACGGGTAAATGCCATTCCAGAGGGTACCGCTGGCGATAATGTCGAGCTGCCAGGCGATCACGATACCGAGTATCACGAGCACGGACAGCCCGGTCAGGTTGCGGACACTGTTCATGTTGATCTTGCTAATGCCCCACAACAACAGGAATAATGCCGCTGCTAAAATGTATACTTTATCCACCAGCAAGAAATATAAGATCCCGGCGGGCATCACGTACTTGGCAGCCTCGCCTGCGACGGCAAGAATGATGATCCCGAGAGCGATCATTCCCAACTCCACGATCGTCTCAATATCTGCCAGATTCTCCTGGTCTAACTGTTTACCGGCGTCTATCACGTTTGTGATGGGCCCGTCGATGTTGTTGGCCGATTCGCCGGCCTGGAAATACTCAAACCTCTTGTGGCTCAATGAAGGCTTGAGACACATTAACACTTCTTTGTCATACAATAAAATTTCTGAAAGAAAAGGACCTGGAATGAACAAGGCTACTAAAAGTAGAAAAAGATAGCTTTATCTGTAACTATCATATTGCTATATGAGGTAATTATATGAGTTTTATATCAGGGAAAGAAATTGAAGTACCCAATAAGGTTAAAAGTATATTATTATTTGATGAAAAAGTGATCTGTGGATATCAGCAAGCCGGGTTAGGAGGGGAAGTCGGGGGGCTTGAATCTATCTTTGCAACTGATCGAAGACTGATCAAATTGAAACCGAAAAATTTAGGATTAAGGACGGACGTCGAAGATTATCTCTACAAAGATATCGCCAATGTAAAACTCAATAAAGGCATAGTCAGGTCTAGCATCAATATCGTCATGCGATTTAATTCTGAACCTGTGGAAATTGATAATATACCCAATGATGGTTCTGAAAGGCTTTTCAAAATAATACAGGATGGAATTGCCGGAAGATTAGACGGGGGAAAACCAATAGATCTGCCCGGTGGCATCCCTACAGTAGAAAACAATGTCGGAGATAAAATTAGAGAGCTGGAACAAATGAAGGATAGCGGGCTTATTACCGGGGAAGAATTTCAGAACAAGAAAAAGGACCTTTTGGATAAAATGTGAATATTGGTCCTAAAAGGTAAAATTAAATTTAAAGATTCTGTATAGTCTTCGGTTAATGGGTTTCTTAATATAATATTTTATATAGCAAATAAAAAAGATCAGTAAATTAAGGCGTCTCCGTCTTGTACCGCCCGCGGTATTCAATCTCGCGCACGCGCTCCAGCACCTCATCAGCCTTTGTAAAAGAAGAACGATACCCCTCGGCGAAAGCCGCCATTAATTTTTCATGTTCCCGGTGCGAGCTGATGATGGTCTGGTAATATACGTGCACGTCGACGCCGCGGGACTCCAGCATCTCATCCCAGAATGACAGGCCGAAGTCGATCAAATAGATCCGGTCGCCTTTGACGAGCATGTTCGAGGTCGTCAGGTCCCCGTGTATGATGCCGCCGCTGTGTAGTTTTCCCACAAGAACCCCGGCTTTCCTGGATCTCTCCTCGTCGATGACATCCTTCAAAGGCTCGCCATTGATGACCTCCATCACGAGGTCAAAGCGGCCGACGTCATAAATGATCGGCGTCGGTATGCCAAGCTTGCGGGCTTCGGACATGATCTTCGCCTCCGCTCTGGTGCGTTCCGTGCGCAGTCGCTCGTCTAATTCTTTTATGCGGTAATCTTTTTTCATGCGGGTCTTGATGACCTTATCCTCATCGATGAGTACTACCGCTTCCGCGCCTCGCTTTTCTATAGCCATGGTATCTCCACGTCGTCCGGCCGGAAGCACGTGTTCACGGCCGAGTCCTCAACCGATATGGTCATGCCGTGCTTGAGCTGCAGCAGCCCGGTATAGGCGATCATCGAGCCGTTATCGCCGAAATATTTCCTCGGGGGCGCATAGAACCGGGCGCCCCGGGCCTTACACATCTCGCCCAGCATCGACTGCAGTCGGGAGTTAGCGCCGACGCCGCCGGCGATCAGGCACTCGTCCTTACCGGTATGGGCCATGGCCCGCTCAGTCACTTCAACGAGCATCGCGAAGGCATTCTCCTGCAGGGAAAAGCACACGTCCTCCCGGGAATGCAGGGCAGAGGCTTCCTTCGCGGCCGACATCAGGCCCGAAAAGGACAGGTCCATGCCCTTGACCACGTAGGGCAGGGGAATATAATTTTTACCTTCCCGGGCGAGCGCCTCGATCTTCGGGCCCCCGGGGTGCTGTAAGCCTAAAAACCTTCCGAACTTATCGAGGGCGTTGCCGACCCCGATATCCAGCGTCTCCCCGAAGATACGGTATTTACCGGCCCTGAAGGCCAGGACCTGGGAGTTGGCGCCGCTCACGTATAATGTCACCGGATCACGGCAGCCGGTCTGCCACCGGCCTACTTCGATGTGGGCGACGCAATGGTTCACGCCGATCAAGGGGACATCATAAGCCAGCGAAAGGGCCCTCGCCGCAGTCGCTACCGTCCTTAAACAAGGCCCGAGGCCCGGGCCTTGCGAAAAAGCGACGCCATCAAAGTCTACGCCCGAATCCAGGACATTCCGGATGACCTCGCCCACATAAGTAGAATGATGCTGGGCAGCAGCCATAGGATGGATGCCGCCTTTCTCCGGAATATAGGGGTTACTGGCCTCGGCATGGACCTTGTCCCAGCCCACGATGGCCGCGGAAAGGCTCCACGCCGTCCCCTCGATACCAAGAACTCTCTCGCAACGCATGACGGGTTATATTATAGTGCCTGCCGCCTTAAAATCTTTAGCACGTCAGACCATGTTCTTTTCGACGAACTCGGTGATATACGGTAAGCGGAACTCCTTGCCCTGGTACACCTGATAAGCGCCGTAAAGGCCATAGAGCCAGCCGATGACAAAGACGAACCATCCTATACAGGGTATCCAGCCGATCAGCGTCAGCACCAGCCCATAGATAATCGCCTGCATCGCGTGGAATTTGATGAACTTGTTCTGCGGCTCCATTACGAGCATGATCAGGCCAGTCAGCCAGAGCAGCACGTATGAAATAGCCGCCTTAAGCCTTACATCCTCAGGGGCTACAGTCGGCTGTACATTAGATGATTGGTCATTCATAGATATCGATTCCTAAACAACTTCTTCGCTATATAAAGATTTTCGAGATAGCAGGCTATAAGTATTACTGCTTAAATAATTAAAAAATAGAAATAAGGAAAACCTATTTTACCAGGTTCTTCTCGACGAAATCGGCTACGAATGGAACCCTGAAAGGCTTACCGGAATATACCAGGAACGCCCCGTACAGGAAGTATAACCAGATCGCTAAGCCTACAAGCCCTATCAGACAGGAGAGCAGGTAATACAGTCCCCAGGAAGCCGTAAATAATACCGACAGTACAAAGAAATCAACGATCCACCAGACGACGGCCAGAATAACGCTCGCTACGATCGATTGCCAGGCGTGGAACTTTAAAAACTTATTTTCCCCGCCAATCAATAAAACAAGTATACCGGTTAAAAAACCTAATACATATGCAATAGCTCCCTTCAACCGCTCATCTTCCGATGCCCCGGTCCCAGGAGTAATAGTTGGTGCTTCTTTTGCCATAATGAAACCTCCCTATACGTTATAGAACAACCGTTTAATATATAATCATTTGTTCATATTGCATAAAATTAATAATAAGGCAGATATTATCGGAAAAATTTTACCGTTTCGGGCTTTATAAAAAGAGTAAAAGTACCCCTAGAGTTACGGCGAACACAATTGTCGAAATGATAACCGCCTGGGACGCGAAGTCCTTGCGCATCTTGAACTGGGCCGCCAGCACCGAATTGGTGACGGCAACGGGCGTGGCCGCCTCGAGCAGTGACGTCTTGAAGACCGTGCCCGTGCCTCCGGTGGCTATCCCTATGAGCACGACCAGTACGGGCATGATGATGAGCTTTATGCCGCTGAGCACGCCTATGCTTTTGAGGTCCGACTTTATGCTGGCGCCTTCCGCCATCGCCCCCGTGGCCAGGAGCGCCAGCGGCGAGGTGCTGTCCGATATCAGCCCTAGCGGCATTCGTATCAGGTCCGGGATGACGAGCCAGGAGAGCAGCACGCCAAGCAGCGCCGCCCAGATGATGGGAAGCTTATGCAGCTTTCCGGCTTCGACGGGCTCGTCGGAATATCGTTTTAGTAAATAGATGCCGAACGTGAAGACGACGACCGTATAGATCGTCGATATGAAGGCGGTCAGGTTCAGCGAGTCCTTCCCCTGGACGATCTCATTGAGCGGGAACCCGATATAGCCGGTGTTCCCGTAGAAGGCGCAGACGATGAAAACGGCGAACATGTTATTTTTTAGCTTCAGGAGCCTGGCGGCACCGTATGCTATCCCGGCCACCAGAAGCATCGGGAGCACGCTCAAGATGTAGATCTCGGGGTCCAGCAGGACGCTCGCGCTGGTATCGTGGAGGCTGAGAAAAGTGATGACGGAGATCCCGATATAATAGACGTAGTTGTTGATGAGGTCCAGAAGCCGGTTATTGATCAGGCGTAGTCGCCTCAATATCCATCCTACCAGGATGAGGCCGAAGATCGGGACGATGATGTTGAGGACGTTCATCAGGGAGTAAAGAGCGTATGACCGCAATAAATCTTTTTAATACAAACCCCAAACGTGCAAAATAAAAAAGAAAATTCGGGGATTACTTCCCCGAGTTCAGAGGCGACGCGTCCCATTCAGGTAAATGAGTAGCCGCCGGCCCCCGCTATGGGAATACCGAAGGCAAGGCCGATCGGCTGCAGGCCGAAGGACGTGGCCGAAGAGCCACCGCTCGCGGCCGAGTTCTGGGCGCCGTAGTTACCGCCACAACCGGCCTGGAAGGGTCCCCAGCTCGAGAAGCCGCCCCCACCGAGCCCGCAGGGACCACATCCGAAGCCGAAAGGCCCTCCGAATCCCTCGACAGCGTTCTGTCCGGTGAAGCTGTTGCCAAACGAGTCGGCGCCGGCCGCATTGCCCACGCCCGACGTCCATGTCGATGAGGTCGTAATGCCGTTGCCCGCGTTACCGAATGGGATCGGCGCAGCGAGCGCGGGCGTCGGCGGTATCGCGATCACGGGCACGGTCTGCGCATTCGCCGTCATGGCGAAGGTCATAAACACAAGTCCGAATAACGTTAACACTATCAATCTATTGAAATAGCTCATTCACATCCCCCTACATATGGGATGTTTAATAACCGTAAATAAATACATTATCGCCTTTTAGTGGGCAGTTACCAACGGTGATACCGCAATAAACACGTCAATATACCATTAGCGACAGATTAATTGGAATTATGTGGCTATGGAATGGTAATGTTTAAAAAGACATAGAAGAGCAATCAAAAGATAAAAATAAGGGGCAGCAGTTATCCTCAATATCGGATTTCCAGTATAACATCATCGGCGGGGACCCCGTATACTATCATTGCGTAGGAATGAATTTGCGTTTAAGGGTTATACCCCCAATCATTTTATATGATAGATAGTTAATTATCTTTTATGAAAGATAATTATCTCTCGACTAATTTTGGCGCTCCGGTTTCAGATAATCAGAATTCTCTTACTGCGGGTGAGAGAGGCCCCGTTCTTCTAGATGATGTCCATCTTATCGAAAAGCTTGCTCATTTCAACCGTGAACGTATTCCTGAAAGGGTGGTTCATGCGAGGGGCGCAGGTGCTCATGGCTATTTTAAGGTGTATACAAGCATGGCAGAATATACCCGCGCTAGCTTCCTGCAAGATCCGGAGAAGAAAACGCCAGTCTTTGTACGATTCTCCACCGTGGTCGGTGCTAGAGGGTCCGCTGATACAGCAAGGGACCCACGGGGATTCGCTGTTAAGTTCTATACGGATGAGGGAAACTATGACCTCGTTGGTAATAACCTACCCGTTTTCTTCATAAGAGACTCCATTAAATTCCCGGACATGGTCCATGCTTTTAAGCCGGCACCTGAAACGAACATTCCCACCAGTTCCTCGGCCAATAGCCGTTTCTGGGATTTTATTTCATTGACCCCGGAATCCACCCATATGATAACCTGGCTTTTTTCAGACAGGGGCACGGTTAAAAGCTACCGGACTATGGAGGGCTTCGGAGTTAATGCATATCGTTGGGTGAACAAGGAAGGCAAGTCCATATATGTGAAATATCATTGGAAGCCGAAGGCCGGCGTCCATTCGATAGATCGCCATGAGGCGACGCTGCTTGCGGGTGAAGACCCGGATGTAGCCACCCGTGACCTTTATGATACGATCGAGTCGCGAAAACCCGTGGAATACGAACTGTTCGTCCAGCTCATGAAGATCGAGGATGAGCTTAAGCAGAGTTTCGATCCGCTGGACGCTACTAAGACCTGGCCGGAGGATAAGTTCCCGCTAATGCCAGTGGGCATCATGGTACTTGACCGGAATCCGGTGAATTATTTCGCCGAAGTCGAGCAGGGCGCGTTCTCCCCGTCCAATCTGGTGCCGGGGATCGAGCCCAGTGCCGATAAGCTATTACAGGGCCGGATATTCGCCTATGCGGATACACAGCGATATCGCCTGGGGCCGAATTATCTGGACTTACCGGTCAATAAGCCTAAAACCCATGTTAACAATAACCAGATCGACGGCCCGATGCAATATGAGATATATGATAAGGGAACGGTGAATTACGAGCCGAACGTACTCGCCAATGGCATACCACATGAGGCGCCGCTCTATCCGGATGATCAGAAATACCCGACAGGCTCCGTGATCCGGCAGAAGATATCGTTGACGAATGATTTTGAGCAGGCAGGGCAGAGATACCTCTCGCTTAGTAAAGTCGACCAGGACCATCTGGTGGATAACATCGTCGATTCGCTATGCCACGCCGAAAAAGCCATACAGAAGCGTATGGTCGGCAATCTAACGAATGCGAACGCAGAACTGGGAAAGCGCGTTGACAATGGATTAAAGCTCTAATGACCTTAAAACTTCTTGGCGCAATTTATCCGACTAATAATATTTAGGCGATGCGGTCAGTTTTAATCGCATGTTGGGCGGTGGAAATAATTTCCACAAGCCCCTTCCCGCCATCTACGCGTATCCGGTCGCCAGTCTTTAGACGCATCGTTGCATCGCCGCAACCAACGACAGCCGGAATTCCCAGCTCGCGAGCAACGATGGCTGCGTGCGATAAAGGCGCGCCGACGTCGGTCACAACAGCGGCCGCGCGAGGGAACAGCGGCGTCCACCCGACATTGGTCAAGGTCGTCACAAGGATCTCGCCGGCCTGTAACTGATCGCCATCCTCGACCCTGGCGATCACCCGAGCCTGGCCCTCCACGATGCCGGCCGCGCCCGGGAAGCCGGCGATCGCACCCTTGAAGGGCATGCTACCGCGTAGGGCGTCAAACATATCGCTGCGCCGCTCAGGATCTGCAGCCCACTCAAATGGGTCGAACCGCCCGCGGATCAGCATAGGATAGGGCGGCAGGGCGCAATATCGCTCATAGGCGGCGCGTCGGGCCGGTATATAGGCAAGGGATGCTTGGTCACCTCCAAGAAGGGACAGGATCTCGTCGATCGACAGGAAGAAAATGCTCTCGCCCTGCCCGGTGAGTACACCGGCGCGCTGGACAAAGGAGCGCAGCACCCAGAATGCCCGAACCACCTCCGAGCGCGCCGCTTCGCGGTCACGGGCGATCGACGCCCAGCGGTCGATCTTGCGGCGCATCGACGTTTCCTTCCGCGGGTAACGCCGGAGTGACCGTTCCCATGCGGCGTTGCGCAGCATCTCCTGGCGGGCGAGCAGCGCCGTAGCGTCGCCCTGCGTCTGGCGCAATCCGGCGAGTTGCGTGTCGATCCAGTTCGGGTCCTCAGCCGGTCGCGGGATAGAAACTTCCATTTCGTGTGGGCCGCGGTGACCGAATTGCCGTGCAAAGGTTGCCTGATCGATCTTGCCCTGGGCCAACTGCGTTAGGCTTAACAGCGGCCCGAGGCTGGCTAGCGGGCCTGAACTAGTGCTCAGCCCTGTAAGCAGGGCGTTGGCGTCGTCCTTGCCCACCAGCTTCTGCAGATTGCGCCGGATCATAACTATAGCAGCCCCGCCCTGGCTGGCCGCGGCCTCCAGCATGTGGCAGGCCTCATGGAAGAACGGTGCCACATCGGTGTGCCACAGGGCGGCCAGTTCTTCCGGGCCGGAGGTGGCCTGGACCCGCGCCCGCAGTGTCTCGCAGCGCTCCGGTGCTGCCCTAAGGAATGCCGGCAGCCTCTTCCGGTTGGCCCGCATCCTGAGCAAATCGTTGGCGACGACCGGCAACGCCATGCGCAGCAAGTGCAAGCGTGACAGGCGGACGATCGGGATCTCCAGGCCTTCCGGAAGCCGCCCGAAGGCATCTTCGGACATATCCATCAAGCGCTTTGGGCTTATCCCGAACGCCGCGGCCAATGAAGCGTCCATACTCAGGTTCTTATAGAGCCGTCCACCGATATTGCCATAGACGATGTACGGGCCGATGGACAGCTCAGCGTCGGCCATCAGGATCTGCACGAGCGACCAGGTGCAGGGCGTCATCACATCGGGCACAGCCTCACCGTAGTTCGTTCTCGTCCAGAGGTAATCGCCGGCCAGGCTGTCGTTCCACTCCCCGGCCGCCGGATCGTGGCCGCGCAGGGCGGTGATCGGGCGGGCCTGTACTATGAAAAACCGGCCGTGGTCGAGAGCCCACTCGATATCCATTGGTTGTCCATAAAGTTCCTCGACCTGCACGCCGATGCGGGCCAGTCCGGTAGCTTGCGCCGGGTTAAGCGCTGCCCGTGTGCGCCGATCGGCGGGCACCGGTTCCTCATGCGTGCCGGCCTGGGTACGCACAGTCATCATATCCTTTCTGCTGATCTGCTGTTCAATGACCTTCCAGCTGACCTTATCCACTACGATCGTATCGGGCGTGACCTGCCCACCGACAATGGCCTCGCCCAGGCCCCAGGCCGCGTTGATCACTACCCGGTCGCGTGCGCCCGTCAGTGGATTCGCAGTGAACATGATGCCTGATGCCTCGGCAGGTATGAGCTCCTGTATAACCACTGCCATGCTCACCTCCCGGGGCTCAATACGGTTCATTGCCATGTAGCTAATCGCTCGCGCCGTCCACAGTGAAGCCCAGCAGCGTTTGACCCCCTCAAGGACCATGGCTTCTCCGTGCAGGTTGAGATACGTTTCCAGCTGACCGGCAAACGACATCCCGGGCATGTCTTCCGCGGTGGCGGAGGAACGCACCGCGACGGGCGAATCCCCACCACCAAGTTTGGCATACGCGTGGCGAATCGCCTCGGCAATATCCTCCGGCATCTCACTCTGCGCAAAAAGCCTCCCTATACGCCTGGATGCCTCTTCGAGCGTTGCAGGCTGATCAGGAATAACTGCGGAGACAGCTGCCAGGATCTGCTCTTCCAGCCCACTCCCCCTCACAAATCGGCTATAGGCTTCCGTAGTGATTTGAAAACCATCCGGTACAGGCAGACCTGCCGTAGAAAGACGAGCGAGGGAGGCCCCCTTGCCGCCAACGGTCTCGATCGTGGCTTGCGGATCAGCCAGCGGAAGTGTATAAACCCGAGACATTCTCACTATCTGGTTCTGTTTCATGGTCGCCGTCCTATCGTTGTATATAGGTGTCAGTATTATAAAAACTTTAATTATTTAGCAATATGAGATTATTATCACTCCTTTTTATGAATCCTTCTCCTTTCCTGACAAGCCTTAATTGATAAGATTATTATATTTTAATGCCATTATTTTTGTATTATGGTGCAAGAACTTAAAGGCGATAAAGAGATGCTGGAATTAATGGCAAAGGTACGTAAATCCATGAAGCAGGTGCAAGAACAGATTAATATTATGGATGAGACCCTCTTAGCCTGCGACATCCAGACAGACCATCCAAAATACAACGAGTGCGTCAATGCCGTAAGCATGGCCGAAGTGGAAGCGATCAAGTTCATGAACCTTAACGTTGAGCTGGTCAAATCCCTTGACGAATTAAAAAACCACGTCTTCTCTAAACACCTTTAAAAAAGCTCTAAGGGCAAGACTGAATCTCAAAATTAAAGTAAATATATAGGTTAACCTTATAACTAAGGTATTATATACAAATAGATTATTCAGTGCGGGGTTTGTATATGAAATTTAGATCTAATTCGGAGCTACGGTATAGGATTAGAGCAAAGTCGCAGTTAATTATAGTGCAGTCTGAGTTGATATATGAATTACGTGACCAGATCAGAGTCGCTCTTGATAGCCCATCTGATTCTGATAGATACAAAAAAATCATCGAAATGCTTGAAGTATTGAGCAATGTGACTAGAAAAAATATATACCTTATCGATGAGATGCAAAACGATATAGCAAAGATGCGCGAAGAAAAGATCAGCCAATAGTTTATGGTTTAACATTCACATTTTTTTAGCTATAATATAATTTTTAAAGTCGTCGATAAGTCTTGCCAACTTAACATTTAATTCTAAGAATCGTAAAATTTCTTTGTGAGCAGTGTTAACAGCCCCTATACACTCTATTAATTTCACTTCTGGAATTTGGCTACACTTTTCAATAGCATCATTCATTATTTCGAATTGCGCCTGTACAATTTGTGTAGTTTGTCGAATATTAAATATCAAATTGCAATATTCAAGATCGGTTATTTTGCATTCTTCTTTATCCACAATAAGAAAGTTGGGAATTGCATACCTTTAACTATATCCCAATAAATATATGGATTTTATCTCAAAGTGAGGATTACCGCTAAGTTTTTTAAATTTTTTTTTGCTATACAATCATTTTACAATTCATCCTGATCGTATGGAACATGATAAGATCAATTTATGGCAATTGTAGCTTTACCAACTGATGATATTCAATATTACATTAATTTAGATCAAAATTCGGAGATTAAAATTGTAAAAGATATTAATTAGGGTATTATATAGCATGCCTTATGTACCGAAGATGTTTGAAATATTTTTTTAATTCAGCGGAGATATGCCACGAAGTAAATATGCCGGTTAGTCCCGGTCATTGGCCGAACCATCTGGATCCGGGGCCATCGCAAGGATCTTCTTGATCAGCTCGGGATCGTCCGGCAGCCGTTCTGACGCGGCCAGCAGCGGAACCAGCCTGACCCAGGCCTTCTCGCGGTCGAACACGGATTTAAAGATCGGCAACGTTTCATCTACTTTACCACTCTTGACCAGCGTCACTGCCCACCAGAACGGGATCTCCATCAGGCCGGGCGCCGATTCCCGGGCCGCGGCATATTCTGCGTTCGCCGTCGCGAAGTCGTTCTTTTCCAGCGCCATATCGCTCTCGTCGCTATGCAGGTAGGCGCGCTGCAACCGCAGCAGCCGCTTCAGCTCGTCGACCGGCTGCGGATGGTCATCCACCCGCAGATCGAACTTTCGATCGATCCACGGCTTGCCCGTTGGTTGTCCGCCCACCACTACCAGCGCCGCCGACTGCCGGCCGCGGACGTCACCGCCCGCCGCCTCCGCCGCCTCCAGGGCCGCTACCAGCCGGTCCGCCAGATCGCCTTCTGCCTTGCAGTACGCCTTATCCATCGCTGGCCAGACCTGTTCATTCGCCATCTTATTTTTTGTATTGATATTACTCCTCTTCGTCCCAGTATATCTTCATTGAATCCGAATATCCGTGCTGTCCAGGGCGGGAAGCATGACTACGAACCTGGCGCCCTTCGTGTGGTCGCCCGCTACCCGGTCCTCGACCCACACTCTTCCATGGTAGCCTTCCACCAGCGTCCTGACAAGGTATAACCCGAGGCCTTTACCTTGTGCCTTTGTTTTGCCCCTTTGTAAACGGTGGAACAGTTTTACCTTTAAATTGTCGGGTATGCCGTGGCCGTCATCTTCGATAGCGCACCTGTAAAACGCCCGCCCCTCCTCATCAACACGCTCCACCCTTATATCTACAGTTACGGGTTTGTCTGTCCTGGAGTGTTTAACCGCATTACTGATGAGGTTAAAGAACATGTCACGGAGAAGCTCGTTGCCCTCCACAACATAGTGCGGGATCTGCATGAAATTAATGGTAACATCTTTGTCGCCAGCATGGAAATCCAGGTCTTTCAGCTCATCGAACAGATCGTGTAGATCGACAGGCCAGGTTTTAATGCCCCCTGTCATCAACCGCTGAAGCTTACTGACATTTTCAATCAACTTTGAGCTGCTATATATCGCCTGCAAGGGCTTCTCGATTAAAAGCTTACCATCAAGCCCGATCTTCCCATCCGCTTCCAGCGTTCCAAGCGCCAGCTCAAGGAACCCAATCGCGGACTGGTTCATATTATTGATGTCATGGCCCATCAAATCAAGGTACAATTCCGCCTGCGCCTTAGCTTCTTCCAGCTTGTTCCCGGCCTGCTTACGCTCGGTAATATCGAACAGCGTCGCCACACCCGCCGGCATTCCTCGATAAAGGATACGGCCTGCCGTGGTCTCGATCCACCTCACGTCCCCGCACTTTGTGATCAGCTTGAACTCATATTGCGGCGGGTATGGCTCGCCGCGCTGCCTCGCCTGGCTTCGCTCCAGTACCAGCTCCTTGAAATCCGGGTGTACGAGATCCAGAAAGTCCATCGTTAATAGCTCGCCCTTTGAATACCCGGTGATCCTTTCTGCGGTCTGGTTCACCGATATGATACGCTTGCCCTGATAAACGAAAATGGCGGCCGCCGAGGTCTCGGCCAGGACCTTGAAGTTCTCCTCGCTCTCACGAAGTTTTGCCGTCCGCTCATCTATCCTCCTCTCAAGCTCTTCGTTAGCACGTTTTAATACCTCTTCTGCCCGGATGCGCCTTACTCGGTCTCTCATCGCTGTTATACCATAGGCTAATGTTTGTGCTAATCCGAATAGAAGTCCCTGTTCTTCTTCGTCAAAAACCTCCACTTCGCCGGAATATATGGCCAGGGTGCCGATCACTTGTTTTTCGTAAATGAGGGGGAGGTTGAGCGTGGAATGGTAGCCCCTCTTTAACGCTTCAGTACGCCAGGGCCGCATCTCCTTGTCCGACCGGACATTCCTCGACCCAAATGGCTTTCCGGTCTTTATGCTAATACCCGTCGGGCCATTACCACTCACAGGGTCCTCGAGGGCGATCTTCAAATTATCCACATAGCCTTCATCGTAGCCGGCCCGGGCAACAGGTCGGACGGTCTTAACCTCATCATTTTCTATATAGCCGATCCAGGCCATACGGTATCCGCCCACATCAACGATGATCCGGCATATATCATTAAGAAGTACAGCCTCGTCCCCCGCCTGTATCATCGCGTCTTTACACTCAGACAGGGCTTTTAATGCACGATTGGCCCTGCGAAATTCGGCTAAAAGTTGCTCTCTCGACTTGTCGGCATCCGACGAGGTAGTGGAGGCTAATTTAGGGCTCATAACACTTATATAATTTCTTATATTTAGGTGAAATAAAACTACTAATATTTATCTTTTTAGGCCTCGACAACCACTAATTATACAAGACCGTTAAACGATTTTAACATACGGGTTCGTAGGAGCTCCGCTTTCATCCCCCATTAAGATAGCCACTTGTACCGACGACATTCACCCGTCTTAACGGATACGAGCTATTTTAATAAGGTGTACGACCAGGATGGCTTTTAAGTCTACGAGGTCATCGGTGTAACGGTAAAATAGAAGAATGTGCCCGAATTGAAGCCGCAGCTTCGATGTAAACGCCAGGCTTTGTGCTCTTTTCTTAAAAATTTCTATATTGAGTGCAGAAATAGTTATTATTTACACATAAATATAATAATAGAAATGAATTAGAATCATGCAGGAGATCGTATGGTGGTAATGTTATGACCAGGACCGTTATCCAGTATCTTCTCGGCCGATTAAAACAGCTCGGGATAAGGGATATTTTCGGCGTACCCGGCGACTATGCTTTTCCCATCAACGATGCAATCTGTAACGATAAGGAACTGCGCTGGGTCGGCTGCTGTAACGAGCTGAACGCTTCTTATGCCGCCGATGGCTATGCCCGTATAAAGGGCAGGTCGGCGCTTTGTACTACGTTCGGCGTGGGCGAGCTTTCTGCGCTCTGCGGCCTGGCCGGGTCCTATGCCGAGCATAACCTCGTTTTCCACATTGTGGGGATGCCAAACATGGCTACCCAGGATGAACATGCCATAGTTCACCATACGCTGGGCGACGGGAAGTTCGATATATTCATGGACATGGCAACGCCTGTAGTTTGCGCTAAGACTATGCTGACCCCGGAAAACTGTATCCAGGAAACTGAACGAGTTATCGCCGCCGCCCTGGAGTACCACCGGCCTGTCTACATCGCCATCCCGGGCGATTATGTTAATGCGCTTACAGCGCCGACGCGGATGCCCGCCATCGACCCGGTGAAAAGTGATCCCAAAGCGCTGGAGGAAGCGGTTTCCGCCATCGTCGATAAGATATCAAAAGCAAGGATGGCCTGCCTCCTTCCCGGCATATTCGTCGACCGCTATGGTTTCAAGGACCTGACGACGAAAGTGGTTAACGCATCAGGTCTGCCCTACGTAACCATGCCGATGGATAAGTCGGTGCTCGATGAGACAAACCCTTCATACCTGGGGCTATACACCGGGCATCTCATATATCCCGAGATCAGCGAGTTCGTCGAATCCTGCGACTGTATTCTCGCCATCGGAACGGTACCGTCGGATCTTAATACAGGCGGCTTTACGGCGAGGCTGGATAGATCTCGTACCATTAAGATCATGCTCCACGAGGTCTACATCGGATATGCCCATTATGATAATGTCAAAATGGCCGACGTCCTGGAACAACTCTCCCGAAAGCTTCCCCGGCGTACTGACATTAAAGGGCCGAGAGTTAAACAGCCGCCAACCCCTAAAGTAAGCGCCGGAGACCAAATTACTGCGGATTACCTTTATGCGAGCTTCGCTAAATTTTTTAAGCCCGGCGATATCATCATGTCGGAAACCGGAACGGCCACTTTTGGGCTACTTCCGGTTTTTTTACCAAAAGGAGCTACATTCAATAACCAGACTCTCTGGGGCTCCATAGGCTGGGCCACACCCGCTTCCTTCGGGGCAGCGCTATCCACCCCCGATAGGCGGGTAATACTGGTGACGGGTGAGGGGTCTCACCAGATGACGGCCCAGGAAGTCAGCCAGTTTTATCGCTATGGATTAAAACCGTTGATCTTCATCATCAATAATAACGGCTATCTCATAGAAAGAATGCTGTCAAAGAGATCCGATTATTACTATAACGACCTGGTCAAATGGCACTATACCAGGCTGCCTGAAGGCCTGGGCTGCGACGGATGGCTGATGAGAAAGGCAGCGACATGTGGCGAGTTGGATGCGATAATGAAAGAGCTTGAGAACGCCGGGAACGGCGCATACGTAGAGATCGTCACTCCCGAAATGTCGGCACCTCCGCTGATGAAAGCGATACATGATAACCTGCAATCGCTATATAACGAGAAATAATAACCCCAGCGAAATTCCCCGTTGCGCTGGAGGAAGAATATCGTGTTATGGAATGCATGCGGACATGGAACTTGAAACTATTTGTCGTTTTAATTTAAACATAAATCTAAATAGTAGAGGATGCATGAATTCGTTAAAACAATTATACCCCAGTCTTAACTGAAGGTTTAACAGAATCTTTTGTTTTTACTTTCTTCTTCTCTTTCACGTTTACTTTCAACTTCTCTTTGTTTATTAGGAAGAAGTTGTGCATACCATCATTGATACTTGAATCTAAATAATCGGCGATACCATTTTCAAATACGGACTTTGTTTCTTCCATAACGCCTTTAACCACTTCTTTGCGTTCCTTTTTAGTGGAAATCTGGTATTCCTTATCCAATTTATCGCTGATCATGTTTTTAAGAAATTTATAGCCCGTTTTATAAGTGACCCCTTTCTTTGCGCCTGCCATAATATAATAATATATGTTAATATATATTTTAATGTTTCTATACAGATTATTTAACACCAAGCATAATGTATTATAAAAAACATTTTATTACCGAAACATTGGGCTAAATTGTATAGCCTAAATACATTCAATAGATGATTAACTATGAAATGGTGAATATAACACTCTATACAATATAGAGGTAAAGCTTACTAATGTGTACTATTAAATTAGTGGTATTGTACCAGGTGAATAAGCGCAACCCAAGCAAGAACCCTACATCTGCAAACCCATTTCACTAACTCCTTTCAGGCACACACCACCTGCTGGTTTGCAGATCACTAAGGCCGGACCACATCACAGAACTTCCCAATGGTCCGGCCATTCATATCGATATGGTGTTCAGGAACTTAGCAAGAACATTATTCAGAGGGTAGTGCGGCGATATAACTATCGCCGCAATAATTGCCATCACCCTTGCGGGCGATGGAGAGGGTAATTTATAAGGACAGGGTTATGATAATCGACGGACGAGGGGTCCGTCGCATAGTGGATATCGTACCACAATCTTCCATCCCTACAATATCATTTATATTATTGATGTTTTTATAAGTTTTTATTTATTTTTGCATCTTTCATACCCAGCCACCGCCAATTGTGCAAAAACAGGCCGCTGCCATACGATAGCTGTTTTGTCACGTTTATGCCTTCTCGTGATATATTTTATCGAAACGTGTGCCCATAAAATATGATTTTTCAAAACATACCTTCTGATTAATATGATTTTTCAAAACATGTTATGAGATGAACCAAAATATGGCCCGTATCCTTGGCAAAAATTGTTTATGTTAAATAGGTGACAAACCGTAGTTATCCGAGCAATATCTCATATGCTCTTTCGTCCCAGTCATACGCCTCGGTCAGCTTTTCCACGAGGACTGCCGCCAGCTCGGGGGCCTTCATGTAGCGGTATTTTTGCTCAAAGACATCCAGGAACTTTTCGGTCCAGGTCCCGGTCATCCTGAACTCGATCTCCGAGAGCTTACAGAGTATCTCTTTCTTGTTCATGTCCACGCAGCCCGTCGGATACCGGACCTCGGCGGTATCATCCAGGTCGGTCAAGCCTTTTATATCTCCCTCAATGAGATGGCACATGTCTATTCGCATTGTTGTACTCCTTTGCCGTTTATTTCCGCAGTTTCCTGCAGTTCCCACCCGAGCTTATCCTTGATGACCCAGTAGGCCATTTCGGGCGATATGGCGCCGATCTCGGTGATGATCATGTCGATGTACTTATGCGGCGTCACGTCGAAGGCCGGGTTCGCCACTTTCAGCTTCGGCCACTTCTTTTGAAGTTCCGGGCTCAGGACTTCGGCGGGATCCCTTTCCTCGATCTCCACCCGTTCACCGAACATGGTGCGGGGGCTGAACTTGTAGGTTTCCGCCGCGACGATGAAATTGACGCGGGCCTCGTTCGCCGCCAGTGCCACCTGGGAAGTTCCCACCTTGTTGATGAGACTGCCGTTGGCCGTGATCGCGTCGGCGCCCACGATGACCAGGTCGACCTTTTTCATGTAATACCGGACTGCTGAGTCCAGTATCAGGGTGCTCGGTATGCCGGCATTTTGGAGAAAGTCGACGGTGATGTAGCCCTGCTGCCGGGGCCTGGTCTCGGTCGCGATGACGTTTATTTTTTTACCCTGCTTGAAAGCAGTTTCGAAAATGCCGAACGCCGCCGAGGAATTGCAATGGGTCAGGATGGTGTCCCCGTCCTTTATGCGGTGTGCCCCAATCTCTCCGATGCGCCTGACTGCATTCTCCGAAGCGGTTATGAATTTATCGGCGTTCTCGATGATCGCCCGTCTCGCCTCTTCCCCGTTGTCGGCCTTATAGTTCATCACGGCTCGCAGGGCGTTCGGCAGCGATACGGCCGTCGGCCTGGTACTGTATAACAGCTCATAGGCCTCGCCCATCCGCTTATTAAACGCCTTCAGGTCATCCGTCGGTGCCGACTTTGCCTCTTCCTTCATGGCGTTCGCCGCTGCCCTCGCGATCTTCCCGGCGCCTCTGATCTCCATGTTCTTGATCTTCTCGGCGGTCTCTGTCAATATGGTCATTCGATGTTCTCCGCTTCCTGCTCGCAATATAGATTAGACGTGCAGGTACAAAAATGAACCGCCGGTGGCGAAAAAAAGAAAGGGCCTGGTTTACGCGAAGACGATGGGACTGTTCAACATTGGCATGTTCGTATGCAGGCTCGCCGGGTCGACATTATCCCAGTAGCCCGGCACGGGCGGCGTCACGACATGCCCTATTACGGAACCCATGTAAATATTACCGTCACTACCGGCCGAAGGTATTGTCGTGATCGGATAGGTGGTATCCCCCATATTGAACCCGGGCGGTACTGGCGGTGATATTATGGCTGAAGAGCCTGGCGGTACCGGCGGCATACTGTTTTCGGCGCCATTAGTTGACAGATCATGACCCGGAAATGCCTGGTTCGCAATGGGTATTGCAATATCGGCCTGGCCGATCAGCGGCGTACCTGCGACGCCCGAGCTTAACATGGGCATCGCCGCGAAATTGCCCGGCATGCTCAAAGACGACGGCGCCATGCCGCTCGAAGCTACATTACCATCTGCCGCCAGGATGTGGTACTGCCCGTCATCGGGGATCGTCTGCCCCGGTATATAGATGGCCCCTGCGGCAGGCGCGAAAAACAATAGCGCAAGGAGCCCGATGCATATTATCTTTAATTTACTTATGCTCACCTTAACCCTCCTCGATAATGGCCTATACATTAACAAATATTATTTATGTATTAATATAAAATATATTTTATTATAACTACGGTGGCGTTTGAAGTTATCATCCAGACCAATTTTTATATAGGGCAACGCTATTCATGGAGTAAGTAGGAGCGTAACGATGGTCGAGACTTTCGGTATGACCGGCATGCTGGTCTTCGCCTTTCTGGTAGTGGCGGCCGTTTACATCCTGATGAGGATGCTCAAGGGCTATGAAAGCCATGAGGATGAGGAGGAAACCGAAAATGAAAGCCCGCCGGAAGCGGAGCTTATCGAAACGCCTGCGGCCATGAGCGACGAGGAGTTCATGGAGTCCTATACCGGGCCCATACTGGAGAACGTCCAGGAATTATTAGAGTCGGGCGCCGGATCCATAGAGACCGGCCTTTACTTTTATGGCCGGGGCACATTTGAAGAGGCCGCCGGAGAATTCCATTCTGCCGTTAAAAAGATCGATGAGGCGTCCGAAAGGCTCAAGGAGATCTTTGGCCTGGTGGAAGACCAGGGCTCCAGGCCCGTGGTCGACGCAAGGGCCCGCATCGACGAGTGCCGGCGGCTCAGGGCGCTCACTATACGGATGGAAGAGGCCTGCGATGCCATGGTCGAAGGCAAAGGGGACGAGGCAAAGAAACTTGCTGAAGTAAAGCCGGAACTTGAGCATGCAATAGCTCATTATAAAACTAATATATAAAAATTGGTTTTTATAAAATTAATAAAATGACTCTTCCGCGCTTTTGGGATGGATATTATTTGAATTTGCCAATATTCCATGGGTGAGATCCCCCTCATTTTTCCTATTCAAATAACCATTTCCTCCTGTCGGGTATCACAGAGACACAGATTTTTTTAAAATTTGAGACTCAGAGAGCACAGAGCAGGGTTTATTGGATTTCCTGA
>Ga0209039_10000463_pt1 | contig 39516 bp, 43 predicted proteins | sample BogFormECP12_OM1_FD_188238 | JGI IMG/M metagenome (GOLD analysis project Ga0209039, IMG submission 188238) | Bog forest soil microbial communities from Calvert Island, British Columbia, Canada - ECP12_OM1 (SPAdes) (version 2) | ecosystem: Environmental > Aquatic > Freshwater > Wetlands > Bog ...
GGCGTCGCGCTCATCGGGCTCGGCGAGAGCGAGAGCACCACGGACCGGGTGACCGAGGCCGTGACGGAGGCGTTGACCTCGCCGCTCCTCGGGAGCGTAGAGCTCAAGGATGCGACAGGAGCCCTCGTTCAGGTCGTCGGGGGTCCCTCGATGACCGTCTCCGAGGCCGAGAAGGCCGCGGCTCTCGTCGGCGGGAAGATTTCGAAGCGGGCTCGGATTATCTGGGGCTGCTCGGTCAAGAACTCGCCCGAGATGGAGAACACCATCAAGGTGCTCCTCATCATCACCGGCGTCCGCGCGCAGAGCCTCCTCGGCCCGAAGGGAGGCTACGCCGCGGGAGAGTCCGAAGAGGTCATCGACCTCGTCCGGTAGGTGATCGGCGCGCCGCTCCCGTGACCTGCACGCCGAGGGGGAACTGTTTCCGACACTGGAAACGCACCCGTTCGAAAGGGGGTCGTCGCCAGGGTGGAACTGGCGATGACAACGGTGAGATGGCAATGGCCGCTCTTAGGGCCTCGCCGGACCCACCGGCCAGAATGCGTGGCTTTCCAAACAGGGTGCAGCGTCGCACCGACCTGCGCGCGGCCTTACGCGCTCCTCGCGGTCGATCATCGACATGTGCAGGCCTTCGTCCCCATAGACCGTTGTAACGGAGAATCGGCGGTCTAAATCACGTCTTAAGGGACGCGGGGCATGAAGGAGAGCGAGATAGAATGCCCTACCAGGACCCCGAGAAGCGACGCGAATATCACCGGCGGTACCGAGAGGCCACCCGCGAGAAGCAACGTGAATATCAACGGCGGTACCGGGAGGCCCACTTAGAGATGCTCCGAAAGAAGAAACGCGAATATCAACGCCGATGGACCAAGGACCATCCTGACTATTTCCATCAACGCTACGAAGAGAAGAAAAAGACCCGAAGTGAGTAGGGTTCCAAACGGGACGCGGCAGGGCGCCGACCTCCCCGCGGCTCCGCGCGCTCGCCGCGGTCGGTCATCGAACGCGCACGCCGTTCATGTCCCTCGCCTCCCGGTCGCGCCGTCGTACCCCGTGCCCGAGTCGAAGGCGTGTCGCACCACGGCTCGAATCCGCTCGCGCTCGGCACACGTTTCGACCTTGGTCGTCTCCGGGCCGACCGAGTATCCGCAGAGACGACATATCCGCCGACCTGCGGGGTCGGGAGGCCCGAAGGGATGCCCGGCGTCCGGCTGGGCGTTCACGACTTCGTCTCCCTTCGGCGGGACGGTTGAAACCATTGGCTTGATGAGGCAGGAACTCAGGTGGAAGCCTTTCGCGAAGGGGTCGACGACCGCGTGCCCCTGGCTACCGACCGCTTACTTCGAACCACACGGATATTGACGTCCGACTTGAATCTACGGACCACTAACTTGGACCCCTGGGCATGCAGCGCGACCAAGAACACTTCCACGTTCAGTCCGGGTCCATCCCTCCACTTCGCAACGAACAACCCGGTACCCTGCTGCCCCGGAATCGCCAATCCGCTCGCAACCAATTGCCGAAACTCGTCATCGGACAATGGTTCGAATGGCGTGGCCAGCATCTCACTTCTCCTGGGATAGCTCTGTTTGATCGTCTTCACTTTCTCACTCTGATGCGAGGATCACAGTTCTGCTCATCATGATCGGCGCTCGAGCGAGACGCCGGGAGTAGATGAGGGTCCGTAGTGACCGAGGATTTCAGGAGAACCGGGATTGGGGGGTCGACCCGTCGCCCTATGCCTTGTACCGTCCCTCGGTTGACCCCACGACTCGGTACTTCGGAGCCGGCGAGCGAACCCAACGAACATGGGGAGACTACCAGGTGGAGATCGGGGGACGACCACCCGACGAGTGGCGTCGGCGTCGGGGGGGCTTCGGAAACGGGGCAGGATCCGGCGATACTGAAACGGAGGTCGTGGTAGACGCCGGAGAACCCCGGGACTGTCGGGTCGGTGCCGGATTCGTCCGCCCCCGCTCGCGGTGCAAGAGACCCGCATCCTGGAGCTCCTTCGCGATCTTCTGGACGGCGAGTTCGGCGTCCGAGGGTCGGCGAGCCCCGGTGCAGACCAGCGTGCCGCTGCCGAAGAGGAGCACCACTACGCGCGGATCCTCGAGGCGGCAGACCAGTCCGGGGAACTGCTCGGGCTCGTACTCAACTCGGTCGAGGCCGAGGGTCACCGCGACCGAATTCAGGTTGATCTCGCTCTCAAGGCTGGAGGTCGAGACGATGTTCTGCACCTCGATCTTCGGGTGCATTTTGATCCGCTGCCCGAGCTTCTTGATCTGCCGGGCGATGGTGGCGATTGAGGTCTCCACTTGGCGCATGCTCTTGGCGCCCGTGCAAACCAGCTTACCCGAGTGGAACAGTAGGATTGCGGTCTTCGGCTCCTTGAGTCGGTAGATAACGCCGGGAAACTGGTCGGGCACGTATTCCGCCCCTTGGAGCCCGAGGGCAATCGAGTGTAGGTCGAGCGTATCTGCCAGCGAGCTCGATGCCACGACGTTCTCGATTCGAATTCGCGTCAGAGAACCATATATAAAGTATTTAAACAGGTATTTAAGGCCCCCAGCCCTCACCCCTATTGCAAAGCGTTCGAAACCGGCTCGTTCAGGACGACGGGTTCGGCGGACCCCCAAAAACGGAGATTACCAAGTCCCGTTGGAATCGCCAGTTCCACCGTGGCGACGATTGTCTTTGGAAGGGGTCCGTTTCGGCGGGGGTTTCAAGCCGATTGCTTCCTACCCCGACCGTGACAGATCGGACAGATTTCTTTGCGGCCGGACCATGTGATCCGCCCCGTCCCGCCACATCGAACACACGGTGGTGTCGGGCGGCGGACCCGGTGGGCGAAACTGCGAAACTGGTCGCGTGAACGACCGTACCGCTGAGGCCGGGCCATGGTTAGCAGTATCTTCCCGTCGATCCAAGGGTGGGGCAGCTATCGCCGGCGGGAATCCGCGGACATCCCCCACTCGCGTGAGCGGGGCGAGAGGTCCGTGCAAGCAATCCCCTCGGCAAGGAACGATAACGGCCGGGATCGGCCGCTATCGCTTCTTCGTCTTCTTCCCCTTCCCGCCCTTCTTCGGCATGTCATGTCCGGTAGGCGCAGGGACTACTTCAGGTCCCACACCCCGCCGCGTTCGGGTGGCTTTCCTCACGGGGGGGCGACATCGCGTCTATCTCAGCGCGGCCCCGCGCGCTCCTCGCGGTCGGTCAACCAACGCGCGCGCCTTCAGTCCGGCCCCTGGGGGACGTCAGTCCCGTTACTGGACGAGGAGTTCACCGGCCGCCCAAACTTCGGGGTCGGTCATGTGCACTCCTCGCCGTGTCCGTTCTTGTTCGAGGTATCTCCTCACTTCGTCCTGGTGGTCCATCCGAATATGGTCTCTTGCCGCTTCGTGGCTCGGAAAGGCACTCCCCGGGCAGAAGGGACAAGGCGTCGTCACGTCCTAGATAAACCTGGCCCGCAGATGACGTCCCCGGGTCGGGTAGCATGTGGACCGTGGGGCAATCCTCGCTGGACCTGCGCGCTCCTGACGGTCGCGTCATCGAGCGCGAGGAGCGCACAGGCAAAAGGCCGCGCCCCGAGGCCGGTCGGGATTACTTCGTCACGTTCTGACTGTACGGGTCGCGACGAGCCCCAGAGTCGAACGTGTCGCTGACCGACTGCTGGAGTTTCTTGTAGCTCTCACAGGTTGGAAGGTTCTGGGCGGAGGATTGGGGACATCCGCAGAACGTGCATCGGGCAACGGGCTCGATGCTCCCGACGACAGTCTTCGCATGAAACGAGTGACCGACCGCGGGCGGGATGATCGCGGTCATCGTCACGTCCTCCCATCGAGGATCGTCGCGAGAACCGAGCCGAGTAAGGCACCCACCGCGAGCGTCAGCGATTCGAACCGTCCGAACTGGATCGCTCCATCCTTCGGCATCAGCGTTCTTCCTGCGTCATAGTGACAACTCTTCGATGAGTCAGGCGAGCCGTCCGTAAAACAAACGTGACGGACTCAATCAGCAGAGAATCGGAAGATTCGTTCAAAGCCTGGCCCCGGCACATCCCTCCGAAAATCGGCCGGGTCAATCGATATGGCGAGGCCAGAATAGCACGCATTCTTTCGAGGAAGAACCCCCCCGCCCACGCGAGGCAGTTTCCCGTCAGAGGAATGTGGCCCGGGTCTCCCGCGCAGTGCACCCGGTCCGGGACGCGGGTCGGTAGGCTCTCGACCGAGTTCTAGGGCGTGTTCGGAATGAGTTTCTCGAGGATCAATGCGATGGGTCCCACCTCGGCCAGACGGCGGGTCGTCCCGACCGCCAGCGATCCAGCGGAGGTGCCCTTCACGCACTCGATGGTAGCATCTCGCCAGGCCGCCGGGCCGACGCCCTCTACGCGAAACACCACGTCGAACACCGAATCGAAGGGACAGTCGGCACTCCCCCAGAGGCCGACAATGACCACCCCGGCCTCCACGATCGACCGGATCAGCGGGGCGACGCCCTGGTCCGGAAACACTCCGACGAGGCGGTCGGCGTTCGCACAAACGAGGATAGTTGGCTCTCCCGGCCGAAACGTCGCCGAGATTCGCTGCTGCGTATGCCAGGGCATCCGAATGAACTCGATGATCCCTCGGACCGATTCGGGGGACTCGTCGGACGGGAACATGGTCGCCGAGGCCGCCTCGGCGAGGCGGGCCTCCTGTTCCTCGGGTAGCAGGTCCCCGGGCGGGAGAGCGTCCACCGCGTCCTCCGGAATGACATGGCGAGCCATCGGGTCGAGTGGGTCGAGAACCTCCCCCGGCAGACGAAGGTCTGTCCAAAAGACACGCGAGGAGTAGGGGGCGAGAGAGGCGAAGGCGACCCACTTCAGCAACGATCGGCTGGTGCCTGAGAACAGGACGGACGATGGATTTCGGAGTCCTTTAGGGAAGAACTCCTCGCCAGCGGGATCCATCATCGACGGTCGTGCGGAGTGCGAATCTCACGGATAAACCCTCAGGTCCGAGGCCGGAAGTCCCAGTTCTTTCGAAACCAGTGTGTTTATAGAGGCAGCCCCGAGTCGCGTTTCCCTCCCCACGACACGTTCGCTCCTCGCGGTCGTTCATCGAACGCGCGCGTCCTCAAACAACGAGCGGTTTCCTGCGAGAGGTAATCGGATCGACCTCTCACCCCGTATTCTAGCGACGGAGATGTGCCATGGGGCATCTCTCGTCCGGGAGCCCATGTCTCCCCCCGGTCGGCTTTCTTGAGCATGCCTCGAACCGAAGATCCGTTCCGCACCTTGGGCCGCTCATTTCATGACACGGGACGGCCATCCACGGGAGCACTCTCGGTGGCATCGACATGACGCTTGAAATCGACAAGAAGAGCACCGCGCTGGTGGTCATCGACCTGCAGAAGGGGATCGCCTACGCGGGAAGACCGCTGGAGCCCTACAGCTCGGAGGTCGTCGTCCGGAACGCGGCGAAGCTCGCGGATGCCTTCCGCGCGAACGGCATGCCGGTCTTCCTGGTGCATGTCGTGGCGTCGCCTGGGGACCGGCTCGACGTGATCTCCGACGACCCGGGGTGGCGCACGAACGCGCCGCGGCCGGCGGACGCCTCGGACTTTGTGCCGGAGATCGGACCCCGAGAGGGCGACCTCACGATCACGAAGAAGCAGTGGGGCGCCTTCTACGGCACGGAGCTCGAGCTGCAGCTGCGACGGCGGGGAATGAAGACGATCGTGCTTTGCGGGATCTCGACCAACTACGGGGTGGAGAGCACGGCCCGGTTCGCCTACGAGTTCGGCTTCCAGCAGGTCTTCGCCGAGGATGCGATGGCCTCCGGCTCCCTAGAGATGCAAAGGGCCGCGGTCGACTTTGTCTTCAAGCGGATCGGCCGGGTCCGGAAGACCGACGAGATCCTAGAGGCCCTTCGATAGGGACCGTGGGCCAACCGGATTCCGTGCCGAGTCCTGAACCGGGAACCTTCACCCGGGCGTGAGACCGAGCTGAGGGAGAACCCGGATCGCCGAGGGCAGGTCGGTTGGAGGAGCGTACTCCGACACGGGGCGACCGGATACCCGGAGTACCTTCTGCGCGACCCCTCGGCAGTACCCGCACGCCTCGCACGTCGTGTGATCGCAGTCCACGGTGGCGATGTGACGGAGGAAATCCGGGGGGAAGGCCCGGTTGTCGATCGCGAGCTCCGAGAGCGGAGCGAACGCCCGCGCGAGCGTCCGGGCCTCCTCACCGTGCGGCCCCTCCCCGAGTCGCTTCAGGGCGCCCGAGGGGCCCTTCACCTGCACCAAGCTCAGGATATCGGCCAGGTCGCCGGGATAGGATCTCTGAGCGTAGGCCCGGGCGGATCGTAGGAGCCAGTCGGTCGATCGGTTCCGGCCCGAGACCTTGAAACGAGAGACCCCGACCTCCTCGAAGACCTCGAGGTCCTCCGGGCGCACGAAGATCCCCGAGATGAGCTTCGCCGGGTCCCGGACGTACTCGAGGCCGCACTCGAGGATCGGGTACTCGAATGCCAGGCACGGGGCGCCCGGCTGGGAAGCGAGCGAGCTCGTGTTCAGGTGATGGCCCCGGTACGGGCAGGATGGAAGACAGCTCTGGTTGACCAGGATCTCGACCTCCGCTCCGAGGCGGACGAGGCCGCGGATCAGGCGGAAGTCCCGGTTCGCCTCCTCGAGGATGATCGTGCGCGCTCCGAGCTTGAGGAAGTACTCGGCCTGGGTCACGGAACGGATCCGTGCGAAGGTGGAGACCGTGATCGGCACGTCCGGCCACTCGGTCCGGATCGCTTCGATCAGCGCCGGGAGGGCGACCACGAACCCATCCACCCCGAGGTCGATGAGGTCGCCGACCTCTCGAAGGAGACGCTCGACGTAGCCCGGTCCGTACTCCTTCAGCCCGAGGTCATTGCTGTTGAGGGTGGCGAAGAATTGGCGAGAGTGCCGGTGGACCACCTCGAGATGGGCGCGGAACCGATCCCGGTCGACCGGGGGGAGGATCTGGGGAGGCCGTCCGCCTCCCGTCAACTGCACCGGGTATCCACCGAAGAACGTGGAGACCGGAAGGTCGGCGCTTTCTTCGACCAGCCGGTCATCGAAATTGGAGGCGAGGACGATCTGCACCGACCCGGGCACCGCGAGCGATATGTGAGCCGGACCCCGCACCGGTGCGGTCAAAGGAACTTGGCCCACCCCGGGCTCGGACGGTCGTCATGGTCGTCCGGTCGAAGGTGGCTCCCTCGCTCGTCGCGATTCGCCGCGACCTCGAGGAGATCGACCGGGCCCTCGTCCTCCTGGTGGCCGCCCGCGTCGAGGCCGCCGGCACCGCGATCCGGCTCCGTTCTCAAGGGGACGGACGGATCGCGGACCCGGCGCAGGAAGAACGGGTCATCACCCGGGCCCAACAGTGGGCCGAGCAGGCAGGGCTTTCTCCGGCCCGAATGCGGACGATCTTCCGTGCGGTCGTAGAATCCGGTAAGGAACGCTACGCCACCGAAAGCGGGCGAGGTCGAGCCCGGACCGGGTCGACCCGGATGCGACGGACGGCTCGGACGCGGGGCCGTTCGTCCTCGCGTCGGGGCCAAAGTTCCCGGCCTCGGTCGGGCGCCCCACCCCCAGCGTGAGAAGTCGGACCGTCCGCACGCTGTCTTCCCTCGAGACCGAGGGAATTCGTTACGGGGGGCGGTCGACGGGCGGCTCGGAGAGGAACCTCTGTGCCGCCAGTTTCGTGGTGGCCTTCCGGAGGAGCTCGAGCGCAGTCGAACGACCCACGCCGAGCCGGGTGGCCAGGGTCGATAGGGAGGCCTTGCGGGGATAATCGAAGTAGCCGAGCTGGAACGCGAGGCGGAGCGCGCTCTCCTGACGTCCCGTGAGCCCCCAGCGTCTCCGATACGCCCCGGCGCGGACGAGCGTGGGTCGCGCCCCGCCGCGCCCCGCGGAGGCCTTTAGGAGGCGACGAGCATCGACGATCTGGGGAACCAATACTTTCCACGACACCGACCCCGTCCCATCGTCCGCGCCGAGGAACGGACAGCTGATGCAGAAGTCGCCCAGGTCGAACGCGGCGGCACAGACCGCGGGCATCGGCACGGACACGCGCACGAGAGCCCGGTCCGGACCGAGGCTGGCCGCGGCGATGTCGCGGGCGGCCAGGCGAGAGCGGAGGCGGCGGATCACGGGGGCAATCCCTTCCCCGTCCGTCTGGACCTCGAAGAGCCGGAGAAGTCGGCGTCGTCCGCGGTCGGCCGGTCGGCAGGCGAGAAGACGGAACTCGACCCCCTGGGACCGCAGGGTCTCGGTCACCCAGTCGTCCCCATCGACCCCGTTCAGCACGATCTCGACCATCGGGATGGACGGGTCCGGCTCGGAGCTCGTGCGGTCGTGGGCCGGCTTGCGGGTGCGCGGGGTCCGGGTGGGGGTTCTGGGCACTCCGAGCCCTCCTCACCGGTTCGGGGGACCGCGGCGTATATGGGAACCCCGTCGGTCTCGGTTGACGGCGATATTGCCGTCGGAGAGCCGGGTTCGCGGGAGAACGCGAACGATCGGGTTCGATGGACCGGAGGCTCGAGGAGAAGGTTGGATGGGGCACCCGGGTCAGGTGATGGGAGTCGCGAACGACGGGGCGTAGTCTTCGGGCAGCGTTCCTACGATTGGAATCTTGGTGCCGCACTTCCGGCAGCGGTTCTCGGGATCCAGTTGCCAGGACTTGATCGTGAAGCCGAACCGACGGACCACGATGGTCCCACACCCCGGGCAGTACGTGTGCTCGAGCGGATGGCCCCATACGTTCCCTAGGTAGACGTACTCGAGGCCCTCCGCCTTGACGACCCGGTGGAGCTTCTCGAGGGTCGCCACCGGGGTCTCGGGAAGGTCCAGCATTCGATAGTCGGGATGGAATCGTAGGAGGTGGAACGGGGTGGACGGGCCCAGCTCGTCCCGCACGAACCGGGCGAGCTTCTGCGTCGCCTCGACCGACTCGCCGACCTCGGGGACGATGAGGTCGGTGATCTCGACGTGCACCCCGCGCTTTCGCAGGTCCACGGCGGATTGGAAGATCGGCTCAGGTCCGGTCGCGGCGACGTACTTCCGAAGGAACCCGGGCTCTCCGCTCCCCTTGAAGTCGACGCTCACCGCGTCAAGATGCGGCCCGATCAGTGCGACCGCTTCGGGGGTCATGTACCCGTTCGTCACGAAGTTCGCGAAGAGGCCGGCCTGATGGGCCTCCTGGATCACGTCCAGGGCGTACTCGGCGAAGATCGAGGGTTCGTTGTAGGTGAACGTCACCCCGCTGCAGCCGAACTTCCGTGCCTCGGCCACGGCGGTGCGCGGGGGCAGCGACCGGCCCACTACCTCGCGCTCTTGGGAGATCTCGGCGTTCTGGCAGTACGCGCACCGCCAGTTGCACCCGACCGTGCCGATCGAGTACACGCGGGTACCGGGATGGAAGTGGGAGAGAGGCTTCTTCTCGATCGGGTCGACCTGCACGGCGGAGGCTTTCCCGTAGCTCAGCAGGACGAGGCGACCGTCGACGTTCTTGCGGACGAAGCAGAACCCGTGCGAACCCTCGGGGATCTTACAGTAGCGGGCACACGCCGTGCATCTCACCTTCCGGTCGGGAGTGGTTTCGAACAGCGTGGCGGTGTGCCCGGATGGGGCGGTCATGGGGTCTCGAATCCTACGAGGCGCCGCTCGCCGATAAGCGTGGTCCCGTGCCGGCGTCTCGAGCCGAAGGTTCATCTGCGCCGGAACGTCCCCGGAGGTTCGATGACGGGAGCTGGTCCAGGTCCCGCGCCGACCGCGGAGGCCGACGCGGTCGAGCGCGAAGTGAGCGCCCGGATCACCCCTTCCGCCGAGTTCTTGGACCGCGTTTCCCGGGTGCGCGCCGCGCTGATCGAGCGCGTGACCGCTGCCGCCAAGGCGCGGTCGAGTCCGCTCACTCGGGCGCTCGTGGCGGGCAGTGCGGCGCGCGGGACGTTCCTGCAGGACCGTCTGGACGTCGACCTCTTCCTCCTCTTCCCGCCCGACCTCCCCCGAGAGAGACTGCGCGAGGAGGGGCTGGCGCTCGGGCGAGCGGTCCTGTCCGAGCCCGAGACCCGCTACGCCGAGCATCCGTACCTGCGGGGAAAGTTCGAAGGATTCACCGTCGACGCCGTTCCGGGGTTCGCGATCACCGACCCCTCTCATCCCCTCTCGCCGGTCGACCGGACGCCGTTCCACCAAGAGTACCTCACCGCCCGGGAAACCCCTGAGATCGTCGGTCAGGTCCGACTCGCGAAGCAGTTCTTCCGGTCGCTGGGCGTCTACGGTTCCGAGGCAAGGACCGAAGGTTTCTCGGGGTACCTGGTCGAGCTCCTCGTGATCCGGTTCGGCTCGCTGCGACGCCTCCTCGTCGCCGCGAGGGACTGGCGCGTGCCCGTCCGCCTGGCCGAGCCTGGGAAAGAGCCCCCGAGGCTTCCGACCGACGTCGCGCTCGTCCTCGCCGACCCCGTCGACCCGAACCGCAACGTGGCGAGCGCTCTCTCCCGGAAGAACCTCGGGCTCTTCATCCTCGCCGCCGGGGCCTACCTCGACGGTCCGAGCGCCCGGTTCTTTGAAGCCCGCGTGAACGCGCCGCTCTCGAAGGAGACCGCGGTCTCCCTCGTCCACACCCGGGGGACCCACGTCACGGTCGCCGTGCTCCCCCGGCCGGATCTCGTGGACGACACGCTCTACCCGCAGGTCCGCAAGGCCGCCCGGGCGGTCGCGGACGAGCTCTCTCACTCCAACTTCTCGGTCCTCGGAGAGGCGAGCGCCGCCGACCCGAGCTCGGTCGTCATCGTGGTCGAGCTCGCGCATCCCCGACGACCCCAGGTCCGGGTCCAGGATGGACCCCCGGCCGGCATCGACCGGGTCGGGCATTTCCTCGAGAAGTGGGGCGCGAAGAGCGAGCAGGTCCTCCAAGGGCCGTACGTCCGGCCCGACGGTAGCCTGGGGGTCGATACCCGCCGGGCCGAGCGGGACGCCGAGGCTGTGTTGCGCGCGGCGTTCCCGCGCCTTTCCCTCGGGAAGGACCTCACGCCCAAGGAGCCGGCGTCGTACAAGGTGCATACTCTCGGGGAAGCCACCGAGACCCCCGCGCTCGCGGAGGCGCTCCGGGAGCTGCTCGCGAGACGGCTTCCCTGGCTCGACGACCCCTGACCGATCCTAGACGGCGTGCGGGGACAGGTTCAGCAGGACGAACCAGAGCGCGAGCCATCCGAAGAACTCGAGCGCGATGAGCCCGGCCCAGTCCCCCTTCGTGTAGATCGACGACTTCGTCCGAAGGCGCTGGATCAGGAACGGACTGAGCGCGATCAGCAGGATCCCGAGCGGGAACACGAAGTACCAGAGAAGGCCGAGGACCGACAGGGCCCACGACAGGATCCCGAAGAGGACCGCGAAGACGCTCGCGAGGGTGAGCGCAGTGGTGAGCTCGAACTCCTTGGCCACGAACGCCGTCTCGTCGAACACCGGGAACTCGAAGGCCGGGGCCGCCTCTTCCACCGGCTTGCGGCGGACCTTCTTCGCCATCGGTCAGCCTCCTCGAGAAGCGCGGGCGCGTCGGTACAGCTCTTCCGCCCGGTACGAGCTACGCACGAGGGGGCCGCACGCTGCGCCCCGGAAGCCGAGGGAGAGGGCGGTTGCCTCCCAGCGGGAGAACTCGTCCGGCGGAACGTAACGATGGACCGGGCGATGGGCGGCGTCGGGACGCAAGTACTGCCCGAGCGTGAGCAGGTCGACGTCCGCGGACCTAAGGTCACCGAGCGCCGTGGCGAGCTCGGCCTCGGTCTCGCCGATCCCGAGCATGAGGGAGCTCTTCGTGACCAGTCCCGACGGACCGAGGCGGCGGGTCGCCCTCAGGATGTCGAGCGATCGGTCGTAGCTGGCGCGGGGGTCGCGTACCTCGGAGCTGATCGACCGGACCGTCTCCAGGTTGTGCGCGAGTACGTCCGGAGGGAACTCGAGGAGGAGCTTCAGGGCATCCTCCCGCCCTCCGAGGTCTCCGATCAGGAGCTCGACGAGCGTGCGGGGAGATTCGACCCGGATCCTCCGGACGGTCTCGGCCAGCACCGAGGCTCCCCCGTCCTCGAGGTCGTCCCGGCAGACCTGGGTCAGGACCACGTACTTCAGCCCCCAGCGCTGGACCGCCTCGGCGACGCGCGTCGGTTCCGTTCGGTCGACCACGCCCCGAGGCCAGTGAGTGGTGACGGCGCAGAACGTGCACCGGCGCGTGCACTCGGTCCCGAGCAGCATGAGGGTCGCGGCGCCGGCCGACCAGCACTCCGACAGGTTCGGACAGCGCGCCTCCCGACACACCGTGTCCAGGCCGAGCTCCCCGAGGATCCCTCGGACCTCGGGATACGCCGCTCCGCGAGGGGGACGAACGCGGATCCACTCGGGGAGAGCGGACGGCTCCGTCGGGAGAGCGGGCACGGAAGAACTGGCCACGTCGGCCCGACCCGCGGAGCGCTTTAGGCTTTTCGAGAGCGAGCGCGGCCGACACGCTCCTCGAGGAGCGTGGTGAGAAGACTCGCGGGGAGCTCGTCCATCGAGACGTTGTTCGACTCTCCCGACGACCCCATCTCGAGGACCACGAGCCCGTCCCGCTCGAGCTCCTTCAAGGTGCGCCAGAACGTTGTTCGGCTCATCGGGTCGGCTCCGAGCTCCTCGAGGAGGGCCATGTGGTTCGCCCGGAGCTTCTGGCTCGTGGTCGACGCGCCGCGTCGCTTCAGCGTCCGGGAGAGCGCGAGCAGCACCCCGAGCTCGTGGGTCGAGAGCGACTCGAGCTGGGTCTCGGACACGGTGGGCAAGAGCGAGCCTTTGGCCCGACGCACATGCTCGGCTCCGACCGAGTCGGCCCCGGACTCCTCCGCGGCATGCGCCGCGCCCGAGAGGACCTCGAGCGCGAAGCGGGCGTCCCCGTTGGGGGCGGCGATGCGGGCGATCTGGTCGAGGACCTCGCGGTCGAAGCTTCCGGGGCGCAGGGCCAGCTCCGCCCGGGACTCGAGGATGTCGGTGAGCGCGGCGCGGTCGTACGGGGCCAGGGAAAGCCGGTGCGTCACGCCAAAGCTCGACCGGCTCGCCGGGTCGAGGAACGGGAACAGGTCCTCGGATGCCACCAGCACGAGGGAGATCGAGCCGAGCTCGACCTCGCGCGACCGCGAGAGCAGGTAGACGAGCTTCGTCTCCTGCCGGACGAGGCTCGAGGCCTCGTCGAGCAGGACGAGGAGGTGGGAGGGGTTCTTCCGGATCCCCTGCTCGAAGACGTCCAGCATCTCGGAAAGGGAGTACCCCCGGTCGGGGAGCGACACCTGGACCATTCGGAGCAGGTCGAGCATGACCGTCCGGTCGCTCGCCCGTCGCCAGCAGTTCACGTAGGCGGCCTTCACCGGGAAGCCTCCGAGCCGACCGCCCCGCTCGAGGTCGGCGGCGAGCCGTCGGACGAGCGCGGTCTTCCCGCTGCCGACGCCGCCGGTGAGCAGGAGATGGAACGGAAGCCCTTTCGCGAGCGCCTCTCGGTAACGACGGCGGAGCAGCTCGAGCTCCGTGTCGCGGCGAACGAGCCGACTCGGAAGGTACGACGGGTCGAGGGTCTCCTCCCGAACGAGGATAGGGGATGTGGGACTCATCGCTGGAGCGGGGGGACCCGGACCGGGCTTATCATCTTCGCCGTCGGGCCGGCCGCCTCCGCGGAGGCGGGACGGGGAGGTCGAGCCCGTCCAGCACCTGCTGCCGCATCTCGGCCGGAGAGGCTCGTGCATCCACGACCTGCCATCGGTTCGACCGTGCCAGCGTCCGGTAGGCCCGCGCGACGCGTCGGAGCGTCCGTAACCGCTCGAGGGGACCGCGTTCGAGGTTCCGGCCGCCTAGGCGGCGCAACGCCTCCGAGGGCGCAAGGTCGAGTAGAACGACGCGGTCTGGCTTCACTGTCGCCGACCGCTGGAGGTCCGAAAGTCGCTTTCGATCCCGAGGGGACATCGCGCTCCCCTGGTAGGCGAGCGTCGAGTAGAACGACCGGTCCTGGAGGACCACGTCGTGCTGGCGGAGGTCCTGTTCCAGGGCCGGGGCTGCCAGGTGCCGGTCGACAGTGAAGTAGACCGCTCCCGTCCAGGCGTCCTCAGCGGCGGCCGATTGGGCGAGAGCGCCCAGGCGCGGGTCGGATGGCTCCCGACGGACAGCGACCGAGAGACCGCGACGCCGGAGCGCCCGCGCGAGCGCCCGGAGGAGGGTGGACTTGCCGACCCCGTCGATCCCTTCGAGGACCAGGAAGGTCCCCCGGTGATGGGGCGTCATTCGGCGGCTCCCTCGGGCCCGACCTCGGGGCGCCAGCCGTAGACCCGCTCAACGGACTCCACGAACGGGACCCAGAGCCGGTCCGGCCCCTGCGTCGGGTCCTCCGCGATCGCGGTCGCCCGGCGGGGGACCGTAGCGAGGTCGAGAACGGCCCCGGGACGGTTCGGGTCATCGAGGTAGTCCGTCTCGAGGAACCACGGTCCAGGCTCCTTCGTGACCTCGCGTACGAGCTCGCGACGGGCCAGGTACGACGGGACGACCCCTCCCGCCGACCCCGGGGGGACCCGGCTCCGGGAGTAGTGCTTCACGACCCGGTCCGGTCGCAGTCCGGCCTCACGCGCCTGGGCCGCGAGAGCGAGGAGGCCATCGGCGCTCAGGTCGGCCGAATGGACCACGACGGGACAGTCCGAGTCGCGCGCCACCTGGAGGGCATGTCGGAACGCCTGCTCCACGACCGCGGTCACCTCCTCGCTCACCGGGAAGTGCGGGCGACCGACCTCACCGAGGGCGACCGCCTTCTTCTCTCGGACGTAGCGGCCGGCGAGGTCGAGAGCGGAGCGGTGGAGCTCGAGCGCCGCGGGCGCTCCCAGCTTCGCCGAGGCCCCCACGAGGTCGATCGGGTACGGGGCGAGGACCGGGTAGGCCCGCACGCCGACCTCCTCGCGTACCTTCTGCGCCAGTTGCCAAGTGACTTCGAACTGCCGGGCGTAGGTCTCGAGCGAGGTCGGTACGGTCGCTTCGTAGTTCTGGGTCGCGAGGAACAGGTGGGTGCCACCGGCCGCCCGGAACCGCTCGACCGCGCGGACCCCGTCCCCCTTCGGAGAGAGGTGGCAGTGGTGGTCGACGACCGGGAGACCGCGTGGCAGGGGCATCCCGGGGCTCCGTGCGGGGCGCCGCTCAGCGAAGGAGACCCGCGCCCTGGAGTTCCTTCGTGATCTTCTTGACGGCGACCTCGACGTCCGAGGGCTTCCGCGCCCCCGTGCAGACGAGCTTCCCGCTGCCGAAGAGGAGGACCACGACGCGCGGCTCGTCGATACGGCAGACGAGACCGGGGAACTGCTCGGGCTCGTACTCCACTCGGTCGAGTCCCAGCGTGACGGCGATCGCGTTGAGGTTGATCTCGCTCTCGAGGTCCGAGCTCGCGACGATGTTCTGCACCTCGATCTTCGGGTGCATGTTGATCTTCTGGCCGCCCTTCTTGATCTGCGCGGCGACCGTCTGGATCGATTCCTCGACCTCGTGCATGCTCTTCGCGCCGGTGCAGACGACCTTCCCCGAGCGGAAGAGGAGGATCGCGGTCTTGGGTTGCTTGAGACGATAGATGAGGCCGGGGAACTGCTCGGGCTCGTACTCGGCCCCGTCGAGACCCAGCGCGATCGACTGGAGGTCGAGCTCGTCCCCGAGGGAGGTGGACGCGACGACGTTCTCGATGCGAATCTTGACCATTTAAATCCCCGCGGCCGTGAGTATTTAAACCACTATTTAAACGATATGGTTTCGGAAACGTCCCCGGTCCCGAGGAGACGGCCTCTTGCTTCCCACCGAGAGAGTGGGTCGGGTGGCTCAGTGGGTCCGATCGGGCAGGGAGAACCCGATGAGCAGGGTCAGCCCGACACCCAGGACGATGGCCCCGGCGCTGACCAGGAGGAGTTCGGTGGTCGTCGGCAGGTCGAGCAGCGCCCCCGACAAGATCAGGACCGCTGCGGGAAGGAACAGCAGGGCGCCCCAGCGGACCAAAGGTCGCCGGTCGTTGAACCGAGGCACCGCGCGGCTCCCTAGCGGCGTGCTCCCCGCTCTGCCGGCCGGGCTCTCGGTGGGCGGAACGCGTGTCGCTCCGGACGTGGTGTCGCATCCCTCATCCTTCGACCGGGTCAGCGGGAACTTGCCCCACCGGTGGCAGAGGGGGCAGCGCATGTACCGCGAGGTCCCGAGGCGGAGCGCCGTCACCGACATTCCGGGCACGAAGTCGTAGTCGAACTCCCGGTGACAGTGGGGACAACGCAGCCTTCGAGACCACATCTTCGCTCCTTCGACCCGAGCGCTCCAGCTCAGGTCGAGCTCCTCCCGGGAATCCGACCGACGTCACCCATCCGGAGGTGGGAGGCGAGGCGCGAAGACGGGGCCGATGAGCTCGTCTTCGTTCGAGACGCCGAAGAACTGGCAGAGCACCCTTCGCGAGAACCCCCACAGGACGTGTCCCCCGAACACCGTGGCCCGTACCTCGGCCAATCCGCGGCTCGTCTCCCGAACGATCGGTCGTGAGGCCGCCAACGCCGAGCGTGGGAGCCAGAAAACGTGGGCGACCTCCTCGGCGCTTCGAGCGGTGGGAGGGTTCGCCGATGAGGAGAGGGCGGTCGCAAAGACCGCGACCTTGAGGCCGAAGCGAATGGCGAGCACGGTGGTGACGTAGCGGAGCTCTACGGCGAGGTCCGCCCGGCTGAGCCCGACCTCCTCCTCGAGCTCACGGAGTGCGGTCACCGCGAGCGAACCGTCGCCCTCCGCCACGTGACCGCCGGGGAACGCGACCTGCCCCGACGCGGGGTCTTCCGCCCGTTCGGCGCGCTCGATGAGCAACGTCTCGACCTCTTCGGACCCATCGCGCAGGACGATCACGACCGCCGCACCCGCGGTCGAGATCGGGGGAGCGAGCGCCGGGAACCGAGAGAGGAGGTCGGAGAGGGCCTTGGGCGCGGTTCCGGGAACCCGTTCCCCGGGCGAGCTCATTTCTGCCAGTCGTACGAGACTTTCCGCTGCACGGTCGACGAGTCGGCCGGGTGCATTTCCCCGGCACCCAGCATCCGTTCGAGGGCGATCACTCGAAGTCGCAGTTCCTTGAGATCTCGTTCGACCTGGGAAAGGCGCGTGGCGAGGTCGGAGGCCTCGGGAGTCGACATCGTCCGGGGATTCGGCCCGGGGCACATAAGCTCACGGTCCGCCCGCCGACCGCCCGCCTACGACGGGGTCGTACGGCTCGAGGATTCGACCGACCGGACAAAGGCGGTGATTGCCTCCGAGAGCTCCTTGGGCCGCTCGACCGGCACCGTGTGACCGGTTTCAGCCAAGAGCCGGATCTGCGCGCCAGGGATCGACTGGCGTAGGATCCGCGCGTGCGACGCCTCTACCACCGCATCGTTCAACGCCTGGACGATCAAGGTGGGGCGGGAGACGGTCGCGACGCGGGTCCGTTCGTCAAACGAGGCCATCGCATGCGCCCACCGGAGGGCGGGCGTGAAGTCCTGGTGCTTCACCTGCTCGCGCACGGCGTCCGCGTAGTCGAGGTTGGCCTCGACCCAGTCCGGATAGTAGAGGTCCTTGAGGAGGCGGAGGGCGAACCGGTCGGTGCCCTCCTTGGAGTAGGTCTCCTCCCATCGCTCGGCGACCGCCCGCGTGTGAGAGTCCGTGTAGGCGGCCCCGCTCACCATCGTGAGGCTCCGAACACGGTCGGGTCGGTCGAGGGCGGTGCGCAGCGCGAGGAGGGCCCCTGCGCTCAGACCGACGAGATGAGCCGAACGGATCCCCCGGTCGTCCAGGAGGCGCAGGATGTCGCCCATCATCTCCGCGAAGGTGAAGTGGGAATCGGACGGCGCGCGGGTCCGGCCGTGCCCGCGCAGGTCCGGTGCGAGGACTTGAAACTCTTTGGATAGGCCCAAGACCATGTCGTTCCACACGGTGTGGGTCCCGCCGACCCCGTGCAGGAGCAGGATCGCGGGCCCCCGTCCTTCGACGCGGCACTTCAGTTCTGTCGGAGGCGCGGCGGCTTCCTCGGCCATCGACGATTGGACCAGGGTTCGCTATTTACCTCTCGCGGGGGATTCTCGCGCGAGCGCATCCCTTAATATCGCATCCGGGTGGACGAGGGTGATGGCGCGGGGCGTGATGCTGATGAGCGGGGGGATCGATTCCCCGGTCGCACTCCACTACCTGCTCCGCCAGGGCCACGAGATGGTGGCGGTCCACATGGACAACCGACCGTTCACGGACGACTCTCCGCTCGGGAAGACCCTCGACCACCTCGCGATCCTGAGGGAGCGCTACCACCAACCGATCCCGATGTACCTGTTACCCCACGGCCCGACGCAGGTCACGTTGATGCGCTCGACGGACCGACATTTCGGATGCGTTCTCTGTCGTCGGTTCATGTGGCGGTCGGCGGAGAGAGTTGCCTCCCGGGAGGGCGCGACCTTCCTGGCGACCGGCGAGGCCCTCGGTCAGGTCGCCTCCCAGACGCTCTCCAACATGCGGACCGCGACGGCCGCCGTCGGGCTTCCGATCGTCCGGCCCCTCATCGGGTTCGACAAGAACGAGATCGAAGCGGTCGCGAAGTCGATCGGGACGTACGAGATCTCGACGCGCCCGGGCGTCTGCTGCCAGGCCGTCCCCGACCGGCCCGCCACCCGGTCGAACCTGGTTCAGATCCTCCGCGAAGAGGAGCGGATCGACGTGGACCAAATGGTCGACGACTGCGTGCGGAAAGCGCTCATTCTGTAGGAAGGATCGCGCGCCGACCTATCGGCGTTCCCTCGGTTCCGCATCGTTTGATATACTCGGCCCCCCAGTGCGGACACGATGAGCGCGTCGTCGTACGGTCCGGGGTATCCGAACTCCGCCTACCTGCTTTCGCTGATCGGCGGGATTCTCATCATCCTGGAAGGATTCTTGGTAATCGTTGCGGGATTGCTCCTCAGCGCCGTGATCGGGAGCGACATTCCCGGAGCCTCGGCCGCAGCGGCGTTCGTGGTCGGCTTCGGGCTCATCGGGGTCATTTTTGGATTACTGATAGTCTTCTGGGCGTTCCGCCTGAAATCCAATCCCGGGTCGGCCCGCACGATGGGGATCCTGATCATCGTCTTCTCGGTAATCAGCCTCGTGGGTGGCGGTGGATTCTACATCGGCTCCATCCTCGCCCTGATCGGCGGGATCCTGGCGGTCATCTGGCACCCGACGATGGTCTCCCAGCCCGTCTACGGACAGCCGGGCTACGGCGCACCGTACGGTCAACCCGGCGCGGCACCCCAGTGGAGCCCTCCCGCCGCCCCTCCGCTGCAACCCGGCGTCGCTCAGCGGTTCTGCTCGTCGTGTGGGTCACCCAACGTCGCCTCCGCCCAGTTCTGCGCGAAGTGCGGCGCCCCGATGGCCTAGGCGCGACCTCGAGAACCCATTCCTCCCTGCCGGGCACGCGCTTGGCTTCGTCCGCGTCCCCGAGAAGGGCTATCTGCGGGGAGGACACCCCGCTCTGACACGATGTATCGGCGGTTGCGGCTCTGTTCGAACCACGGAGGATACGAGGCCATCGCTGATCCTCCGGCTCCGCTCGACCTCCGTGCGGTGAGGACCGCGTTGGAGAAGGAGGGCGTCCCCGTGGTCGATGCCCGCGTGATGCTGATCGTTTCGCTCGACCCGGAGGTTACGATTAGCCGAGCGGGTCGCCTCCTGTTCAAGACGCCGGATGCGCGGGCCGCCGAGCGAGCGTTCGAACGGCTGCGGGTCCTGGTGGGCCTTCCGGAGATGGAAAGGGACCCTGCCGACCGTGCCCTGAGGGGTGGGCCCGGGTAGAGGGACGATGATGGCATCTCCTTCGGAGGTCAGCGACCGCCCCTGGTTCCGGGTCTACCCTCCGAAAGTGCCCCGGCACGTGAGCGTTCCGGACCAGCTCCTGACCGAGTTCATCGAAGAGAGCGTACGACATTGGCCGGACCGCACCGCGATCGCGTACTACGGGGCGAAGTGGAGCTACCAACGGTTCTGGCAGGAGAGCGAGCGGCTCGCCGCCTCCCTCGCCCGAGAAGGAGTAGGGCCGGGGGACCGGGTGGCGCTCTACCTGCCCAACGTCCCAGCGTACCCGATCGCGTTCTTCGCCGTCCTACGGCTCGGGGCCGTCGTCGTGCCCCTGAGCCCCCTCTACCTCGGGCAGGACCTCGTACGTCTGTTGCGGGACGCGACGCCGAAAGCGCTCGTGACGCTCGAGACCCTGTATCCGAACCTGGTCAGGATGCAGAGCGAGTACGCCGTTCCGACGGTGTTCGTCGCGCGGTCCCGCGAGTTCTACCCGTGGTATCGCCGCCCGTTCGTCAACGGCGTTCTGCGGCGGCAGAAGCTGTCGACCGCCTTTCCGACGGACCCCTCGGTGCGCCCGTGGAAAGCGGCGGTCACGAAACCCGGCGCGATCGCTCTCGCAAGGTCGGACCCCCGGACCACCGCGGCGGTCCTCCAGTACACGGGAGGAACGACCGGCCTCCCCAAGGCCGCTATCCTGACGCATCGCAACCTGGTCGCGAACGTCGTGCAGGGGAATGCGTGGAACATCTGGCTCGAGCCCGGCGCGGAGGTCGTACTGGCAGCGATCCCCCTGTCCCACATCTACGGGCTCACGGTCGCGCTCTTGATGGGACTGGCCGCGGGGGGGACCATCGTCTTGCAGACGCGCCCCGAGATCCGGGAGCTCCTCAGGCTCATCGACCGGTACCAGCCGACCCAGTTCCCCGGGGTCCCCGCCCTCTACCAATCGTTCAACCGCCAACCGGACCTCGCGAAGCGCCGGGTCCGATCGATCCGGTATTGCCTCAGCGGTTCGGCGCCGCTCCCCTTCGAGGTCCAACGACGGTTCGAGCAGCTCACGGGCGCCCGTCTGGTGGAGGGGTACGGTCTTTCGGAAACGTCGCCGATCACCCACGAGAATCCCCTGGCGGGAGAGCGTCGGGTCGGCTCGATCGGGGTCCCTGTTCCCGAGACCGACCAGCGGGTGGTCGACCTTGAGACCGGCACAAGGGTCCTCGATGCTGGCGAGGTCGGAGAGCTTTGCGTCCGGGGGCCCCAAGTGATGATGGGCTACTATCGGCAGGCGGAGGAGACCGACCTCGTCCTGAAGGATGGCTGGCTTCGCACCGGCGACGTCGTTCGGGTCGACGCGGACGGGTTCGCCTACCTCGTCGACCGCAAGAAGGACATGGTCAACGTCGGTGGGATGAAGGTCTACCCGCGGGAGGTCGAGGAGGTCCTCTTTCAGCATCCCGCGGTGGCGGATGTGGCGGTGGTCGGCGCCCCCGACCCGGAGCGCGGCGAGGCCGTCGTCGCATTCGTCGTCCGGAAGCCCAACGCCCCCGTCACCCCGGAGGAGCTCGTCGCGTTCGTCCGGGAGCGGATCGCGCACTACAAGGCACCCCGCCGGGTCGAGTTCCGAGAGGCGCTGCCGCGCAGCGGCGCGCAGAAGGTTCTCCGACGCGTGCTGCGCGCCGAGGCGGAGGCGTCTTCCCCGTCGGCGGCCCCGCAGAACTGACGACCGAAGGGTTCTCCCGGTCGCACGTTCCCGCCGGCGCTCAAGCGTAAGTAACCGGCCGGGGTGGAGCACCGATGCCCTCCCGGGAACTCCTGTCGCTCTCCCTCTACTCGCTCTTCGCGAGCAACCGGGGCGGGCTGTTCATCGTCTTCCTTCCCCTCTACCTGGTCGAGGTGAAGGGCGCCTCCCTCCCGGTGGCGCTGACGATCCTCACCCTCGCCTGGCTGCCGGCGAGCCTCATCGGCCCGTGGGTGGGCCGGCTCTCGGACCGCGTGGGCCGGCGCAAGCCGTTCCTGCTGCTCGGCGAGGCGGCGGCGTTCCCCCTCTTCCTCGCGATCATCTTCGCGCCGGGCTACGTGCTCGCGGGCGGGCTCTTCATCGCCGCCGAGCTCGCCCTCGCCATCGGAGGCCCGGCGTACACGGCGTTCGTGGCGGACGTGACCCGGTCCACCGAACGCGGAGAGGGGTACGGGCTCCTCAACGCCACCTCGAACGCGGGCGCCGTGGTCGGGTTCGTCCTCGCCGGCCTCGTGACCTACTGGTACGGCCTCCAAGCCCTCTTCCCGTTCGTCGTCGTGATCATGATCGGGACGCTCGGGGTCGTCCTCTTCCTCGTACCGGACATCCGGGTGAGCATCCCCTCCGAGCGTCGACCCCTCCGCGAGATGCGGACGGTAGTCACGTTCTCGTTCGCGGTGTCGATCCGGGCGATCGGGTCGGGGGCGGTCGCGGCGTTCTACGGATTCCTGGCCGCTTCGCTCGGAGCCAACTCGCTCGAGGTGAGCGTGGTCGCGATCGCGGGCCTGGTCACCGGGGCGCTCACAGGGGTGCCGCTCGGGCGGGCGATCGACCGGCTCGGAGAGATACGGGGGATCTGGTACGGCACCGTCCTCACGCTGGCCTCGTACGGGATCTTCATGTTCTCGACGACGTGGGAAGAGACGATCCCCGCCCAGGCCGTCCGCAACGGCGGTCTCTCCTTCCTCGGTCCCGGCATGAACGCCTGGGTCGCGCGGATGGCGCCTCCCGGTCAGCGGGCCGAGTACCTCGGCGTGTTCGCCCTGATCAACTCCTCCTTGTGGAGCGTGGGACCGCTCGTGGGCGCGATCGCGATCGAGCTCTACGGGTACTTCGGGCTCTTCGTCATGGCGATCGGGACGACCGTGATCTCGCTCGTCGTGATGGAGTTCCTGTACGGGGAGATGGGCATCCGGGCCCGGCTCCTGCGCGCTTCGGCCGAGGTCTCCGGCGGCTAGACTGGCGGCCGAAGGTACCGTCTTATAGAGCGCCGCCGTCTTCCCGCCGTGCAGCGGCCGACCACCTTCGCGGACGCTAGCGCTTCGTTCGAAGACGCCGATTTCGTCATCGTGGGCGTCCCGTTCGACCGGACGACCTCCTTCCGTCCCGGAGCGCGGTTCGGCCCCGATTCGATCCGACTACACTCCTGGAACTTTGAATCGTTCGACCTCGAGACCGGGGTCGACCTCTCCGAGGTCGCGATCCATGACCTCGGCAATACGGAGGAGTTCGGGAGCTCGGAGGACATGGCGCGCTCGCTCCGCGAGGAGATCCGCCCGATCTACGCCGCGGGGAAGGTGCCGATCGTCCTCGGAGGGGACCACGCGTGCTCGCCGCCGGTGGTCGAGGCGTATCCCGACTCCGCTCCGAGCGTCGGGGTCCTGTACCTGGACGCGCACATGGACTTCCGCGAGAGCTATCTCGGCGACCGCCGCAGCCATGGGTGCTCGTCCCGACGGATCCTCGAGAAGGTCGGCGCCCGCAACATCGTCGTCCTGGGAGTGCGTTCGGTCTCCCGGGAAGAGATGGACGACAACCGCGCCATCGGGATGTCGTACGTGACGGCGGCCAACATCGCGCGAGACGGCATCGAAGCCGCCGTCCATCAAGCGCTCAACATGCTCAAGACCGAGCGGATCTACATCTCGCTCGACATCGACGCGATCGACCCCGCGTACGCGGGAGCGACGGGGACCCCGGAACCGTTCGGCCTCACGCCTCGGGACGTGAAGTACATCATCGGACAGGCCGCCCCCCGCCTCGCCGGCCTCGACATCATGGAGGTGAGCCCCCACTATGACTCGGGGAGCACGAGCCTCCTCGCGGCCCGCCTCGCGCGCGAGGCGATCGTCCGCAGCGTCGTCGCGCGAAAAGGGCGGTAGGGCCCCCTCGAACGATGCCCGCTGAGCCGACCGCCGAGGGTCCTCCCGTCTCCCGGGGAGCCGAAGCGTCGCTTCGCAAGGTCGACTGGTGGGGCTTCCCGGCCCTCCTCAAGGAGCGGGACCTGAAGAGCTACCGACCGAAGGCGCTCGATGACCGCATCCGGCGAGAACGGACCCGCAACGAGGCTCGCCTCCTCGTGGATGCGCGCCGGCTCGGGGTCCGAACCCCGCTGATCTACGACATCGACCTTCCCCGGCACCGGCTGACGCTCGAGGAGCTCCCGGGTCCGACCCTTCGGCAGTTGCTAGAGGACCCGAACGTCCCGACCGACGACCTCCCGATCGCGGTCCGTGCGTTCGGTCACGCGCTCGGCGTCCTGCACGCCGGTTCGATCGCCCATGGCGACCTCACGAGCTCGAACGTACTCTTCCCGGAAGGGCCCCAGGGGGCTCCCGCCTTCCTCGACCTCTCGATGGGGACCCGAAGCCCGGGTCTCGAGGAGCTCGGGATCGACCTGCACCTCGTGGAAGAGGACCTGAAGGCGCTGAGCGCGAGGTCCGATGCCCTGGTGCGGGCGTTCCACGAAGGATACGCGGAAGGGAACCCGGCGGGGGCGAAGGACGTTCGCGCTCGGGCGAAGGTGATCCGGGGCCGGATCCGGTACGCCTGACGGACGGGAACGACCCTAGATCGGCCGCTCGACCCGCTGAAGCCCGACGACCAGCGCGGCCGGAAGCTCCTCGATCACGTCGGTCGCGAGAATGCCGAAACCGCGATGCGCGGCGGCTCGCAGACCCGCCTCTCCCGTCCAGTAGGTAGCGAGGCGGGCCGCGTGCAGGGGACGGATGCCCTGCGCGAGCAGGCCTCCCAGAACGCCGCCCAGAACGTCGCCCACGCCTCCGACGGTCATGGCGAGGTGGTGGTGGAGGTTCCCGATGGTGCTCTCCCCATCCGTGAGGATGTCCGGCGCGCCTTTCACGACGAGCGTCAGGCGACGTTCCCCGGCGATCCGCTCCGCCGCGGCGCACCGCTCCTCGAAGGAGCCCGCCGCCGGACCGTGGAAGACGCGCTCGAACTCGCCCGCGTTCGGGGTCGCGACGAGCCCCGGCAGCCGCGACGGTGCGCTGACCAGAGGACCCTCGGGCAGCGCGGCTAGTCCGTCCGCGTCCACGACGAGGGGAAAATCCGGAGCGAGGGCCTCGATGACGGCATGCAAGGCTTCGATGGTCTCAGGATGGGCCCCGGCGCCCATCCCAAGGACGACGGCGCCGGGGGGAGCGGCGCGGACGGCCTCGAGGATGCCGGGAACGTCGAGGGGGCGGAACCGGTCCGAGCCGACCGGACGGACGATCAGGTTCGGGCTGTACGCGCGGACCGCTCCGGCCGCCACTTCAGGGGTCACGATCGTGGCCCGTTCGGCCCCCGAGCGCATCGCGGCCAGACCGGCGAGCGCTGGCGCTCCGGTGTACGGGCCCCCGCCGATGACGACCAGGCGTCCGTTCCGACCCCTCGGTTCCTTGGGTGCTGGGAAGAAGTGGAACTCCCCGGGGCCGGTCTCGCGCCAAGCGTTCGGGGGCATTCCGATGTCCCGGACCGTGAGCTCCCCGACCTTTCCCTCCTCCATCTCCTCTTTCCGGATCGTGAACGTGACGGTCCAGGAGGGTCGCAACCCATCCGGGTCAGTGATCCCGGTGGGCACATCGACGGAGAGCACGGGGGCACCGCTCGCCCGGATCGCCGAGACCGCCTCCCGGATGGGGGGCCGAAGCCGCCCGGACTGTCCGGTCCCGAGGAGCGCGTCGACGACGAGGGGCATCGTCGCGAGCTCTTCCGGCCGAGGTACCCCGATCCGGACCGGGACCCGGTTCTTGATCCGGTCAAAGCAGCGCTGGGCCGCACGGGTTCGGATCTCGACCGGCGGGTGGACGAGCCAGATCTCCGGTGAGTAGCCCCACTGCAGCAGGTAGAACGCGGCGCAGGTGCCGTCCCCGCCGTTGTTCCCCGTACCGGCGACCACCGCGACCCGCGCGGGGGGCGAGGGCAGGTGCCGGGTCGTCTCCTCGGCGGTGGCGCGCCCGGCGTTCTCCATCAAGGCGTCGATGGTGACGCCGAGAGCGACCGAGTTCTGCTCGACCACCGCCATCTCGAGGGACGAGAGCGAGCGTCGAGAGGAGGCCCACATCCTCCCTCCTACGGCGTCGGCGGGGACTCCCCGGTCTGAAAGATGTTGACGGAGGCCGGAAGGATGTTCTTGCGAGCGAGGTACTGGGATTGGGTTCGGCTGTAGCGGAACAGGATGTCGGCCTTCCCTTCCTGGAAGCCCCAGGGACGCAGGATCAGGAGGTCGCCCTCGCGGATCCACATCTTCTTCTTCATCTTCCCGGTGATGCGACCCATCCGCGAGACGTTGTCCTCGCACATCACGCGGATACGGGCCGCTCCGAGGAGCTGGTTCGCGATCCCGAACACCTCGCCGCGGTTGCGACGGGGGAGCGGGAGACGCCCGACCTCTTCCCCTCCCTCGACGACCTCGATGGTGGGTGTCGGCTCCTCCTCGGTCGGAGGGGGCGGGGCCGCGTCGGGGTGCTCGGGGGTCTCGGCCACGACGATGCGAGTCGACCCCAGTATTTCAAGAGGGCGCCCGGGAGCGAACACCCCGAGCCGATTCTCCTCGTGAGCGGGAGGAACGGCTCCCTCCGAGCCAGCCGAGGGTTTATCTCCCAACCGAGCCCATGCCCCCCGATTGGTTCCTATGTCGACCACCCCTCGAAAGATGCCAAAGCTCCTCAAGGCGACGTACCTCGCGGACCAGGAAGGCTTGCTCGAGGAGACCCGGGCCACGAAGCTCTTCTACTTCCCCGGACCGATCCTATGGACCGTCGTCTTCGGACTGCTGGCGCTGTTCTCGGCACCCGCGATCACCTCGGCCGTGCCGAAGCTGATGGCGAACGTCACCCAGTGGCTGACCCTGTCGAATTACTTCTCCTCGACCGTGCAGATGTACCTAGCCTTCTTCTGGCTCGTCCTCTTCCTCATCGGACTGCTTTGGCTCCTGATCCGGTACTTCCGCTGGATCACCACGGTGTACGCGGTCACTTCGCGCCGGGTGATCATCCAGCGGGGAATCCTCGGGAAGGACTTCGACGAGATCCCCGTGACCCAGGTCCGGGGGGTTGACGTCCACCAGTCGTTCGGCCAGCGCGTGTTGGGGTACGGGACGGTACGCGTCAGTTCCGAGGGCGGCAAGAGCCTCGGGAACGAGGACTGGAAGGGGATCCCGAAGCCGTTCCGCTTCCAGAAGCTGATCGAGAACGCGACCCAGAACCAACAGATGGCGCCGGGCCCGGTCCAGTGGGCCGGCCCTCCGCGCTGACGCGACCCCGGGCGGGCACCTTAAATCGGACCGGCCTCGTCGGGCGCCGGGCCATGGCCGACGATTTTGACGTCATAGTGGTCGGTGCCGGCATGGCCGGCAGTTCCGCGGCGATCCGCCTCGCTCAGGGCGGTGCGAACGTGCTGCTCGCCGAGCGAGGGGCCGAGGTCGGCACGAAGAGCCTCTCCGGTGGGATCCTCTGGGGGAACGACCTCGCGCGCATCCTGCCCCACTGGTGGCGCGAGATGCCGGTCGAGCGCCACCTCGTGCGAAAGCGCTTCGGCCTCCTCACGCCCGACAGCGCGCTCTCGTTCGACCTCCAGGAAGGCAGTTGGAACCAAGAACCGTACGTGGCCCACTCCGTCCTGCGCTCGCGCACGGACAGCTGGCTCGCCAAGAAGGCCGAGGAGCTGGGGGCCACGGTCGTCCCGTCCGTCCCCGTGGACCGTCTGAACTGGGAGGGGACGAAGGTGCATGGGATCGTCCAGGGCGGCGAGACGATGACCGCCCCAGTGACGATCGTCGCGGACGGAGCGAACTCCCGGCTGTCGCTCGGGACCCCGATCCGCCCGGCTCCCCGGCTCTCCCCGGAGACGACCGAGCTCGGGATCAAGGAAGTGTTCCACCTCGACGCGTCGGTGATTGAGGACCGTTTCCACGTCACCGGGAACGAGGGCCACTCGGAGGAGTGGGTCGGCGGCCTGTTCCCGCCCGGGGTGATGGGCGGAGGGTTCCTCTACACGAACCGCGACACCCTCTCGCTCGGGATCATCGTCAGCATCCAGTCGCTCTACGGCCGGAACGCCTACGCCCACGAGCTCATCGAGCGGTTCAAGCTCCACCCGGCCATCGCGAGCCGCCTCAAAGGAGCCGAGCTGGTCGAGTACGGCGCGCGGCTCGTCCCGGGAGGCTGGGCCGGCCGACCGGCCGCGTTCCACGGGGACGGGTGGATGGTCGCCGGGGATGCGGCGGGCTTCGTCTTCTCGAACGGCATCATGATCCAGGGCATGAATTACGCCATCCGCTCCGGCCTCGAGGCTGCCGAGACCGCGCTCGCGGCCAAGGCCGCGGGCGACCCGTCGGGCGCCCGGCTCATGGAGTACGACCGACGGCTCGAGGCGACCGGGATCCTCCCGGACTTCCGGGACTTCGCACGCCTGGACCGCGTCAAGTGGAACCCTCGGATCTACTCCGTCTACCCGAGGTTCGCCACCGAGCTCCTGCGCTCGATGATGGCCGAGAGCGGCTCCCCGAAGAGGCCGGCGCGCAAGCTCCTGCGCGCGGCCCAGAAGGCGGCCGGGGTCAAGATCACGTCCCTGATCCGCGATGGCGTAGAGATCGCTTGGGACATGTAGAACGGGCCTCGCGCGCCCGGCCCCTCGCGTCGGGTCCGCCGAACGGAACGGCGCGGGTCCTAGTTCATTGGCCGCGCGTGCGATGGACTTCCTGCGTGAGGGCGGGGACGATCTGGAAGAGGTCCCCGACGATCCCGTAGTCCGCGACCTTGAAGATCGGGGCGGTGGCGTCCGAGTTGATCGCGACGATGACCCGCGAGCTGATCATCCCCATGAGGTGCTGGATCGCCCCCGAGATCCCCACGGCCACGTAGAGCTGCGGCGATACCTGCTTTCCGGTCTGCCCGACCTGATAGCTCTCGGGCCGCCATCCGGCGTCCGTGACCGCACGCGAGGCCCCGACCGCCGCGCCGAGGGAGGTCGCGAGCTCGTCGATGAGACGGAAGTTCTCGGCGGCCCGGACCCCGCGGCCGCCCGACACGATGATCGACGCCTCCGTCAGGCCGGGTCCCGCGCCCTGGGGAACGGGCTTGACGCTCGAGCGTTTCGGGACCCAGAACGACGGCGGGACCCCGTCCAAGGGGACAGCGGTCAGCGTCGTCTCCCCGGGGGATTCGGGGGGGGCTGCGGACGCGTGGGGCCGAAGTGCGACCGCCGCGTGCGCTCCGGTGAGCTGCCGGGTTTCCGTCGCGCGCCCGCCGAAGACCGGCCGGCGCACCTCGAGCGCGGCGCCGTTCCGCGAGAGGCTCGAGACCCCGGTGGCGACCGCGGCGTTCCAGCGGATGCCCAGCCGAGCGACGAGGTCCCGACCGAACGACGAGCCGCCCACGACGATGAGCTCTGCCCCGAGCGAATCGGCGGCGGCCGCGACGAGATGGGCCACCACGGCTCCGACCGCCCCCTCCAATCGGGGGTCCTCGGCGACGAACGTCCGGGCGACACCGCAGCGACCGAAACCGGCGGCGGAAACTCGCGGAGCGCTCCCGGCGAGGAAACCGACGACGTTCTCCTTGGGGGAAACGCCCTGAGCGACGGCCACCGCTTCCCGCGTCGCATCGGAGAGGACACCGTCATGGACCTCCCCCACGACCAACGTCGGTCCCGTCATGGGAAGACCTTCGCCTCCTCCTTGAGGAGCTTCACCAGCTTCTGGGCGGCCTCTTCGGGCGTCTTGAACTCGATCAGCTTCGCCCCCGTCCGAGGTGGAGGGAGCTCGAACTTCGTCGGTCGGGTCGTGCCGGCGGCCGGTGGCGCCGCCTCGGGAGGGACCTTCGCGATCGGCAACCGGCGCGACTTCAGGATCGAGGGGAGCTTCGCGGTCCGCGGGTCGTTCCACGCCTGCTGCAACGCGACGACACAGGGCAGGGGAGCCTCCCACGTCTCCATGCCGGCCTCCGTGGACCGTTGGAACCGGAGCCGGGAGGACGCGGCGTCCCAACGCAGGTCCACGACCGCGCTATGGTCGGGGACCCCGAGGAGCTCGGCCAAGGCTCCCGCGACGACCCCGGCCTCGTCGTCCCCGGCGTTCTTTCCGCACAGGATGAGGTCGTGCGGCATCGCCGAGACGGCGCGGGCGAGGGCCCGAGCCGCGGAGATTGGGTCGGGAGCCACCCCGGGGGGCATCTCGACCCAGGTGGCGAGGTCGCATCCGAGGGCGAGCGACGCCCGCAGGACCTCCTCCGTCCTCGGTGGCGGCCCCGCGGAAACGACATGCACCTTCGAGCCGGGGTTCGCTTCCTTTAGGAGCAGCGCCTGCTCGACCGCGGACTCATCGTAGCCGGTGAGGACGAACTTCACCGCCTCGATGTCGAGGGTCGTCCCGTCGGCGGCCGCGCGGAGCCGGGTCTCGGCGTCCGGGACCGGTTTGACGCAGACGACGATCTCCACGAGCCCACCCCCGGCCTAGCCGTATCCCCGTAGGAGCTCGCGCGCGATCACGATCCGCTGGATCTCGTTCGCGCCCTCGTAGATCTGGGTGAGCTTGGCGTCCCGAAGGAGCTTCTCGACGGGGTACTCTCGCATGTAGCCGTACCCCCCGAAGGTCTGGATCGCCTCGTCCGCGACGGCGAAGGCGGCGTCGGAGGCGAAGCATTTCGCGATCGACGACTCGAGCGTCCCCTTCTGGCCTCGGTCGATCAGCCAGGCCGAGCGCCAGGTGAGGAGGCGGGCGGCGTGCACGGCCTGGACCATGTTCGCGAGCTTGATCTGGATCGCCTGGTGCTCGGAGATCGGCTTGCCGAACGTCTCTCGCTTCAGCGAGTAAGCGGCCGCATGGTCGAGGGCCGCCTGGGCGATCCCGGTGGCGAGCGCACCGATCGGCGTGCGGGTCTGGTCCAGGGTCCGCATGGCGAGCGAGAACCCGGTCCCCTCCGCGCCCAGGCGGTCGGAGGCGGGGACGCGGACGTTGTCAAACCGGATCGTGGCGGTGGACGAGGCTCGGTGCCCCATCTTCTCCTCATCCGGGCCCACGGTGACCCCTTCCGCCGACCGGGGGACGACGAATGCCGTCACGCCCTTGTGCCGAAGGGTCGGGTCGGTGCTGGCGAACACGAGGTAGAGCGAGGCCTGGGGGGCGTTCGAGATGAAGCACTTCTCCCCCGAGATGAGGTAGTGGTCCCCGTCCTTCCGCGCGAGCGTCCGCATCGACCCTGGGTCAGAGCCGCCCGACGGTTCGGTGAGGGCGAACGCGGCGATGTGGTACTCCGCGCAGAACGGTTTCAGGAACCGCTCCTTCTGCTCGGGCGTCCCGTCGAGCAGGATCGGCTCGAGCGCCAGGCAGTGCGCGATGACGGTCGTCGTCATCCCGCCGCAGCCGTACGCCAGCTCCTCGACGATGAGGCACTGCTCGAACAGCCCGAGGCCGCTCCCCCCATACTCGGCGGGAACGTTGAGATTGAGGAGGCCGAGGTCGTACGCCTTTCGGTAGATCTCCTCGGGGAACCGCGACGTCCGGTCACATTCCGCCGCATGCGGGGCCATCTCGGTCCGAGCGAACTTGCGCGCGAGGTCCCGGAGGCTTTCCTGCTCCGGGGTCAGCGAGAAATCCGGCATGGAATGCGAAGGTGGCGTCCCAGCGGAATCCGCTATATCACGGCTTGGGTGGTACGCATCGTGACGTCGCGGAGGTCAGCCCCTGGCTCTCGCCGGGACCCGAGGGCGCTTCGGGTCCGCCATTTCGCGAAATTGGACCGGGACCGAGCCCGGAGGGTCGGCGTCCCCGAGGTCATCCTCGGCGAAGGCAAGAGCATCGACCATCTGCTCAGCATCGTCCGGGTCCTATCCGAACGGCGGCTCGGAGCGCTCGTCTCGCGGCCAACGCCGGCCCAGCTCCGGGCGCTTCGGGCCTGGCGCCCCCGGGCCGGCACGGGTCGTCCCCTCAAGTTCCTGGCCGACGGCCGTCTCGTTCGGGTCCCCGGGCCGCTCGGTCCGAAGTACCGCCGGGGGGTCGTGGCGATCCTCACGGGGGGCACGAGCGACGTTCCGCTCGCGGAGGAAGCGAGGGCGGTCCTCCTGGAGCTCGGGATCGGGGTCGTCCGGGCGTACGACGTAGGGGTCGCAGGGCTCCACCGGCTGCTCTCGGCCGTGCACCGCCTCGAGGCGCGACAACCGGAGATGTACCTCGTGTTCGCCGGTCGGGAGGGGGCCCTCCCGACGATCGTCGCAGGCCTGGTTCGGGCTCCCGTCGTGGGTATTCCCACTTCCATCGGCTACGGCCGTGGGGGCCGCGGCGAGGCGGCCCTCAACGCCATGTTGCAGTCCTGCGCCCCATTGGCGGTGGTCAACATCGACGCGGCGGTCCCCGCCGCGCTGTTCGCCGCCCAGCGGTTCGCCGAGAGGCCCGGGCGGGGACGGACTCGTGTCCGACGGGCCCCTGCGTAGTTCCTGCAGGCGGAGGCATTTCCCCCGCCGGGAACTGGGCCGAGGGAAGGGCTTTTGAGAGGTGCGGCTCCTCGGTGGGGCGTGCCTCCGCGCGCGCTGCTCTCCGACGAAGAAGAAAGTGAAGACCGAGAGGACCGGGAACGGCTCCGCTCGCTCGACACGAAGCTACGGGCCCTCTTCGATCGTCGGGAGGACCTGATCGTCGAGGTCCGTCGCATCTCCTCCGAGCAGAAGACGATCTACGACCGCCGGCAGGCCCCCCAGGTCGAGGTCGAGCGGCTCTACGAGGAGCACCACACGCTCGGAAAGCGCATCGCCGAGCTCCGCAACGCACGCGAGGCGGCGCGCAAGAAGGTCGAGGGAGCCATCGTCCAGGTCCGGGAGGTGCGACTCACCTTTGCCCCCGGGGAACGGGTGCGGCCCGATCAGATCCGCAAGGAGATCGCCGAGCTCGTCCTTCGCCAGCAGACCCGCGCCCTGCCGCTCGACGAGGAGAACGCGCTCATCGCGCTCTTGCGTCAGCGGACGCATGAGCTGAAGCAGGCCGAGGCACGGACCGCGGTCGTCGCGGCCCACCAGCAGAAGTTCAAGGACGCCGAGGCAGCGCTCGCGGCCGCGCGCGAGGAGTTCACCCTCCGCACCCAGGAGCTGGCCGCGGCCAAGGCCGAACGCGATTCGAAGATGACCGCGGTCCGCGAGAAGCTCGAGGTCGCGGGAGGGCTCATCGCCTCGCTGCGCGAGAAGGGGCGGGCCCGGGCCGAGGCCATCGCGAAGATCGACGGCCTCAGCCGCGAGATGAACGAGCTCGACCACGAGGCCCGTCAGCTCCTCGCGAAGTCCCGGTCGCGGCGCGAGCAGGCCCGACGCATGTTGCGGACGTACTCCCACACCCGCGGTCCTCCGTCCGAGGAGCTCCTCGCGACGACCGCGGAGGCCCAGCTCGAAGAGCTGCTGAAGCGCGGGAAGATCACCCTCGGTGGGTGAGCCCGATTCACGCCGGGAAGATATCGACCACCGTCACGACGAAGTCGAGGGTCTCGCCCTGGACCTCGGGGTTGAAGTTCTCCGTGAACGTGCCGGCCGCCGGGTCGACCGCACTGACGATGAACTTCGTCTTCCCGCAGAGGCTGCCGCTCGTAAGCTGACCCAAGACGAGGCCGGCGTCCGAGGGGGTGAGCCGGCTCGAGAGCGTGATCGAGGTCGCGTTCAGGTTCGAAACCACGAACGGAAGCCCGTTCGGGTGGGTCGTCTCGCCGAGGGTCGGCAGGGCCTGGACCGCGATGGTCGTCGCGTTCACGGCGAGCACCGAGTCGTTCCACCCGTAGGTCGGGTCCGGGAACACCTGGCCGACGGTCGCGTTGGCGTCGGGATAGAGGACTCCGAACTCCTTGACCGAGACGAACGTGAGCACTGGGACCGTGTAGTCCAGCGGGGACGTCCCGAGGCAGCTCGCGTTGAGGGGGCCGTACCCGAGGCTGGCAGGCACGATGATCGTGTGGCTCTGGTTGCCCGCGACGCCGACGAGACCCTGCCAGAAGCCGGTGACGACCGTGTTGAACGTGAGGTTCCCGAGGGTGTAGCCGCTCGCGGGACCGCCCGCCCCGACGTGGACGCCCAGCGGGGTGTACGCGGTCACCGGCCCGCGGGACTGGTACTCGAGGGACTTCGGGTACGACTGGTTGTTCTGCGCCACCGAGTAGATCGACGTGTCGAACACGCGACCGGTCTGGGCCCCGCTGCCGAACTCGCCGACGTAGTTCACCGTGACGTTGTCTCCCACCGCGATCGTGAGGACCGGCGAGACCGCCTTCGGCTTGTTGTACTCGTAGACGAGCGCGGCCGCCGCTCCCGCGACGGCGAGCACGACGACCACGAGCACGACAAGGAGGATGCTGGAGGGTTGCTGGGTCGCCATCGGTTACGAAGAACAGAGATTGGGGGTCAGCTCGTCGCTGGTCTCGTCATCGATTCGGAGAGACAGGTGTTCCTCATTCCCCCGCGCCCCCGAGGAGGGACCCGATATAAACCCTCGGGGAGGGTCGTCAGGCGCGCCGAAGCTTCCCCACGATCGGCTCCTCGATGGCGCCGTCTTCCTCGAGCCGATTGAGGATTACCTCGGCCCGCTCCCCGGCGAGCCCGTGAGCCGAGACGCGGGAGAGGACCTCCTTGAGGTCGGCGTACCCGTCGGCGGAGACGTCCGCCACCTCGTCGAGCTGGTCGAGGAACAGCGACTCCTCCGCCCGCTCCGCCGCCGACGGCGCGGGCGATGGTGGCCTTGGTGGCGCGGCGCGGGTCACCACCACCGTCGGCGGGGTCGGCAGCGTCGCCCGCGACGGGCCGCTCTCACCCGCCACGCGGCGGACGGCGTTCGCGAGCTCTCGTCGGAACGCCGGGCGGTCGACGTTCGGGTACCGGCGCAGGGACTCCTTCGCCGCCCGCACCCACGCGAGTGGGATCCCCTCCTTGCGTAGTGTTTCTTCGGAAAGGGCGGGCTCCTTCTCGACCCGCTCCATGAGGTCGAGGCGGTCGAGGGTCTGCCGAACAATGTCGGCGAGGGCGGCCCGCTCCTCGGCCTCGGCGACCGAGCGAACCCCCTCCGCTCGGACGGACACGTACACGACGGCGTCGCGCCCCCGGAAGAGGTGGACCTTGCCGACCACGATCGCGGGTCGAGGCGCGGAGGAGGCGCGCAGCTGGGCCATCGCGCGGGGCTGGAAGGATCCGGCGGTGACCGCCACCGCCCCCGTGGGGTCGCTGAGCCGCGCCCGCCAGAACGCCTGGGCTTCGTCCCGGCCGATCGATTCGGCCGGCGAGAGGGTCCCGGCCAGGAGGACCCGGTTCATCCGCGCGGCGAACGGGGAGAGGAGGTACGAGGCCGCACGCTCCCCCTCCCCCTTCTCCTCCTCGAGCGAGCTCTCGAGCTCGCGGGCAGTGACCCGCCAGGCCGGTTCCCTAAGGCTCATCCACGGCGCTCCCCAAGGCGAGCGGTGAGCTCCTCCGCCGCCGCATCCAGGTCTATATCGACCCGCTCGATCGACTCCGGAGCGAGCGTCACGCCGAAGTCGTCGTTCGTTCCGACCCCCCGGACGCGCAGCCGGCGGCCGAGGAGGGTCTCGAGCAACTGTTCTTCGAGGAGGCTCGGGTCCGGCTGGTTGCGGAGACGCGCCTGGGCCTCTTCGAGCGTCACGCCCCAGAGCCTCTCGGTGTCGGCGCGGTTCGCGTTCACCGTGAGCGCTCCCGTCCCGTCGTCCAGGACGATCCGGGCGCGAAGGTCGGCCTGACCGTTCACCTGGCCATGCACGCGGCAGATCCCGCTGCGGACGGAGCGCTGACAGGTGGGACACCGGAAGACGAGCCCGCTCGGCGGCAGGAGGCCCACGACCACCCCTTCCACGGCGATGGCTTCCCCGCCCCCTTCATCCTCCACTTCGGCGATGGAGCGGGGAGGAGCGGCCAGAAGCGAAGCCGGGTCCGGGAGGTCGCTACCCTCCACGCGCACGACGGTGGAGCGTTCGTCCAGCACGAGTTGCGGGCGTCCTCGGAACCCCCGAACGTATCCGCCGGCGACCCGGACCGCCTCGCCCACGTTGAGCCCGAAGTCGCTCCAGGCCGAGAGGGCGATCGCCCCCGTACGGTCGGCGACGAGCCCTTCGTGGATGACCCGCCGCTCTGTCCCGACGGTCACGCTCTTCAGGGCGATGCGCACGACCCGAACCTCGACGCGGAACCCCTCGTCGGAGGGGCGGAGCTCGCCGACCGTCCGGAACGGGACGTCGTTCGCGTCGACCCGGGGAAGCTCGGCCGGACTCGCGGGTCCCACTCGGGTCTTCCAGCTGAATGTCACCTCGGGGCGTCCGCGGAACTCTCGTACCTCCGCCCCCACCGCACGGAGCACGAGGCCCCGCTCGATTCCCTCTCGGGGCGGGTCCCACCAGGTGAACCTCACGGTCGCCGTCCCGTCGCTGAGAAGGCCCGAGAGCAACGGGCGACGGCTTCCGTCCGACCTTCGCGTGACGTCGCGCCTCTCGAACGTGACCACGCGGGCAACGAGCTCGACGGGCGACACCTCGGGCCGAAGGTCCCGGAGGCGGGTCTCGACGGGGGTGGTGGGGGTCGGTTCGCCGGTCATGGGTCAGGACGCTGGGGTGGCCACCTCGCCCGGTCATAAAAGCGCCCCGAGGGCCACGGAAGGTGAACGCCGCGCTTCGACGTGCGCGAGCGCCCCCGAAGAGCCGTAGGCGGGCGCGTCCGCCGGTGATAATCCTTTTCCCCCGGAGCCCATGCCTCGCGGGCCGTGGTAACGAAATTCTCCCAACGGGTCGACCGGATCCTGGTCGCTCGGAACTCGCTCGTGTGCGTCGGCCTGGACCCGGACCCGGCGTTGATGCCGAAGAGCCTGCATCGTCTGGGCCCGCAGGCCCAGCTCGAGCGGTTCCTCAATGGCGTCATCGGAGCGACCTATCCGCATGCCGCCGCCTACAAGATGCAGCTCGGCGCCTACTTCCAGTACGGCGCGCCCGGGGTCATGGTCCTCTCTCGCCTCTGCCGCAAGATCGGCCCCACCCGCCTAAGGATCCTCGACCTCAAGGCGAACGACATCCCGAACTCGCTGAGGATGATGCGGGACGGGGCCTTCCGCCAGTTCGGCTTCGACGCGGTCACCTTCACCCCGTGGCTCGGCTGGGAGACCCTCCAGCCGTTCCTGGACGACCCGGTCCACGGCGTGTTCGTGGTCGCCCACTCGTCCAATCCGGGCTCGCTCGATTTCCAGGAGATCCCCACCCCGCGGGGGCCGCTCTGGCTCGCCGTGGTCGGAGAGGTCCGACGGCTCGCGCATGCTCACGGGAACGTGGGCGTGGTGCTCGGCGCGACGTTCTCGGACGCGTTCCATGCCGCTCGCGCCACCTTGGGCAACGGGATCCCCATTCTCGTCCCGGGGGTCGGGGCCCAGGGCGGCTCGCTCGCCACCGCGGTCCGGGAGGGCGTCGACGCGCATGGGCGCGCCCTCCTCGTGAACGCCTCCCGAAGCATCCTCTACGCCTCCGCCGGTCCCGACTGGAAGAAGGCGGCGGGCGCGGAGGCTGAGCGCCTGAAGGTCCAGATCAACCAGCTGCGCGCAGGCCTTCGTACAGGCTGACGAGCGAGCGCGCGACGACCGGCAACGCATAGCGGGCCTCGGCCCGGTCCCGGCCCGCGCGGCCCATGCGCCTGCCGAGCCCCGGGTCGTCCAGGATGGTGCGGATCTTCTCGGCCAGGTCGCTCGCGATCAGCGGCTCCGCCAGAAGGCCTTCGCGCCCGGACTCGATGACCTCCCGCACGCCGGGCATGTCGGCGACCACCACCGGGAGTCCTACCGCCATCGCCTCGGCCACCGCGAGGCCGAACCCCTCGAGGCGGTTCTGGGAAGGGAAGACGAAGACGTCGCCGAGCGCCAGGAAGCGGGGCAGGTCCTCGTCGGAGACGGCGGGGCAGAACCGGACCCGCTCGTTGACCCCAAGCCGCCGCGCGAGCCGGACCAGGCTCGGGAGACGGGGTCCGGCTCCGATCACGACGAGCACCACGTCGGGGGGCAGCTGGGCGAGGGCCTCCAGGATGACATCCACCCCCTTGTGCGGGACGAGCCGCCCGGTGAAGACCGCGACCCGCTTCCCCTCGAGGTGAAGGTCGGCGCGCAAGCGGCTTGCATCGAGCCCGGGCCGGAACCGGTCGAGGTCCACCGCCGACGGGATCACGGTGAGCTCCCGTCCTCGCAGCATCGCGGAGGTGCTGCCGTAGCTCTTCGTGTGGACGATCACGCGGTCCGTGCGGGCGAGGGTGGAGGGGAGGAACACCGTCTGATAGAGGCCTGCGAGCAGCCTTCCCGCGGCGCCCGGGAGGTAGAGGTCGCAGTGGTAGGTGAGGCAGACCGGGATCTTCCGGTGCCTCAGCTCGCGGGAGGCGAAGTAGGACGTCAAGGGAGGGGGGTAGTGCAGGTGGAACACGTCCGGCGAGAGGGTCCGTACGGTGCGGCGGGTGCCGAGGTCGAGGGGCGTGTCGAGGAGAACCCCCAGCGTCCGGGTCCTCACGATACGATACCCTTCGGTCTCCTCCTCGGCGGGAAGGTCGCGGTCGTAGCGCGAGGTGACGACCGTGACCTCGTGGCCCTCGCGCGCGAGCTCTCGCACGATACCGCGAACGTGGGATTCCACGCCCCCGGCATGGGGGTGGAAGAACGGCGAGACCTGGACGATCCGCACGGGGCCGCCCTACGGCGCCCCCCCCTTTACGGGCTTCGCCGCAGCCTCCGCTGCCGCGCTCAGCTCTCGGGGAAGACGCGCCGGGGGGTCGCCGAGATCGGCTCCGACTCCCGGCCCTGCAAGCGCGCGTCGGCGGGGATGGTGGCGATCTCGATCCCCTTCATCGCCTCCCCGAGTCCCGAGGAGACGCGGGCGAGCACCTCCGGGTCGTCGTAGTGGAGGGACGCCTCGACGATGGCCCGGGCGACCTTCATCGGGTGCTCGGCCTTGAAGATCCCACTCCCGACGAAGACGCCGTCCACCCCAAGAAGACGGCAGAGCGCAGCGTCCGCTGGCGTAGCGATCCCGCCGGCCGCGAAGTTCACAACCGGAAGCCGCCCGAGCGTCCGGACCTCGCTGACAATCGCCTCCGAGACGCGCTCCTTCTTCGCCCAGGCGACGACGTCCTTCTTCGGCAGCTTCTGGACCTCGGCTACGTCGTAGAGCATCTGACGGATGTGCCGGATCGCCTCCACCACGTTGCCGGTGCCCGCCTCGCCCTTCGTTCGGATCATCGCGGCGCCTTCCTCGATCCGGCGAAGCGCCTCCCCGAGGTTCCGGGCTCCGCAGACGAACGGGATCTTGAACGCCTTCTTGTCGACGTGCTGGAACGGGTCGGCGGGGGTGAGGACCTCGGACTCGTCGATCATGTCGACCGCCAGCGCCTGAAGGATCTGGGCCTCGGCCGTGTGGCCGATCCGGCACTTCGCCATGACGGGGATCGACACACGTTCCTTGATCTCCCGGACCTTGACGGGGTCGGCCATCCGGGCCACCCCACCGGCCGCCCGGATGTCGGCCGGAACCCTCTCGAGCGCCATCACCGCGACCGCCCCCGCTTCCTCCGCGATGGCGGCCTGGTCGGCCGTGGTCACGTCCATGATGACCCCGCCCTGCTGCATGCGGGCGAAGCCGCGCTTGACCAGCTCCGAACCG
>Ga0209039_10000464_pt1 | contig 39453 bp, 34 predicted proteins | sample BogFormECP12_OM1_FD_188238 | JGI IMG/M metagenome (GOLD analysis project Ga0209039, IMG submission 188238) | Bog forest soil microbial communities from Calvert Island, British Columbia, Canada - ECP12_OM1 (SPAdes) (version 2) | ecosystem: Environmental > Aquatic > Freshwater > Wetlands > Bog ...
CCGCAAATCTTGTGAATAGGATTGCATCCTTGCCTCCCCTTTACCGGCAGAGGCATTATCGCACAGAATGTATACACTTAAATCAAAAATGCTCTAGTGACGGCCAGCGGAGACGGATCCCAGGATGCTTCCATGACGTTCGTGGATATGACTCCTGCTGAGCTCGCTAAGGCGGCCCCCGAGCTGAAGCATCTGGAGCCGGCGGAGAGTCAGGACATGTTGCCGCAGATCCTGGAGCGCGTGGGCGCCAATGTGGCGGCTTTCTTCGATGATTTTCCCAATACCACTTGCACCGAGCAAGTCACCTCCATGGTGGATGACCCTCTGCGTGTGGCGCCTTGGCATTCCAATGCCAAGTATAACTATCTGGCTTTGGCCCAAGCGGGCGCGAAGAAAGGCCGCCTCCGGGAGTTTCGAACCGACGACAAAGGCGCATTGGTCCAGCCCGATGCCAAAGAAGCGGTCGTCACCCAGGGATTCGTGTCCCTGTCCGTGCATTTTCATCCTGACTATCAGCCTGACTCCCGCTTCCGTTACCTGGGGCGTGAGGCGATGGAAAAGCAGTACACCTACGTTGTCGCGTTTGCCCAGCGACCCAAAGTGGCGCGGCAAGTGTCGCGCGCCCAGTTCCTCAGCCAGAACGTAACCATTTTCTTGCAGGGCGTAGCCTGGGTCGATCCGGCGAGCTTCCAGATCCTGCGTCTGCGCACCGACATCGAGCAACCGGAATCGAGCGTCAGCCTGCTGAAAGAGACTACCCAAATCTTTTACTCAGAAGTCAGCTTCAGGCAAAGTGACAAGACGTTGTGGCTGCCGCGTGAAGTCACCGTGACCGGGCATCTGGACAAGTACAACTTCCACAACCAGCACCGTTACGCAGACTACCGGCTCTTCAAAGTCCAGATCGAGCAGACACGGAACAAACCATGACACGTCGCCCCGGGCCGTGGGAATCGGCCAATTTTCGCCTTGGAAGAAGACTGCGCCCCAGTTTTGGCGTATAGTGGGAGAAGGTACTTCTTAGAGGACGATCGATGCGTCAATCTCTCCAGCGCGTCCTCGCTCGCGGCCTGGGTCGAAACCTTCTTCCCTGTGTGGCACTTTCGATTTGGTTGCTGTCCACCGGCTCCGGCGCGGCGCCGCAAAACCCCAACCCACCCGAAGTCCAGGCCCATGAAAACCAAACCCATGACGTCAACCCACCGTTCCACCTTCACGTCGAACGCAACCTGGTGACGGTGAGGGTGGTGGTACGCGACAGCAAGGACCGCCCGGTGGGCAACCTCCGCCAAGAGGACTTCCGGTTGTTCGACGATGGCCAACCTCAGGATATTTTGGGATTCACGGTCGAGACCAGCCATCCCAACCCTGCGCCGGAGGCTGCGCCTTCGGCGCCTGTGTCGGCGGATAAAACCACCGAGGCCCCACCCGCTCCTGCGAAAACCGTCGCCCAACGTTTCGTCATCCTCTATTTTGACGATTTCCACATGGAGGTGGAAGGAATCGGACGAACCCGCGATGCCGCCTGGCGCTACGTCACGACGGCCGTTCGGTCGCAAGACCGTGTGGCGATCCTCACCGCGACCGGCAAGGACCAAATGGACTTCACCGCCGATCGCCAGAAGCTCCACGATGGGCTTTTCCGGCTGGCGCCCAGGCATAGCAACTCAAGCGGCTGCCCTGAAATCGAGGATTATGAAGCATACCGGGTCACTATACACGAACCTCAGGCCTTGGCCGTTGTGCATGCGGAAGCCGTCAAATGTGATTGCGGCGTAAGCATCTCTGCTGACCCGCTGATGGAGCGTTCCGCCCTCCTCCTGCCAACCACCCCCGCCGAACTGAGGGCACAAACGCAGCCTCTCGACCCATGCGTGCCGGGGGCCGAGCGGAGGGTAGAAATGGATGCTGCCCAGGTCTGGGACCTCGCGAACATGCACGTACAGTATTCGTTGGACGGGATCGAGATGGCCGTTCGCCGCTTGGCGGCCATGCCCGGCCAACGCACGCTGGTGCTGGTCTCGCCAGGCTTCTTGACCGAAACGCAGATGGATAAAATCGACGCCATCACTAACCGTGCTCTACAACAGGACGTCGTCATCAGTGCCATCGATGCCCTCGGCCTCGAGGCACGCAAAATGCCTCACGCTATCGAGCTCCGTCCCGACCTGCGCCCGATGAAGTCCATGATCGAAAACGCCGGTACGGTGGCATCCGAAGGTGTATTAGCCTACCTCAGCGGTGACACTGGCGGGGTTTTTTTTCACAACAGCAACGATTTCGACGACGGCTTCCGGCAAGCAGCCGCGATTCCGGAGGTCTACTATGTGCTGACTTTTTCTCCGCCGAACGTCAAGCTGAATGGGAAGTTCCACTCGCTCAAGGTGACCCTCAACACCCGCGACCGTCTTACCGTCCAGGCCCGCCGCGGCTATTTTGCCTCGGCGGCGGGGCTGGCCGGGCAGGCTTCCAGCCAGAACGAGCTGGAGAAAGTGGTGTTCTCTCAGGAGGAAATCCACGGGCTGCCGGCGGAAGTCAACACCCAGGTGGAGAAAGCGAACGACCGCGAGTCCACGCTCACGGTGGTGATTCGTGTCGACGTCCGCCAGCTCCAATTCCGTAAGGAAGCTGACCGCAGTGCTGACAAACTGATTTTCCACACCACGCTTTTCGACCGCGACGGCAAGTACGTGACCGCCAAAGAGGCATCGCTCGACCTCCATCTGAAGGACACAACCTTGAAGAGACTCGTCCAGTCCGGCCTCAATGCCACGACCAGCTTTCAGGTGCCGCCGGGCACGTATCGGGTTCGCGAAGTGGTGCGGGATACCGAGTCGAATGGGATGTCGGCACTGAACTGTATCGTGGAAGCGCCGGGCCCGCCCGCGCAGGAAGGGTCGGGGAAACCATTGCCATAGATTCCTTGAACACAGCCTCGGCTAAAACGCAGAACTTCGCTCTGCGCCAGCCAGCGTGGTCGTCTGGCCGATCTACTGGGCTGCGGCCGAAGTTGATACCTGGGCCGCCGCGCTGTAGTTGCCGTTACCTGCCTGGTTGGCGTCAATGGTGCAGGTTCCGGTGCTGGTCAGCATCGTCACGGTCGCGCTGGTCACCCCGCCAACGGTCGTCCGCGTTCCCAGTGAGCAAACACCCTTGCTGCCCGCATCCACGGACAACCCTACCTTTAGCCCGGAGGTGGAATCGGCTGCCACCGGGAAAGTGCTGTGGTCGGTCGCCGTCGTCGGAGCCGGCGTCGTGAACGAGATCGTCTGGCCACCCTTGGTGGCCGTGGTCGTCTGGCTCTGGGTCGCCCTGAGGTAGTTGGCATCGGTAACCCAGCTCACCTTCGAGGTGCACGTCCCAGTCCCGCGCGTCATCGTATATGTAGTCGTGCCGCCATTGGAGCATGGCCCGCTGGACGTGTACACCGGCGAACGCGAACTGTTCGTGGTACTCGTCACCGTGAACGTCCCCTGGTAAGGCTCGCTTCCCGGCGCACCCGTGAACGTCACCGTCGGAGCGATCTTGCTCGCCGTGGTCCTCTGGATCAGCCTCGCCGAGGCGTAGTTGGCGTCCGCAGCCCACGTTACGATCGAGTAGCACCCCCCACTCCCGCTCGTCATCGTATACGTCGTGCCGACATGGGTGCATGACCCGCTTGATGTGTACAGCGGCGGGCTCGAACTGTTCGTTGTGCTCGTCACCGTGAACGTCCCCTGGTAGAGGGCGCTGGTCGGTGCACCCGTGAACGTCACCGTGGGCGTCGTCAGTCCTGTGCCTTGCAGCGTAATGCTCTGACTGGCGGCAGTGGCATTGAGGGTGTTGTCGGTGAACGTCGCCGCACTCACGATGTTGCCGGTCGTTTGCGGAGTGAAACTGACGCTCAGGTTGCAGCTCGCGCCGGGCGCCAGCGCGAAGCTGCTGGTGCAATCGGGGGGGACGCCCGAGCCTGCCACCTGCACGAAAGAGGTCGAACCGATGCTCAGGCCAGGCGAGACGGCATTCAGTGACTGGTTGCCGATGTTTTGCACTGTGACCGACTGCGGACTGTCTGTACTGGTCTTGCCCTCGAGAGTCGTAGCAAAACTCAAGGTCGGCGGCTCGGAGCGCTGAACCTCCGCCACCTGGTTGATTCCGGCATCGGAGATGAACACATCGCCCGCTCCATCCACCGCCACACCCGTCGGTTCAGACAGTCCGCTGCCCACCGTGGTTTGGGCGCTGCCCCCGGCCGGAACCTCCAGCACCTGATTGAGTCCGATATCCGCGATGAAGACGTCGCCCGCTCCATCCACCGCCACACCGTAGGGGGAACTCAGTCCGCTGCCTACCGTGGTCTGGGCGCCGCCCCCGGCCGGAATCTCTACCACCTGGCTGGCGCCGGCATTGGCGATAAAGACGTCACCCGCTCCATCCACCGCCACACCGTAGGGGGAACTCAGTCCGCTGCCCACCGGGGTCTGGGCGCCGCCTCCGGCCGGAACCTCCACCACCTGATTAAGTCCGATATCCGCGATGAAGACATCGCCCGCTCCATCCACCGCTACACCGTAGGGGGAACTCAGCCCGCTGCCTACCGTGGTCTGGGCGCCGCCCCCGGCCGGAACTTCCACCACCCGGCTGTTGCCGTTATCCGCGATGAAGACATCGCCCGCTCCATCCACCGCCACACCCGTCGGTTTAGACAGTCCGCTGCCCACCGTGGTCTGAGCGCCGCCCCCGGCCGGAACCTCCACCACCCGGTTATTGTTGCTATCCGCGATGAAGACATCGCCTGCTCCATCCACCGCCACACCCCACGGGCCACTCAGCCCGCTGCCCACCGTGGTTTGAACGCCTGGGCCAAATGCCATGGCTGGCCCCTGGCCTTCACCTTGAACAAAGATGGTGTCCAGCAAGGTGCCGGAGGAGTCCGTGAGCTGGACCGCGCCCATGCGCAATCCGGGCGCGAGCGGAGCAAACTTGACGCCGACCGTGCAGGAGTACCCCGCAGTTACCGTGCCCGTGCAGGTCGTGCTACTCAGGGTGAAATCCAGGTTGGGCGCGCCCTGGGTAAGGACGTTAATGGCGCCGAACGTGGTGTCATTGTTGACGCCGTAGCTCAGCGTGAGCGTCTGGCTACACGGCGCGGGAGAGGTCTGTCCCCCCGGGCAGATGTTGATGCTCCCAAAGTTGGTCGCCTGGAAGTCCGCGGTCACTGTCGCTGGACCCGACAACAATGTTACCGTGGTGGAAGCGGAGTTGGCATTGCCGAACGTCGCCGAGCCTGCGGTCACACTCCAACTGTGGAAAGTGTATCCGGTGTTGGCTGTGGCCGAAAGGCTGGCTGCGGCGCCGGAGTTTAAAAACGTTCCCGAAGTCGGAGTGGTCACGGTGCCGTCCCCGGCAGGCGTGACCGCCGTGGTCAACTGGTACTGGGTGTTGAAATCCGCCGTATAGCTGGCAGGCACGTTTACGATGACCGAGCGGGGGTTGCTGGTCACGCTGTCGGACCACGTGTTAAAGGCATATTGGGTGCCCGCCCCGCCGCTTTGCGGGGTTGGCACGCCCAGTTGATGCACTACCCCCGGCGTTACGAACACCGTCGTCCCGCTCGGGTAGCTCGTGCTGTCTACCGTAAAATTCAGTCCTCCCGGCGAGGTGGTAACCATCACTCCGACATTGAAGTTCGCCTGCACCGTCGCCGGGCCCGAGGACAACGTCACCGTGGTCGAAGCTGAGCTGGCATTGCCGAACGTGGCCGAGCCTGTGGTCACGCTCCAGTTGGTGAAAGTGTATCCGGCGTTGGTCGTGGCCGAAAGGCTCACCGCGGCGCCGGAGGTTAGGAAGGTCCCCGACGCCGGAGTGGTCACGGAGCCGCCCCCGGCGGGTGAGACCGCCGTGGTCAACTGGTATTGTTGTACAAAGTTTGCGGTAAAGGTGGTCGCTGAGGCCGGGGTGGAAATGGTGCGCGGGTTATTGGTGTTGCCGTCCGCCCAATCGCTAAAAGCGAGTTGAGCGCCCGTGCCGTTGCTCACCGGCGAGCTAAACTGCACCGTGCACGAGGCGGCGGACCAATTCAGGGTTTGCGGCGTGGTATAGGTGCCGGTCGCACATCCCGGCGAACCCGTGACAATGAAGGACTCGCCACTCGGCGTCGAGGCGATGGTTACCGGTATGTAGACCGTGACCGGCGTCGAGACGATCTGGCTGTCCGCCGTGGTGGTCACCGTGCCGCTGCCGAGCGTGCTCGCCGTGAAGGTCGAGCCGGCCGTCCCGCCGCTCGTCGTGGTACTCGACGGACTGTCGGAGCCGATGCCACCCGTCGTGCCGAAGCTTATCGGTGTGCCATCGGGAATATTGTTTACAGTCGGGCTGCCGTTCGAATCGTGGTTGAGATCGGCGGTAAAGCTGATGCTGTCGGTGTTTTCGACGGTCTGGGCAGTCGAAGGCGAAAGCGAAAGCTTCAGCCACGGGTTGAAATTCAAGCTCCCGCTTCCCGCGACGATCACGGCCGTATCGCACGGACTGGCGCTGGGTCCGGCATTGCAACCCCACCAGTTGTCGGTAGCGGTCACCGTCCCACTTTGGTTGTCCTTGTGCAGCCCGGTGCCTGTACTACTGGAAGCGGAATTGCCTGTGATACGGGAAAAGCTCACCGTCACCGGAGACGTAACGTCGCCCACTGCGATCCCGCCGCCGCCTCGGTGGTCCGTGGTACTCGACGAAAGAGTGTTGCCGGTGATGGTGACCTGGTTCAGGGAAGTGGAGACCAGGCCGGCAATGTAGATGCCGCCGCCTTCCGCGGTGCCGGAGGAGAGGGTCCCCGAGACATTGTCCTGAATGGCGCTCCCCTGATCGATGGTGAGGGTCGTGGTCGCCACTCCTGCCCCCATGCTGATTCCGCCACCTCGGCTGGCGGATTGGTTACCGCCATTGACGCTGTCCCCAATGGCCGTGGCGTGGATGCTGATCGTGCCGCCGTTCGTATGCAGGATCCAAATCCCGCCACCCTCATAAGGTCCCGTCGGTGAGCTGCCAGCGCAAGTGTGGTTGCCGGAAATCGTGCTGTTGCTGATGACGACGTTATGGATGTCGGCGCCCAACCTGATCCCGCCTCCAACGGCGTCAGCCCCGGCACATTGGCCAGCGCAGTTCGCGCCCGAACTTGCCGTACTGTTAACGGCCTGCGTCGTGTTGCCGACAATTGTGCAATTGGAGATGGTGACCGTGCCGTGGTTTTGGCCACCATAGTTGCCGTTAAAATCTGCTCCGCTATCGACGTCGATGCCGCCGCCGTAAGAGTGAACGTTGGTGTTGTTCTGGATGGTGCAACTGCTCAGGGTGTAGCTGACGCTGGTCCCGGTGAGGAAGAAATCCAGCGCCCCGCCCGTCTGGGCGAAGGTCGGATCATTATTCCCGACCGAATTCCTGGCGCCCTCAAGCGTCACCCCACTGATCGAGACTTGGATGCCATCTTCATTACCAAGCTGATTGACGCCAAAAATCTTGCCATCCTGGCCGTCAGCAACTGGGAAATTGGCGCTAATGATGGTGCTGCCGGCCCCCGCGCCTTCGATAGTCATGCTGGCGTTGATGTCGAGATCGCCTTTGGTCGGATCGGCGTTCGGGTCGTCGTCCTCGCCGATAGTGAGCGTGTAGGTGCCGGCTGGAATAGAGACGGTGGACCCGGAGTTGGCGTTGGCCTTAATGATGGCCTCGCGCAAGCTACAGTCGTTAGCGACCCCGTTGCAGACGCTACTCGCGCTTCCGGGCGTGGGGTCATCGTTGCGGTTCACCGTGTACGTGGGATCCGGCCCACCCATGATCACTGCGGGTGCGGCCTGACCTTCATTTAGGGTGACCAGTCCGGTACGCCAGGAGACGCCGAGGCGCATCGGCAGGACTGCCACCGGCGCTACGCCGGTGGCCACTGCGTCGTCCGACCAGAAAGCCGCGCTTTGCGGTGCGCTGACCCCAGTCGAACCTACGGAGCCCGTAGAGCCCGTGGAACTCCCAGAGCCAAGGGTCGGGTTGGCGTTCGTCACGCCGGGCGGCTCCGTGAGCAGGTGGACTTGTGACGCCGAACCGCCCACCAGCAACACACTCTGGGGCGCGCGATTAGGCAAAGCCGTGGTGATGGCTTCAAGATCGGACGCCGAACCGACGGCGCCAACGTTGATGGTTTGCGCCACCTGCCAGGGGTGGGTCGCGCCCGGCTGCCACGCCCGCGGCACGGGCGGCGGGGTACCGGCCCGTAATCGTGCCAGCCGTAACTGGGCCATGACCAGCCTCGCCGCCCGGATCTGGGCGACGGTGAGGGGGCGCTTGTCGGGCGTCCCACGCGATAGGATTTGGACTCCGCTGCCCGAGAGGACCGCGATCTCCATCCGATTGTTGCGTTCCCAAATGAAATCACCGATCGCGAAGGCCGTCGCACCGGAGGAACCAGGGACCGATTCCAGTTCCGGCGCCGCGCTCCGTAGGACGCCGCTTGCGGCCCCGGGTCCCCAAAGCTGGCCGTGCAGAATGAACAGGCTGCCGCCGGCCAGAATCGCCACATCGCCGTAAGGATCGTCGTCCAGGTTGCCGATCTTCAGGCTCGTGGCTTCGGCGTCGAGCAAGTAAACCACGGGCGGCGCAAACAGCCCGCCCAGCCCGCCCTTGTAAATCAGCAACGCGGGTCCGTTGCTCCCCACCACACCCACGGCCACGTCCGGCCATGAGTCCTCACGACCGATGTGGCCGGCGGCCAAGGCGGTTAGCTTGCCAGGCAACGGGACGCCCTGCGGAGCGCCAAGCTGCCCGTGCCCATCGCCCGCCAGAAAATAGAGTTGTTCGCTTCCGCGCGCGCCCACCAGCAGGCCGGGGTTGCCGCCTTTGTTGAAATCACCGGCGGCGAGGAAATCGGGCGTCTCCGGCAATGTAAAAGCGCGGGCTTCGCTCAGAAACGGAAGGAGAAAGCGATTCTGGGCAATGCCCGCCAGCGCTTCGGGTTTCTCCGGAGCATACGCGGCGCGGTCTCCGAAATACAGAACAGCAACCCCATCGCCGTCACCGGTCGCATAGCCGGCCACCAGGTCCGGCCAGCCGTCCTCGTTGAAATCTTCCGTCGCCAACGACAAGGGCCGGACTGCACCCGACGCCACGAGTTGGGCCGTACTGGTGGGTCCGTCGTAAGTAGCAGGAACCTGGCGAGGCGCCTGGAACTGGGCATGGCGCACGGCGGGAACTGCTGGCGTCGTCGCCGTTTGCGTTCCGGTCCCCTGCGGAACGGCCTCAAGGGCCCGGATACCTCCGGGCAATGCTCGTCGCCCGCCGCCCATCAGGCTGGCGGCGCAGAGCAACAGCGCGACCCCAAAAGCGGCCAACCCCACCCAGCGGGCGGGTGTGGAGTACACGATCCCGAGGATGGAACTGGAATTTGATCGCTGCATTTTGTTGCCCCTTTCCGTTTTCATCCCGTCTCGCTAAGGTTGGGTGGCGGGGTTTCGTCCAGCTTCGCTCTCACTTCAAATCGAATCTCAGTTGGCGTTTCGGGATAAGGTGAGTGGCAATCATAAAACAAGCCAGTGGGCCTTACGCCGAGGCCGCGGCAGTGTGAGCCAGGATACGCTCGCTTTCCTGCCGGTGCCACGATTCCATCCAGCACGCGGGATTCTCCGCTCTCAGGTGGGGAGCAAAGCGCCGATGTAACTCCGTCATTTCCGCCAGCCGCGCGAGGGCAATGTCCGGCCAGATGTCAAACCAAATCACGTCAAAGCGCGCGCTGGGCGGCGGCGTCCACTCAAAGATGTCGGCGGTCACGATCGCCAATTTGGAGGTTTTGGGCAGCGTGGGAGAGATCAGGGCGATCACGTCCGGGAACTTTTCCACTACCGTCACGCTTTCGACCTCGGGCTTTTCCAGGATGGGATGGAGAATCATGCCCAGCCCCAGGCCGGCAATCAGGACGTCGCCGTGGGCGCGCTCCACCACTTCCAGGCAGGTGGACCGTTCGTAACTAAGATCGCTCATCATGCAGGTACCGCTGCCGGACTCGCTTTCGAGGAAAAGTAATGCGTAGGCGCCGGGAGGCGTAGGGATGTATTCGCCGGCGACGTAGCTCGCGCGGCGCGCGGCCTCGCCCTCCAGCGTGAGGTGCCGCACCCTTGCCAAGCCGCGCTCGGCTTCCGGCAGAATCACCGCCATACGGGGAAAGGCCACCATGGCCTGGTCGTCCATTGGTCAATCTCGAAACATGAAAATCGAAAGTCGAAAATCGGAACTCCTGAAGATCGTTCCTTACCGAGGAGGTTCATCAAAAGTCCCCAGCTTGAGCAAGCGGCGGAGGGCTTATCACGGAGGATTGAGTAGCGCTATTTTCAAGTTCCGAATTTCGATTTTCGAATTTCCAGTTTCAAGTCCGGGGCGGATATACCCCTTGCAGCGCGATGCAGAAGTTCAGGGTCAAGTAAGGCTGCATATTGTTGTGCGGCTGGTTTCCTCCGGTAACACCCAGGGCGGAGCTACTCATTTGTACATTGGGAGTGGCATCCGAATAGCTGGGTGGCGGAGTCCTGCCCCCCGAGGAGGCCGCCCATATCCCGCCGGCCGGGCTGCCCTGAGACCCGGCGCCCGAGTTGCATCCTACGGTGTGGGAGTGAGAGGGCAGTTCGCTCTCCAGCAAGGTCACGGTCGGGGAGCCGCCCGTTTCGCCCAGATCATGAAGGGAGAGCCCCGGTCCCTGGCCGGGATGCATCGGCGCCGAGCCTTGCAGATTGGGGAGGGCAAAATTACTCTTGCCGTCTCCGCCGTAGGTTGTGCCTAGGAGCGAAAAGAGGGCGGTGTTTTGACTAATCGGGAGGAGTTGCCCGTTGCAAAACGCCCAGCCGGTGGGCGGGAAGTTGAACGGGAAGATTCGAATTTCAGCCACGAATGGGTTTGACATGGAACTCCTCCTACCTCGCTTTTGGCCCTCGTCAGTTTTGACTGGGGAAAATCCCCGTCAGGGCGATGATAAAATTGAGCGTCAGATACGGCTGCATGTTCACGTGTGCCTGGCTGCCGCCGGCAGTATTGATGGCGGTCGCATTCATCGTGCTGTTTGACGTCGTGGCATACGCGTTGCCTCCCGAGGCGTTCGCCCAAGTGTTCCCGACCGGGCTGGGCTTGTCGGGCGCATTATTGGTGCCCATCGGGGTATGGGTGTGCGCGGGAATCTCGGTGACAGCCAAGGTGTGATTCTGCTCGCCGCCAGTTTGCCCGAGCGCGAACCCGCCCCCAACGTGAATGGGCACGGTCCCCTGGAGGTTGGGGAGGCCGAAGTTGACCCTTCCGTCTCCACCGTAGGTCGTCCCCAGGAGCGCAAACAGCGCCTGGTTCTGGTTGATCGGCAGAAGCTGCCCGTTGCACAGCGCCCAACCCTTGGGCGCGAAACCAAAACTGACTAGCTTGATTTCACTCAGGTAAGGCGTTGACATGCTGTCCTCCTCTTTCCCGTCTCAGCTTTCGCGGCTTTATCGCGCACCACAAGTCGGCTGCACTATTCTTGCTGTCCCGCCTACGTTGGCGAAGGAAAAACCCCAAAAAGCGAGATGATAAAGTCGACGCAAAGATAGGGCATGAAATTGCTGTGGGCCAGGCTGCTGCCCGATGCAGTGGTCGTCCCGCTCATGGTGGCGCTCGAGTTGCTGGTTGAGTACTGGTTGACGTTCGAAGCCGCCCACACCGCGCCGGCGGGCGAACTGGAAGAACCGCCTGACGACTGCGCCAAGGCAGCATGACTGTGAGCGGGAATCTGCGACACGGTCACCGTGACGGTTTCGGCGCCACCGTTCGTGCCGATGACGAATCCAGGGCCTTGGTGGAGCGGAAGCCGGCCGCGCAAATCGGGCAACGCGAATGTCTGCTGTCCGTCTCCGCCGTAAGTGGTTCCGATCAAGTTGAACAGCGTTTCATACTCCGAGATCGGCAATAGTTGACCCTCGCAGAACATCCAACCTGCGGGCGCGAAATTACCAGCGAACATCCGGATCTCACCAACATACGGTTGCGACACGGGGTCTCCTCCTCACACCTTGATGCATTTCCAGGGTTTTGCCACCTTCCTAAATAGACTCCCAGCCCAATGTAAAATTGATGAAGGCATTGTACGTCTCCTGTAACCGCAGTCAAGGAAAATCTCAAAGCGAGTATGAGCGGGTTGCGACGATCGTTCGACTGGCAGCGATCAATTACCATAGTGGTTAATGGTACGCAAGGGGTATAGACAGTGGACGGAAGCTGTGATACAAGCGCATTCAAGTTGAATCTGTATAAATTTGTTTGCAATCGGGCGGGCATTGACCACTCGAAAGGCCCGCTTATTTGGCCAGCCGCGGTCATAGGCCGCCGCTCGAGCCGGTCGCGCAAGCGCTCGAGACCATGTGCAGCACGGGAGGTTACTCATGGCAGTTTCCAGACGGCACTTTTTGGAAGTCGGAAGTATGTTTGCGGCGTCAGTCGCCGTCACCACGAATGGCATCGCCGGGGTGGCGGCCGGCTTGCCCGGCTGGGATGATGAGGCCGACCTCCTCACCATGACCCAGGATACGTTCAAGCCCCTGATAGGCACCGAGTTTCTCTTTCACGCGCATACTTCCTGGAATCCTGTCGTTTTGACCTCTGTCGAGGAGTCGCCAGTGGCCGGCATCCCGCCGCTGGCCGATGCCTTCACCCTGACCTTTAGCAGCACCTCCACCAGCCGTCTGCTCCCTCAAGACACTTACGTTTTCCGGCACGCGGGCCTGGGATCCTTTCAGCTATTCATCGTGCCGTCGGGGCCGGGCGTGCCGCGCGCGTATTATGCCGTGTTCAACCACCTCCGGTCGTAACCTGAACACGTCATCCCCGCTTCTCGCGGAATCGCACGAACGCGGCCTCGTACCGCACCCGGTCTCCTTCCGCGGCGACCGGCACCAGGAAAAGATCGAACGACCCCATCTGGTCGTGTTCGAGGCTGCGCACCCCCTGGCCCAGCGTCGGCGGGCCCAGGAAAAACGCCGAGAACTGCTCCAGCGCTGGGGAAAGGTTCGACTCCACCACCTCCACCAGTTCCAGTTGCGCGGGATCGGCGCTTGGCATTGGTATTCGGAAGCTGGTGTGCAAATGCTCGGAAAAGGTTCTGCTGTTCAGGTTGTCTGACATCGCGAATCGGTCTCCTTATGAAGAAGTCGAGAGTCAAAAGTCGAAAGTAGAAGCGGTGGGTGTTGGCTTTCGACTTTCAACTTCTGACTTCCTCAATGGCTAAGTTCCATGTGGTACCGCACCTCATCTTCGCTGACGATGGCAAAACCCAACCGCCGATAAAGCCGAATCGCGCCCTCATTGTTGCGGAGCACCTGGAGCCGCACCGTTGCCCGCGACTGCCGCGATTCCTCGATGAGTTCCCGCAGCAGCGCCGTGCCGATTCCGCGGTTGCGGTGCTCGGGTAAGAGCGAGATATCGACGAGTTCGATGACACTCTTCGTGCGGTGCACCAGGATCCGGCCGACCGGCTGGTCATTCTCCCCCTTATTTTCGAGGATGAGCCGATGCTCGGCCCCCCGGTAGGCCACCTCGTACCACCGGCGCTGGGCGGTATACTGCATTCGCAGAAAGGCCTCCTGCTGGGCTTGGTTCCAGCCCCAGGCGGAGATCTCCTCCTGTCGCGTGCTCGCGTAGAGCCGGAACAGGAAATCTTCGTCGTCTGGCCGGAGGGACGCGTCGTAGAAACGGAACTCGATCGGTGCGGCCAAAGTTGAGTTCCCCCTTATGGGCTAATTCGGGAGTGTAATTGGGTCGCGAACCTGATTCAAGGGGTTTGCCGTTATGTCCAAAAGAAAGACCCTGAGGCCATGCCGGGGAAAACCCGCCGTACGGAATTTTAGGGGAGGCGGAAACGTGGGCATTAATCGAGGCCCGGTCCGCACCTTGCCTTACTCGACAGCCGAAATTAACCCGTTAAACTGCTTAATGATAGTGCGCTTACGCTGAGATTTAGGTCCAAACAGCGCATAGCCATTATGAAAGGAGCGCAGTCCTGACCGTAGGAGTTTCCCCTGCCCATTTATGACAAGTCATGGTTTGAACCTGCGCGAAGCGCCTTGAGTGCGGTGCCACCCAACTCCCCGGTCGCGCCCTTCCCCTGGCTTGGGGTCTCCGCTTTTGAGGGTATGTCGAGAACTTTTGTCTCGACGGTTTACATGACGTTTTGTCGCAATCAAAAGATTCTTCAATGTAGCCCTTTTGCCCTTGACAAGATAAATAGCCGTATTATACTAGAATGCGAGGCCAGTTAGCCGCCCCCGCAAAGCGGGTAGCTTGATGAATGGGGCCGGCGCGAAGGCGGTTCCCCGCAACGTTCGATTTGTTCTCATGCCGACCGGTATCGGAACCCCCAAGGGGTTAATATGGCGTAGCCGTGGGCAAGGACACGCTTCTTGCGCCCGCCGCCCTCGGATCGCCTCGCTACCCCGTCTACCGACCTTAAGGGGGTCGAACGGCTCGGCCCCGTGCGAATGGGGCGTGGAGGCGGTTCGCGAACCGCCCCTGCCTTCCATGATCCGGTTCGGTAAGTTTCACCTATGGCTACTCACGGTGTTCCCCTTGCGGGGAACCAGGCAACGGTCAAACCTCTTCGAGTCGCACGGTCAAACCAGTGGCTTACCTTCGTGACAGTTAAAGGTTTCCTCAAATCATGTTGTTGATAAGAAAGGTAGTTAGCGATATTTCCCATGATTCACTTAAATTGCCAAGCAATTGAAATTAAATAGGTTAACCCAATTGAGTTGCACGGCGCTCCAAAAAAAGGGGAACTAAAAAATGAAGGTAAGTATCCAGAAGTTATTGAAAACAAATGTAGAAAATATGTGAGTTTTCGGCCTTGAGCAGATATTATTGAAAACAAGCTATTTATAGTTTTCCTCAAAGTATGTTGCTGAAAGGAAAAGGACTTATTTAAACAAAGTGACAAGAAGAAAACAAAGGGGGGAGAGGGAGAACGGGCAGCGCTGACAACCCAACCCCTGCGTGGCACACTTTCCCACATTGGATCGAGACTCAAGATGAGAGAGCGAGAATCCTCCGGAATGCCGCAGGTTCACAATCGACCGGGCCACCCACACTCGCCCATATCGGTTATCGACTATGTTCGGTGAGAAGATGAACCCATTCGCTGACTTCGAGAGTCGCAAACCAGAAATTGCAACTCTCAAATCAGCCGAGGGATCGATGAACCGATGGCCTGATCCGCGGCCCAAATTTCTCCTTGCGCGGCCTCTGGCCCGAACCCATAATTAACGGTCAGGCACTGAAGTTAGCAATTATTATTGGAGGCAATAGGATATGGCTACAGGAACAACGGTCAGAACCCCGGGTGGGCACACCACCGGCAATACCAGCCGGGTGCGGGAGATTCTGAGCTGGTACGAAAGTGACAATCCTGGCACCAAGACCAACCTGGCGCGATTACTCAACGCGGGCAGGCTGGGGGGCACGGGAAAGTTCGTAATTCTGCCCGTGGACCAAGGCTTTGAGCACGGACCGGCGCGGAGTTTCGCCGTGAACCCGGCCGGGTACGATCCCAACTATCACATCGAGTTGGCGCTGGCGGCGGGCTGCAACGCCTATGCCGCGCCCCTGGGCTTTATTGAGTCGGTCGCCGCCCGGCACGCGGGTGAAATTCCCCTGATCCTGAAGATGAACAACCACGACGTATTGCACGACGAGAAGGACCCCATTCCCGCCGTGACCGCCGGAGTGGCCGATGCGTTGCGCCTGGGCTGCGTGGCCATCGGTTTCACCATCTATCCCGGCTCCGCGCATGCCCAGACCATGTACGAACAATTACGCGAGGCCGCAGAGGAAGCCAAAGCTTGCGGGTTGGCCGTGGTGGTGTGGTCGTACCCGCGGGGCTCAAGCCTCTCCAAGGAGGGCGAGACGGCGTTGGACGTGGCCGCTTACGCCGCTCACATTGCCGCGGAACTGGGCGCGCACGTCATCAAGGTGAAGTTGCCCACCGAATACATCGAGCAACCCGAGGCCAAGAAGGCCTACGAAAAAGCCAATGTGCCGCGGGCCACGCTGGCCGAGCGCGTCCGGCATGTGGTGCAAGCCACTTTCGACGGCCGTCGTATCGTGATCTTCTCCGGCGGTCCCAAGAAGGATAGCGACGATGCGGTGTTCGACGAAGCCCGCGCCATCCGCGACGGCGGCGGGTTTGGCTCGATCATCGGCCGCAACTCCTTTCAGCGCCCCAAGGAACACGCGCTGAAGTTCCTGGAGACGATTATGAAGATTTATGCCGGCGAATTGGCATGACGAAACGAAATTCGAAAATTGAAACTCGAAAATCACGGCGAGTTTCGAATTTCGAGTTTCGATTTTCGCCTTCCGGCATCCGGGAAGCTCATGTCCACAATCCTTGTTGTTGAAGACGAAGCCAAGATGCGGCGTTTGCTGGAGCTGAACCTGGCGGAGGAGGGTTACACCGTCCTGACGGCCGCCGACGCCGAAGCCGGCCTGAACATCCTGCGGCAAGAAAAGATCGATCTGGTTGTGACCGACCTCAAGCTGCCCGGGATGAATGGCCTGGAATTCTTGCAGGCCGTGAAACGCACCAACGCCACGTTGCCCGTGGTGGTGATGACGGCGTTTGGCACCGTCGAGACGGCGGTAGAGGCCATGAAGGCGGGCGCCAGCGACTACGTGCTGAAGCCCTTCGGCATGGAGGAAATCAAGCTCATCCTCCGCAAGGAGCTGGACGTTCATCGCCTGCGCGAGGAGAACCGGTCGCTGCGGGAAGCGTTGGGCCAGCGTTACCAGTTTCGAAACATTATCGCCTACAGCCCGAAGATGCAGGAAGTGCTGGCAACGGTGGAGCGGGTTGCCCCCACGAATTCCACCGTGCTGCTGGGCGGGGAAAGCGGGGTGGGCAAGGACTTGATCGCGCGCGCCATCCACGAGCACTCCCGGCGCGCGGCGGAGGCCTTCATCAAAGTCAACTGCACGGCGATTCCGGAAAACCTGCTGGAAAGTGAACTGTTCGGTTACGAGAAGGGCGCATTTACCGGCGCCAACACCACCAAACCCGGCAGGTTCGAGCTCGCTGACAAAGGTACCATCTTTCTCGACGAGATTGGCGATGTCCCGGGTTCGATCCAGGTGAAGCTGCTGCATGTTTTGCAGGACCGTCAATTTGAACGGCTGGGCGGAACCAAGACTCTCAAAGTTGATGTGCGCGTCATCGCCGCCACCAATCAGGACCTGCGCGCGGCGCTGGAGCAGGGAACTTTTCGCCAGGACCTCTACTACCGGCTGAATGTCGTGCCCATCAGCATCCCGCCGTTACGCGAGCGTAAGGAAGAGATTCCCTACCTCGTCGACCATTTCATCGACAGGTTTTCGCGCGAGTCCGGCAAATCCCTTTCCGGTATCACCCCACCCGCGCTAAGGCTCCTGATGGACTTCCACTGGCCTGGGAATGTGCGTGAACTCGAAAACATCATCGAGCGCGGCGTAGCTCTCTCCTCGGGTACGGTGATTGATGTTGCGGATATCCGCCTGGATGTTTCACCGTCAAATTCTTCCACCTCTCCGGTAACCGACTCGGCGCCCTTCCCGCCCCCGGGCATGACCCTGGAACAATTCGAAGATGAAATCATTCGCGAGGCCCTGCGCCGCGCCAGCGGCAACAAAAGCCAGGCCGCCCGCTTGCTCGGCCTGTCGCGCAACGCCCTGCGCTACCGCCTGGCCAAGCTCGGCGTGCCGGATGAGGAAGAGAAGTAACCAACAGGCAGGAGGCAGGGAAGAGCGCCAACCTGGCTGCACCCTTGCGGTTCGTAAGCGCGGCCGAAGATGAGGGCTGTGGACGGCCGCCAACTTGAGGGCAACTGGGAGAAAATGAAAGTGGGACAGATTCTGGATCGAATTGAACCCTTGGAGTAGATGTCATGACGTTTCTGCCGTGCGTGATCCGCGCCGACTATCGTGGTGGATTTCGTATCCGCCTCACCTTCAATGACCATTCCGAGGGGACGGTTGACTTCCGTCCGTGGCTGGAAGGCCCAGTCTTCGAACCGCTCAAAGAACCGGCCCATTTCCGGGACTTTTTTGTAGATGGTGGCACAGTCGCCTGGCCAAACGGTGCCGATATTGCCCCGGAGACTCTTTACGAAGCCGCGAAGCACCGGAGTATAGCCGCGGCCCCCAAGCGAACGACTCGCAAGCACCCGCTGGGGGCCACCGCAAAGACACGCTTGAAGCCAGCAAGGGCGCGAGTTCACAACTGAGGTTTGGGGACTATACCCTAACTTTAGCGTTTGGTTTCGCGGGTGGGAAGGGTTTTCAGAATGGTGTCCAGAATTCCATTGACGAACTCAACGGAACCCTCGCCGGAAAAGCGCCGCGCGATTTCGAGCGCTTCGTTGATCACGGCATGGGGTGGAGTTTCCGGGCAATGAAGCAATTCGTAAACGGCCAATCGAAGGATGCTCCGATCGACGGCCGCCATGCGTTCCAATCGCCAATTCTCGGCGTGCGCGCGGAGCAACTGGTCAAGACGCTCGATGTCACCCACCGCCCCCAGAAAGAGCCCACGGGCGAAGCTCTCCACTTCGCTCGCGGCCTTGCGCTCAAGAAAAAACGAGGCGGCAACCTGTTCCGGCGTGTTGCCCCCCAGTTCCCATTGGTAGAGCATTTGCATTGCGTATTCGCGAGATTTTCTTCTTGAAGGCATTGTCCGTGGTCCTTTGTCCTTTGTCCGTTGCAGCTATCAGTCGGCAGTCCTCAGTTATCGGTGAGCATTAATTCTAACAGGCCCATGGCCTCTCCTGAAACCTGATTGCCGTAACCTAACCACGGACAACGAACCATGGGCAACGGACTACGGACCACGGACTATCTTCCAGTGAATTTCGCGGGTCGCTTTTCCAGAAACGCGCGTGTTCCCTCTTTCATATCTGCGGTGGTGCTGCAGAGCCCAAAGAGCGTCGCCTCCAGAAACTGTCCTTCGGCGGCGGGCATTTCCATTCCGTGATGAACCGCTTCCAGTGCAAACTTTATGGCCAGCGGGGCGTTGGCAATGATCTTCTGCGCCAATTTCTCCGCCGCCGCCAGCAATTCTGCCGCCGGTACGACCTGGTTCACCAACCCCTGGCGATGGGCTTCCGGCGCGGTCACGGGCTCGCCGGTCAAAATCAACTCCAGGGCCCGGCACTTTCCCACCAGGCGCGGCAGCCGCTGCGATCCCCCATAACCAGGGATGATTCCGAGTTTAACTTCCGGCTGTCCCAGGAGAGCAGTTTCCGCAGCAATGCGCAACGTGCACGCCATGGCCAATTCGCAACCACCACCCAGCGCGAAACCGTTAATCGCCGCAATCACCGGTTTGCCAAGGTTTTCAATCAAATTGAATACCTGCTGCCCAAACTGCGAGGTTTCCTTTCCCTCCACGGGACTTTGCAGGGCCAGTTCGTTAATGTCGGCTCCCGCCACAAAGGCTTTCTCACCGCTTCCCGTGAGAATCACGACGCGCACTTCTTCATCCTTCTGAATAGCTTGAAAGCAATCGAGCAATTCCGTCATCACCTCGCGGTTCAGGGCATTCAGCTTTTCCGGCCGATTGATCTTCACGTAACCGATGGCATTTCGCCGGTCGTACAGCAGCGTTTCGTAGGCCATGAATTCTTCTCCCGCCGCTGCGCTGTCGCTTGGGGATCTGATTCGGGGCCTGTCAGCCGCAGCAGCAAGCATTCAGATTTAGGGCAGTCTCGTACGGGACTGGAGATTCTGACGTGAAATCAACCGGCGAACTTGGAAATCAGAATACGTTTCCCGCCTTCTCTGTGCGCGCGGTCCAGGGAGACTTCCAGCCGGTTGATCACCTCGGTGACACCATCCACGGCATCAAAGTTTGGTCCCAGCGGAACGTCACAAACCGCCGCGCAGAAACTTCTCGCCGCCGCGCCATTTACCCGGACCTGCGCCAGTGCGCGGCGCACTTTCTCCACCGCCAGCCCCGCCTGCGGCAAGGCCGTATCCGGAAACACCACGACGACCGAAAGCGGGCTGTAGCGAATGGAAATGTCGTTCTGGCGCAGGGTGGGAGTGAGGGCCTTGCCAACTTGCAGCACGAAGCGCTGCACGCCTGCATCGCCCAATAACTTCATCAGCGCATGGGGGTTTTCCGGCTCCATCAGGCACACGGAAAGCGGCTGTGACTGATCCTTGGAGCGCCGAGCTTCGGAAAGCAAACACTCCAGATAGGCGCTGCGTGGAAGCAGGCCGGTCTCGGGATCGGTGCCGGCCAGCGAGCGCACAAGCCGTCGCAACTTGGTGTTGTTAATCGCGATGACTACTTGTGTGCCGATCGCTCTGAGCAGCAGGCTGTCACCGGGTGACCAGGTACGCGACGCCGTACACTGTTCCAGAAGCAGCAACCCTGCGGCCGCGTCCTTGTCGATCAAGGGTAATGCCAGTAAGGAGCGAATTCCCAATTGCTCAATTTCCGCAGCGACCGCCGAGAGCAAAGGAGCATAGGCAACGTTTTCGAGCGACCAACCGTCGGGACTTGAGGTGGCCTTTTCCATGAGGAAGGCAAAGAGCTTCAGCGCGGCCCCCGGATCGGAGGGCGAGGCAAGGGGCGAACAATATTCCGCCGTGAGGACGGGAGGCCGGTCCGGCGCCCCTACCGCTCCCCAGCAGCGTGTAGCCTTCATGGCACGGCCAATCTCATTGACGGCGACCTGGAGCACTCCTTGCGGAGTTGATTCACGATAAATGTTGGCGGTGATCTCAGAAATCTTCCGCAGGTCGTCAAGAGATTGGAATGACGCGACGCCTGGGGAAGCAGCGCCCGCCCGTGGAGCTGGGGCGCTGGCGGCCGCGGGCGCTTTGAACTTAGGTAAGTACCCCGCAGCTTCGTACAGGTCGCGAACCCTTTGGTTCTTCTCGTCCGCACCGGGGAAAAGACGATCAATCTTACCCAGCGTCTCTTCCAGTTTTGCGGAAAGTTGATATTGGTGGTACATCTCCCCCTCGACGAGGAGGTCTTCCACGGATTCGGTTTTATCCACTGCGGCGGCCGCGGCGCTTGTGGCCGGTGATGTCCGCCCGGAAGAACCGGGTTGCAAGCGCGTGAGGATATTGTTGTACCAGATCGAGTCGATGTGTCCTTCCAGAATCACCAGTCGATCGTAGTGGCCCTCGCCGTAGGGGTCGACGTCCAGGATTCGTTCCAGTGTGTCTCCTGCCTTCTGATAGTTTTCGCTGGCCAGATAGAGATTGAACAGCCGCGAGAGAGAACGCCGCAGCCCGTCCTCCTTGTTCATTTCATTGTAAAGGTTGCTGAGGACTTCCAGGACTTCCAGGTTCGACTCGTCTGTCTCGTATACCTTCTCGATGATTTTCAGGTATTCGTTCCGCCTGCCCTGCTGGAAAAGGCGGTCTTTGAGTTCGTTCACCGTTCCCAACACTTGCTGGACAGCCCCGGTCCGAATCAGCCCTTCCATGAGTTTCAGAACAAGATCCACCCGCTCGGGATTGGCATGATAGAGCTTCCAGCAAAGCGGTTGCGCCTGGGTGTAGTTTCCAACCCCGAGATAACCCTTGCAGGCCAAGTCCAGCACTTCCAGATCCTTGGGTTTCTTCGCCAGCACTGGCTCAATCAGTTTTGTGGCTTCGGCGAAGTTTCCGCGCTTCAAATAGAGCTCCGTGGCGGTGATGGAGGCAATTTCATCGGTGGGATCGAGCGCATGCGCTTCGTCCACAAGCCTTTCCCAACGGCTTTCATCGCCGGCGCGACGGGCGAGTTGGGCAGCGCGAAGGAGAGCCGGCATCGCCACCTTGGTTTGACGCGAGCGGCTGGCCAACTCGGCGAGCTCCAGGTGCTCCTCCAGGTTGTTGGGGTCGAGCTTGATGATGCGGGTCAGGCAATCGAGCATCTGCGCGTTCAAGCCGGCTTTGCGGTAATGTCCCAGCGCCTCTCGATACGCCTCGAGCGCTTCGGGGTTTTTCTGGCTTTTTTCGAGCAGGCCTGCCAGCTTCATCAAGGTTACGACATCCTGCGGCGATAGCTTCAAAATCCTCCGGTAGGTTGCGATCGCCTTGAAACTGTCACCGCACTTGATGTAGTAATCCGCCAATTGAACCTGGCAGCGCAACGCGTCAGCGGTGCGATTTAATTTGATGCTGAGGTCACCCAGGTTGATGAGAGCTTCTTCGTCGTTGGGTTCGTAACGAAGAATTTCCTGATAGGTCTCGATCGCGGCTTCAAACTTCTGCCGCTGGAGATACTTGTCAGCTTTCTCGTAGAGCTTGTCTAGGTCTGGCATCGTCTCATGTAAAGGCCTTCGCGCCCCCCGGCGCAATTCCATGCCGACTCCCGGTTTGACAGGATAGCTCCCTTTTGCTAGATTTTCAAAGGGTTAGAAAATAGTCTCGCGGTTGGCAAGGGCCTGCTCCCACCACTCGCACCACGCGGTGACACTCTCCTTGGTTCGCATTCTGCGCGGAACCGGCAAAATGAAGGATTCATGACCGACGCCCGCTTCATTCGTAACTTTTCGATTGTCGCCCACATCGATCATGGCAAGTCCACGCTGGCCGACCGCCTGCTCGAGATCACCGGCGCGCTTTCCAAACGCGAGATGTCAGAGCAGGTGCTCGACTCCATGGACCTGGAGCGTGAGCGCGGCATCACCATCAAGGCCCATGCCGTCCGCCTCCATTACGTGGCCCGCGACGGCAACGAATACCAGCTCAATATTATTGACACGCCCGGCCACGTGGATTTTTCCTACGAAGTGTCACGCAGCCTCTCTGCTTGCGAAGGCGCGGTGTTGGTGATTGATGCCTCGCAGGGGGTGGAAGCCCAGACGCTTGCCAACGCGCAACTCGCGATGAACAATCACCTGACCATTGTGCCCGTGATCAACAAAATCGATCTTCCGGGCGCCGACATCGAATCCACCAAGCAGCAGATTGAGCACGCCCTGGCGCTTGACCCCAAGGAAGCACTCCTCATCAGCGCCAAAGCAGGCTCCGGAGTTGAAGACGTACTGGAAGCCATTGTCGCACGCATCCCTCCGCCCGCAGGGTCTCCTGAGGCGCCACTCCAGGCGCTGATTTTCGATTCCTGGTTCGATCCGTATCGCGGCGTCGTGGTTCTGGCGCGCGTTGTCCAGGGCACGCTTACCACGGGTATGCGCATCAAGCTCTGGTCGAATAACCAGGTTTACAACGTCGAGGAGTTGGGTGTGCTTACCCCCAAACCCGTGCGCGTTGAGCAATTGAGGGCCGGCGAGGTCGGATTTGTCATCGCCAACATCAAGCGCATTTCGGAATCGCGCATCGGCGACACGATTACGGATGACGCGCGCCCGGCTCCCGGACCCTTGCCGGGCTTCGAAGAAATCAAGTCCATGGTCTTCGCCGGTCTCTATCCGGTGGACTCCAGCGCCTATGAGAATCTGCGTGACGCGATTGATAAGCTGAGCCTCAACGACGCTTCGCTTGTCCACGAGCCGGAAAATTCCGACGCCCTCGGCTTCGGATTCCGCTGCGGCTTCCTCGGTTTGCTGCACATGGAAATCGTGCAGGAACGGTTGGAACGGGAATTTGATATTGACCTTATCACCACCGCACCCAGCGTCCGCTATCGCATTACCACCAAGGTGGGAGAGGTTCTGGAAGTTCACACCCCCACCAAGTTTCCGGCGGCGGGCGATATCGAGAAGGTCGAGGAGCCCATCATTCGAGCCCAGATCTTCACCCAGGATGAGTACTTGGGCGGAATCCTGGCTCTGCTCGAGGAGAAGCGCGGTGTGCAGAAAGGGTTTGAATACGTCTCCGGGAAGCGCGTGCTGCTGACCTATGAGTTGCCGCTGAATGAAATCGTCCTCGACTTCTATGACCGGCTCAAATCGGCCTCGCGCGGGTACGCGTCGCTCGATTACCACTTTGCGGGCTACTGGGTCTCGGACTTGGTCAAGGTGGATTTCCTGGTCGCCGGTGAGCCCGTGGACGCGCTCAGCTTCATTTGTCACCGCGACGCCGCCTTCGCCCGCGGCCGTTCCCTCTGCACCCGCATGCGCAAACTGATTCCCCGCCAGATGTTCGAGGTCGCCCTCCAAGCCTCCATCGGCTCGCGCGTCATCGCCCGCGAGAATGTCGCGGCCATTCGCAAGAATGTGCTCGCCAAGTGTTACGGTGGCGACATCACGCGCAAACGCAAGCTGCTGGAAAAGCAGAAGGAAGGCAAAAAGCGCATGAAGCGCGTGGGCCGCGTCGATATTCCCCAGGAGGCGTTCCTCGCGGTGCTAAAGGTTTCTGAGGATTAGCACGGCGATGGGTGGGTCCACACTCTCAGGTTAAACCGCCCGTACTACCGTGGTTCGCCCGCACTTGCGAATCAGCACGTAGAGTGTTAGGGTTTTATGGATGAGATTCAAAGATGCTGTTCAACACTTGGAGGGGTTGGGCTTAACTGTAGAAGGTGCCGGTGGTAAGGTCCATTCCGGCCGCCGTCGGCTGCGCAATTCAGTTTACACTGTACCGGTCCGTGTTGCGAAAAATGGAATGCTTCCCCCCGAGTTAACCAAAATGGTCCGTGAGAGTCGTGCCCAACTTGATGGTTCCTCCAGGCGGCGAAAGCCCCAATAAGCGGTCCATCCTCATCCCTCCGCACCTTTGGGATGAGTTGGACTCGTACGAGAAAAACCTACAATCCAAATTCATCAAAGCATTTCGGCTGATCAGTAAAGATGTGGGCCATCCCTCCCTCCGCATCGAAATCATCAAGCAGCACGGGCAAGGGCTCTATCGCGCACGGGTGGACCAACGATACAGAGTGCACTTTGAATTGAAGGGGAACTATTACGCTATCCTTGCCATTGGTCCCCACAGTCTCCAGGGGATTGGCTAAGGATCGCAGGGAGTCATACATGGAACTCAAGACTGTCAAAATCGAAAAGCCTGCGGACATGAACTTCATCCTCGGCCAGTCGCACTTCATCAAGACGGTGGAAGACCTGTATGAAGCCATTGTGCAAACCGCGCCCCAGATGAAATTCGCCGTTGGCTTTTGCGAATCATCCGGGCCGGCGCTGGTTCGCTTTGCGGGGAATGACCCCAAACTCATCGAACTCGCGCAGAAGAACGCTCTCGCTCTCTCCTGCGGTCATGCCTTCATCATCTTCATGGAAGGCGGATTCCCCATCAACATTTTGAACACGGTGAAGAGCGTCCCGGAGGTCTGCCAGGTCTTCTGCGCTACCGCGAATCCCGTGGAAGTGATTGTGGCGGAATCCGCACAAGGCCGTGGAATCCTGGGCGTCATCGATGGTGTGAAGTCTCGCGGCGTCGAGACCGATGCCGACATTCAATTCCGTAAGGAATTTCTGCGGAAAATCGGGTACAAATTATAGACGGAGAGTTTTCAGGATTAAAACCCCTGAGATCATCGCGGAACTTTACGATCCGAAACCGGGATGGGGCTTCACCGAGCAGGATGACTTCTACTTCATTACACACGCCTTGGGCTTGCCGAATCTGCAGAGGCATCGCTGTTGCGGCGCTTGCAGCCCTCAACCTCTGTTTCTTTTCCGGCCGCACAGTCGTTCCTGGAACGTTGTTCGGCGCGCAAAGTAGCAATGATGCGCCCGCACCCACGCGGACGCCCCCTCCCGCTCGCACGCCTTCCTCAAAGCAGCCTCCGACGAAGCCTTCCCCAACCCAGGATTCACGATTACGGTCGATCGTGAAATCGAAGATTGCGCTGGTGGTAGATGCCAACACTTCCGAAGAGCTGCTGGCGAAGGGTGCGGACCGGGTTGTGCCCATTGCTTCCATCACCAAATTGATGACCGCCATGGTGGTCCTCGATGCCACGCTGCCGATGGGAGAGATGCTCAAGATCAGCGATGATGATCGGGATCTGGTAATGGGGACAATTTCCCGGCTGCGAATCGGCTGGGCGCTGAGCCGGGAAGACATGTTACACCTGGCCTTGATGTCTTCGGAAAACCGCGCTGCCGCCGCACTCAGCCGCTATTACCGCGGCGGGCGGCCCGCATTCATCGAAGCCATGAATGCGAAGGCGGCGGAATTGGGGATGACCCAAACGCACTTTGTCAATCCCAATGGCTTGACCAATGAAAACGTCTCGACCGCGTTCGACCTGGCCAAACTCGTCCACGCTGCCGATCAGTATCCGCTGATTCGGGAATTCACAACCGACCCGCGGCACGACATACGGATTGGCCAGTATATTCTTCCTTATATCAATACGAATCGCCTGGTGGGCCGGCCCGATTGGAACATCGAGGTGCAAAAGACCGGATTTACCAACGAAGCGGGCGATTGTGTGGTGATGCGGGTGAATGCGGAGGGCCGCTCGCTGATCATGATCTTTCTGGATGCCAACGGAAAGCTCACGCGCTTTGCCGACGCTCGCCGCGTCCTCATGCAATTGGCGCGGGCGGAGAAGAAGTAGGGGGCAGACTAGCCCCTTGAGCTATTTGTGATTTGCGATTGATGATTTGTGATTGAAGATGCCAGCCCAGCGAGTTCCCGCGCAACTTCTAAGCCAAGCCCACAACCGCCGATTCACGCTGAGCAATCACAAATCGCAAATCACCAATCGCCAATTGGTGAACCCGTGGTTCACGCCCCAGCAATCTGCTCAGGCTTTTCGCTCCTTGACAATTGCCCCCAATTCACCTCGCGCGACGTGGATGGACACCTCCGCGCCAATGGCCACTTGCGCAGCGTCGCGGACAACTTTTCCCTCCGCGTCCCGTGTGATGGAATAGCCGCGTTCCAGGATCGTGCGCGGGCTGCGCTCTTTCAATACCGATTCCAGTTGCGCCAGGCGATTTTGCCGCTCTGTGAGGAAGCGCCGGAAGTCGTTCTGAAACCTCTGCTCGCGCTCCTCGAGGGCGGCGCGTCTCAGCATAAGGTGCCGCGTGAAATCGTACCGCACCACACCCGCGGAGGCGCGCAACCATTCTTGCCGCGCCGTGTGCAGGCGCGACCACATCAACTGGTCGAGCGCCGCCATGCATTCATCCACACGCTGGGCGCGTTCGGCGATGCGCGTGGCGAGTGTCTGGAAAACCCGGTGCATGCGAAGTTCCGTCAGCACCTGACGGGCTGCGGAAATCTTCAGTCGAATCATTTGCGCCATGTGCCGTGCCCGGTCGTGCAGCTCCGTCGCCAAATCCTGTTTGCGGCGCACCACCAATTCCGCCGCGGCCGATGGCGTGGGCGCTCGCACGTCAGCGACAAAATCCGCAATGGTGAAATCCGTTTCGTGGCCGACGGCGGAAATGACGGGAATCTTCGACGCGGAGATGGCCCGCGCCACCACCTCCTCATTGAATGCCCATAAGTCTTCGAGTGAGCCACCCCCGCGGGCAAGGATCATCACGTCAACGGGCGCGTGGCGATTGAAATATTGAATCCCCTGGGCAATTTCCTGAGACGCCCCCTCACCCTGCACTTTCACCGGATAGACCTGCACGTTGATGTTGCGGAAACGCCGCCGGAGAATCCGGAGAATATCGCGGATGACCGCGCCCGTGGGCGAAGTTACCACACCGATAACGCGCGGCAGCATAGGCAGCGGCTTTTTGCGCGCCGCGTCAAACAGGCCTTCGGTCGCAAGTTTCTGTTTCAGTTGCTCGAAAGCGAGTTGCAGCGCTCCCAGCCCCGCCGGTTCCAGGAACTCCACGTAGAGCTGATATTCCCCGCGCGCTTCATAGACGCTCAGGCGCCCGCGGGCAATCACCGCCAGCCCGTCCTGCGGCTTGAATTTCAAGTAGCGCGCTTGGTTGCGAAAGCACACGGCGCGAAGCTGCGCCGTTTCATCTTTAAGCGTGAAATAGAGGTGGCCGGAACCGGCCGCGCGAAGATTGGAAACTTCCCCGGTCACCCAAACGTCCGGAAATTGCCTTTCGAGAAGGTTGCGGATCTCCAGGCTTAGCTCCGCCACACTGTAAATCCTTCGCACCGGCCCGAAATTGAGGGAGGGTTGGGTCATGGGAAAAGCGGTCAGCGATCAGCTCTGCGCCGTCAGCGAAAGGTTTAGCTGATCGCTGATAGCTGAGAGCTAAATCCTATTTCTTTGTCAAAAGCGAAATCACCCAGAAGATTAGCGACACCATAGCGCTCAGCACCAAGCAAGATGTAATCGGGAAGTAGAACTGGAAGTTCTTGCCCTTATACGAAATATCGCCGGGAAGATGCCCGAGGCCCAAAAAGGAAGATTTCGATCCCGTCATGGCGATCAGCCCCAATACCACAAGGACAATGCCGAGGATAAGGAGAAACCGTCCGAGTTGAAAATGGATTGTGTCGCTCATGTCCATCTATCCTCGCCGCCGGGAGAGTAGATGTCAAGCCCGGGAACCACCTCACCGCAGAGACGCGGAGGCACAGAGCAAGGCCACAGGATTTAGGATTCAGAATTTAGGAATTAGGGCCTGAATCCTGCATCCTTTCTTTTCAGCCTCAGCGTCTCAGCGCCTCTGCTTTGAAAATGAATGTGCCGAAGGCACCTTGGACTGCGGCGGCTCGACGCCGCCTTGATCCTCCTCCTCGGCGTTATTCCAAGGCGGCGTCGAGCCGCCGTCCAAGGCGCTTCGCGCATTTTCATTGACAGTGGCGAGCCCCGGGCTCATGCGAATCTGCCGTGTATTCTAGAATGAGGCTAAACGAGCGCGATGCCGGGAAAGAAGTAACCTATTTCGTAGGCAGCCGTTTCCGGAGCGTCGGAGCCGTGCACGGCGTTGCTCTCGATACTCGCCGCATAAAGTTTGCGAATGGTGCCGGGCGCGGCGTTGGCGGGGTTGGTGGCGCCCATCATCTCACGCAGGCGCAGGATGGCGTTCTCGCCTTCCAGAACCATCACCAGCGCACTGCCGGAGCTCATGAAATTCGTCAGGCTTTCAAAGAAGCCTTTAGTCCGATGAACGGCATAGAAGCCCTCGGCTTCCTTCTTGCTGAGCTTCACGAGGCGAGCCGCCACAATGTTAAATTGATTGGCCTCGAAGATTTTAATGACGTCGCCGATATGCCCCGCGGCGACGGCGTCGGGCTTGATGATGGTCAACGTGCGTTCGGTTGGCATGATTCTCCAATCAGAATAAATTCTGAATTATGAATGATGAATTCTGAATTATGAGTTCCGAGTGCTCAACACTAGCATCGTGCGTGCGGCCCATTTCATAATTCATAATTTAGAATTCATAATTTGTTTTAGCGTTTCTCCGATAAGTGCGGGGCTTTCGGCGACGGTAATTCCGGCGGCCTGCAGTGCCGCGATCTTGTCGGTCGCGGTGCCTTTGCCGCCGGATATGATCGCTCCGGCGTGGCCCATGCGACGGCCGGGCGGCGCCGTGCGGCCCGCGATAAATCCCACCACCGGCTTCTTGACGTGAGCTTGGACAAAGGCCGCCGCTTCTTCCTCCGCCGATCCGCCGATCTCTCCGATCATCACGATGCCGTGCGTGTCCGGGTCGTCATTGAAAAGCCGCAGGGCGTCAACAAATGTGGTGCCAATAATGGGGTCGCCGCCGATTCCGATGCAGGTCGATTGCCCGATGCCCAGCGCCGTGAGCTGGCCCACGGCTTCGTAGGTCAAGGTCCCGCTACGCGATACAACTCCTGCGTGCCCCTGCAAGTGGATTTGCCCGGGCATGATGCCAATCTTGCATTTGCCCGGAGAGATGATGCCTGGGCAGTTGGGGCCGATCAGGCGCGTCGGCTTGCCAGCCAGGAAGCGCGCGGCGCGTACCATGTCGAGGGTGGGAATACCTTCGGTGATGGCGACCACGAGGGGAAGCCCGGCGTCCGTAGCTTCCATGATGGCGTCGGCGGCGAAAGGGGGGGGAACAAAGATCACGGACGCGTTCGCGCCCGTCCGATCCACGGCTTCCTGCACGGTGTTGAAGACCGGGATGCCGTCGACGGTGGTCCCACCTTTGCCCGGTGTAACTCCAGCCACGACTTTCGTGCCGTAAGCAACAGCCTGCTGCGTATGGAAAGCGCCTTCACGACCGGTTAGACCCTGGACAAGAAGACGCGTGTTTTCGTCAACTAAGATGGACATAAGATTGACCCATTAGCTCATGGAATCATTGATTCATTGGACGGGCGATCGTCCCGGGTGCTTGGCCGTGTGTTGCGAGGTAGCAAAGATTGCCAGTAGTTCGTTGGCCTCAGCCAGTAACTTTTCCATTCGTGCCTTTTGTACCAAGCCAGCCTCCACCAATAGCTCCAGCCAAAAAACCGTCTCATCGATTTCCTCGACGACGATACCGATTTTGGCAACGAATTCAGGCCTTGATCGCGCACGGCACGCGGCCCGGTAGTTTGCAGCCACCGACGTTCCTGAACGCAGAACTTGCTTCCCGATGACGCGAGCCTCTTCTCTACGCGGAATCGCCTGATAGAGCTTGACGATGCGGAGCGCAAATTGCTTCGCGCGATTTTTCAATTCCTCTGCCGGATAAATGGTCGACATATCAACAATGGATCAATGAACCAATGAGTCAATGAGCAAATCCCTTCGTCAGCGCGACCACTTTTTCCGCAGCTTCCTTCATGTCATTGGCCACGGTGAAGTTCAAACCGGACTCCTGCAAAATCTTCTGGCCGAGCTCCACGTTGGTGCCTCTCAGCCGCACCACGATGGGCACTTTGATGCCGAGTGTTTTGGCCGCGGCGACCACGCCGTTGGCGACGATATCGCAACGCATGATCCCGCCGAAAATGTTGATGAGCACGGCGCGCACGTTGGCGTCGCTCAGGATGATCTCAAACCCGTGGCGTACCTGCTCTTCGCTCGCGCCGCCGCCCACGTCCAGGAAATTCGCCGGGCGGCTGCCCGCGTACTGGATAATGTCCATGGTGGCCATGGCCAGCCCCGCGCCGTTCACCATGCAGCCGACGTTGCCATCCAGGCGAATGTAGTTGAGGCCGTAATTTGAGGCCTTCACTTCCAGCGGGTCTTCTTCGTCCAGGTCGCGCAGTTCACGGATGTCGGGGTGACGGAAGAGGGCATTGTCATCAAAGTTCATCTTGGCATCGAGCGCCAGAGCGCGGCCGTCGCGCGTTATGACAAAGGGATTGATCTCGACCAGCGAAGCATCTGTGGCCTCGAAAGCGCGATAGAGGTTCTGGAAGAGGCGCGCCGCGTCGTTCACCACCTTACCCTCCAGCCCCAAGCCGAAGGCCAGCTTGCGCGCCTGGAAGGCCTGAAAGCCGACACTCGGGTCGATGAATTCTTTCAGGATTCTTTCCGGATGCTCGGCGGCCACCACTTCGATTTCCACGCCGCCTTCGCTCGAGGCCATGAACACGGGTCTGCCGGAAGCGCGGTCGATGACGATGCCAAGGTACAGTTCGCGCGCCACGTCCAAGCCTTCTTCAATGAGCACGCGCTTTACCATGCGGCCTTCCGGTCCCGTCTGGTGAGTGACCAGGGTCATGCCCAGGATTTGGCCGGCCAGGGTTTCAGCTTCCCCAGGGTTGTGGGCCAGTTTTACGCCGCCACCTTTGCCGCGGCCACCGGCGTGAATCTGGGCTTTGACCACCACGGTGCCGCCGCCAAGTTTTTGCGCCACGGCGCGAGCGTCCTCGCGCTTCGTAATCACTTCGCCGCGCGGCACGGTGACTCCAAACTTTGCAAGGATCTGTTTTGCTTGATATTCGTGGATTTTCATTTTGAAAGCGGTTCGTTGTCCGTTGTCAGTTGTCCGTCGTCAGGTGCAAAATGCTGTAGCAGGACTGGCAAGTAACGACTGGGTTTAAAATCAAATTTTGGCAAAGCTGATGAAGCAGCTTACACTAGAATGTTCAGTTCGCTTACCCCGAAACGATAGAGTATAGGGAATCCGCGCGAGAATTGCAATGAAGGGGGACACACTTGGCAATGCGCATCTTTAAATCCGCGGGTGGCGCATACATTGCTTTTGATGTATGCGCCACCCGTGCGGGCGTTTGACCCCCTCACCCACCGCCTTGCGGTCCCCCCTCTCCCCCAAAGGGGGCGAGGGAAGAAGAATTCTTAGTTTTGGCGATGTATTGATGAGTATCAGAACACCATGACCATTCGGGAGTGCATTGAAACGATCAAAGCGCAGGCGCACCTCACCCGCGACGAAGCTCGGGCGGTGATGCAGCAACTGCTCTCAGGCTCCGTCCCGGATGATGAGATCGTAGCGTTCCTCGCCGCGCTGCGCGACAAGGGTGAACAGGCGGATGAGCTAGTCGGATTTGCGGAGGAGATGCGCGCCCACGCCACGGAAACATTACGCACCGCCGGAGTGAAACTGGAAAGTATCTCGCACCGGGAGCCCTTACTTGACACCTGCGGTACAGGTGGCGACGGCCGGGGGACGTTCAACGTTTCGACGGCGGCGGCGCTGGTGGCGGCGGCGGCCGGAGTGCGGGTGGCCAAGCACGGCAACCGCTCGATTTCGAGCCGTTGTGGAAGCGCTGACGTGCTGGAGGCCTTGGGCGTCGCGATCGACCTGCCGCTGGAACAGATTCCTGCCTGTCTGGAAGAAGTGGGCATGGTCTTTCTTTTTGCCCCGCGACTGCACCTTGCCATGAAGCACGTGATGCACGCGCGGCGGGCGCTCAAAACCAAATCGGTTTTCAATCTCCTCGGCCCGCTTACGAATCCCCTGGCGGCGACGATCCAGTTGGTGGGCGTTTTTGATGGGGCGCGCACGGAAATGATGGCGGAGACACTGCGGGTGGTTGGAACCCGGCAGGCGTATGTGGTGGCGGGCTCCGACGGCATCGATGAGATCACCACCACGGGTCCAACCCGACTTTCGCGCAGCACTGGCAACGGCGTTGAGACGCGCGATATACACCCCGAAGAATTTCGCTTGCCGCGCGCCTCGATTGAACAACTCCACGGCGGCGATGCCTCGACCAATGCGCGACTGCTCCTGAGTGTGTTGGAAGGTGAGCGCAGCCCCTATCGCGATGTGGTACTGGCGAACGCGGCGGCGGCATTCACCTTGGCGGGAAAGGCGCAAGACTTTGCCGAAGGCGCCGAGCGAGCGGCAGAAGCGCTCGATTCCGGCGCCGCGCGCGCGAAACTCCGGGCGCTCGTAGAGTTTACCCAACGGCGATGAATTGCCGATTTTCGATTGCCGATTGCCGATTGAGGCAGAGAGAATTTTAGATATTACTATCTACTACTAGCATAATATGTTTAAATGACATAAACTGGCGACTGCCAATCGAAAATCGGCAATCAAGAATCGTCAATCCCTACACACGCAGGAAATTTCCCAACAGTTGCTTGCCCGCGGTGGTCAGGATTGACTCGGGGTGAAACTGCACGCCTTCCACTTTCATTTCCCTGTGGCGGAGCCCCATGATGAGCCCGTCGGAAGTGCAAGCGGAGACTTCCAGGCAATCGGGAAGGGACTCACGGGCCACGATCAGCGAGTGATAACGCGTGGCAGGAAAGGGATTGGGCAGTCCCTCGAAAATGGTCCTGCCGTCGTGCTGAATTTGGCTGGTCTTGCCGTGCATCAGTTCCGGCGCGCGGATTACCTGCCCCCCGAAGGCCTGTCCGATGGCCTGATGGCCGAGGCAAACCCCCAGGATCGGTATCCGTCCGGAGAAAGCCGTGATGACCTCGAGGCAGATTCCGGCTTCGGAAGGAGTCTTGGGGCCTGGCGAGATCACGATTCGCTCCGGAGCCTGCTTCTCAATCGCCGCCACCGTGGTTTGGTCATTGCGAACCACCTGAGGGTCCCCGCCCAGTTCTCCCAGATATTGGACGAGGTTGTAGGTAAAAGAATCGTAGTTATCAATGACCAAAATCATGCGAGCGCCTTTCGAAAGAAACCCTCCAAACCATTATAGGAGAAAACCCTCCCATTCCAAATGACATCACGACCTCTCCTCGACATCAAGGCCGTAGAGTGTCACAGAAGGACCGTCGAATTCCGTCACTTTGTCAATCAAAGGCCTTTCTCCTTGGCGGGCTTCCCATGGAATGCTCCCAACAACTTGATTCTTATGTAGTTGTGGCAGCACTAGCAAGGCAATGTTTCCCGCAATGTGGAACTTGAATTGCTCAAACTGAATGCGAGAAGGAGAGGAAAGCTCTGATGAAAAACCCAAACCGGAAATCGCGTGTGACCTTGGTGGATGTTCTGGTTGGTTTGGCCGTCTTGATGATTCTGTCCGCGTTGGTGGTACCCGTCTTTATTCCGCCTGACGGGAGAGCTGCAACGAGAGCGGCAACGACTAGCGTCTCCGCTAAGCCAGCCCGACACTAAACCAATCCATATCAGGGTGATCATTTCCATCAGTCTAATGGTATGCATCAGGCAGCGTATCCGTGTGAGGGTGCGCAAACTCCCTTGCTTGCTCCGGTGGAGTCCCGCCGCAACCCCCCTACCTCCTGCCCTCGGAATACTGAATTCTGCCTTTTTCACACCTCCTCTTTTAGCCCCTATCCTCGAAAGATTCGAAGGGAGTAAAATGCGTGCTGGCCTTAAGTTGTCCATGCGCAGAGGCGCGAGCCGTGCACAGGCGCGCCATGGGGGGAGTAAACATGCTCAAATCAGGGCGAAGGCATTTTCTCAGAGCCGGGGTTCTCACCGCCGCGAGTCTGGGCCCTCTGGGAACGCTAGAGGGCGAGGGCTTACTCGCCAAGGGTGAGAACGTTCCGCCGCTAGACGCCGCGCCTTCACCGCCTCCTTTCAAACTGGGCCTGGTTACTTACAACCTGGCGAAGGACTGGGATATCGACACCCTCATCAAGAACTGCGAGGAGACCGGGTTCGAAGGCGTCGAACTGCGCACCACGCACAAACATGGCGTGGAGATTTCCCTCGACAAGGCGCAGCGCGCAAAGGTGAAGCAACGCTTTGCCGCTTCCCGCGTGCGTTTGATGAGCCTGGGCACCACCTGTGAATATGAGTCACCCGACCCCGCCGTGGTGGAGAAAAACATCGAGGAGACGCGGCGCTGGTGCGAACTGGCACAGGACCTCGGCTGCGTGGGCGTGAAGGTGCGGCCCAATGGATTCCCCAAGAACGTTCCCGAGGACAAGACTCTCGACCAGATCGGCCACGCGCTCGCCCGATGCGGAGACATTGCGCGCGACCACGGCGTGGAAATCTGGCTGGAGGTCCACGGAGATGGCACGATGCTTCCACCCAACACTCACCACATTCTCAGCGTAGCGAACCATCCCGCCGTGGGGGCGTGCTGGAATTCCAACGACACCGACGTGGCGGATGGCTCGGTCAAAATGTCATTCGACCTGCTTAAACCCTGGATTCGGAGTTGCCATATCAACGAGTTGTGCCGGACCTTGTCGCCGTGGGGCAGCAGCCAAACGCCCGTACCGGCCTCTAAGCCAGGTTTCCCGCAGTGGCAGAAGCCTTACCCCTGGCGGGAATTCTTTACCCTGTTGCGGAGCATCGGGTTCGACCGTTACACCTACGCGGAAGTCCCGGAAAGCTGCGAGCCCATCCGCTTCATGCACTATTACCGCGCCCTGTGGCAATATCATGCGGCTTGAACCTCGGTTACGTATAACGCAGCCAACGGAGCAATTCCACCAGCGAGGGCCGTTTCCCGTACATCAGGATTCCCACACGATAGATTTTTGCGGACACCTGAATTACTCCCACCGTGGTCGCCACGCAAATGGCGATGGAGAGGGCGATTTGCCAGAAGGGCGGGGTCTGCACCGTGATCCGAAAGACCATCAGGATGGGACTGGAAAAAGGAAACAGGCTCAAGGCTATCGCCAGCGGCGAGTTGGGCGCGCGTTGAATGATGGGAAAGAGGATAAAACAAGCAACGAGGATCAAGGTCACGGGGAGCTGCACCTGCTGCAAATCTTCCTCGCTGGACACCATGGAGCCTAAGGCGGCATAAAGCGACGCATAGAGGAAATATCCCACCAGAAAAAAGATGAGTGGATAGACCAAATACGCGGTGGGCAGATGGAATTTTGGCGCCGTCGCCCCGGGGAAGAATGCCGAGCCCATGGCGGCGCCGTAGGCGGATACCAGCGCGGCGGTGCATCCCCAGATGAGGTACTGCGTCAATGCCACCGCGCCTACGCCCAGGATTTTTCCGGTCAAGAGATGGGTGGGCTTGATCGAGGAAGCCAGGATCTCAACGACGCGGGTGGTTTTCTCTTCCAGCACGGAGCGCATCGTCATGACCCCATAAACCAGGAGCGTAATGTAAAGGATCATGACAATGGACAACTGCACCATAAGGCTCTGGCCGTTCTCCTCGGACTCGCCGGTTTTGGTGACCTTCACCAGAGTGAGTTCCACCCCGCGCATGACTTCGCTCAAGTTGTCGATGTGAACGCCGCGATCGCTGAGCCGGCGCGCGATCACCGCGTCGTCAACGGCGCGGCCGATGGCGCGCGTGGTTTGGTAGTCATTGGTGTTGCGGGTGTGCAAGGCCGCTTCTTTGCCATCCAGGATGTCCTTCGGCACTTCCAGAAAACCATCCAGTTGGCCGTCGCGAACCTGCTGGGTTAACTCTTCATGAACCTTGGATCCAGATGCGGGGCGATCCCAACTGCGCACCAATTGGTAAACCGGCTGGCCGTCCGGCAGTTTTTCTTTCAATCCCACGAGGATTTGCGGCGCCAGACCGCCGAGATTATCCACGATGGAAATCTTGAGCGGGTGATCGGCCTTACGGGTCGCCATGGCCAGGCTGAAGGCAAAGATCCCGATGCTGAAGAGCGGAAGTCCCACCGTGCTGAGAACGAATCCTTTGGTGCGGACGCGCGTGAGGTATTCGCGTTTGATGACCAGCCAGATTTTACGCATGCGCCTCCGACACCTTTTCGATAAAGATATCGTGCAGGGGCGGCTCGACCAGCTCAAAGCGCGTCAGGCGGACGCCGCGCTCGACGGCCGCCTTGAGAATCTCCTGGGGGTCCGCGCCCGGCCGCAGCTTGGCCTCCACCACCGCGCCGAAGTGATTGAGGTTTTCCACCAAATCCGGCAGGTCAAGAAAATTGTCGTCGCCGCTATACTCGATGCGCAGCGTGTTTTTTCCATACGACTTCTTGATGGCGCGCAAATCGCCCGCCAGCACGCTGCGCCCGTGATTGATCAGGCAAATCGCATCGCACATCATTTCCACCTGTTCCATGCGGTGGGTGGAAAGGATGATGGTGGAGCCCTGCGCGCGCAGTTCCAGCATAATGTCTTTAATCAGGGTGGCATTAATCGGATCGAGGCCCGTAAAAGGTTCATCGAGAATCAAAAGGGGAGGCCGGTGAATTACCGCCGCGATAAACTGCGCTTTTTGCTGCATCCCTTTGGAAAGATCGTTGATCTTTTTTTCCGACCAGGCGGCCAGACCCAGACGCTCCAGCCACTCATGGACGCGCACCGACGCTTCCGCCTCGCTCAATCCTTTCAGCGCCGCGAGAAAAACCAGAACTTCGCGCACTTTCATCCGGGGGTATAAGCCCCGCTCCTCGGGCAGATAGCCGATCAGGTCCTGCGTGCGGTCGCTGGGGGGCTGCCCCAGCACCCGGATGGCGCCTTCATCGGGGGCCAGGATGTGCACGATCATGCGCAGGGAAGTGGTTTTGCCTGCGCCATTGGGGCCGAGCAGTCCAAAAACCGCACCTTGCTCAATGTGCAGGCTGAGGTCGGAAACCGCCACGACCGTGTCAAAACGCTTGGTCACATGTTCGACGGCTATAGCTTCCATCGGTGAGTCTTTCCGCTACATTGTGGTAGCTGGGGATGACCAGAACCTCATTTGTAGCATTAAATGGTTGAAAGATGCAATTCGCAGCCACTCGCGCTCACGGTCCCGTCAAAGTCGAGGCAGCAGGGCGGCCCCGCAGGGGCCAAAGGTCATTAGCCACGGGTGCAACCCGTGGAAAGCGGGGCGGACGGATATTCGACCCCTGCGGGGTCGAATATTCTTGCCGTTCCTTTTCCGTAGGTTTCACCTACGGCTAATGATCTTGTTCCCCTTCGGGGAACTTCGCGGACTTTGACGGAGCCCTGCACGCGTGCTGGTGGAGCGGCTTCATACATCCTCGCTCCACAACATCACGAAACCTCGATAATTCCCTCCAAAAAGGCCCGTTGGCCGCAGGACATATTGTCCGTAGAGCCTGTGTTTTCATGCACATAGTCGGGTCATCCTGCATTTTTAACATCTTTTTCGACCACCCTCGCACGGCTGAGCTGCTCCAGACTAACCTTCTTATTTTCAACTACTTGATCTTTTACTTCCTCCATCGGATTTCTCCCCATTCTTCCCTAAGTTACTTACTTTTCAATAGCATAGTCGCCTTGCGGGTGGGTTTCCTCGAGTTCCTCATCGCCAGACGTACGTTTAATCATCAAGAACAGCCTCATCAGGCGCCACAACTGGCGCAAGTTGGAATCTTCCATCCTTTGCATCAGCAGGGCATTCTTGTCCCGAGGAGCCATGAGCGCGGCGATATTCTCGGGTGAACTGACTTTTTCGGATTCCTCCATGACCGAATCCAAGGCTCTTTGGTAGGGGGTCATGGTCTTGTCCAGCGCGGCGTCAAGCTTCTGGCGGGCCGCTTCCCTCTCTTGGCCTTCGCCTGGAGGGATCGGCCCCGCAACTCCGTTATCGTGGGCCGGCCGGGGCGCCTTTGACGCCACATCCCCGAAGGACCGGAGAAGCGGGAAGAGTTTTCGCACGTCGTCCGGCGGGTTGGCCCCGAAGGCGTTCACCAAATCCTCGATTTCCGCGGGCGAAGGGGGGGAATCCGGGCGGTTAAGCATCCTGCCGATGGCGCACAACCCTTCGTAAATACCATGAATGTGCAACACTCTGGGGGCGACCGTCAGGGTTTCCACTTCCAACCCGCGGCGCACGCGCTTCAAGGCCAAACCGTCCTGCATCCGTTCGGCGCGCTGCATCCGCCAAAGGGTCCGCACCATCCCCAAGACCAACTCGCTCTGCAAACCCGGGCGGGGGTCCAAATCCGCCACCAGGGATTGCAGCAGGCGCGCATATTCCTTGGGGTCTTCCCCCAGGGCGATCAACGCCTCGTCCTGTGCCCGGGAATAAAACCCATGGAGCAACTTCGCCGCGGCGGAATGGGCCTTGCCTTGAGGCGTCACCGCCCCCCGCGTTTTGCGCCCGTTCGAACGCTTCGCGGCCAGATTCTTTTCCGTCATTCTTTGCCGGTGAATTAAAGACATCGAAACCTCCCAAAGACAGTGGTTAGTGGATAGTGGAGAGTGGTCAGGGTGGTGGAGTCAGGAGCCAGAGGCCAGGAGTCAGCATCCCGTCTACCGCCTGGCGTCTGCGGCGTGCCACCTGGCACCCGGCACCTAGCCCTGACACCTAGCCGTACTGCGCGAATCCACCCCAACAACCGTTCTCCACTCTCTAAACTAGCTCGTTGATGACCAGGGTCGAAGGGGATACCTGGAGATTTGCTTA
>Ga0209039_10000467_pt1 | contig 39328 bp, 30 predicted proteins | sample BogFormECP12_OM1_FD_188238 | JGI IMG/M metagenome (GOLD analysis project Ga0209039, IMG submission 188238) | Bog forest soil microbial communities from Calvert Island, British Columbia, Canada - ECP12_OM1 (SPAdes) (version 2) | ecosystem: Environmental > Aquatic > Freshwater > Wetlands > Bog ...
TGTTGATGACCCTCTACGCCACGGGTGCACGCTGCGCCGAGGTGGCGCGACTGCAAATCGGGGATATCGACAGCCAACGCATGGTCATCCACATTCGCGGCGGCAAGGGGCGTGTGGATCGGGACGTGATGCTCAGCCCTGCCCTGCTCGCAGCCTTAGGCGAGCACTGGAGCCGGCTCAAGCCGAAAGTCTGGCTTTTCCCCGGCAACCGCTGGCATTCCGCCTCGCAGCCCATCCGCACCAAGACTCTCTGGCAGGCTTGCTATTTTGCGGCGCAGCGTGCCGGTCTCAAAAAAAGTGTGCATCCCCATACGCTTCGCCACTATTCCGAGTCCCGAACTATTGCCGAGTGACGTGGGAGACCGATTGTGCTCAGGCCGAAATTCCTGCTGAAAGTGGAAAGGCGGCTCACCAATCACTCGGCATAGTTTCTGGGTACCACGAAACGGCATGGGGGTATGCTCTACAGATTATTGAGGAAGCCAAGGAGCTGGTCCCCGGGCCGAAAGCGTTTGAATTTGCCGTTCAACGGTTTGGTTTTCGCGAGCGCCTTCTCCTTCATCGCCAATGAGGCCTCCAGATAGATCTGCGTTGTCTCCACGGATTCGTGCCCGAGCCACAGGGCAATAACTGAGCGATCCACGCCCCCTTGCAGCAGGTCGAGGGCCATGGTGTGGCGCAAGCGATGCGCGGTGACGCGTTTCCCTTTGAGCGCCGGACAGCCCTTGGCGGCGACCGTGGCATGCCGGACCAACAAGTAATGGACGCCGTCGGGGCTGAGACGGGTGCCTCGGGCATTGGGGGACAGGATCTGCCTGTCGCCGCGCGGCGGTTCGCGTAGCCAGGGTTTCAACACGGCTACCGTGGATTTGGCCAGAGGGACACACCGTTCTTTGCGGCCCTTCCCAATCACATGAACATGGGCACCGGTGCCAAACGTGACGTCGTCACGTGTCAGTCCGGTCATTTCGGACAGACGAAGCCCCGTCTGCACGGCCACCAGGAGGAAAGCGTGATCGCGCCGGCCGAACCAGGTATGTAGATCGGGCGCGGCAAGCAACGCCTCGACCTCCGAACGCGTGAGAAAATGAACCTGGGTCCGCGTGAAGCGCTTGCTGGGAATGGCCAGCACCCGTTGAATCTGGGCGGCATGGGCCGGCGATTCGAACGCCGCATACCGAAAGAAGGAGTGGATGGCAGTTAAACGCAGATTCCGGCTGCGTGCGCTTAGACCTCGATGCTTCTCCACGTGATCGAGAAACGCCACGATTAATGGGGCATCGATTACCTCAAACGTCAGTCGCGCCGGCGGGGTGTGTGACCGCTGTTGCGTAAACTTCAGCAACATATGGAAGGTATCGCGATACGAACTGATCGTATGCGGGCTGGCTTGCCGCTGCTGCATGAGCCGCTGGGTGAAGAACCGTTCCAACAGGGGGGCGAGGCTGGTTGGGGTGGTGGTCATGACTGTCCCTCCCAGCATCGCTCCAAACGGGACATCGCCTCTCGCATCAGTTCCGGCTGTGCACTGAGGTACCAAAACGTATCGCTGACATGGACATGACCGAGATAGGCGGAGAGCAAGGGTAGTCGTCGCTCGGGATCCTGACCGGACCGGTACCATTGCAGGAGGGTGTTTGTCGCGAAACGGTGACGCATGTCGTGCAGACGAGGACCACGACGGTCGGAGGTGCCCCGCAGACCGACCTGCCGCGACAACGCATAGAACGTTCGATGAATGTCTCCACCGTCCAAACGATTGCCCCAGCTGGAGACGAACAAATAGGAGGACACCGCTCGTCCCGCCCAATGGCGCTGACGTCTGGCGATGTAGTCCGCCACCACCGCACAGGTCGAAGCATGCAAAGGCACGAGGCGAGTTTTGCCGAATTTGGCGCCGCGGATCTTTAATACCGCCGCCTTCAGATCGACATCTTGCAGTTCGAGGTTGCGTGCTTCGCCGAGGCGTAGACCCGAAACGTTCAGCAGTCCGAATAGACAATAATAGATCCACGGTCGCAGCTTCCCGCGCTCAAAACGATAAGGCATGCTGAGAGCGGCGCGCAGTAAGCTACGGATCTCTTCCTCGGAGTACAGATAAGGTCGTGCCCGTTTTGGTTGGAAGGGCAACAGACCCTGCGGCGGGATCTGCGTGCGTGGATCGGTCGCACTCCGATAGCGCGCGAAGGTGCGCACCACACTCAGACGACGCGCCCACTCTGCGGGTTGCACGGTCGACGGTTGCTGCGCCCAGGCGAGCGCCCACCGGGTCGTGATGTAGGAGGAGTGGTGCTCTTCCATGAATTTGACGAAGGCGAGCAACAGCTTGCCGGTCTCCTGTAGTTTGAATCCCAAGCTGCGGCGCAAGTTGAGGTATTCCCCTACGGACTCACGAAGCGTGGTCATCGCCCACCTCCCGGCCACGGCAAGGCCAGCGTACGCAAAGACTCGAGATCAACCTTAGCGTAGATCATCGTGGTCTGGGGGCTGCGATCACGTGACCAAGAACGCGAAAACCGTCTCCCTGGTGGTGATCGTCGCTGGGATCGTAATCGGGTCCGTCTTGATCGCCAGAGACTTGCTGTTGCGGCAACACCCACCCTTCGACTGCGGCGACGGACCCCGGCGAACTATTGACATGCGGGATTTTGCGACCGAGTATTCGGCCTACTCGCTGGAATTGGGAGCGAGTATCGCGGATAAGGTCAAGATCTCGACGAAGCTCAGCCCGGTGCAACTGCAACAGCTCTCCGAGGCGATGCAGAGCGCCAACGAGTTCCGCAAGTATGTCGTGGCCGGCTACAACTCCTGTGCAATCACCAAGGTTCAGTACACTCAGGATGGAGAGCGATTCCAGGCCATGGACGGAGTGGCACGTCAAGTCAATGGGCTGCTTGCGAAGCCATCGTTGTCGCCCCAGGAAGCATCCTCGTTAGCTGGCTTGATTGACGAATACGGCAAGCTGGCCGCACAGTCCAACAGCCGGTAGGTCCTTCATGCTGCGCTCGTCCCCTGGGCTAGGAACTCGCATCGGGCCTCTGTGCTGCTTGCTCCTCGGAGTCGCCCCGATTGCCGCGGCGCAGGAGACAAAACACTGCGCGGACGGCGATCACATCCTGATTGATGTCAAGCAGATCGCCATCCGATATGACGCCTCCTCGTTTGCCGGGACCCTGAGCAGCCTGAGCGTTCTGGGCGCTCGTCTTGAAGTGGCTCCCACCAAGCTCCAGGAAGCTGCCGCCGCTACCCAGCAATGGGATGAGTTCCTGAAGGGTCTCGCCGCCGGTTATAACAGTTGCGCTGTAACCCGCCAGCAGTACGCCGACGGACTGAATCGCATCTAACCTCGCCTCAAGGAAGATGCTGCCGACCTGGAAGCGATCCGCAAGATCATTTCTGAAGGGCAAAAGGTCGACGAAAAACGCCTCCAGAGTCTCGTGGAAAGCTACTACGGCAATCTGCGCCGGTTTGCCGAGATCAGCGGAAAAGACGTCATCCTCGAAAGAATCGATGCCGCGAAGGACGAGCTCTTGAAACAGCAGAAGGCCGACACGGCGACGATTCTGGCAAGGATCGAGGAAACGGCGCAGAGAAACAGGCAGGCGCCCCTGCCGACACTGACAGAGGTCGGCACCGAGGTTAGCGAGATCAGGAAGGAAATGCTGGCCAATGCTGATGAAGCCGAAAAAGCTTATAACCAAGGATATGCCCTGCTCGATCAGTACCGCTTTCGGGAAGCCGTTCCCTATCTGCAGCAGGCGCTCGCAGCGGTTCCGCTCCCCGACTTTTACCTCGCCCTCGGCCGCGCCTACTGGGAGCTGCCAGATCTGGCCCAAGCGGAGAGCGCCCTGCGGCAGGGCCTGGCCGCTATTACGGGCAAGAATGAGGACAGGCAGGAGGCCTCTCTGAATAACCTGTTGGGCCTTACATTGCTGGCCAAAGGGGACCTGGACGGCGCCCTCACTTACACCCAGCGGGCGCTGAAGATCGACGAGAAGGTCTATGGGCCGGACCATCCCGAGGTGGCCAGGGACGCCAACAACATCGGCCAGATTCTCAAGGCCAAAGGGGACCTGGACGGCGCCCTCACTTACACCCAGCGGGCGCTCAAGATCGACGAGAAGGTCTATGGGCCGGACAACCCAACCACGAAAGCCGTAGCTGCGAATCTGGATCGTATGAGGCACACGAAGCAGCCTTGAACGCGCTCCGCGGAAGCCTGTATTATCACAGCAGGAATCATCGTCATTAGCTGGCTTGATTGATAAATACGGCAAACTGGCCGCAAAGGCTGACGGCCAATAGGTTCTTTATGCTGCGCTCGCCCTCTGAGCTAGGAATTCGCTTTGCGCCCCTTTGCTGCCTGCTCCTAGGAATCGCCCCCATTGCCCCCGCACAGAATGCAATTCATTGCCTGGACGGCGACCATGTCCTCATTGACGTCAAGCAGATCGCCATTCAATACGACGCCTCGTCGTTTGCCGGAACGCTCAGCAGCCTCAGTGTATTAAGCGGCCGCCTACAAATCGAGCCCAAGAAACTTCAAGAGGCCGCGGCCGCCACGCAACAGTGGAATGAGTTTCTGAAGGGCCTGGTAGAAGGCTATAACGCTTGCGCAGTGACTAAGCAGCAATATGACGATGGATTGAACCGCATCTACCCTCGCCTCAAGGAGGATGCAGCCGGCTTGGAAGGAATCCGAAAGATCATTTCGGAAGGGCAAAGGGCCGAGGCCAAACAACGGTAACCCTCCTTCAGAGTTATTGGGACAATCTGACTCAGTTTGCCCGGATCAGCGGAAGGGAGATTATCCTGCAACGTATCGAAGCCCTTTCGGATCAGCTCGCCAGCACTGAGCATAAAGTCCTTGGCGGGCAGGAGCAGATTTCCCAAAAAGAAGACTCGGTTCTGACCAAGCTGAACGAGATAGAGCAAAGAATCACGCAGATGCCGGCACCTACGCCCGCAGAGGTCGGGAAGAATATCAGCGAAGTCAGGAAGAGCTTGTTAGCCAAGGCAGACGAACCGAGGCTGCCTACAATAAAGGGTATGAGCTCTTCGACCGGTACCGCTTTGGGGAGGCCATCCCATATCTCCAGCGTGCACTTGCCGCGGTCCAATTGCCGGACTTTTACGTGACACTCGGGCTTGCGTTCTACGAGGTGGGGAATCTGGGAGAAGCGGAAAGGGTACTTCGAGAGGGTCTAAGCGTTATTGACACAAAGGCTGATCAGAAGCATGAGGCTTCGCTCGCTGATCTGCTAGGGCTCGTGCTAAACGAGAAAGGGGACGTGGACGGTGCACTCCGTTATACGCAGCAAGCGCTGGAGATCGACGAGGAATTCTACGGGCCTGACGATCTAAGGGTGGCAATGGACACAAATGACGTCGGGCTTATTCTCCGAGCAAAAGGCGACCTGGACGGAGCGCTTTCATATACTAAGCGGGCATTTGCGATCGACGTGATGCTTTACGGACCAAACCACCCCGACGTGGCCACTTTCGCTAGCAACATCGGGACGATTCTCCGTTCAAAAGGGAACCTGGATGCAGCGCTCGGTTTCACCCAACAAGCGCTGAGGATCGACGAAGGATTTTATGGGCCGTACCATCCCGAAGTAGCCATAGACGCCGCCAACATTGGCGGGATTCTCGAAGAGAAAGGGGATCTTGAAGAGGCGCTCAAGTACGCCCAGCGTGCCTTGCAGATTGACGAGAAAGCCTATGGCCCGGACCATCCCCAAGTAGCTATCGACGCCAACATCATTGGGAGTATCCTCCATGCCAAAGGGGACCTGGATGGAGCCCTTGATTTCACCCAGCGCGCCCTGAAGATCGATGAGAAGGTCTTTGGGCCGGAAGATCGAAGAGTCGGAGTCTTTGCTAACGACCTCGGAGTGATTCTCCTCGCAAAAGGGGACCTGAAGGGGGCACTCAGTTACGCCCAGCGAGCCTTTAATATCGACGAAAAAGTCTATGGGCCGGACTATCATAGTTTGGCTACCCGGGCAAACAACCTCGCGGCGATTCTCCAGGCCAATGGTGATTTGGACGGGGCACTCGGATACGCACTGCGATCCCTGAAGATCACCGAGAAGACTTATGGACCAGACAGTCCCCAAGTGGCTCCCGTCGCCAACAATATAGGGCAGATTCTTCAGGCCAAAGGGGACCTTAGCGGCGCACTCAGTTACGCGCAGCGGGCGCTGAAAATTGATGAAAAGGTCTATGGACCGGACCATCCCACTGTGGCTATCAGCGCCGACAACATCGGGATGATTCTCCTTGCAAAAGGGAACCTGGACGGGGCGCTCAAGTGGTCCCAGCGTGGGCTGCAAATCGACGAGAAGGTCTATGGACTAAACCATCCCGAGGTGGCGATTCGCGCCAGCAACGTCGGGCAGATTCTGCTAGCCATGGGGGATTTGGACGGGGCGCTCGCACATGCACGGCGAGCGCTGGACATCGATGAAAAAGTCTATGGACCGAATCATCCCGACGTCGCCATCCGCGCAAATAATATCGGCCAGATTCTCAAGGCCAAAGGGGACCTGGAAGGGGCTCTCACTTACACCCAGCGCGCGCTGAAGATCGCTGAGAAAGTTTACGGGCTAGAGCATCCGAAAGTCGCTGTCTTTGCCAACGCAGTCGGGATGGTTCTCTACGCCAAAGGGGACATGGACGGAGCAATTGGCCTGGCGCAGCGGGCGGCGAAGATCGATGAAAGGGTCTACGGGCCTGACCATCCAGTTGTGGCGAGTGACGCCGACTTCATCGGGAGTATCCTCCATGCCAAAGGGGACCTGGACGCAGCGCTTCGTTATTCGCAACGAGCGCTGAAAATCGACGAGAAGGTCTATGGACCGAACCATCCCGACGTGGCGACCCGCGCCGCCAATGTCGGAGCGATTCTATTTGACAAAGGCGACCTGGGCGGCGCTGCCGATTACACTCAGCGGGCGCTGAACATTTTGGAGGCCTCGTATGGACCTAACAATCCGAGGACGAAAAGTGTGGCTGCCAATCTGAAACGGATAAAGCAGATGGAGAAGCCTTGAGTCAGCCGCTCGGAACTAATCGCCATGCAGCCAACTGCGTTATTGCGCGCACCACTGGTTCCAATGACCTTGCATTCAGATGTGCGGTGGCAAAGCTCTTAAATGCGACGGTGTGGCGCGTGGGAAAGGGCTTCAGGCCGCTGCTGGGAACGGGATCGTGCCTGCGTGCTGAATTTGGCCTGATGTCGACTAACTAGAAAATGGCAGTCGACCAAGATAAACCCTCTGTAACGGCGTAGTGTAGACCGAAGTCGCTCAACTTCTGGATCCCCACTCGGAAATTACTCTGAAGTGGTCGCAGAAGTACATATTCGCTCGTCACGCTGCAAGCCATTGCCGGTCAGGAGATTGCGCTGAGTTTTAGGGATTCGGCATGAAAAGTCACCTTCACGTCAAATGGGGCCGCGCATTTGGCATGAACCCCCATACTCCAATTCCCGGAGGAGCGTCAGGCAAAATAGCTACCCCTTTTTGAGTGACGTATGCGTTCGGCAGGAGACCACCTTTGCATGGTCACAGCCCCAGCTGTGATGTAGACTCTCTCACTTGGATTCGTACAAAATCTCGGTCAGGTCAACTGGACCTAGCCGAGGAAGCAGCGAACTTGTTGGAGGCGGGGGAACTCGTCGCCATGCCTGAACCGCCCACGCGGCAAGTCGACTTGATGCGCAAAGGACTGCCCGATCTGCCGGCCTTGCGCGTCCTGCTGAAGGAGTCTATCGCGCTGCCGGAACCGTACGAACGCAATAAATATGGGGATAGTGTCTCAATTTGCTGCAGCGGCGCTCTATGAGCGCCCATCGACGGTCGTAGACCGCCGCGACAAAATCCAAACTGAGACACTACCAATAGGAGGAGACGATGATTAGCAAGCGAGAGAAGGCAAGGATGACACGCCGGTCGCTGCTGCGCAGCGCCGCTGCGGCGGCCATGTTGGGTCCCTTGTTCAAGGCGACCGAGGGATCGGTAAGCGCGCAGGAAACGGTGAATCGCCACTCCGCTCCCAGCGGGCTGAAGATCACGGACATGCGCGCCTGCCGGGTGGCCGCGAATTATGACTATCCACTCATCAAAATCTACACCAACCAGGATGTTTACGGGTTGGGCGAAGTGCGCGATGCGGGGGTGGAAGGCATCGCGCTGGTGCTCAAGGCGCACCTGCTGGGGAAGAATCCTCTGGACATTGAGGGCAACCTGGCAACGGTTCGCCCCTTTGCCGGGCACGGACGGATGGGCGGCGGGTACAGCGCGGTGGATATGGCCCTGCACGATATTGCCGGAAAAGTGTTAGGCGTTCCGGCGTACCGGCTGATCGGCGAAAAGAACCACGACCGCATTCGCATCTACGCGGACACCACCGCCCACCCGGATGTCAAGACGTACGCGGAACGCATGCGCAAGCGCAAGGCGATGGGTGTGACCTTCTTCAAGATGGATCTGGAAACGTACCTGGTGAAGGACCGGCCCGACGCCGTCAATGATCGCGGGGTGGCCACCGACAAGGGCTTGGGCTACCTGTGCGAATTCATTGCCGCCATCCGTGATGTGATCGGCTGGTCGGCCCCGCTCGCCGCGGACCACTTCGGGCCGCTCAACATACAGGATTCCATCCGCTATGCCCGGGCATTCGAAAAATACCAGCTTGCCTGGGCTGAGGATATCCTCCAGGCCCGGGAAGGCCACGAGTTCTTCTGGCAGAACTGGCGCGGATACAAGGAGATCAGTGAATCCACCACCACGCCCATCAACACCGGCGAAGACATCTTCGGGCTCGAAGGGGGTTTCCGGCCGCTGCTCGATAACCATGCAGTGGCGGTGATTCATCCCGACATTGAAACCTCCGGGGGGTTGCTGGAGACCAAAAGGATTTACGACTATGCCGAGATGCAGGGAATCCAGGTGGCCATGCACCACGCCGGGTCACCGATTGGTGGCTTCGCGGGATACCATTGCGCCGCCACGTTTGGCAACAACTTCCTGGCCATGGAGAACCACGCCCTGGATATGCCGTGGTGGCAGGACCTGGTGACCGGTGTTCCCAAGCCGATTATCAAGGATGGCTTCGTGACGGTTCCGGAGAAGCCTGGCCTCGGCCTTGAACTCAACGATGAGGTGGCGAAAGCGCACCTGCGGAGGCCCGGTTACTTCGAGCCGACGCCCATGTTTGATGATCCCATTGTTTCCGGGTTCCGCACGGGCGGTCCCTGGCCCCATTATGATGAAACAGGCAAGTGGTGCAACTGTGTGACCTTTGAGTAGTGCCCGGAGGCTTTGTGTGCTGCCCTAGACTGATCGCCGTCGTCATGGTTGTCGCCTCCGTCGTGTTAGGGGCTGACCCGACGTTTCTGCGGCGCCATCTTCCGGACGTCCCGCCGCAGCCCGACGATTTGACGGTGGGGGCAAAAGGCGCGTCGTACAGGCCGGTCTTCGGCGTGGGCGACTCCCAGGCAAAGCAGCTCAAGGGAGTCGCCCGCTATGGGGAACTGACCGTAGCCTCCGGCGGGGCCAGCGCGCTGGTGAGCTACCCCGCCGAGGAGCAGATTTACTATATCCTCGAAGGTAAGGGTGCGTTGCTGTACGACGACCAGAGGGCGCCGGTCCACAAAGACGACTTCATGTACCTTCCGGTCGGCGTCAAGCACGGGATGGCCAACCCGTCCGACGAGCCCGTACGGCTGCTGGTGATGGGGTTCAAGATTCCTCCCGGCACCCAAGTGGCGCCCACGCCCAAGCTCCTGCTGGCCAACGCCGCCGACGTGCCACTGGTGCCGGTTCAGGGGCACGGGCAGACCGCGCTGTTCAAGCTGTTGATGGGCACCACCGAGAGCAAGCGCGACAAGCTGGCGGCAGCGAGCCAGATGGTGAGCCTGTTCATCATGGACTTTGCCCCCGGCGGGACGAACATCCCTCACCACCATGAGATGGAAGAAGAGATCTACTACATTCTCAGAGGACACGGTGCCATGGTGGCGGGTGGCGGCGCGGATGGCAACGAAGGGCGCTACCCGGCCACTGAGGGCGACGCGTTTTTCATTCGTCTGAATGCAACAGTGGGATTCTACAGCGGCTCCCAGGGGGGAGACCACGATCTGGTTCTCGCCGTGCGATCGCGCTTCCCGTTCCCGCGAAAGGGAGAGTAGTAGGAGGACGTCACGGAAGTAGCCGTCATGCCGGCGGGCAACGGTTTCACCACTGCTCAGACGCTTAGCGTTGCCGCAAGGTGGGATAGGGTAAGCCGGAGGTCTGTAAAGCACCTAATGTCTGGATGACCCATCCAGCAATTCGCAACCCTTGTGACCCCCATGATAGGCAACTTGTCAAGCTACAGGCGGCTACAACTGCGGATTCCCTTGCCCAAAAACCCTGCCATTCCTCTCACCGCAAGCGATTGATTCTCACGTGCCGGTTTGACCAGATTCCGCTGCCCGGAATCAGTGTTTATGGGCTAATCTTCCAGGCCCATCTCGTCCTTGAAAACTCAAGGGGTTGCAAGGGCCAGCGCAAGTAGGTTTTTGGGCAGCCCACTGTTTCCTTCGCTTCCGCGACACATTTATGGTCGTTGTTCCGCATGTGGGAGTAAAATTCCCAAAGTTGTCGAATTCCGTTACAGGCTGGGACTCTGTTGCGCCGTAATGTGGTACAACACCCATGCGAGATCCGGAAACAGCTCCAACAGGAGAGCTAAGACACCGTGAAACGAAGATCCTTCCTAATGGCCCCCTTCGCCGCAACACTTGCCTCCAGGGCATGGGGCTCCGAGTCTGAGCCTACCCCTTATGGGGCATTGCCGTCCGCCCGCCAGCTACGCTGGCATCAACTCGAAACCTACGGGTTCATCCACTTCACGGTGAATACTTTCACCGACCGCGAGTGGGGTGAGGGGGATGAAGATCCGCACATATTCAATCCTACGGATTTTGATTCTAACGCCATCGTGTCAGGCTTGAAGACCGCAGGCCTGAAAGCGGCTATTCTGACGGCGAAACACCACGACGGCTTCTGCCTATGGCCGACGAAGACCACGGAGCATTGCATCCGGAACAGTTACTGGAGGGAGGGCAAGGGCGATGTGGCGCGGGAGATTTCCCAAGCGGCTTCACGCCAGGGCCTGAAATTTGGCGTTTATCTTTCACCCTGGGACCGCAACAATGCTGCGTATGGCAAACCGGAATACATCAGGATCTATCGTGCCCAGTTGAGGGAACTGCTCACACAATACGGACCCATCTCTGAAATATGGTTTGATGGCGCGAATGGCGGGACCGGATATTACGGTGGCGCCCGTGAGAAGCGAGTAATAGACCGGGCCACGTATTACGATTGGTCCAATACCTGGGCGCTGGCCCGCAGCTTGCAGCCTGAAGCAGTAATATTCAGCGACGTGGGGCCGGACCTACGCTGGGTCGGAAACGAAAACGGCATCGCCAGTGAGACTTGCTGGGCAACTTACGATCCCGTGGGAGAGAACGGCGGCCCGGCGACCGTCGGTAATGTTGACGCCAAGCTCTCCGGGATTGGAACCCGCCATGGGAAGCAGTGGCTTCCGGCAGAGTGCGACGTGTCTATCCGTCCGGGGTGGTTCTGGCACGAAAAGGAAAACAGCAAAGTGAAGACCCCGCGTGAACTGGGGGACCTTTACTTCAAATCCGTTGGGCGCGGTGCCGACCTTTTGCTGAATGTTCCACCTGATCACCGTGGCCGGTTAAACGAAGCTGACCTCGCTTCCCTGCGGGGATTCGGCGAATGGCGGAACGCGACGTTCGCAACGAATCTCGCTCGCCATGCCAGGTTGATGGCCACCAACGTCCGAGGCAGCAGCACAAAGTACGCTCCTGAAAACCTTCTGGACGGGGATCGTACAACCTACTGGGCAACGGATGATTGGGTAACCACACCCGAGCTGAGGCTGGAGTTCCCCCAACCGGTGACGTTCAATGTCATCTGCTTGCGCGAGTGTATTCGCCTGGGCCAACGGGTGGAATCCTTGGAGATTGATGCGAGGAGTAGCAAGGATTGGCGCATGATCGCGGCGGCCACGAGCGTGGGGAATTGCCGCTTGATTCGCACCCCTGAGCCGGTCACTACGGACCAACTGAGGCTGCGCATCACGAACTCGCCGGTTTGCCCAGCACTCTCCGACTTCGGTCTATTTGCGGAGAAGTAGGCCTGAATCGAGCGAGCACAGGTTCAACCCTGACGTAATGCCTCAGTTTGGTGGACGGAAGGCGGTAACGCCGACCCTCCTGAGCATTGGCGTTTGGATCGGGAGGATTCGTCGCGTTCACACCCGTATGAATACTGATGACGGCCACAATCCGAAGAGTCAGAAATATAGTTCAAATTGGAAATGTGGGATCAATGGATACGGAAGCCCCGCGTTTCCATTCTGGCAGCCCCGGCAAAATCTACCTTTACATGCCAGAGCTTTGTCTGATGATCGCAGAACCACCCTGCCTTCGCCCCCTTCAGTTGATCCAGACTAACCACTTCCTCCAGCTTCGTGTTCCCTACTTCCACTCCCACTGGTCGGCGCTCCGCATAGCCCACTGTCACTGGATTCCATTCCCGGTTCGATATCACCCCTACCCGTACCCCTTCCCCCGTCGCCTCCACCGAGGCTACCCGCATCTCTCCCATCGTCACAAACTTGTCTGTATCCCCGATTATCGCCATCCCGTTGCGCCGCTAGCGGCGCAACGACAAAATATTCGTGCTTGGCTTCCCGCCGCAGGGGGATCAGCGTCGCCGAATCCACGATCGACCCTTGGCCCGTATCAAAGTTGTATACCACCCACCGCCCCCCAGCCCCAGGTCGGAGACGCTGAAGGCGCGCAGATAGCCGGCCCTCGGAAGACTCAGCACATAGAACCACTCTTGACCCTTCCGCTGCGAGGTTGTGTAACCCACCGCGCAACCCTCCAAATAACACCGGTCCAGCGGCCTAATAGGGTGATCAGCTTTCAAGACCAGTTCGTCGCCTTCCCGGTAGGTTTTGCGCACCAAGTCTAAATTGCACTCCCCGATCTTATGCTCTAATTGGATTTCGCCCCCCAGCAAGTTGGCCAAGAGCACGTCCTCAAAGGCATTGGCATCGGCCACGGTTTGAATGTTATCCCGCGAAGGCCAAATCCCCACCGCCCCATAAAGCGCGCTGGTGAAAATCAAGTGTTTCCAGACGTATGGATCGTCATCCTGGTCGGGGGTGGGAATATGGTGATCCCATGAACCCTGGACCGACACCACGATCGGGTTCTCGGTCGATTCCATGATGTTGCGCGGAAGTTGCATACCGTACTGCATGGTGAGGCCCTTGCCAAAAACTCGATTGACCGCAAAGAACGGCTAATTCACAGGGATGTACAAGGGGCAAGGGAGGTAGCCACCGACCAGATTGCGCTTGGGCGACGAGACCCAGAGGGGGGCGTAAAAGTGTCGGAGGAGCGGGTCGAAAGAGGGGGCAGTATCCGTCTTGGGGTTCTCGGCGGACGCAACAAGGGCACCTTCCGTGACCTATCGAAGCACCTCGCATTGGAAACCCGACTCACAATTGCATTCAGTGACCGTCAGGGGTACGTTATAGGTCGGATCCGAAGTCGATTATAGGAATTCCGGGTCAAACCGAAGGAGCCCTACGTGAAAACCTTTGCCTTGTCGATGGTCCTAGCCCTCGCCGGTCTCCTGGTAGCGTGCCGGTCCAAAGCCCCTTCGGCCGCGGTGGACTTCTTCCCGGCCAACAACACAGTGCCGGGTTGGGTGAAATCGAGCGACACCCGTACCTTTGAAGCCAGCCATTTGTGGGAATACGTCGATGGCGACGCGGACAAGTACGTGCAAGCGGGAGTGGTGAAGACGCTCACCAGCGACTACAAGTTCAACGGCAAAACCGATGCCACCGTCGACGTGTACGTGATGAGTGCGGCGGCGGGAGCGCAGAAAATCTACGATTCCGAATCAGCGGAAGGAAGCCAGCCCGTCACGATGGGCGACGCCGGAAGGTACTCCAAGGGCAGCTTGACGTTTCCCCAGGGACCGTATTTTGTTCGGCTCGTCGCCTACGAGGACTCGCCGGAAATCGCCAAGGGCCTGACAGATTTGGCGCACGCGGTCAGCAGTCGTCTGAGCCAGGCGGGTCCGGCAGCTTAATTCCCACTCCAAGGAGGCTTTATGGCCAGCAGAGATCGCATCGGGCGCCGGGAGTTCATCGCCACCTCTGCCGGAGCGCTCGCCGCGGGACTGGGCAGTGCCTGCGGGCGCGTTCCCATGAGCGAGATTGAAGAGGCCGCCGCCAAAGTGGGCCCCATTCCCCGGCGCGCTTTGGACTGCTCTGGCCGCAAGGTCAGTGTGCTGATCGGCGCTTCGGACTGGGCTCCCGAAGCCGTGGAAGCTGGCATCTTGTGTGGGGTCAATTACTGGCACCGAAGCCAGGCGTGGGACTCACGGTCAGTTCCGCAGGCGATCCGGGAAAATCGCGAAGCTCATTACTGTGAGATTTGCATCGACCGCGTGCGCGGCAATCACGAAACCGGAGTGATCGACGAGGAAGACCACTACCACCTCGTCAAGCAGGCGGTCGAGCGCACGGGCCTCCGCTACTTCGACGACATGATGTTTCACTTCGGCTATCACTCGACCGCCGAGCTAAAGGACAACCGGGCGTTTATTCGCGCCTCCGAGCGCTTGAAGAAGGAAGGTTTAGTGCGTCACCTGTGCCTCTCGCAGCACAGCTACAACGGCAATGCCCGGGTGCCCGGAGGAGAGGATCGGGCCGTGATCCTTACCGCTGTCGCCGCCGACGGCTTATACGAGCACGCCCAGTTTCCCTTTACCTTCGGCGAGGGAGAATCCCTCCACAAATTCGTCAGCTTCGCCAAGAGCAAAGGGTTCGGGACCATCGCTATGAAAACCGCAGCCGGCACCGCGCGGATGCAGGCCGATAGCGAATTCATGAGTAAATTCCCGCCGGGAACTACGCCCCACCACGCCCTGGCCCGCTGGCTCACCACCAGCACGGACTTGAGCGCCGCCGTGATTCGGATCAACAGCCTCGACCAATTCGTTGATACTTACTCGGGTGCCGGTAAGCCGGTGCGGGCCGCCGATGCTCGCGCCATCGAGATGATGACGGCATACGCCGATCGCGAGGTCTGCCGCCTGTGCAACGCGTGCATGGGCCATTGCGCCGAAGGCGTGGCCATCGCCGATATCCTGCGCTATGAGCGCTACGCCACCGATTACGGCGAGGGCGAGCGCGCTCAGCGGCTCTATGCGCAACTCGACAAGCGCGGCGACGCCTGCCAAGTGTGCGGCTCCTGCCTGCCGCATTGCCCGCAGGGATTGAATATTCCCGTCAAAATCGCCGACGCCCATCGCCTGCTAAGTTAATCCGCTGCGACGGTTCTGGGCGTATGGGGAATCCCACGGTTCTGAGTAGGGCAAGCAGTACTTTGGTCCTCTTGACGCTTTGAGAAAGCCACGGAAAATACCATCGTGAACAATTCCCACCGAAGGACGGGGTGATCTGTGAGGCATTCACAGCAATCGTGGGTACAGGGCGGCTGCCATGAACAAAAGTGCGGTGCTTCGCTATAAGAAGTTGCTACTTTCAAAGCGGCAAGAACTCTCCACCGGCACGCGTCTGGTCGATTCGATTCCCACCGCCGGCGAACTTTGCGCGGACTCGGTCGACATGGCCACCATTGAAACCGACTCAGCCACCCAATTACGGTTGCATGAGACAGACGGCAAGCTCCTGCGCGCCATTGAGGACTCCTTGACGCGGATTCAACGCAAGGAATTTGGCCTCTGCGAAGAATGCGGGCAGCCGATTAGCAAGGTGCGCCTGGAAGCGGTCCCCTGGACCCGGTGGTGTAGGGACTGCAAGGAACGCCAGGAATCTCGAAGCTGAGCGCTGACCCTTCTCGTCCAACAGTTCGATTAGAGCATTCAACGTCAGCATGTTCGAAGAGGCCAACTCTTCGAAGTTGGCTGTTTGCCGGTTCGGTGACGAGGCCATCGTTTTCTCCGCGGTAACGCAACAGATCGTTGAGCTCCAAGAACGGCATGGATTCAGCCAACCCCTTCGATGATCAGCCACGTATTGCCTCGGGCGGGGATGGTCAGAGTCACGTTGGCCTCGAATCTGTGATTCAGTGCATACTTCCGTGGCTAGCCGTCTTGCTCACGAACCAAAGCGTTCTCGACAAGACCCGTGTAGTCAAGTGGCAGCGTGAGCGTTCGCGTAACTTCGACATCGACGGGATTGTAAACCATCGCCAACCCCTTCACCTCCAACTGCGGATTGACGTGCAGGATCGCGTCGATATCGCGGCCATCCGCCCGGCGGATATGGATAATGTCGGATTCGAGAATGCGACGGTGGGCTTTGTAGAAATCTACCCACTTCTTCACGACAGCTTTGGTCTCGTCCGTGTCGTAAAGCTGATAACCACGGTATGCGCCCTGCACGCCGGAACCGAGAAGCGGGCCAAGATCTGCGCGTACACGTCCACGTGTTCATGCAACGGTTCAATCGTTGCTGCGGCTCCTCCTCCGTGATACTGCACAAGCGGCACATGCATCCACCCCATAGAGGGCGTCTTTTCCCACGTGCCATCAAAGATGTTCTGTCGCGCGATGATGACCTGCTGCGCCCGCGGCAGTGACCAGTCCTCCTCTCGGTAGCCCATCCCGGTTTTGCTGGAACCATTCAGAAAGTACCAATCCGGCACGGTCAGATAGACGCCTCGTGCGCGGCACCAGCGGTAGAACTGCACAATTTTGGTCCACTGTGTCCATTGCGAGTCGAGCAAGTCGCGGTGCCCGGGATGGTGCGTTGAGGCGCAAACGTCGCCGGGATACGAACCATCGTTTTCCAGCACCCCCATGCCGGTCTTTTCGATGAAGGAACGGACACCCTTCCGACTCGGAATCCAACCCCAGCGGTAGGTCCGTCGATGGGTGCTGACTTTTCAGGCCGGATTCCGAACACGCAGCGGAACTCTTTGACCGGCAGCAACTTGCAGCGAGGCGAGCGAGTAAATCCCTCCGCAAACGACCCGAGTAGTTGCCGTGCGGGGGACGACACATTCCGTTGGGGAACCTCACATGCATGGGTGTTTAGCGGCCGGGCGGTAGCCCTTTTCCTGCGCGTCTTTGTGGGTCATGTATTTGCCTTCATGTGTATTTCCGAACCATCGTGTTCCGGGGCAATGGTAGGCCCCAGACTTCGTGTTGACCCATACCGGTGGCCTCAGTAATATGCGTCAAGGATTCCAGCCCGAAGGGAGATCCGCAATGATGCGACAAATTGATTCTGTCCGTTCATGGATGCTTCTGAGGATGCTGACTGTTTGTCTCTGCGCTTACCCGGCAAGAGCTCAGGCTGAAAGGGCAAAGGCGGCTCCAAAGGATGCGGTCAGTATTGACGTTGATGCCGCCAAGACCATCGGCAAAGTATCGCCTGACGTCTTCGGCCAGAACATCGAATACGAGCACGGGACCATCAGCGGGGGCGAACAGAATCAGGACGATGCGCACGGTCTGCACACGGGCGGGCTTTGGGCGGAGATGCTCCGCGACCGCAAATTCGAAGAAAGTGATCTCGACGCCGACGGAGTCGCGAATGCCTGGGTCCCCGAGGAACTTATCACTAATCACTATTGGGAGCTCAACGGCGGACAGGGCAAGTACGACCGCTACTGGATCGACCACCAGGAATACTATGGTGGCGGGGCTGCCCAGGCGATGGAAGTTTACGGAGACGGCTCCCAGCACGCGAGTATCTACCAAGTCCATCTGCATTTCGCCAAAGGTCAAACTTACAAGTTTTACGTGTACCTGAAGCGCCGAGGAAAGGTGAGCGCCTGGGTGGAATTCGAAAGCCTGGGGGGCCCGCCATACGCGCGCCAGGACTTTCGGGAAGTGTCGGAGGACTGGGAAAAGCGCACAGCGGAATTTACCGCGCCGGAAGACACCGACAACGGGCGCGTTCGCATCGGCGTCGAGGGAAATGGGGTCCTCTGGATCGACTCGGCCTCGCTCATGCCGGCAGACAATTATCACGGGATGCGCCGCGACGTCGTCGACGCACTCAAGCCTCTTGCCGTCCCCTTGATCCGCTACCCGGGAGGGTGCTTCGCAGACACCTACCACTGGAAGGACGGCATTGGCCCGCGCGACCGGCGCCCCGAGCGTTGGTCCCCCAAATGGAACGAATGGGAACCGAATGACTTTGGAATCGACGAGTTCATGGATTTCGCTCAGCAGCTCGGGTCGGAAGTCCACATGACGGCGAACTACCTCTCGGGCACTCCCCAGGAAGCTGGCGATTGGGCAGAGTACACGAATGGTTCGACCGGCACGCCTCTTGGCCACCTGCGAAGCGAAAACGGGCACCCCGCACCCTATGGAATTAAACTCTGGGCGGTGGGAAACGAATCCCAGGAGCTCTGTTCCGATGAATATATCGGGGCCAACAAGATCGAGGATTACGTCCAGAGATTTCAGCAATACAAGACCGCCATCCAGAAGGCGGACCCTTCCGTGCGAGTCATGGCGGTAGGGGCGCCGCCCGGCCCGCTGCAATGGAATCGCGATATGCTCGGGCTTATGCCGGTGGATCTTCTGGCCGCGTCCATCTATACCGGTGAAGGCGAGCGGCGCGATAATTTTGACACCAAGATCACGGATCTTGACCATTTCTATCGGCATGTCGTGGCGGAGCCGCTGGATTTTGACCATCAACTGGGCGAGATCATCACCGCACTCGGCGACCGCCTCCCCACGGATCGCCCCCTGATTGCGGTTACGGAGTATCAAGCCTGGTGGCTCACGGAAAGGGTCGATGAGGATTTCCGCCTCGCCAATGCCCTGTACCTGGCGGGCGTATTTCATGCCTTGATGCGGAGGTCCCCGCAGGTGTTCCTTGGCGAAATCGAATCCTTGATCAATGTTCAAGGCATCGTGGAAGTCAGTCAGACTTCCCTCAAGTTGACCCCGGAATACTTCGCCTGCTTGCTTTATCGGCATCACACGGGAAGCTCGGTTTTGGCCACGTCCACGGCCAGTCCCATGGCGCCGTTCAACCCTCACCTTCCCACACTGGATAGCCTGGCGACGCTCAGCGCGGATGGACGCACCCTTGACCTCGCGGTCATCAATCGGAGCGAAGACCAGGAGTTGAACGCGGCAATTCGGATGAGCGGCTATAAACTGGCCCCCGGCGACCCGGTGCGTGTCTTCGAGCTGAATGGCAAAGACAAGGTTGCCGCCAACCCGTTCGGCAGTTCGGAAAACGTCAACATTCGGGAGAAGACGGTCCGCGTCGAACGCCTTCCTTTCTCTTACCGATTTCCCGCGCATTCGGTGACGATCCTGGAGTTGGGCGGCGCCCAGTGAGGTCCGGGCTGGGGGACCGGCGCGGCATTCAGAAGAAGCGAAGACGGAGCGAAGAACCTGCGGATTACGCCCCCCCCCCGCCACGAGGAAAGAAGCACCGAGCGGCGCGGCCGCCGCGGCCCAGGCTTTAAGAGAGCGTTATTAATTCACACAGGAGGATATTATGCGGCGCCTCAGACAGATCGCAGTCGGCCTCTTTCTCATTCCACTATTGTTGGCGGCGAACATTCACGCAGCCGAATTGCGCATTGGCACGGCGACCGCCGACATCACGCCATCGCTGCCCGCGGGCTTGGGGGGGCAGTTCAATCTACGGATCGCCCACACCGCTGCGACACCTCTGACGGCTAACGTCGTGGCCCTGGAATCAAGCGAGGGGCACCGATCGCTCGACATGGCGATTTTGGTCTCCTGCGATCTCGTCCAGATCCCAGACGACTTCCTCGCCCAGGTCCGCGAGCAAGTAAACAAACGTCTGTCCAAGTTGGATGTGAATAAGATCTTCTTGAACGCAATCCACACGCACACAGCAGCCGTGGTGGATGACCATTATCTGATTCCCAGAGGCGTCACGCAGGTCGATGCCTACCGGGCTTTTTTCGTCCAACGCGTGGCCGAGGCGATCGCACAAGCCTGGAACGGCCGTCGCCCCGGCAGCGTTGCGTGGGGACTCAGTCATGCCGTGGTGGCCAACAACCGACGCGCTGCTTACGCCAATGGCTCGTCGAAGATGTACGGTGCTACCCCTTGAAGAAGGCCATTCTGCATCGCAAGAATTCTCTATTTTATAAGACCGAGAAGGGTGCAGAGGTGGGCGATCTGTTCATGAGCCTGATCCACACCTGCGGATTGAACCACATCAACCCCTTTGATTACCTCACGGAACTGCAGAAACACGCCACGCAAATGGTCCAGCATCCCGCCGCCTGGATGCCGTGGAACTACCGGGAGACTCTGGCGCAGGCGGGGATCAGCCCTCATCCCTCTTAAGCCGCTTTTGAAGTAGAATGCCTTCTGTCTGGCCGAAAACGATAGATTGTAGCCGGGGAGATGAGTTGTTCGATAATGGCCGGAAAACGGGCCTTGAACAAGGCGAAATCACCAAGGGTTTTTTTGCCACCCCTCGAGACAGCGGCAACCTGAGCTTCGTGTAGCCCTTTACGCTCGCGTCTCCACCCACGACCAGCGGACCATTCCGCTGCAGATGCGCGCGATGCGGGAATACGCCGCTCGGTAGTATGTCACAACATGCCAAAGTTATAGCCCGACGATTGCGTCAAGGCTGAGTTCCAAGATGAATGGTTCGTGCACGTCACTCTCCATCGCATGATTGCCAACTGTGGTCCCCCGACATACCATAAAGGCATGGGTGGCACATCCGTTCACAATGTTCGTGCGAGGAGTGCAGGTCTGGCTTTGCTGCTCGGGCTCACCTGGGGCTTGCCATGCCCACGGGCGTGCGAGGCCACCGAGGATGTATCGGATCAGGCTGCGCAAGCCATCGCCCGTGGCGACCTCGACACTGCCCAGTCGCTGCTTCAATCTGGGCTCAAGTTAAATCCCCGCTCCGCGCGCCTGCACAAGTTGATGGCGACCCTTGATTTCGACCTGCAGCGGTTTGACGCCATGCGCGACGAACTGCAACTGGCCATTAAGTTTGACCCGAACGATGCGGATAACTATCTCAACCTGGGTATGCTGGAGCTTGGCCAGTCCCATTACTCCCGCGCTTTGCCTTCCTTGCAGCAATATGTGCGCCTCAAACCCAACGACGCTCAGGGTCATTTGCTCCTGGGCCGCACGTACATGACACTCGAAACTGTCGAGGCTGAGAAGGAGTTCCGTGCTGCCCTCGCCCTCGATCCCCGGCTGCCCATGGCGCATCAGGATCTGGCGTTTGCAGAAATGAATCTGGGAAGACGGGAAAGCGCACGGGATGAGTTTCTGAAAGAGATCGAGGTCAACCCGGATCTGGCCAGCTCCTATCTTCGCGCTGGAATGATCGAGTTGGACTTGGACCATCTGGCGGCGGCTGGAGCCCTACTTCGGCAGGCCGTGGAGCGAAGCCCCAATGAAGCCAGAGCGCATTTCGAATTGGGGCGCTGTCTCTTGAAGGTGCAGAAGCCCGACGAGGCCGAAGCGGAGTTTCGCCAAGCCATCACGCTCGATTCGAAGCTCCTCCGCGCGCACTACGGCTTGGGGCAGGCTCTACAGGCTTTGGGCAAAAAGGAAGAATCTCAGCGTGAGTTCGCACTCTTTTCCGAGCTCATGGCGCGCGACCGGGCCCGTCGTCCGCAATAGTTCCGTACGCGCAGGTTCGAACGGGTTCCAATTGCACGGAACCAGGAGGGAGGCGCCGTTTCGCTTCACTCAAGGGCCGCGGTCATAAGTTGTCTGGCGTGTGCCCTCTCGGCTCTAGAGGTGATCAGCACCACGCCGCGGGCTTGCACGTCATCAAGCTGGAAGGTCAACCGGCCGTCTTCGCGGATGGTTTTGACTTCCTCCACCGCATGGAATTGCCCATCGGTTATCTCTCCAACTTCCACGACATCGACATCTTCTGGAAGGGCGAGTGAAATCTTGCCTTCTCCCAGCACGAACAGGGCAACAGCGTGGGATTTGCTCAACTCGGCATTATCCAACGACAGGACCATGACATGCGGCTGGGACTCGAGCAGCACGGCGCCATCCTCACTGAACTTACCCTGGCCTTCCAGTGCATCTACGAGGCCATCTCTCCCGGTCGCAAGCAACGACACCCCGTAAGCACCAAGGGGCAAGTCGATGCGGTGATGGCCGGTGTTCAACACAAAGATCTCCGGGTGATCGAGCCACGGGCCATTGACCGTATAGCCGTCGCCCTCGGGACGAGTCGCCGCCAAGGTGTAAATTTTTCCGCCTCCGGCGCGATCGACTTCAAAGATGTCGCGGTTTGCCCGCTTGGGTGAGAAGTCTGTGACGGGTATGGAACGAATTTGCAGGAATTCATCGAGGGCGCGGCGTGTGCCATCCAGACCGGCGTCAGAAGTGAAGAATACGTGTCCGGAACCAAGCTCGCGCACGGCAACCACGGCGTGGCCTTCGGGATCGCTCGCAAGAACTTGCGCGCCCGCGGCTTCGAACATGCTACGAGGATGACCCATGTAAGGGTTGAGGATTCCCGCTCCCGATGCTGGAGCCACGGGGATTTCGCTGCCGCGCGCGTAATCACCCAGCCACCTGAGCCCGGCAAGACGCGGAAAGAGATCGGGTTGACGCGCGCTCCCGGCATCGAGCGCCTGGCTGAAGTCACCGGTAACGAAGACGTCGTCGCCAGCCTCGGCACGGGCCGCAAGCTTCGCGAGCGCCTCCGGTGCAGCATATTGCGGGTCGAGATAGATCAGCACATGCGGCCCGGCGGGAATGCGGTCGAGGTCTGTGTCGTCGATTGTCGCGCACTGCACGCCGCGGTCAAAAAGCATGTTCAACACCCCGAGCAGCACGGGCATGTAGGCGTCTTCGTCTTTTTCAATCCGCGCCTTGGGGAGCACCACGAGCGTTTTGGGGAAATTAAACTCGGGTTGGAAATGCCGGAGGAAATAGCTCTCATTGCGATAAGCCAGCAGCGGCCGGGTGGGAAGATAGTCGTTGGGATGAGTAATCCCCCAGGGGAACATAAGGTGCGCCGTATCTTTCCAGACCCAGTTCAAAACGTAGGACCCGCCGAGTCCAAAATTCAAGTGGGTCTGCGAAAGATAAACGCTGTAATCGCCGGCGGGAGATCCCGAAACATTCATGCCGGGGTAGGTGTGCAGGTCAATGTCACTAGGTTTCGCCCCCGGCGAGTTCACACCGAACTCGGAAAGGTGAAAGCTCTTCCCCGCCGCGCGCATGTCCATGGCGCGATAAAGCGCCGGGTGCCCGGGCGAATAGTTGCCATTTGCCGGCATCGCGAGTGCCTGGCTGCCGTAACGTTCCATGGCCAGGCCTTCGGTCTCAGCCAACACAACATACTTCCGTCCGGAGCTCCAAAGCCCTTCCAGGCAGTTCTTCGACCAATTCTGGAATTGTTCTAACGGCGTCTTGGGGGTGCCATCGTCGAAAATGTAAAACATCATTCCCGGCACCGAGGCGTAACGTTTCCCGAGCTCTTCACAGAGGCGGCGGCTCAGCTCCATACGCTGCATCGCGGCATTCTTGGCAAAGAAGAAAATATCGGGAGCAAAGATCAAATGGTGCTTCTGCGCAAGCAACACCTGCGCGTCCATCTGGCGCTGCAATTGCACGGGAATAATCGGGTTCTGCGGCTCGCCCCACGCGAGACCGGAAATGTAAATACTGAAGTAAACCGGCGAAAAAACACGGATGCCATTGTCAAACATCTCGGAGTATTGCCGTTCCCATCCGAGAACGTCTTCGTCCACTTGCCCTTTGGGCTCGATCCCGTTGGTGCGGCTGCCAATCAGAAGCTGGCGCTGGCCGTTGCGGTGAAAATAGTTGTCGTGGAACTCCACCGTGGGGCCTTGAGCAATGACGCGAGGATCCCAGACCACGAAGGCGCCCTCCGCAGTGTCGATCTGGCGCTGGCCTTCGTAGAGTGTAGTGCGAATAAGGTAGTAATCGGAATCAAAGTGCGGCGGCTTCCAGGTTACGTAGGGGCGCGCGTTGGAGTTCGGCGCGACATCCAGCTCGACGCGTTTTTCGAACACCGGGGACTTTGCCCCGGAAGGAATCAACTCAAAATTCACAGCTACGTGCCGCGCGCTCGATTGGTAGTTCTCGACCGTCGTCGCAACGTTGGCCGTTTCACCCTGGTAGTAGCAATCCATCTCCGGCAGGACGTCATGCAAACCCAGGCCGGATTCAAGGTAACGCACCGCGTCGAGCAGGACCTGCCCGAATTCCGGGTGTTCCGCCGAGAAAAGATCCACATTCTCGACGCCACAATAGATCCATCCCGACCCGCGGTAAGGGCCGCGATAATTGGCGAGCACGCTCAGCACGGAACCGCGCAGCCGGCCGAGGCGATCGTAGGCATTTACCAGCGGAACCCAGCGCGAACGCGGCCAGTTGAAAATGTAACCGTCCTGGTCATTGAAGCTCACTCCTCCGGGTGAATCGTTGACCATGGAGGCAAAATTCGAGACTCCCTTGCGCGCGGCATGCGCGTAAGCGGCAAAGGTTCCCTCGCGGGTCAAGCGCTCGCCTTCGTCGATGGAAATCCTCTCCCCCACATAAGCCGCCGCCACGGCTCCTTCCAGATGGGCATTCACCTTGAAGGACGACTTCACAACCTGTTGTTCCGGCGCCGGGGAAACATAGGCCACATTCTCGAGTTGCTCGAAGCCGGTGTAGAACATTCCTAATTGCTCGCGGAAGGGCAGTTTGTAGTCTGATTGCCGCGCTACGCTCGTCGTGATGCCCGCGTCGTAACCGGCATCCACCAGCTTGCCGTCAAAGTCAAACATCAATGCCTGCCGGAACGGATGTCCGCCCAGGGTGATCAAGTGGCCGCCGCTGGAGAGAAATTCATAGAGCGCGCTTTCCACGGGGAAGGGCGCTCCGTACGGCTGCACGAAAACGTCAAAATTCTTGCGGTTGAAGATTTCCGGGACGCAAAGGGCTTTGGAATCGAGGAACGTCACGCCGTAACCGGCCTTGCGAAAGAGCGCCGCAAGGGTTTCGGGCGAAGAAGGATTCACCGGCTTCACCGGCAGGTCATCGCGATAGATGGCCACGGCGCCCTTGGGACCGCGCTCCACCCGAGCGCTTACTTGCTCGTCCACGAACGGATACGGGGTCTTGACTCGATAAAGGCCTACCTGCAAAATGCGAGCGAAGTCATCATCGTCATAAAAGACGTCTTCCTGCTGGCCGGTGTTCACACCCAGGACCATAATGCGCACCTCGTCGGTGTGCACGGGCGCGATACGGTGCACAATGGTTCCTTTCAGGTTGGCACGGACGGTCCCCCAGGAGCCGAGGTTGGCCCATTTTCCCTCGTACTTCACCTGGAAGTCGGCGTTGCGGATTCCCGCCCAATTCACCCCGCGTGAAACTTCGGGAAACGTTTGCACGACAACCGTGTCGATGTCCTCTTCACGCGGTAAGTGAATCTCGATCCAGGAAGGATATTCGTGGCGTTTAGCGTTCTGCCACCCGTGCCCTTTTCCCCAATCCCGCATGGTCCAGTTGCCATCGATGGCGCCATTGGGATCGAACTTCTCTGCCGTGCTCGAAGCCGTGGCCCACGCGCCCGCACTCCTCAGAGCAAGGTTGGGGACTCCATCCGGTGGCTTGAAGTGCGTCCAGGTTCCGTGCGCTTCGGAGGTAGTGATGGAATCCGGGGCGGCCATTGGGGCCACCTTGGAATGTGACGGCACGGGAGTCAGAGCGTTACTAACCGTGCCCATCAAGAAGGCGAGCGCCCCCAGGATCAAGGCCGCGACCCGCAGCCCCCGCCGTGCTTGACGGGGCACATTATTAAGAAATTCATTCTTTTTGATTTCTGATTGAGACACGTATCCCTCCTCAGATCTTTCGGGATCATCTCAGCGGTCGTCGAGAAGTTTGCCAACGACTATTCCGCTGGTGGCAGTTTGCTGAGAGCGAGGGCGGCAGCTCCCAGGACACCGGCCTTATCCCCCAGGCGCGAGAGCACCAGGCGGTTGCGCCGGCCATCAAAGCGCTCAGCCCGCGCAAACCATTTGCGCAGTGAGCCGAGGTGCGGCCACAAGCCGAGCGAGGCGCTTCCTCCCAGCACCAGCACATCCGGAAAGTAGAGATGGTGAATGGTGTGCAGCGCACCGCGCAGTGCGTCGATGGCTCGCGCAATGCATTTCTGTGCCAAGGCGTCGGACGTGCCCAGGCGGCAGATCTCCTCAGCATCCGTCGGAGTGTGGAGCTTGGAAGGGTAGAAGCGCGCCGTGCATTCATTAGCGGCCGCCGCTAATGCCGTCCCCCCCGCAAGAGATTCCAGGCACCCCGAGATGCCGCAGTAGCACGGATTGCCCGTCGTCGGGTGTGCGGACATGTGACCGCCCTGCGCGCCATGGTCGGGAGGCGGATAAAGCCGGCCTTCGACGTGCCAGGCAAGGCCCACGCCTGTCCCCAGCGTCATGACCACTAGCGAGCGCGGCTTGCCCCAGCCACCGTATTGAAATTCACCGACGGCATGGGCGCGTGCGTCATTGTCCACCCAAGTTGGGACATTCAACCGTTCTTCAACCGCCTCCGCAACGTCACACGATTCGAGGAAAGGGACTGTTCCGCACGTGGTCACTACGCGGCGCTGAAGGTGGTCGGGAAAGCCGGGGACGGCCACGCCGATCCCAACCAGGTGTTCGCGGTAAGGACGCGCCACCTTGGCCAGCGCATCGCAGAATTGCGGGAGCGTAAACCCCGCAGTCTTTAGCTTTGTCAACTGGTGGATCTTACCGGTCGAGGCTTCCACAATCCCGATGCGGTAATGGGTGACGCCCAAATCAATTCCCGCCAACCAGCGACGGGGGCCATTTTTTCGCATATTGCCTTTCTGAAGCTTCCCGTAAAAGTCTGCCGCAGGTCGGGTGATGAAGACCGCGGCTGAGTCTCTCGGCCAACTCTGACCGTCGAGTTAACGCACAGGTACACCGCACCTCGTTCTAATGGCACGTCCACGTTACTCAATGGTGGTGGAGGTTCTGACGTACCCACTGCCCAGGCGCTCGATCAAGGCGTGGGTAAGAGCTTGGGGAACCAGCACCGAGGTTAGCCCCTCCCATCCCTCTGGTACCGCTTGGATCTTGACCGTCAAAAGCCGCTCGGTAATCTCCACTGGATCCTGGTCCACCACCAGGACCGCCTTACCACCCTTGGCGACACAGTCCCTGGCCAGGCGGCGTCCCATTTCCGCGGTCGCACCCAAGGCCAGAATCATCGCGACGTGGGTTGAATCAACATCGAGGAAAGGTCCATGACGGAAACACCCTCCCGAGAACCCGTTCGCTCGCCAGGTGGTCATTTCTCTGACGCAAAGTGAACCCATGATGGCGCCGCCGACCGCCGCCCCACGGCCCACAATCTCCAGGGTCTTCCTGTCGCGACAGAACTCTTCGATTTCGCGGCCTCGGCTAAAAGCCAGATCGAGCGATTGCGCGAAGGCGTGCAAGACCTGGCCGACGTCCGCTTGCCAGGGCCGGCCCAGGAGTTCCAAAGCCAGAAGGGTGCAAATCGCCGTGCAATTTGTATAGGATTGGGTGGCGTTACCCTTTTCAATCCCGGAAAGAATTGGCAAGCGGATATCCGCTGCCTTCCAGCAGGAACTCTCCGGGTCATTACAGATCAGGATGCGTGGTCCCTTCTCCCGCTGCCGGCAGAGTTCGACCAATTCCGCACTCTCGCCGGAAGTCGTAATCAGAATCGGACCGCCAACGCGGTCCCATGTAGATAAGGCAAAGTGCAGCCATTCGCTTGCCTCAACGCAAAATGACGGTAGGCCGGCGCGGGAATACCAAGTCGCCCCCGAAATGGCCGAACAATAGGAAGCGCCCATGCCCAACCAAACGAGAGGTTGGCTCGCCGAGACGCTTTTCTTCACGCGTTCCAATTCCCCGCGGATTTCGCCGTCCTCCGAGTAGGCCCGAAACACTTCGGCAAGGCGCGCGGGCTGTTCCAGGCACTCAGCACGGAAGATCTCTTTCATGTCAGACAAGAGGTTGGTGTCCAAAGGTCCATTACTCCGTATGCCGAATCGATGAGATACCGCGCCCTTGGCGGGGCGAGGCCGAGATTTCTCAAGTCAGTCAGGTACTTCTCAATTGATTAGCTTCAACTCAAAATTGGATAAACCCAGTAACTGTCCTATCGTTCGGCGGCAGGATGCTGAGACCTGGCGTACTCAGAGAGGACCCGTACATTCTCCGGCGGGGTGTCACGGGGGATCTCGCATCCCGCGCCCAGTACGAAACGATCACCCGCTTCGCGATGGCACATTGCAAGCTCTTGCCAGATAGTTTCTGGTGTTCCGTCGCGCAAGGTTCGCACCGGATCGATATTTCCCATGACGACCTGGTGTGGTCCCATCTTCTCGCGCGCGAGTGAAACCGGAGAGAGAGAGTCCAGGTCCACGATATCGCAGCCCAAGCGCCCAATTTCCCCCAGAATCAGTCTGGTATTGCCACAGATGTGAAGACGCACGTGAGCCCCCAGGGAGTGGATGGCATCAACCATTTTTTTCTCGAAGGGCCAAACCATCTCTTGATAGGTTTGCGGGTTCACGAGCGAGGCGGCGGCATCTCCAATGGCGATCAGGTCGGCCCCTGCCTCGATTTCCGCCTTGGCCCATCCCAACTCCAGTTCCACGACAAAGGCAAAAAGGTCCCGCACGAAGCCCGGATCGTCGTATACGTCCAACATGATGGCGTTGATGCCGCGCAGGTCAGCCGCCTCAGCGATCGGACCTTCTACCCAGGCCTCGACCAGCTTTTCTTTTCCTACACGTTCGCGGAAGAGGGCCACCGCTTGGAGGCCGTTTTTCATCCTCCCCGGAGCGTGAGGATCCGGCACGCGCAGGGCGTTCAGCTTGCGCTTGTCGGCCAGGAGAGCTTGGGACTCATCGATGGCGGGAGGCTGATCGGGAAAATACATGACGGCGGCGCCGCAATCCGCGGCTTCGCAAGCCGGGTCAGTGCCGAAGCTCACGTAGTCGAAATCGAAGTCCTCCGCCACGCGGATCTGCCCTTCGACATGGACGCGGTAGTCCGTAGCGTAATCCAGATATTTTGCGCCGATGCGGTCAGAGGCAAACATCATGGTGAGGGGCATACACGGAAGGCGATCTACAATACGCCCCTCGAGCAATGCCAAGACGCGTTCTCGTCCGTTCATCCGGTCTCCCTTGACCTCCAACCTTTTCGCTGCACTGGCTTACTTTACGGCGGCGTTCATGAGTTGGTGCGCCTGCTCCAGCCGCCCGGCCGACGCAATGAGCAATATGCACTGAGACTGCACTTCATCGATCCGGAAAGTCAGGCGCCCCTCGATTTGTTTCGTGGGAATTTTTTCCAACACGCGGAATTGTCCATCAATGACTTCGCCCGCCTCGACGGTATCCAGGCCCCCTTGTGTCATGAGCGTTACCTCTCCTGTGCCGATGGGGAATAGTGCCATTGCTCCTGACTCACGTAACGGGTGTTGGTCGAGACTCATCGCCATCACGTGTGGTTCCGAGGCCAACAGAAGTGATCCGTTCTCCTTAAACTCGCCTTGGCCGTCCACGGCATCAATGGAGTTGTCCTTCTGAAGGGCTACCAGGCTGACGCCGTAGGCACCCAACGGCGCCTGCACCTGACTCTCGCCCCCGCGAAGCGTGTAGGATTCGGGTGACTCGATCCAGGGACCATTGGGGGCACTCACGGGACGATCAGGCTTCGTTGCAAATAGGGTATAGATCCGGCCGCCGTCAGCTCGTTCCAATTCGAACACCGGGCGATTCGGATGCACCGGCGAAATGGGCGTCCGTGGGGCCGACGCCAAGTCCAGGAAAAGCGCCAGCCCACGGCGTGCCCCTTCCGCGCTCGTGTCGGAGGTATACACGACTTTCCCCTTCCCCATCGCGAAGGAGGTCAACGCCGGGCGGCCGTCCTCATCGGTCGCCAGTGCCTCCGCGCCATTGAGCTGGAAACGGCCCAGCGGCGTTCCAAGGTAAGTCAAAAGTCCAGCCCCGCCGGAAGTGGGAATAATCATCGACTCGCCGGGAGACGCCTTGTCTGCCAACCATGTCAAGCCCGTCAACCGGTCAAACCAAGCCGTCTCGCGGGACCCGTTTTCTCCCAGCGGCTGCGTGAAGTCTCCCGAAAGGAAGAGGTCGTCCCCCGCTGCGACGCGCGCCTGGAGCTTCTCCAAAACTTCGCGCGTAGCGAAGCGCGGATCGGGATAAATCAGGAAGTGTCCCGGCCCGGTAAGGCGGTCCAGATCGGAATCGTCGATGACCGCGAATTGCACACTTTCATCAACAAGCTGCCGCATCACGGATTCCAGATACTGAGTGAAGACTCTTCCATAGCGCATGAGGTGCTCTTTGGCAAAAACCACGAGCACTGGCGGCGGATGAAACACCGGTTGGAAATGACGCAGGAAGTAACTTTGGTTGCGGTAAGCGATCAAGGTCTTTTTGGGAACGAAGTCATTCGCCTCAACGAGGCCCCACGGAAAGATGGTTTGCGGCGGATCATTCCACATCCAATTCAGGATGTAAGGTCCACCCAGAGCGAAAGCCATGTGGGGTTCCAGCAAGTAGAAACTGTAATCTCCGGCGAGCGACCCGGAGGTGTATTTCGAGCCGAGCTCGGAGTTAGGATCGTAGTCACCCGGCCGGGCTCCCGAAGCATAGACGCCGAATTCCGAGGTATGAAAACTCCTGCCCGCCACACGCATATCCACCAGGCGTTCGAGCGCCGGGTCGCCGATATCCGGCGGGTACAAACCGCCCGTCGGAAAGGTGAGCGCGGAGGTCGCGTAGCGCTGAAGCCAGGTGGCGCTTCGGTCCATTTCCGCCATCACGAAATACTGGCGCCCCGCCTTGGCGAAAGCCTCGACACAAACTTTCGACCAACTCCGGAATCCCTCGAAGGGAGTTGTGTAAGCTCCATCATCGAAAATGTAAAACATGATTCCGGGAACCGACACATAGCGTCGGCCCAGTTCCTCGCATATCCTGGCGCTCAATTCCGGCTGCGCCATCGCCATATGCCGGGTCATGAAGAAAATGCAAGGTGCGTATATCAGCCCGTGTTTCTGCGCCAACTGCACTTGAGCGTCCATCAGCCGCTGAAGTTGCGGAGGAATCAGGGGGCTTCCTTCCTTGCCCCACACAAAGCCGGGAATATATTCACTGAAAAATACCGGGGAGAAGACCCTCATTCCCTGGTCATGCATGACGGCGAATTGCTGGTCCCACGCGGTCACGTCCTCGGAGACTTCACCGTGCGGGTAAATTCCCTCGGAGCGTGCGCCGACCAGGAACTGCGAGTGGCCTGCCGATTGAAAATAGAGGTCGCGAAGCTCAATTTTCGGCCCTCGCGCGAGCACTTTCGGATCCCAAACCACAAATCCTGTTTCGACCCTGTCAATATCCTTCCCATTCTGCGAAAGCGAAATACGCACCGTGTACAAGTCCGAGTCGAAGCGCGGAGGCTGCCAGACGGCATCGGGCCGTACTCGTTCTCCCGGCTTGAGCAGTAGCGCGACAGTCTTGGCGAAGGCCGGAGACTCGGAGCCCTTGGCAATGAATTCAAATTTCAGACTGGCCGTGCGCGGGGCGTCGCCAAAGTTATCAACAACGGCAAAGACCTTGGCGGCTTCTCCCTGGCGATAGCAATCCATATCCGATTGAGCGTCGTGCAACGCCCAAGAACGACCGACGAACCCCAGGGCCTCCACCAGTGCGCTTGTGAACTCGGGGTGCTGGGGTGAAAAAAGGTCCTCGCTGTCCACCCCGCTGTAAATCCATCCTGATCCCGCGTAGGGCTTTTCGTAATTCTGGAGCAAGCTCAAGATGGAACCCTGTAGTTTGTCCAGGCGGTCATAGGCATTCACCAGCGGAATCCACCGGGAGCGCGGCCAATTGAAAACGTAGCCATCCAAAGAGTCGAAAGGGACTCCATTGGGGTAGCCGTTCACGACCGAGACGAAGTTGGCAAGGCCCTCCCGCGCGGCGTGGGCGTAAGCCGGATATGTACCCTGCTCGGCCAACCGTCGGCCGTCATCCAGCGACATCCGTTCTCCGACGAAGGCGGAAGCGACTTCGCCCTTCAATTGGGAGTCCAAGCGGAGGGGGGACGTCACCACACTCTGACCGGGCGCAGTTTTCACATAGGCAACGTTTTCCAGCCGCCGGTAGCAGTTGTAGAACATGCCCAGTTGCTCCCGGTACGGAAGCTCATAATTAAAGGGACGCGTCACGGTGGTGGTGATCCCGGGGTCGTAATGCGCATCGACGAGTTTCCCTTCCGGGGTATACATTAGCGCGCGCCGGAAGGGGTGCCCGCCCAAGGTGATCAAGTGGCCGCCAGCCTTTAGAAAGTCGAAAAGCACAGTGCCTGTGGGGAAAGGTGCGCCGTACGGGTGAACGAAGACGTCGAAGTTCCGCCGATCTAAAATCCCCGGAATGGAAAGCATGGGAGTGTTCAGGAAGGTCACGCCATAACCCGCATTTCTGAAGACCGAGGCAAGAAACTCCGGGGATGAAGGGTGCGGCGACTTGATCGGCAGGTCGTCCTTGTAAATCGCAATTCTTCCCAATGGTCCCGATTCCACAGGCACGGAAACTTCTTCCGAAACAAAAGGCGTGGGCGTCTTCAGACGATACAACCCCACTTGCAGGATACGCGCCAGCTCGTCGTCGTCGTAGAACACATCTTCCTGATTTCCCGTATTGACTCCGACCACCACGATGCGAATGGCGCTGATCTTTAGCGGTAGCAAGGGCTGGACAATCGTCCCCGCAAGGTTGGCGCGGACGGAAGCGGGATATCCAAGGGGCAACCACTCCCCACCGAATTTGATCAGCAGATCGACGTTCCGCAAGCCCAGCCAATTCAGCCCTCGCATCACAGGGGGAAAAGTTTGGATCACGATCGTGTCAATCTCTTCTTCGTGAGGCAAGCGAACTTCCAGCCAGCAGGGAAACTCGTGTTTCTTGGCGCTCTGCCACCCGTGGCCCTTGCCCCAGTTTTCGACCGTCCAGACGCCGTCCAACACTCCATCCGGTGAGAATCCCTCTGCCGTACTGGAGGCCGTAGCGGTGGCTCCGGAGGTTTTCAGCGCCAGGTTCACAGCATCCCTGGGTATGCGCAGTGCCCACGACGTAGCGTGGACCAGGTGGGTTTCGACAGGTGTCACATTCGTACCAGAAGATACCGCGCGGTCCTTACCGGCCGCCCACACCACACGCTGGCCAAAGGAAGTTCCCATAAGGACGAGAAGAGGAAACGAGATGAGTGCGAGGAAACGACGCATAGAGGGTGCCTGATGGAACGAACGGAGTGCATTTGTCAGCCCAGCCATTACAGATAACTCCTCACCGCGGGCCGTGTCGGGATTCGCCAAAACCAAGCGGCAATCGACGCAAGGAGCCGGGGCGACCCAGAGGAGAAAGATGGATCGCCCGCCATATCCATGAGCCTGGCGGCTCGAGTGTTCCGACAACCTTCAGCCATCAAAACTGCAGCTTAAGGCCAAACTGGATATCCCGTGCTTCCGCCGCCCCACCGATCAGGCCGAAATTGCCAGCGCCGAAGGCGGTAACGGGAGAGCCAAAGTTCGCGTGATTGAACATATTGAAAGACTCGAAACGGAATTCCAGTTTGGCTCGCTCACCGAGGCTGAAATTCTTGAAGGCGGAAAAATCAAGGTTGCCCAATCCCGGTCCGTTCATGATGTTGCGGCCGGAATTGCCAAAACGGGGTTGACCGGCGCTGAGGGCTTGTGCCAGCGCGTCGGTGGTAAAGCAACTGGCGTTGATCCAGCTCTCGATCGTGTGAGCACCGACGCCAGAACAGGTGCGGTCAGGTCTAGGGCTGGAGGAGCCCGAGTTGGAGAAGTCCTGGGCGGAGGTAATCGTCAAGGGGAAACCCGACTGAAGGGTAATGATGCCGGACACGAACCAGCCGCCGACCACCTGATTTAACGCCCCCTTGCGGTCGACAAAACGCTGGCCGCTGCCCACGGGCACTCGCCAGACCGTACTGAGGGACAGGCGGTGCCGCACGTCGCTGACCGCGCGGCCGTAATTCGCCGCTAGATTGTTCTCATCCTGGGGAAACTGCCCGGCGGCAAAATAAGAGCCCTCATTTCCCTCCTCGTTACTCATGGTCCTGCCCCAGGTGTAAGACGCCAGCATCAACAAGCCGTTGGACAGCCTCTTGGTTAGCTTGGCTTGGAGCGCGTTATAGTTAGAGATGGCGTCGGAACTGAAATAGGCAACGTTGTTGAAGTCAGGATAGGGACGCCGGGGCTGCAAATCCCCCACCCCCGGTTTGGCTTGATTACCGAAGTAGTGAGCATTGTCCAGGTGGTCAGCTTTCATTCCCACATAGTCCACTTCCAAGCCCCAATTCTGAGACAATTGTGATTCGGTGCCAAAGCTCCATTCCTGGACGCGTGGAGTCACATAGTGGGGATCTACCCAGAGGGCAGAGTACTGGCTATTGAGCAATGGAACGCTACCACTCTGGAATACGTCGGCGGTGGTTGCGGGTACTCCACTTGCCTGGGGCGGAGGGCTTCCAAAGGCCGTGCTGAATAACTGCGTGGGAGCGAAGATCGGGTTGCCGCTCACGAACTCCCGGGTATTCAAATTGGCCAGATCATAGAAGATCCCATATCCGGTGCGGACCACGAGCTTGTCCGAGGATGTTGGCCGCCAAGTAATCCCCAATCGGGGAGCCCAGTCGCTCCAGTCCGGGAAGACCAGGGTGCTCCTCGTACGGCCCGTGTATCCGAACTGGCGGCGCTGCGCCGAACTGACCACCAGGCACTGACCCGTCGCAGATATGAGATTGGCATGGCTCGGATCGCTGCAAAGGGCATCGTTTTCGGCGTCCGGCAAGGCCGTGAGCAGAGCGGCGTTCCCAGCCCCGGAGAACATGGGGCCCAGGGGGAGGAACGACACGATGTTGCCGCGTTTGTCGATCGGGTTGGCGCGGTATTCGTAGCGGAGTCCGATGTTCAGGCTGAAGTTGGAACTCAGCCGAATATCGTCCTGTCCATAGAAGCTCCAAAACGTGCTTCCGACTTGATTGACGTTTCGGTAACCGAGTGACCTACCGGCAAAACTCGGGTAGCCCAATAACAGGTCGGCGAAGTCCGACACACCACCCACATTGGGAATCGCTCCGGCCAGCGAAGAGTATTGCCCATCGAAGTTGAACTGGCCTCGGGGTGAGTAAGGGTTGTTCTGCCGGAGGTTTTGCAGCCATTGCAAGTCTGCACCGGCAACCACGGTGTGCCGCCCATGGGTCCACGTCACATTATCCCGGTAGTCCTCGGTCATCTCCACGTTGCTGAGGGGCACGTAACCGCTGTCGCCCACGCCCGAAAAGTTCACGAAGGCGAAATATGGAGAGCCCTCCATACCAGGGCCGAGCGGCTTCAGACCGTTGATGCCGTAGCTTGCGAGTTTCCCAGCGTTCGAGGAACATCCATCGCAGTTCTGGAAGGGATTATTCCTCTGGAAGCCCACCTGGAATTCGTTCAGAAGCTGCGGGCCGAAGACGTGATTCCAGCTCGTGGTCACGTTTTGACCACGATAGAAGATCGTATCGCCGAAGCCTGGAAGGGTGGTGTATCCGGCGGAAGGATCGGTGATGTTCGACTCCGCAAAGAGGTAGCGGCCAAAAATGCGGTCCTTGGAACTCAGGTTATGATCGAGGCGCAGGCCGAACTGGTTATCCGAACGGTACCGCGGTGTCTGGTTCACGAAATTAGGGTAACCGGGACGATTCGGTTCCGGAAATCCTGCCAGCACCTTTTGGGCAACGGGATCGATATTGGTGATGTTGTTCCCAGGTATGGCATTACCGACCAGAACCGTGGAACCGGCATTCCCGGTCCCGGCAGGGCAAGTGTAAAGATGCTCGCTGCCAGGATCGAAGAGTTGGCCGGTATCGAAGTTCAGGTTCGCCGGTCCACCCGAGCCACATAGGTTGAGGGTGGTGCCCGTCAGGACGTTGCTGAAATTGCCTTGCTTCTGGGTATCGGTAGGAACGAAGTCACCGAGCGACAAGCCTTTCACTTCTCGCAATGCGTCGTAATAGCCAAAAATGAAGGTCTTGTTTTTGATGACCGGCCCGCCCGCCGTGACTCCGAATTGGTTGCGCCGATACTCGGGCCGTGCTGAGCCGGGGATCTCCGCACCCGTAACGGGATTGACCTGATCGCTGGCAAAGAAGTTCCGCGAGTCCAGTTTGTCGTTACGGAGAAATTCGTATACGTCGCCATGAATCTGGTTGGTGCCCGACTTGGTGACCACGTTCATGGTTGAGCCGGCGGTCTTGCCGAACACCGCCGAATAGACGTTGGTTTGAATCTTGAACTCCTGCACAGCATCCGGCGGCGGCATCAGGCCAAATCCGCCCGTGTCATAGGCCCGCGATTCCATGCCGTCCACCAAAAGCGTGTTGCTCGAATCGCGGCCGCCGGCGGAAACGTAGGTGTCCTCGCTAAAGGGAGAACCTCCGGCAAGGTAGGCGGCATACCCGAAGGCGCTGGCAGAAACGGTGCCCGGCACAAGCGTGGCAAGACTCGTCAGGCGTCGCAGGTTCAAGGGGAGATCGCTCACCTGGCTCTCACCAATCACCGTGCCGACACTCGCCGTACTGGTTTCCACGAGCGGCGCAGCCCCCTTGACTTCCACATGTGTCGTCACCTGCCCCACCTCAAGTTGCACATTCATGCGCGCCTGCTGGGTCACGAGCAGGGTGATGCCGGAGATAATTTTGCCTTTGAAGCCCTGTTCCTCAGCCGCAATGCTGTACGTCCCCGGGGTGAGCGATGGGAAAGAGTAGTTACCCGCCGCATCGGACACCCCTTTGGTGGCAACCCCTGTTTCCTGGTTCGTGACTGTTATGCTCACTCCTGGGATGGCCGCGCCACTCTGATCCATGACCGACCCGTAGAGGGCGGCGTTTACTACTTGCCCGTAGCTCGGCGCGAGAGAAAGCCAACCCAGCGCAGCCAATGCCAGGAATACCAAAAAGGACTTCGAAAAACTCGACGTGATGCTCCGTTGCATCATGGATACCTCCGCGACAAGATTACTCTGACCCTATGAATCTTACCGACGAGGGCGTATCTAAACATGGGCTCCGGCCGCTGTCAAGACTTTTTTTATATCATGAATAAACTTTGATTATTCTTCCCAAATAAATTCTGCTATGATGCACATGAGGAGCTTGTTCCACATGCCTGATCTGCCATTTCAAAGTCTGGGAACACGGGATGTTCGGATCGTGAATGAACTCCGCCTCCTCAACGTCATCCGCCAGCGCCAGCCGATCTCTCGTGTCCAGATCTCGAAACTGACCGGCCTGAACGCCAGTACAGTGACCATGATCGTCAAGCGGCTGCTGGCGCACGAGATGATTTCCGAGGGGTCTATGGGGCCCTCCACGGGCGGTCGCCGTCCCACCTTCCTTGCCATTAATCCCGATAAGATGTCCGTGCTGGGGGTCGATCTGGGGGTTTGGCAAACTTCTTACACTGTTTCTGATTTCAGTGGCCGTCAGGTTCTGTGGCGAACCCTGCCTACCGTAGCCGAGTCAGAGGATTTCCTCAACCAGCTCTGCGATGACATTCTGAAGCAGCTCGCGGAGGCACGGCTCTCCCAAGAGAGAGTGCTCAGCGCCGTGGGAGTGAGCGTGCCCGAACTGGTTGACGTGCAGGAAGGCAGCATGTTTCTCGGAATGGAGCAAGGGTGGGTGAAGGTTCGGGTGCGTCAAATATTCGAGGAGCGGCTGGGGGTGCCGACTTTTGTTGAGAACGACGCCAGCGCCGCCGCTTTGGGCGAGATTTGGTTGGGCTCGGCAAACCTTCTGGGTTATCGAAACATTGTGTATGTGTTGGTGGTTGAAGGTATCGGAACGGGTCTGATTCTGGAGGGTCGCCTCTACCGCGGTTCGCGCCTCGGCACCGGAGGCTTCGGCCACATGCCCATGGACCCCCACGGTCCGCCGTGCTTTTGCGGCGCCCATGGGTGCTGGGAATCCCTGGCATCCGACAAGGCATTGCGCCGGCGGTTCACCGAACTGGGAGGCGAAGCCAGCGCCCCCGGAGGTGAGGGCACGTACGCGGCAACCATCATTGCCGCGGCCATGCGCGGAAATCCCACCGCCCTCGACGCTCTCACCCAGAACGCTCGCTATCTAGCCCTGGGTATCCTCGGGCTCATCCACGGCCTGTCGCCACAAACCATCATCGTCGGCGGCCATGTGGCCCAGGCCTGGAACATCATCAGCCCCATCCTCCAGGAGACGATTCGCAGCCGGATGCACAATCCTACCCTTGCAGCAGTTGAGGTCACGCCCTCATCCGTTCCCACTCCCCCCAGCCTATTGGGTGCGGTTGCCGTGGCACTATCCAACATCCTCGAGCGTGAGGTCGCCGACTCCGCCGTCCTTTCCCATGCAACTATGGCTTGACCGAACTATGAGGCCACCCTCCACATACGACAAATACCCTACCATCTCGATCAGTTCATCTTCCGCCGGATGCATGGTGGGTTGGGAGAGGTTGCTCGAACACCTGGGAAGCGTTAAGCCGCGACTATTGTGCGTCGAGTGCTATCCGGGTGTTTGCGTAGAGGAAGTTGAGGGTGCCATTTCCGCCGCTCTTCAACCCGCGCAGGTTTTCCGCTCGAGTGAATCCATGAAGCCCGCCTCGGAACTGGACTGTGTCTTGTCCCCAATCCTTGGCGATGATCCCGTTTTCGGGCGTATGAATGACATGGGGATCGAGGATTTCATGGATCCGGGCAAGCTCACGCTCGCCCGCGACCAGATCCGGGGGAGCCCGGGACTAACTCTCGTCATCGGCACAGGGGCATATCTGCTTGCACGCCACGCCGACGCCCTTGTCGATGCGGACCTGGCCGTTGGGAGATCCAGCAGCGACAGCGGCGAAATGAAATTCCCAACCTGGGCGCCAACAACTTCAACGAACAAGCCTCGCTCAAATACAAGCGCGCCTTCTTCGTCGACTGGCGCGCTGCCGACCGGCTAAAGAAGAAGCTCTTTTCTCAGATCGACTATCTGCTGGATACTAACCCAACTTTCGCAGTTGCGAACTATTTTGAGCAAAATTTGACCTTGGTGCCGGTGTAAGTTCTTGCCGGTCAATCCCGCCATCTGGAAAAGCCG